>Ga0163144_10014120_pt1 | contig 16600 bp, 37 predicted proteins | sample OliLak19BULKMAT1_FD_123175 | JGI IMG/M metagenome (GOLD analysis project Ga0163144, IMG submission 123175) | Freshwater microbial mat bacterial communities from Lake Vanda, McMurdo Dry Valleys, Antarctica - Oligotrophic Lake LV.19.BULKMAT1 | ecosystem: Environmental > Aquatic > Freshwater >... | reverse complement strand
TTAACATTTATAATATATAGCAGGGCGACTACTTTCTCGCAAGTTACATTTTTGTAATGTTGAAGTTTTTTGGGCTAGGTCTGGGACTTGCCTGTGGCTTATTTAAAGGTGGGACTGTGTGTCCCAGGCAGTGAGCAACAGAACTCTTGTGTTTGCTCTGGTAGTCTGCTACTGTTGTATTATGAACACACCGAACAACACACCCGACCTGGCTCGGCGCTGGAGCGCTATACTGCAACTTGGGAACGCCATTATTTACAGCTGGATAGGATGGGCTGGGGCGGCTGTAGGTGTAGTGGTCTTTGGGAACGAGCCGAACGCACTATTTTGGGGCCCGGCCATAGGATTCCTAATTGGGGCTGTGGTTGGCATGATGATCATACGGATCAAAGAGCTTTAGTCGGCTTCGTCTAAGGCTTCGTAGGCAGTGATCTCCCCAAAGTCCAACCACAGCCCCAGTTCGGCTGCCAACGGGTAGCGAGCTTGATTGTCAAAGGTAACTTGGTCACCGTTGACAGTGAACGCCAAGATGGTTCTGTCGCGCAGGATTTCAATTTCCCACGGCTCAAGAGTTACAGTGAAAGTGCTCATGCTGTGGTCTTTCCAAGGCTGGTGTGAAAGTAGCGTGGATTTTCTCGTGCTTGCTCTGTGCGGCGTTGACCAAGTCAAAAGCGTCGGCGATGCTCATGTAGCTGGTCAGCACTTCAGTGCTGCATTTGGGTCCCTTGCGAGCCTGCAACGCTTTCTCAGCAGCCAGTGCCGCTACATCGGTCACATAGGTCTGATGCACATGTGGATATCGGTCGTCGCTGTCAGGATGGGAGTAGATCCACTCTATCAAAGTCCATATAGTCACAGTGGCGTTGCTCACGGTGTGTCCTTTTGCTGTTGTTCTAGACAGATGCCATAGATTTGTCAATAGCCTGCAGCGGGGTTTTTACACCCAGGCTAGGGCAGCTGACGGAGAAAGGCTCCACACCATGGAGTCATCTTCACCGCCGCTGTAGATCAGCGAGCGGTGCAGGTCCACTGCCTGTGCTTCAATTAGCACCTGACATTGCTCACTGTCCGGTGTATATCTGACCATCTCAACAGTGCGTTTGATGCGCGGGCTGCGATGCGTATCGCCCAAGGCTGTGATCATAGCTGTGGTCCACATTTTCATTTCAGTTCTCCTTGTTGTTGTCACGGGTATCTCAGCTGTCGACGCCTGCACCAAAGTTGGTAGTGTGAACACGCTTGCCCACACGATGGAAGAAGTCGCCAGCAGCGTTGAGCACACGGCGCACACGCTTGCCTTTGATCTGTTTGTTACGGTGCTTGCTCATCCTTGTGATCCTTGCGTTTGATTTTGTCGCGCAGTCGGGAGATCAATTCTCCCCACTTCTTGTAGGAGCGGCCGTTGAAGTCTCGGCGCTCTGGGTTGTAGTGCTTTCTCATTGTTTAGTTCTCGTTGTCAACGCATTGTGGACAAGTTTGTCGTCTTGTGCAGTGTGATCTGACTTTGGGTGTTTTCTGAGATCGCGGCGAGCAAAGTTAATAGCTCGGCTCAATGTTGCATGTTCGTAAACGCTGCGCACGACCTGGACCTTTTCGCTGCTTTGGTAGCACTCGGTTTGGTCATACACTACCACTTGGTATGCAGTGACCCCGCCGGGTTGGTCGTTGCGCACCGTTTCCACATGCACAGGATAGCCATACCAGTAGTGAGTGCTGATGATGTTGTAGTTGGGTGCAAGTTCGGACATTAGATACTCTCCAGTTGCTTTGTTAGCTTAAAGCGTAGCGCATGTTCCGCGCAATGTCAATGAACATAGTGAGTATCCAACGAGGAGCTAGCGCCCAGTATGGGAGACTATTAGCGGCGAATCTTATTGCTGCTGGTAAAGAAGTGGATCAGCAGAGTGACAATCAACGCGCCAACACCTCCCCAGAACAGTGCAATAAGGTGAACGATAATCCAGACCATGTGTTGAGTCCTTTCTACTTGATAACGGTCTACAGTCTGCCTCGACAGAATGCAACGACTTCTTTGAGTAACGCTATGGGCCAGAACACCGCAGCCAGGAAGCTCATCAATGTGATCATTCCAGTTCTCAGAGAGAAGTAATTGCTGTCTAGCTTGAGAAACTCACGATAGTTGAGCGCCATGCACATGACGAACATCATTGCGGCGCCCCACAGGTATGTCTCTAACATCAGTCGAAGTCCTTGTGATCCTTGCGTTTGATTTTGTCGCGCAGTCGGGAGATCAATTCTCCCCACTTCTTGTAGGAGCGGCCTTTGAAGTCTCGGCGCTCTGGGTTGTAGTGCTTTCTCATTGTTTATGCATCCTTGAAGGCGGGCGGCGTGCCCGCCTCGTTGGTGTAAGTGAATGTGCCCTTGAGATGGTCATGCAGCACGTAGGGCAGGCTCTTGTCGCCACGGCAGCAAAAGGGCAGATACTTCCACCCGATGCGTTCGGCCCAGCTGTCAGTGTTGAGGTAAGTGATGAATGGTGAAGGCATATTCAATCCTTTTGTTATAGAAGTAGCACAGGCTCAGCGAGCGTCAACGTTCAAAGATGACAAACTCACCAAAATACTTGTCCAGGGTTTCCAACAGGTGCTCATATTCGCCGTCCATGGCTTTCTTTTCGATCTCGTCCCAGTTGAGGCCCAGTTGCTTGGCCCATTGCTTGCCATAGCCTAGCAAACAGAAAGCATTGCCTTCCGGACCGGAAAGGTCAATAGTAGGCTTTCTACTTTCACTTTTATTGCGGATCATGCTTGCTCCTTGCTGTTATATACAATATAGCACAGACCCATTCGTGAGCAAGATGCTAAAACATTACATTCCGTTAATGTAGCCCACGTGCCTAAACAACAGGATAGGCAGCGTCATCTTGTTATTGCGTTTGAAACTGTTCATGATCACATCGTGTGGGAAATAAAAATCCACATACCTAGTAGAAGACGCTCCTGCTGGCCAAGAAACTATGCCTCGAGTCTCCGCTGGGATTGTGCCCATTCCTGTAACCATATAATCATCTTTGATAGCAAACACCAGATACTTGCCCGAAGGCTTAATATGCTGGTCTTCAAGCTGCGACGCGTCTATCTCCCAGGTTGGGACAACGGATTGTCCCTCAGGCTCTTCTTCTTGGTACCAAGGTCGTTTGGCCATGTGTTCATCCTTTGCACTATTTAACATTGCTGAGTGCCTTGCTGACGCGGCGCCGTCGATGGCCACGTCTCTAAGATCCCAATCGTCGGACATTACAACGGAATGTAATCCCAATCAAACAGGGGTTCCCATTGTTCCTTGGGCTCGGTGCCATCGACCCATGTATTGAGCACACGGGCCAATGCCGTTACTTCACGCCGCGTCAGCTGAATGTAATCGTTGAGATGCGGAGTCAGTTGCAGGCACAGTCCATCTGCGACACCACCGGAAAATTGCGTGACAGTGAGTCCGCCATTGCGCACGTAGAGTTGATCTATCTCAGTTAACACTGCACTCTCCTAAGATGTTACACATTAATATAATAGAGTAACAAGTGCATGTCAAGTGGCTTAGAACATCTTTAATTAAATGTATAGGAAAGTATATCTTCGTCTGAGGTGGGAACAACGTGTGTCCCATGATGGGACAGCAGATGCAACTGCAGATCTTATTTGTCAAATTTCCACAAAGGCCTGCGGCGGGGTTCTATATACATGGGCACTAATTGAGATAATTAGTAGTATGAATCACCAATTATTTATTGAAGTGTGCATCGAAGCACTGGGACTAAAACGCGGCACCACCGTTACAGTAGTGGACGCAGACCAAACATTCGATCCTGCAGACGAAGTGTGTGAGGGGTTCTGCATGTCTAGCAGGCATCGTCACATCATAGAAGTAGTGACTAAGGGCACACGTTCTGTGCGATCACTAATTGCGCACGAACTGGTGCATGCCTATGTAGAAGAGAATCATCCCAGGGCCGAGTGGCACGGGCGTGTATTCATACGAATGGCTAGCTACTTGGAAAGCTACCTAGACGAATGTGGATATACTTTGGATGATGAAATCTACTTGGAAGATGCAGACCAGTAGTTACTTCTGTTTAACTCTTCGCCATTCCTTATATAGGTTATCAGCGGCCTCTTGGATGCAATCAGTAACCTCACTGTCCCCATAGGGCTGACGATGCATCGCCAATTCATCGATCTTGGCCTGCAATTCCTCTAGGCGTCGAGAGGCCCATGCAACCATTTTATCAGTACGTTCCGCGCCCATCTCTGCAGGGATCTCTTCAATCTGCTTACGCAGTCTAAAAGCAGCCTGCAGAAAGAAAGACAATTCGTAGCTTACAGGCCTGCGTTCGCTGGCATATTCTTGACGGTTATACGTAGCGGTAAGCTCGTTCATCAACCTACCACGCTGACGGATCAATAGGTTATAACCAGGGACTTTCCAGGAGTCGTCGCCTTTTTCTTTATTACTAGAAAATGGCCGAGGGTCTTCGACCGGCTTGCTATAGACTTCAATCTTCGCATTGACTGCGTCGAGGTCGCAGAGGATCTCGACGCGAGTGCGGTTACGGTCAACTGGCCCGTACTTCTTATCTCCGATCTCGTCATTTTTATGCGCACTCAATGTAGGCCGATGCATGAGGTTCTTCTTCGATCGATCTTTTTGCTTCTTCAGAGGTTTGAGAAAGTTTAGGTTCGATTTAGTTAGTTCGGTCACCGTAGTCTCCAGTTTGCACTGTATTTAGTCGTCGTTCTCGAGATCTAGCTCATCTTGATCCTCAGGAATTAACTGCTCTTCAGCATATTCAATTACCTCGTCGATCATCCTAATGAGACTAACGTCGGAGTCAGCTTCTAGGGCTGCGTCCCTAGCTGCTTTTAATGCAGCAATAACTTCTAGGTCTGGTGTATTATCGTAAATCATGAAATGTCCTTATACAAAAGCTGGAGCGTCAGCTGACTACTTATCAGCTGACGCTCACGATGTGGTAGTTTGCGGTTAGTCCCGCCCTTCGCTGTCGTCCCCGTAGTCCCGCCCTTCGCTGTCGTCCTCGTAGTCGACGTCCTCGCAGTCGTAGTCATCATCCATGAACTCGCGTTCATCGGGCAGTGGCTTGCCTGCATAAACATCGGGGTCGAGTCCGTCGAGGACAGCGTTGACATCAAAATGTTTGGGCATGTGTGCAGTTCTCCTTTGTGTTATGCTTAACAGTAGCTGAGGCATCCTGGCACGTCAAGTGTTATTTGTGGTTTTATTTGTGATGTTGTTTGCCAAGCGCATTCTGTGGGAACCGTGGCCCCAACTCACAAGAAAACAGGGCGCAGTTTCCCACGCCCTGTTCCGTTGTGTTCGGAAGCGTATTAGGCTTCTTCGAGGTCTTCGATCTCGTCGGCGACCGGCTCGCCGGCTTCGGCAGCTCTGTTGGCTTTGTCGATCTTGCTCTGGGCGTTGTCACGCGCGAGCGTGATTGCAGCGACAGAGGACGGTACGTCGTATTGGAAGCCGTTGTCGAGCAAATACTCGGCTGCTTCGATGTTGGACATTGGGATGACCAGTTCGATCAGCTCAATGCCGGTGTGGCCGTTTTTTTCCAGCGTTTTTACGCGGGCTGCATCATTGGCCAGGCGCAGTTTGACGACTCCATTGAGTGTGGAGACGCCGGCGTGTGTGTAGGTTTTCATGTGAACAAACTCCTTGTTCATTTGTAGCTAGGTCTATTCCTAGCTTGAATACACTCTACTGTATTTCTGCGTTGCTGTCAACTACTATTTTGGTCTTTTCGTGTTGTGTCCCATAGAAAGTTTGGGTGGGACACAGGAACAGAAGTCAAAAAGATAGGGCGCAGTTTCCCACGCCCTATCTCATTGCAACGTATACGCTTAGTACGCTGGCTCTTCTTCAACAACTGCGGCCGGCGCAGCTTTGGGCGCTTTTGGAAGCAGCTTGGCGTGCGCTGAAGTGAATGCATCCTGCGTGGCAGTGTCCTCGCCGGCAAAGCCGATTTCGATGAGGTATTCTACTGCTTCTAGCTTGCTCATTGCGTTGGGCAGCTGTATGAGGCTGATGCCGGTGTGGCCGTTTTTTTCCAACGTTTTTACTCGCATCATATTGTTAGCAAAACGCGGCTTAATGGTGCCCTTGAGGGTGGAGACGCCGGCGAAGTTAAACAGAGACATGTAATGTATCCTCGTTCAGTTGTAGCTAGGGTTATTCCTAACTGTGTTTACTCTAGCTTCTAGCGCACTATCTGTCAACTGCTGTTTTGGGCTTCTTTGGATTTGTTTTCTGACCGCTTGATCATAGAGATAGGGCGCCCGCGCCGCCCTATTTATTCAGTGTACCTACTTACTGTGCCGATAAATCGGACTTTGAGGGTAGGCGCACTATGTCTGGAAGCAACTGGTTACGTGCTGCGACCAGCGCTTGCCGACGCTCATCAGCAAATCCGTTCTTGATTAGGAATTTTGCGGCATCCAGTTTAGTCATCGAGTAGGGCAGTTTAACAAATTCGATGTTAGTGTGCCCATTCCTTCTCAACGTTTTCACACGACGAGTGTCATTGGTGACGCGAAGTTTGACGACACCTTTGAGTTTTGATACACCTGCATAGTTAAACATGGATAAATCCTTCTATCCATCCATTATCACTAGGAATATTCCTAGCTAAGTAATTTTAACTTTTATTACACAGAAAGTCAAGTACTTTTTAACGGGCAATTTGCCTAGATGTTCAGCCAGTGGTTCCTAGTCGCAATCATCCCACGCTCCCGTAGGACGCTTCTGTTGTTAGATAAACTAATGCGTTGCGCACCAATGGTTAATAATGTATATTAACTGCTTAGCTATATCACGTCAAGCGGAGTATTGGTTAAAACACGCGCAGCAACAGCAACGTGGGGCTGCTACGTCCTTTGATGGCATGTGGGGTTGTTCCCACGCCATCAAACCACTTGGTTAACTTCTGAGAACCCGTGCCCATAAATTGGGCTACTTGATCTTGGGGCTTACGCAGAGTCTTTTGTTGGCTGCGCGTCTCGCTGAATCCAACAATGGATGCGCCCTTAACTGAAAGGCTATTGGGGTGTTCACTACGGTATACACCCAGCTTCCGAGTTTGCGTGTTGTATACCCAGACCTCACTGGCGCCCAGACATTGCTCGGGTTTGATGCTAGTCAACTTCCATTCCGGAAGCTTGTCTAGGTATTGCAGCTTGCGAACCAATTTGGTTTTGTCAACGGGTTTCTTCTTAACTACTCGAGCAACCTTTTGCGCAACCTTTTGTGAGTTTAGCAGGACTTCTAGGTCAGTGAGCCATTTGATTGCTGCTTTAAGAGCCTTGGGAGTAACACGAGAATATCCTTCGAGCAGTTGTTCTTCGTCACTGCCCTTAGCTGTTCGGCTCCGAACTTCTTGCAGTTGCTGGTAGATAGCTAACTTAGTTTGAATCTCTAAAATAGCACCGTCTACGCGCTTGCTGTTCGTCTTGTAGTGCTGGGCAAATGCGGCAGCGCTAGTATGCTGTGTATTATATAATACCTCAAGCATACCGTCGTCTAGCACAGACTTGTAATCTAATAACCATTCACGATCTGGGTCCAGGCCTGCAGCGGGGTTTTTAGCGGAGCCTGTGTTCTTGGCAGATAGCGCACTAACCTTGCGACGATCATATACGCTTTGCCAAATCTTACTGTTCTCATCTGGGATTAAGGGGAATCCTATGATAAACATGCGCGCCTGTGCTGCCCGCGTGGGACTAATGTCTTTGTCACTAACTGAACTGAGTACCTTGAGGTCCTTGTCTAATGACTTGGGTCGAGTTTGCTTAAGCCAGTCCACAAGGAACGCTCTGTGGTCTGCGCTGTCAGTCATATAATGATACCAATTGAGTCCGTTGCTCATTAGTGTGCCGCGGGTGTCGTCGATGATCACAGCGGACTCCCAAGTGGGTTCCTGTCCGTAGAACTTTATGTCAGCTACGTTGTTCTTAATGGCGTGTAGTTTGTCCGGAGCCTTCTTGGCCATGCGCGTGTCCCTAGATGAGTGTTCTGGAACTATAACGCAAATCTTAACAAAGGTCAAGAGGACAGGGCCGTGTTGCCACAGCCCTGTTGTGTTAGCCCTTCTTCATGCAAGTCAGTTGAGCAGTGCGTTCCCATCGGTCCGGAAACGTTGTGCGCAAGTCCGCAATCTTCAGAGCCATACGCAGGCTCAGCTCACGCAGCTTGTCTTGGTGATCAACGATGTAGTCGATCACTTCTTGCTTTTCTTCGGGCGTGAAGTTGTAGCGATCGAACATGCCGTGCGTGTCAATCACATCACGGATGCGCAGTATCTTCTCGCGGTTGGTGTCCATCTGCAGGTCAATGTAGTGGCTGCGGCTTTCCAGTGCGGCCAAGTGCGCTTGCAGTTTTTTGCTGCGGATGTATTCGAACTTGATGTTGGTAATGAAGATCGCCGAGCCTTCGTATTCGAATCGGTTTGGAATACCCTCGCGTGCCAACATGCGGCTGTCGGCGTTCCAGTTGATCCAGCGGCGTTCGCTGCTGTCCAGGGCACCCTTGAGAATGTTCAAGCTCAGTTGGTCCATAAGCACATCGTCACAGTCATCAAACACAATGACTTGATCTTTTTCTTTGTATTCATACAGCTTGGCATAGAGGCCTAGTGCGCTCATGTTGCCTCGAACAATTTCAAAGCGCGACTTGCGGCCTGCAATCGTGTTGAACAGTTCGGCCTTGCGCAGCACCGCTTCAACACCGAAGCTCTTGCCCACACCCGGGGGTCCGCTTACGATCATAGAACGCACAGTGCCGTCCTTGACAGCCTGCGTCATTTCCTGCAGGATAACGAATCGTCCTTGCAGTCGATCGATGATCTGTTGGTCTGTTTCAGCTGCTACTCGTGCCGCATTGGCGTTGATAGCAGCTTGGTCAAGTTCTACGGTCTTAACAACCGGCATTCCGTGGACGGCCATGTGTTCTCCTTAAATGTTATCAATATGCATGTTGTTGTATCGGTAGCTAGACCACCAGATCACGCCATCGAACTCCCAGGCGCCAACAATGTTTCCCGCATCATCAGTGAGCAGGATGTCCATGTCCTCGCTGTCTTGTCGCATACCCATTTGATGGTAGTAGGCTTTGGCTGCGGCGAAAGTTTCAAACACTTCAACTTCGCCGCCACGACCAAGGCCCTTGGTCCAGTATGCAGCGTTTCTCATTGAGGAATCCTGTGTGTTGTCGATTGTTTATACTACACTACGTCCTAACTAATGTCAAGTGGCAGTGCAGCCACGGTCCAGTCTCACAAAAGTCAATGAGGGTAGAATTAAGGATGCTCATATGATCAAACGACCAGTTCATGTCAACAGTTGCACTCAAAAGACAACACACGCAGATTACCTCTGCGTGTGTTGTGGAATACCCGAAGGTATGTGGGTTAGCCAACGACCCTGATGCTGTTGTTGCGGATCATGCGATCAGCTTTGCGGCTGCTGGTGCCTGCTTCGCGGATCTTAGCGCGGAAGCTGCCTGAAGCAGTGCCGTTGCCGCTCAACATGCGTGCAACGTTGGTGATGCTGGAGAAGCGACGTGTTTCGCCAGTGTTAGGTCCGGTAACCAGGACTTCGAGTCCTGTGGTATTGATGTTATTCATTTCATTTCCTTTAAAGTAAAACTGACGTGCTGTTGCGTTGTCATATCGCTAATATACATTAAAAAAAATTAATGTCAAGTGACGAAATTTGCCATCCAGTATAGTATGCCCAGGAGATGTATTGTTCCCAGCATGGCATTGAGCCACACTAGACTGCGCTTGCCTATGAGACTAGCCCACACCACATATATGACGCAGCCCAGGAACAGGATAGAGATGTTGATTGGGTAGAGCCAAGGGAAAAGGCTGGTAGTCACTGCACCCAGCACAGTGACTACCAACGCCGTCCATTCTATTAGAGCTAGTGCTCTAGGACTCATTCAACGATTTCAGCTTCCAGCACAGCATCCTTGCGGAAACGACGAAAGCCTGCATTCTCCAGATCCCACACAGTGACCAGATGATCATTGTTTTCCACAATGGGCTCGGGCAACAGGCTAGGCTTCGTGGTGCAGCGCATCACGCGCTTGCTGCCATCAGCTTTGGTAAAAGTCACGCGCAGCACTCGGGTGCGCAGTTGTTCTTGCAGCAAAGTGATATTGACGTTGCTCATTTGATTCTCCTTGTTATGTGCTTATTATAGCACGAACTCTAGGAGAGGTCAACGACTGTCTTTGATCAGTTTGCGGGCATGTGCCCGCAGCGCAACTGGTATATACACTGACACGCTGCTAACCGCAACCATCATGGCCCCCAGCGTGGCCATGAACAACAGATATACAATAGAGTCAGCCATTAGTCTTCTCCGTCTATGAATGTGTGCAGCCGCCGCAAGAATCATTGAAGTGGTGAATGACAATCCAGCATTGGTTCATAACTGACTCCTTGTGTGTTTGGTACCCACTGCCGGACTCGAACCGGCACTCCATAGGAAAAAGATTTTAAGTCTCTCGGGTCTACCAATTCCCCCAAGCGGGCATAATTCTCAACAGTGCATAACACATACTACACATTGCGCCTGGTTATGTCAAGCGCAATGATGACATCGGCTTCATCTCGATTCCATCGATCATTCCATATAACTAGATCAAACGTGCCGCTGATTATTGCTGAGCCGTTTATCGTTGCGTTATCTAACACTGTCTCATTTTCAGTGATGTTCTTCATTTGTTTGCTCTAATCCCATTGGCCTGTTCGAAGGCTGCCAAGAAATTGAGCGGCGCATCGTCCAAGCCACGTGCCGCATAGTCCGGATTAGCAGACAGATAGGCGCGCAGGTCATTGCCTTCGGCGCTGCGCCACGTGAAGCCTACTGAGCCGCCTGCTTGCATATACAGAGTGAGCGTGTAAACGCCCGTGGGAGCATCAAACCACTCCCCCCAAGCAACATGCTTTTGCTCGGTAACTACGGCGTCTCCATTGACAATTGCGTGTCCGCTGATCTTTACGTCGCCGCCGACATATGCGAAGCCGCCAACCGTTGCCTCGCCGGTGACGGTTGCGCGTCCGCTAACCGTTGCCGAGCCACGTACCCATGAGTTTCCGCTGATCGTTGCGCGCTCGGTGACCGTTGCGAAGCCGCTAACCGTTGCACGATCGCTGACGGTTGTGTGTCCGCTGACATGTGCATGGCCGGCAACAACCGCGTCACCGCTGACCGTTGCGTGCTCGCCTATCCATGCGTTTCCGCCAATCGCAGCACCCTCGTTGACCCACCCGAAGCCGGTGACCCTTGCCGAGCCACTTACCGTTGCGAAGCCGCCGACATGTGCGCGCCCGCTGACCTGTGCGAAGTCGCCAACCCATGCGTCTCCACAGACACGTGCCGAGTCGCTGACGATTGCGTGCTCGCTGACCGTTGCGCGGTCGATGACCCATGCGTTGCCGCTGACGATTGCGTGCTCGCCGACCGTTGCATTATCAGTGATATTACTCATTCGCCTACTCCAATGTTGTTTACTTTCTCGAAGGCTGCGAGGAACTCCAGCGGCGCAGCGTCCAAGCCACGTGCCGCAAAGCCCGTGGTAACCAGATAGGCGCGCAGGTCATTGCCTTCGGCGCGGCCCCAAGTGAAGCCTGCTGTTCCGTCCTCCTGCATGAACAGTGTGATTGCGTACCAGCCCGAGAGAGCCTCAAACTCCTTCCAAGCAACATGCTTTTTCTCGCTGACCTTTGCGTTTCCGCTGATCCATGCTCTGCCGTCAATCTTTACGTCGCCGCTGATCATTGCGCGTCCGCTGATTACTGCGGCTCCGGTGACAATTGCGCTCCCGCTGATACGTGCGTTTCCGCTGACACGTGCGGAGGCGCCGATCGTTGCGCGCTCGGTGACCGTTGCGTTTCCGCTGATTACTGCGGCTCCGGTGACAATTGCGTATCCGCAGACCGTTGAGTCGCCGCTGACACGTGCGGAGGCGCCGACGTGTGCACGTTCGCTGACAATTGCGTATCCGGCGACAATTGCGTTACCGGTAACAACCGCGTGGCCGCTGACCGTTGCGTGCTCGCTGACACGCGCGAAATCTCTGACCGTTGCCTGGTCGCCGACCGTTGCATTATCAGTGACGTTGTTCATTTGTGTACTCCAATGCCATTGTCCTGTTCGAAGGCTGCCAAGAAATTGAGCGGCGCAACATCCAGGCCACGTCCCGCATATTCCAAGTGCTCAGCCAGATATTCGCGCAGGTTATCGCCGTCCCGGCAACCCCACGTGAAGCCTACGCTTCCGTCTGCCTGCACGTACAGAGTGAGTGTGTAAGTTCCCGTACGCGCATCGAACAGCTCCCAAGCGACATGCTTTTGCTCTGTCACAGAGGCCGTGCCTCTGACATTGGCTTCGTCACAGATCTTTACGTATCCGCTGATTACTGCGGATCCGGCGACAATTGCGCTCCCGCTGATACGTGCGTTTCCGCTGACATGTGCGGAGCCGCTGACATGTGCATGGCCGGCAACAACCGCGTCACCGCTGACCACTGCGCGTTCATCGACCGTTGCATCGTCGCTGATCACAGCATCCTCGCCTATCCATGCGTCGCCGTTAACCCATGCGTTTCCGCATACCCATACGTTTCCGCCGACCGTTGCGCGCTCGCCTACCCATGCGTCGCTGCTTACCTTTGCGTTCTCAGTGATGTTCATGGTGTATCTCTCTATCTAGTCCTCACATTACATACAGGCTGAAACCTGTCAAGCACTAATTTGCGTTTCTTATTGCACAATGAGGTTAGCTTTTTCAAAGGCTCTCAGGAACGCAAGCGGTTCATTGAGCAGGCCCGACAACGCATAGCCCCGATTAGCAGACAGATAGGCTCGCAGGTCATCGCCGTTCCGGCATCCCCAAGTAAAACCGATTGAGCCTCCTTCCTGCATGTAGAGAGTAAGGGTGTAAACGCCCGTGCGAGCCTCAAAACACTCCCACGCGACCTGATTTTGCTCGGAAACGACTGCTGTTCCCGACACATGGGCGCGGGCGAACAGGCTCACGTTGCCGCCAACCCATGCGCGCCCGCTTACCGTTGCGAACCCGCTGACATGTGCGGAGCCGCTGACATGTGCATGGCCGGCAACAACCGCGTCACCGCTGACCGTCGCGTGCTCGCCTATCCGTGTATGACCTCTCACCTTTGCCTGACCGACGACCGTTGCTTCGCCGCTGACCGTCGCGTGCTCGCCTACCCGTGCATAGTCGTTGACCATTGCGAGCCCGCCGATAACCGCGTAACCGCTGACCACTGCGCGCCCGCTGACAAGTGCGCGCTCGCTGACCGTCGAGTGTCCGCAGACCGTCGAGTGTCCGCTGATCGTTGCGTTTCCGCCAATCCACGCGTTTTCGCCAACCCATGCTTTCTCTATGACCTTTGCGTTTCCGCTGACCATTGCATTATCATTGACGTTGTTCATTTGCCCTCTCCCATTCCGTTTACTTTCTCAAAAGCCGCGAGGAACTCCAGCGGCGCGGCGGCTAGGCCCTGTTTCGCATAGTCCGGATGATTAGCCAGATATTCGCGCAGGTCGCCTTCCAGCTGGCAACCCCACGTGAAGCCTACTGAACCGTCTGACTGCATGTAAAGGGTGAGCACGTACCGGCCGGTGCGCGCCTTGAAATTACCCCACGCAACATGCTTTTGCTCAGTAACCGAGGCCGTTCCCGACACGTGAGCGTTGTCGCCCAGGCTCACGTTGCCGCTGACCGTTGCTTCGCCGCTGACGTGTGTGCCACCTCTGACCGTTGCTTCGCCGCTGACGTGTGCGCCACCTCTGACCGTTGCGTAGCCGCTGACCTGTGCGTCGCCGCTGACAATCGCGTGTCCTCTGACTATCGCTTTGCCGCTGACCAGCGCGTAGCCGCTGACCGTTGCTTTCTCGGTAACTACCGCGTCTCCGCTGACCGTCGCGTATCCGCAGACATGTGCGCTCCCGCCAACCCGTGCGCGCCCGCTGACATGTGCGCGCTCGCTGACCGTTGAGTGTCCGCTGACCGTTGAGTGTCCGCTGACCTTTGCATGGCCTCCAACCGTTGCTTCGCCGCAGACAATCGCCCTGTCGCTGACCTGTGCGTTCCCGGTTACCGTTGCGTCGCCGAAGACCGTTGATTGCTCAGTGATTTTGTTCATTGGTGTATCTCTCTATCTAGTCCTCACATTACATACAGGCGAACCCTGTCAAGCACTAATTGCAATATTGTTGGCGTCTTCGAAAGCCCACAGGAACTCAAGTGGCGCGGCGGCAAGGCCCTGTGCAGCATAATCCAGGTTTTCAGACAGATAGGCTCGCAGGTCATCGCCGTTCCGGCATCCCCAAGTAAAACCGATTGAGCCTCCTTCCTGCATGTAGAGAGTAAGGGTGTAAACGCCCGTGCGAGCCCAAAAACACTCCCACGCGACCTGATTTTGCTCGGAAACGACTGCTGTTCCGCTGATACACGCTGCGTCATAAATCTCTACGTCGCCGCTGACCTTTGCATATCCGGCGACCCATGCGCGCCCGCTTACCGTTACGAACCCGCTGACATGTGCGGAGCCGCTGACATGTGCATGGCCGGCAACAACCGCGTCACCGCTGACCGTTGCGTGCTCGCCTATCCATGCGTTTCCGCCAACTGTTGCGCGCCCGCTTATATTACTCATTTGTTGGCTCCAATGCTGTTAGCTTTTTCAAAGTCTATCAGGAACTCTAGAGGTTCAACGTCCAAGCCACGTGCCGCATAGTTTGGATTAGCATACAGATAGGCGCGCAGGTCATTGCCTTCGCGGCATCCCCAAGTGAAGCCGATTGAGCCTCCTTCCTGCATGTAGAGAGTAAGGGTGTAAAAGTCAGAACGAGCCTCAAACTCCTCCCAAGCCACGTGCTTTTGCTCAGTAATCAAGGCTGAGCCGATAACAATTGCTGCGTCACAAATCTCTACTTCGCCGCTGATCGTCGCGTTACCGCCGACAACTGCGCGCTCGCTGATATGTGCGTGTCCGTTGACCCTTGCGTGTCCACCGATCGTTGCATATCCGCTGACTATCGCGCGGCCTCTGATAACCGCGTAGCCTTTGACCTTTGCGTGTCCACCGATCGTTGCATATCCTCTGACCGTCGCGCGGCCGCCGACTGTTGCGTGTCCGCTGATTTCTGCGTGGCCGCCGACGATTGCGTGGCCGTTAATTTCAGCTTTTTCGCCAACCCATGCATGCTCGCTGACCCTTGCCTCTTCTGAAACAGTGGCTCTGTCGCTGACCCACGCGTCGCCGTCCACTGTTGCGTTGTTCAGAATATTTGCCATTTTGTTGAGCCTCCTTAGCTCTTGGTAAGATTGAGAGCGAAAACATGTGGTAAGGTTTACCGTCAACACCCTATCTGGACTGGCCGCCGTTCAGTCGGTGCGCAGCTTCAACCAGGTATTCATCTGGCTGGCCCATGTTTTCGCGGCTGCTGCCGTCCGCCGCCTTGTAAATCTCCTTGGCCAGCTCCTTGTTTGTGATGGCCTTTATCTTGTCGGATACCGTCCAGTTTTCCATGGGTACCATAGCTTGACTCCTTTAGTTTAGTTTAACGGCGGCGGTGGTGGCGTATCGGACATCCATTCGCAAAGGCGGGTAAACTGCCAGTCCTGCTCGGCGGCCTTTGCGGCGCTCCATGCGGCGTCTGTGGCGTCTGTGACGGACTGATAGGCGGTGTCTGCGGCGCTCCATGAGGCGCTCCATCCGGCGTCGCCTGCGTCGCTTGCGGCAGCCCTTGCGGCGGCCCTTGCGGCAGTGCCTGCGGCGTCTTTCGTGGCGTCCTTCGCGGCGTCCTTCGCGGCAATCCTTGCAGCGTTACATTCGGCGAGGCCTATCAGCCCATCGGCATAACGGCGCCCCGCCTCAATAGCCGCCCGAGGGCGGTCATCGCCCGGGACCCGGGTTTCAAAGTTCGCCAGCACCCGCATCGCACAGTCGCAGTTCCAATGCTGGAGCCGCCGCTCTATTTCAGTGTTGCTCAGCGCCAAGCGCGAGGCCACCCAGACTACGTGATCCATGGACACCCCGGCAGCTCGGGCTTTGGCAGCCGTGATCAGCCTGCCGTCCCACGAGTTCTCGTCCCCCAGAGCAGCAGTCACGCTGTCAAAGTCGTCCTTGCACGGATCAAGGGCCTTGAGCTGAGGATAAGTCAGCGCATAGGTGCTCATCTGTCGTCTCCTGACCTTTCCAGTAGCTGTTCGACCGCATCGGGTGGCGTATCGGACAACCATTCGCACAGTCGCCCAAACTGCCAGTACCGCTCAGCGTCCCAAGTGTCGCCGCCTGCGGCGTTCATGGCGCTGTATGAGGCGCTCCATCCGGCGTCGCCGCTCGCCGCCGCCCTTGCGGCGGCCCATTCGGCGGTGTTCCATCCGGCGTCCAATGCGGCGTCCAATGCGGCGCCCCATGCGGCGTCCCATGCGGCGGCCTGTGCGGCGTCGCTTGCGGCGTCCTCTGCGGCGGCCCTTGCGGCGGCCCATTCAGCGGCGCCTATCAGTCCGTCGGCATAACGGCGCCC
>Ga0163144_10014118_pt1 | contig 16601 bp, 20 predicted proteins | sample OliLak19BULKMAT1_FD_123175 | JGI IMG/M metagenome (GOLD analysis project Ga0163144, IMG submission 123175) | Freshwater microbial mat bacterial communities from Lake Vanda, McMurdo Dry Valleys, Antarctica - Oligotrophic Lake LV.19.BULKMAT1 | ecosystem: Environmental > Aquatic > Freshwater >... | reverse complement strand
CTCATTGGACGATAAATCCTCCAGAAACTGGAACAGGCCCATTGAAGATAAACTCTGGTATTTCCGACACGACAGCGCCCGGGGTGCGCGTAGCTCCTCTGGGAGCTGCATCAAGAATGTGCATCACTCGTGATCCGCCCCGCTGTCCACCTGCCGCTAAATCCCCAATCACCCATTCAACTTGCCTCGGGGTTAGATGCTTGACATCCCCGTATCGGAAAGAGAACACCTGCCCTCCGGCCCCAGGTTTGATTACGGAGTAACCCTCTGAACCAAAGTGGACCAAAGCGTCATCAGCAACGCCTGTGACGTTTCTCACCAAAGGTGTAGTTGCTAGGTCGACTCCCCCCTTTGCGGCTATAAATCCGGGCACCAAGTCATCGGAGACCCACGTGTCTGCTAATGCAGATTGGTAGTCGTCCCGAGCCTCCAAGGGGGCATTGTCGTAGCCACAGTTCGGGGATTCAGCAGCGTCATAGCCCATGCTGACGCCACAAATCAAGGGACTTTGCAGATTCACTACGGCAAAACTCCCCGTCGTAGCCCAGAGTAGGCTAAGCAGGAGCACGAGCATCCGTCGTAATGGACGAAAATCAGTCATCGTAGTGTCCTCTCGCCTGAGCTACGATCAAACTGTCCCCTTCTACCCGATAGATCAGCCTATGCTCCTGATCGATTCGCTTTGACCACCATCCAGAGAGCTCACCTTTCAGTGGTTCTGGTTTTCCCGCACCTCGGAACGGATCTCGTTTGGTTTCCTCGATCAGCCGCAGCAGCCGCTTGGCTACCTTGGGATTCAATTGAACCCAATATTGCAAGTCCTCAAAGGCCTGCTCCCTAAATTCCAAGCGCACGTTTCAAGTCCTCCGTGGTTTCAAAGACCAGGTTCCCGGGAGTTTTGGCGGTGATGGCTTTACGAAGCCGTTTCGCATTCTTTGGTGAACCCAGCAGTCGTGCGGTTGTGTCCCCGGATTGCTGCGGCGGCACACTCGAGGGAGTGAGGGTTTTGGAAAGAATGAATTCTTTGATGGTCATGCCAGCGAAGGTGGCGAGCGTTTTAATCTGCCGATGCTGTTCAGGTTCAATCTCAATGGTGAGTCTGTTCATACCCCTAAAAATACCAAAACAACCAATTTTGTCAACCAGTCAGCTCTCACCACTTCAGCGCATCAGGTGTTGGCGACAGGAGGTTCGTCAACCTTATCTCGACAGCTCCATAACCCATTAAACAGCGCATGAGTAAACATCTCATTTTGCCTCGCCAAGTGGAGTTTTCAAACGGATCGTCAGGCACGGCTGATGGGCCGCAGAACACTGCCACGTCTGAACAGAGAAGTGTTATTTTCCACGAACTGATCATAAGGCAGTGGGGAAATGACTCGGCACCTGCTGCGGTGGACATGAGCCATCGCTGTAGATTCTGGGGAACTCCTCACTACCAAAATCCCAAGTTTGTCCATTTAATGTAAACCACCCACATCCCCACAACAGAGCTGCACTCAGGATTAATTTCAATGGTTTACACGGACGCATTTTGCTCGCAAATCAAACCCGTTTCCCCCACGCCCTTGAAAGAAGAAAAAAACTTAAATCGCCCTTTGACCATAAAACGAGGAGGGGGGGGGGTTATACAGTGGACATATTCCTGATGGGTCGGGCTTCTTACCGGATACTGGGGGTCTGGGACGAGCACTGGATGGGGTGGGACCGTGACTGCCCTGCCGCAATTTGCGGCACCTCACTTTTGATCTCTGATTTTCAGGACTCTCCTTCGAGGAGAGACAATTGGAGCGTTTGTGATAGAAAAGATTTATGTTCATGTGCTTTAAGGCCCGGCACGCCGAACCGCTGGATCGAGAATCCCCTGTCGCAAATTGCGACAACTCCTTTTCCTTTTCTGCCTCACTTTTGGATCACGAGTTCCGCTGCCGCCTCGGACGAGACACGTTATCTGGAACTCATTTTTTTGTGGCGCGTGCGCTGATTCTTCAGTTCACCCGGCCTATGGTGTGCCTTTGTCAAAAAGGCCCTGACTTTTTCCACCTCCCTCGGTCGTTGGCAAAGGCCTAACCAATTTACAGGAAATACCTACAATGAGGGCAAATTGCTTTAGCACCTTAAAAAAAGTCATCTTTGAGGGTGAAGCTCTTCGAATTGGATTCGCCCCCTCTCCTTCCTGGGAAACATTCTCGCCTCTGGAGGGAATGATTGATCTTTCCGGAGCAATTTGCTTGGATGGCCTGACAGTAAACAAAACACGATGCAAAAGAATTATGATTATTTGGTATTAGGCAGCGGGATAGCGGGACTTACGTTTGCCCTCCAGGCGGCTGAATATGGCTCGGTGGCCATTGTCACAAAAAAAAATAAGGCCGAGTCGAATACGAACTATGCCCAGGGCGGCATCGCTGTGGTGGCCTCGGGCGAAGACTCCTTTGAAGCCCATGTCCAAGACACCCTGAGCGCCGGAGCGGGTCTGTGCAAAGAAAAAATAGTCCGCACGATTATCGAGGAAGGGCCAAAGTGCGTGCAGGAACTCATCGACCTCGGGATGAAATTCTCCCAGCGCGTGGTCACCGAGGACCGGGCGAAGACACGCCTGCGCGGGGTGAAATATGACCTAGGCCGTGAAGGCGGCCACTCGAAACGGCGCATTTTACATTCGGGTGACGTGACCGGGAGGGAAATCGAGTCAGCCTTGCTGGATGCGATCGCGAAGAATGACAAAATCCAGATCTTCGAAAATCATTATGTCATCGACCTGATCACCACCCAGAAACTCGGGTATGTCGAGGAGAACGCCTGCCTAGGGGCTTACGTCTATGACCAGATGCATAAACGCATCGTTACCTTTTGCGCGAAAACCACACTTCTGGCGACGGGTGGCTGCGGGCGTGTCTACCTTTATACGACGAATCCGGATATCGCCACCGGTGACGGGATCGCCATGGCCCACCGTGCCGGAGCTATGATTTCAAATATGGAATTCATCCAATTCCACCCCACCTGTCTTTTCCATCCACAGGCAAAAAGCTTCCTGATCAGCGAGGCTGTCCGGGGTGAAGGCGGAGTGCTGGTCGACGGGCACGGGAAGGAATTCATGCAGAAATATCATCCACTGAAATCCCTAGCTCCCCGCGATATTGTGGCCCGCGCCATCGATGCGGAAATGAAAAAGACGGGAGCGGCCTGCTTATTCCTGGATATTACATCCAAAACACCGGCATTCCTCAAAAAACGTTTCCCGAATATTTATGAGACCTGTCTGAAATACGGGATCGATATGGCTAAGGAATCCATTCCCGTCGTTCCCGCCGCCCACTATTGTTGTGGCGGAGTCGCCACCGATGTCAACGGGCGCACGAATATACGCAATTTGCTCGCCGTGGGAGAGGTCGCCTCCACCGGGCTCCACGGGGCCAACCGTCTGGCGAGTAACTCCCTCCTCGAAGCCCTCGTGATCGCCCATCGCGCCGCCGCATTTTGTTCCGGACATCCCAGCGCCCATCCGCGCAAAAAATACTCGATTCCCGCTTGGCAATCCGGGGACGCCCATGATGCCGACGAAATGGTCATTATCCATCATAATTGGGATGAAATCCGCCGCCTGATGTGGGATTATGTCGGGATCGTGCGTAGCACAAAACGCCTCCAACGCGCGAAGGCGAGGATTATTAATTTACAGCGCGAGATCCAGGAGTTCTACTGGGATTTCAAAGTGAATACCGACCTCCTGGAGCTTCGTAATATTGTCACTGTGGCCGAGTTAATTATCGACTGTGCCCTCCTGAGGAAAGAAAGCCGGGGCCTCCATTACACCCTCGATTACCCCGAGAAAAATGATACCCAATGGGTCAAGGACAGTATATTGAGTTAGGCAGCCTTTGAATCGGGGGGGAGGATATTGAGGCGTCCATGAATGTCCTGAGTAATATCCGCCACTGAATCGAGGATCCTTGTCGGGACATAAGGATAGGCATGAATATCCTCACGTTTGGCCGAACCGGTGAGCACCAAATAAGACTGGAACCCCATTTCGACAGCTCCCCTGATATCAGTCTCGAATGTATCTCCGACCATGACCGTGTCCGCCGTGCGTTTACCCAGCTTATGCCGGGCTTGTAACATCATGAAAGGGTGAGGCTTGCCCAGATGATAACATTTTTTACCGACCGCCGACTCCAAAAGGGCGGCGACAGCCCCGGCACCCGGCCGAGGCCCTTGATCAGTCGGACACCATGTGTCGGGATTCGTACTAATTAATTGCGCTCCTTTGGCGAGGCAGCGCATGGCTTTCTCGACGAGTTCAAAGCTGAGGGTACGGCCTTCACCAATAATCACGTAGTCCGGATCAACCGCATTAATCGTAAAACCAATCTCATCCAATGCCTTCAGGAGTCCTCCCTCCCCAATGACAAAAGCGCTCCCCGTAGGGCGTTGGCGAATGATGAATTCGGCAGTGCATTGCGCTGCCGTATAAATAGCTGTACACGGCACTTTTATATTTACCTGAGCCAGCTTAGCCTCGATGTCACGCGGGGTCCGTTCAGAGTTATTCGTGAGCAACAAATAGGGAATGCCATATCTTTGCAGGGTATCAATAAACTCATCCGCACCCGGAATCAGCTTCCCACCCGTGGTGAGTGTGCCATCCATATCAATCAAATAACCTTCTTTGATCGTATTTGTGAATTTTTCATTTGTGTTCATAATTGAGTAATCCAAGCAATTTATATGCCACGATTTCATAACTAATTATTGACAAGCGCATCTTTATGCTTCTTTTGTTGCAAACTCGTCCGGAAACTGATTGATTAGCCGACTTGTTTTTTCCTGCGTTTGCAGGAGGAATACGATTGACGGCCATGGTCGTCTCGTTAGTGTAGCAAGGTTTTACGATTAGACAGGAATTGGAGATTATAGAAAATAATGAAACGTACATATCAGCCGTCCAAGAAAAGACGAGTCCGTAAATTCGGATTTTTAGCCAGAACAAGAACCAAAAATGGTCGTGCGACCCTCGCCCGTCGCCGTGCAAAGGGACGTAAACGCCTTGTGCCAAAGGGTGTGGAAAAGAAATTCGCACGCCACACAAAAGGTTAGTCAAAACGAGACATAAAGATTCCTGTTTGACCCGGCCAACATGTCATTGACCTTCCCGAAGTCTGCGAGATTAAAGACCCGCGCAGACTTTGAGCGGGTTAAAGAAAACGGCAAGAGAATATCCTGCCGTTATTTTGTGCTCAATATATTGGCTAGTGAAATGATCACGGGTCACTTGGCCCTAGGCATTATCACCACCAAGAAAATGGGGGCTGCGAATAAAAGGGCTAGGGCACGCCGGTTAATCCGGGAGACATTCAGAATCAACCAACACAATATCAAAACACCTTGTCATCTGGTCGTCGTCGCAAAGCGGGATATTTTAACCCTCAAACAGAAGACAGTGGAAAATGAATTTATCCGATTGTGTCAAAAACTGGAAATCTGGAAGGATTAATGCCGCGCAATTTGTGGCATTAGTGCTGATCCGAGCCTATCAACTGATACTCTCGACGGCTCTGTCTGCATTGCTAGGGCCTGGGCATGGATGCCGTTTTTATCCCAGCTGCTCCTGTTATGCTGCGGAAGCGGTAGAAACTCTCGGCTTTGCCAAAGGCATTATTTTTACTGGTTGGCGCCTCCTCAGGTGCCAACCTTTTTCAAAAGGGGGGCTTGACCCCGTGCCCCAAATGATCAGAATCGGGGCCCGTACAAATCAGAAGAACTTAAATACCCCGGAGATAAATCGTGGATAAAAAATCCATCATCGTAGTCACGCTGTGTGTCGTCCTCATGCTTTTATGGGGGCCGATCACTCACCTTATATTTCCTCCGAAACCAAAGACAGTTTCGAAACTCTCGGCTACTTCGGAAAATGCCCAGGCCGCCGATAATGCTTTGGACAATATCCCGCTCCCCTCAGCTGCGGAAAAATCTCCGGATAAAATCTGGGGCACAAGCAAAGTGCCTCCTGTTAAATCCAATAAAACAGCACGGCCTCCTGAATCCCCGAAAATATCGGTTATTGAAAATGCTCAGCTCCGTATCGAGCTGAGTAATATCGGTGGCGGCGTGCAGAGATTTATCCTCAAAGAACACTTTAACCATCATCTTGATAATGATTCGACAGACAATGTCGTGATTAACTGCCAATATGCAAATAAAGACGGGCTCCAAATCCCTGGGTTTGTACTCATCGGAATCGATGACCTCTCTCCTGAAACGATATTTTCTACGACCGATGCGAGCGACGAAGTCGTCTATGAGACAACCACTCCTGCCGGCATCAATATCCGGAAGACTTATAACCTTTCCCGTGAGAGTGACTACGGACCGATCCTCCTCATCGAGATTAATAATAATTCCGGAAAATCGTTAAGCCTCAAAAAGGTTTTTATGACCATGGGCACCATCGGCCCACTCACCACGACAGAAAGTGCTGCTTACATCGGTTTTGACCTCTTCGAAAAGCCAAGTGTGATCCGTAAACATTATGACACTGTAAAAAAAGAACCATTTGAATCCAATAATCCCTTGAGCTGGGTCGCCATCAAAAACCAATTTTTCACCCTGATTGTACAGCCCTACCAATTCCCGGCATCAGGTTTTTATGCCGAGTCGATCAGCACTCCCGAAAAACCGAATACATTTGCGGCTCTCCTCGGGGTCGGCGACCAGACAATCGCCTCGGGCGAATCCATCAGCCTAGAATATAAAATCTACGCCGGGCCAAAGGAATTCAAGCGTCTCAGAGAGCTCGGGGATAATAAAGACCAAGTCATGGCATTTGACGTTTTTATGGGTATGACCCTGAAAATATTCGGTTACATCACCCAAATGCTTTTGGCCATCCTCATTTATATTAATAGTTATGTCCATAATTTCGGTTTGGCCATCGTCATTATTACCGTCTTCATCAAAATCATTTACTGGCCATTAACTGGCCATGCCACGAACTCCATGAAAAAGATGGCGGCACTCCAACCCCGTCTGACGACGATCCGGGATAAATACAAGGATAACCCCCAAAAACTCCAGCAGGAGATGATGAAGATGTACCGGGAATACAAGGTTAATCCCTTTAGCGGATGCCTTCCCGGCCTTCTCCAATTCCCTGTCTTTCTTGCATTCTATTCCATGCTCCAAAGTGCCATTGAGTTACGCGGGGCGAAATTCCTCTGGATCAAAGACCTTTCGCAGCCCGACACGATTTTCCATCTCTTTAATGTCTCGTGGCTGCCGGTTAATCCGATGCCTTTGATCATGGCCGCATCAATGTTTGTCCAGATGCAAATGACCCCGATGAGCGGGGATCCCGCCCAAAAGAAAATCTTCATGCTTATGCCGGTTATTTTCCTAGTGTTTTGTTACAATTTCTCGTCAGGACTGTCTTTGTACTGGACAGTTCAAAACTTACTGACAATTCTCCAGACGTGGCTTTCGTTGAGGAAAAAAGATCCCCTCTTTGAAAAGCTGCAGTCATCAAAATAATCACATCTACAGGAGTCCATCTGCCATGAGTCAAAAGCCCATCTCCGATTTTATCGATCATCATTACCGTCACTTTAACGCGGCCGCACTCAAGGATGCTGCCGAAGGGTACATCCGCCATTTGGATAACGGCGGAAAAATGTTCATGACTATCGCAGGAGCCATGAGCACTGCTGAGCTAGGACTCTCTCTGGCTGAAATGATCCGTCAGGATAAAGTCCACGCCATTACCTGCACCGGTGCTAATCTCGAGGAGGATGTCTTTAACCTCGTCGCCCATGACCACTACGAACGGGTCCCTAATTACCGTGACCTGACCCCTGCCGACGAGCAGTCTTTACTCGAACGGCATATGAACCGCGTCACAGACACATGCATTCCTGAAATGGAAGCCATGCGCCGCATTGAATCAGTCGTCTTAGAGGAATGGGTCGCAGCAGACCAAAAGGGAGAACGATATTTCCCCCATGAATTCATGTACAAGATTCTCAAGAGCGGCAAGCTCGAGAAACATTATCAAATCGACCCTAAGAATAGCTGGCTCATGGCGGCCATGGAGAAAAACATCCCCATGATAGTCCCCGGCTGGGAGGATGCCACTCTCGGTAATATGTATGCGGGCCATTGCATCTCCGGTGACATCAAAAAAGTCCACACCGTCCGCACCGGGATCGAATATATGATGGAGCTTGCCGAATGGTACACTCACACTAGTGCGGCAAACTCGATTGGATTTTTCCAAATCGGTGGGGGCATTGCCGGCGACTTCCCGATTTGTGTGGTTCCCATGCTCCATCAAGATCTGCAACGTGATGAAGTTCCTCTCTGGGGTTATTTCTGCCAAATCAGCGATTCCACCACCAGTTACGGTTCATACTCCGGGGCTGTACCGAATGAAAAAATCACTTGGGGCAAGCTGGGTATTGATACGCCAAAATATATTGTGGAGTCGGATGCGTCGATTGTTGCGCCTTTGATTTTTGCGAAGATTTTAGGCTGGTAACTCTGACAATGATTTTTTCTTTGTCGAAAATGTAAAAAACGTTTGCGTAAAAAGACAAAATCGTTACTTTAAAAAACTCCGGTGCACCCTATGGTCTAGCCCGGTTAGGACACCTCCCTTTCACGGAGGTAGCACGGGTTCGAATCCCGTTAGGGTGACCAATTTTTTTATATAACCATTTTTACTTATGAATCAATTCAAAGCAAAATTCGAAAAACAGATCACGATTGCTTTATTTGTATTTGTAACCCTGCTCCCGTTTGTCGCGACCTTGGGCCTTATCGCCGCGATCATTCTGATCAATCATAACTTCCTGAACTGGATGGAGTAAGTTCCCCCACCCCCCCTTTTTTCCTGTCGGGCATTAACCAGATGCTTGGTTTGTCTTTAATATCTTGCCGACGATGCTTTTTGTGAGTTTGAAGGAATAATAGACCCCCACTAGGAGCAGAAAGAAAAGGATCATGGCGATAACCGGGAGGAAGATCGCCACAAAAGACATCACGACTGCCCCGATGGACTCCAATGTAGAGATAAGCGGATTTGCTATCCCCCCAGTCGTCGCCGTCGAGAGTAAGCGAGTCTGGACACTGCCGAGCTGGATCAGCCCCGCCGTCCCCCCACCGGCAATGATGGCCAATGCCCAATGCGCCCAAGGGGGTACATTACTCAAGACAGAATAACTCACTAATACACCAGCGAGCACGGCCATCGGGGATGCCACCGAATCAAGCAAATTATCCAGCCATGGAATGTAATAAGCCAATATCTCGGAGAGAGTCGCCACACACAGGCAGACAAAAACCGGCCACGACCCGAGCCACGCGACACTTTCAAAAAGCTCAAACCCACCAAAAAGGGATGCCCCGCTCAAGATCAGAAGGGGAATAAAAATCCTGAAGCCACATGCGGCACTCAGACCGATCCCGATAAAGACGCTTAAAATTGTTTCCACATTCATAGGGGGATGAGAATTGATTCGGGCAAATTGTTCAAGGTTTTTCCTTTTTATCCGCCATGACAAAATCCACATGTCCGCCATTACGCTGGACAATCTCAGTGATCCTGTCTTCAGATGTTTTCATTACTTCTTTGAGGATACCGGAATTCCTCACATTCACACGGGCTTGGAGTCTTAGCCCATTTAACGCATCTTGACGGTCTGCATCAGTGATTTCATTCCACCAACCACTGTCATCTTTGAGCATTTGGTAATCTAATATCTCCACGGAAAGAACTTTTGCCGGAGGCATCTTTGCCGTCACCCGACGGGTCTTCGGATCAATGCTTATGGTGAAGGGTTCCTTTAAGTTAAACCCTGCCTTCGCCAGTACGAGGGCCTCGATTTCCAGCACCTTTTCACTCCCCAGCCATGAATGTGTCCACCCGTACCGGACAGACATCTTGCGTTCGACTGTGGCTAACTCCAAGATCGGTTCGATCTCCCCGAAAACAGTCACCCCATTAACCGTGACTATCGGGGTGATTTGTAAAGATTCTTTAATTTCACGGCCCAGTTTCTTTGCAAACTCGACACTTTCCGAGGCGCCGGAGGAAAACTCACCTTTTAATCCCCGCGCAAGATCTAAGGGTCCTTTATAGAGGATCGTGTAAAGGCTCCAAGTCGCCACAAATAGAATCGCGCAAGCGACTATCCCCGCGGAGAGCAGCCTCCAGTAAAAGGAGGGTATTGCGCCCTTTGGTTTTTCTGATCGTCGAGGTTGTTCGTTTATATCCATGGAAAAACAGGCAGCTACTTCGCCCCTATTCGTTTGATTCCTGCCAGGCTTAATACCAGTATGCCCACGGCAGTCCCCGTAATAGGCGTCGGGACAGCTGCTAAAATGGCCAAAACCGCTGCCACAGTAGCGGCTTTACTATTTGTGTCTTTATTCAGATATTTCTGTACGCAGAATACCCCGATAAAGACAGTTAAAAAACTCAAGGGAACCGTCACGATCCATGTCACTACCAACCATTCGCTAATGCTCCATAAACTATCGATAGCGACCAAGATTAATGCCGATAGGGGATGAATAAAGTTTTCCGCCCGGGGAGCAATTTGTTTTTCCTCCTCAGCAGGCAGGATTTCCACCCGGGAATCATCAGTCATAGACATGCCCTCAAGATACACCCTTTCCACCTTCTGAAAAGGGCAAAAACTCCCAAGAAGCCTGAGCAACCGCTCCCCTCTGATGATATTAGATCAAAAGCAGAGGAGTAATCATCCCCCCCCCTCATGACAAATCTCCCCGTTGACAAAATCAACGTATCATGATTTATTAATGCGTATCTTATCAAGAGCAGCTGAGTGTACGGCACGATGAAGCTGCGGCAACCGGTTCGGGAGAATAAAAAATCCAGAACGCCGAGGTGCCAAGTCCGCCTGGGAACATTATCTGTTTTCAGGAAAGATAAGAGGAGAGTTCGACTTTTTAAAATTAATCCAAAGCGACATGCTCTTCTTCTCTTCCAGGACTTTCATGCAGGTGACTCTTGATACGGTAAAAACCCTATTAGAGACCCATGAGCAAAACATTTTTTAACGAACTAAAATGCCGCGAGTGCGGACGCCCCTACCCCAAAAAGGCCATTCACGTCTGCGAATATGATTTCGGCCCACTGGAAGCTAATTACGACTACGACCTGATCAAGTCCCACTTGTCGCGTGCATTAATCGAGTCCCGTCCGCTGTCCATGTGGCGTTACCGGGAATTACTCCCGATCGATGGGGATCCCACAGTCGGCACAAAAGTCGGATTCACCCCGCTGGTCGAGGCCAAAAACCTCGCGCAACGCCTGGGTATTAAAAAGCTGTATATCAAAAACGATACCGTTAATTACCCCACCCTCTCATTCAAAGACCGCGTGGTCTCCGTGGCCTTGAGCCGTGCGCGTGAGCTGGGCTTCGACGTGGTCGCTTGTGCTTCTACCGGGAACCTTGCAAATTCAGTCGCTGCCAATGCTGCGGCCTCAGGCATGAAAAGTTATGTCCTCATTCCTGCCGACCTGGAACAAGGCAAAGTGCTGGGATCCCTCGTTTACGGTACGAATGTCATTGGTATCCATGGTGCCTACGACCAGGTCAACCGCCTTTGCTCGGAAATTGCCGGGAAATATAACTGGGGTTTCGTCAATGTGAACCTGCGCCCGTATTATGCGGAAGGCTCAAAAACCATGGGTTATGAAATCCAAGAGCAGCTCGGGTGGCGTATCCCCCGCCACACAGTCGTCTGTATGGCCAGTGGTTCACTCCTGACCAAAATCCATAAAAGCTTTAAGGAATTTACCAAACTCGGATTAGTCAATGAATCACCTTTTACGATCCATGGTGCCCAAGCCACCGGCTGCGCCCCCATCGCTCATGCTTTCAAGGAAAATACCGATATTATCAAGCCGGTGAAGGAACCTAAAACAATCGCCAAATCACTGGCGATCGGAACCCCTGCTGACGGTTATTATGCGATCCACACGATGAGGGAAACGGGTGGGTCCTGTGAAGATGCCACCGATCCTGAAATCATTGAGGGAATCCGTATGCTTGCCGAATGTGAAGGTATCTTCGCTGAAACAGCGGGCGGGGTCACCGTCGCCTGTGCGAAAAAACTCATCGACTCAGGTAAAATCCCCCGCGATGAAGAAGCCGTGCTTTGTATCACAGGTAACGGTCTCAAAACTCAGGAAGCGATTCTGGGTAAATGTGGCGAACCACGTTTGATCAAACCGAGCCTGTCGGAATTCGAGCAACAAATTTACGCACCGGACTTTCATCAGACCTCACCCGAAAAAAAATAAAAACATCACTTTAAAAGCAAAACATGCCGAGGCCTGCCCAAAATACACCCCCCGGATAATCAATAACCACAGTCTTTAAAAGACGGTGGAATGGTTTTTCTACCGGCTCAAAGACGGCTAAAGTAGAACCCCGAGTTTATAAAAATAGAGGCCGCCTGAAAGGCGGTGGTATTAAAACGAAAACGAGAAATCAAGGAGCAAAAATATCTATGGCTATTCAAGTAATGATCCCTACCCCTTTACGCAAATTTACCCAAGAACAAGATACTGTGAACGCCGAGGGCACCACGATTCGTGAATTGATCGATTCCCTTGATGCAAATTATCCTGGAATCAAAGAACGCCTCTTATCCCCGGACGGTCAAATCCCCCGTTTCCTGAATATCTATCTCGGTGATGAAGATGTCCGCCACCTCCAGCAACTCGATACCCCGGTCAAAGATGGTGACGCCATTAGTATCATCCCCGCCATCGCAGGTGGCTAGGAAAGCCGGTAATCACCAAAAGGGGGTTCATGGATACGATCCGGTACTCAGGATCATGAACCCCTCACAGGCTAAAAAACTGTAAACCTCATTTCTCTTTATCTGGTTTTTTGCTTAACCATTCAGATTTTCCTGATGGCACCCCTTAGAATCAGGCACGGCCTGCACCTTCCCTTCCTTTACTTTTGGTGGTGACCCCTCTAAAGTCCAAGGAAATCACCACCCATGAGCGAACATCATCCCATCCGTAATTTAGACTCCTTGTTTCATTCCCAAAAACGGGCTTTTGTCGCCGATCCGGTTCCTTCGCTCCAGTCTCGTCTGGACAAACTCGATAGGCTTAAAAAGGAATTAATCCTCCATCATCAAGATTTGATTGAGGCCATGAGTCAGGACTTCGGCGTACGGAGTCGTTACGATTGCATTTTCGGGGATATCATCTCCACCCTGCAACTCATTAAATACACGTCTAAAAACCTGAGGAACTGGATGAAACCCTCACGTCGGAGTGCGGGAATGATGCTCGCGCCTGCCCGTGTGGAGGTGATTTATCGACCCCTCGGAGTCGTCGGCATTATTTCCCCGTGGAATTTCCCTGTGCAACTATGCCTGATGCCACTGATTACCGCACTGGCCGCAGGTAACCGTGTCATGATCAAACTCTCCGAATACACCCCTGTGACGAATGCCGCCTTGGGCAAATTGCTCTGCGGCATATTCCCCCGGGATGAGGTCTGCACGGTCGAAGGTGATGCCACCGTCGCGGAGACCTTTAGCAAATTGCCCTTTGACCACCTGCTTTTCACCGGGTCCACCTCCGTAGGCCGCCACGTCCTCACTAATGCAGCGGCAAACCTCACGCCCGTCACTCTGGAGCTCGGCGGCAAATCCCCCTGCCTCATCGCCCCCGACATGCCTCTCGATGCGGCTATAGATCGGATTGTTTACGGCAAGAGTCTCAATGCTGGCCAGATCTGTATCGCCCCGGATTACATCCTGATTCCCCGGGGTAAAGAAGAGGCCTTTGCCCAGGGGTTCGTAAAAAAATTCCAAACCTTTTACCCCGCCGGAATCAAAGATGATGGTTACACCTCCATTATTAACTCCAAACAATACAGCCGCCTGTCCTCGTGGCTCGATGAGGCCAAGGAAAAGGGAGCCAAAGTGATCCCCTGCGGTGAGCCCTCCTGCGATGCGCAAAATAGGAGAATGCTGCCCCATTTACTTTTGAATACTCCCCATGATTGCACTCTCATGAATGAAGAAATCTTCGGGCCTTTGCTCCCGGTCATTCCTTACGACTCGATCAGGGAAGCCATCGCTTACATCAAAGAACGACCACACCCCCTAGCCCTCTACCTGATGAGTTTCGACCAAACCCTTCAAAAAAAGGTACTCTCAGAAACTCAATCGGGTGGAGTCTGCATTAATGACACCCTCATGCACGTCGCCGCCGATGACGCGCCTTTTGGAGGCATCGGGCCTTCTGGAATGGGGCATTACCACGGGCACGAAGGATTCCTTACTTTCTCCAAGGCCAAAACCGTGCTGACCCGGGGGAGATTTTACCCCGCCAAATACATCCAGCCCCCCTTCGACACCCCCCTGAAAAAATTCCTGATTAACTGGTTGATCCGGTAATACAATTTTTTTAAAAAAAGTGAACTTTAAAGCAATTTGCCCAGGCAAATCCTCATATCGAAGAGTCTGATCTGGTAAAAGTGCTCTGGCGTTTTTCAACCCTGAATGCAAAGAACCCCCCCCGATGCTCCCTCATCCACCGTTCTCTCCATTCCTTCAAAAGTTCGGCCTTTTTTTCCGAGTCATGAAAAATAATCGCTAATAATCGAGGCTGACACGACTAACCTCTCCAGCCTGTCTTCCGATTTTGTTTGAACATAGATATCGATCTTTGCGAGTGACTGTCCCTGATCATCAGTCCAAGTGGAGAGCACTTCGCATGGAAAAAGCCCGTTTCTTGGGTATGAGCTGTCACTCCATAAATATTCGGTGGTCATAATGACGCGCTTATCGACTACCTTACGGAGATGGCCGTCAGAATCGACGAACTCTCCTTCCGCAATGTTGGGTTGGTGTTCCATCACGAACCGTACAATTTTTAACGGCAACGGCTTTTGAGGTTATACTCATCTGGATTTATTCTGCCGAAAGTCCCGAAGGGACAGGGATTAGGTCGACTGGCTCGTTGGGCATTTTTATTTTCGTAAGATAGCCCACAGCAACAAAGAAAGTGGAATAGAAATGTTCCAAACAAGAACACAGCATCGGAATCGACGTAAACGTCGCCTTTCTTCCGTGCCCTCCTGAATCCATTTCGGCTTCGTAAATAACCATAAAAACATCAGTATATTACGATTCCAGTAGCTGGAAATCCAAGTGCATTCCGGATCGCTCCAAAACATGCCTGCGGGTCGGCCGTCTGATAGCCATGCGTCATGATGAAAATAGTGTTCTGTTTGAATAAGGCTGTCAAAAAGTACAAATGAATAGATCAAGAACGGTATGGCTATAATAACTGGTATCGGGACCAGAAAGTTCATTTGTTTGCCGAACATGTATTAGACAGAAGTAAGTCCGTCTATTTTCCGGTGTTTCTGCCTATCCAGAAAAGCCGTTATTAATGATTGATAGGGAATTAACGGAAATTCAAGCATGTCCGGTGATTTGAGTTAATTTTTGAAAACGGGAGGGGAAAAGTTTAAACGTGTCACAGCAAATTGCTCAGTCCTGACTTTGCGACCTTGGTATACTTCTGCGAGAAATGATTACGGAAAGAATCTTGATTCAACGACCACCGTCAGAGAAAGATGGTGGATTGATTTTTCTCCGGTTGCAAGTCCGCTAAAAGCCCGAAGCCCCGAGTTTCTGTCCAATGTAGGTGGGGTGGTTCCTTTGGGCAAGGACGAGCCTCGGGAAAGACGAACGACACGGCAAGATCGTCCCCTCCCAAAAATCTCTACTGCATTCCTGATTCTGTGGTTCAAAAAAGGCTCTTCTGGATTTCGAGTGGGTGAATATTGCGCCCTTTCGACTTTTAACTTTATCCGATCTCCCATCTTCGATATCCTCTCCTCCATGCTCTTCCAAATCCTCCTCTTTGACGGTTTTGATGAACTCGACGCGATCGCGCCGTATGAAGTTCTTAAAATGGCCGCTAAACACCTCCCTGAATGGAAGGTGGAATTCGTCACGCTCACCCACGCAAATGCCATCACGGCTGCCAACGGGCTCGAACTCGTCGCCCCGAGCAAATTGCTCTCACTCGACCAGAAACCGGATATCCTCGTCATTCCTGGGGGTGGCTGGGTCGATCAAAGTCCATTGGGCGCACGCGGCGTGACAAATTGCGCCGAGGCCCTCGCACTCCTGCGCAAATTGCAGCAGTCCGGTGTTATTCTCTCCAGCGTTTGCACCGGGTCCATGATCCTGGCTGCGGCAGGCCTCCTCGACGGACGTCCCTGCATCACCCATCACAGTGCCCTCGACGATTTAAAGAAATTCCCCGTTCAAATTATTCAAAAAAGAGTCGTCGATGATGGAGACATAATCACTGCCGGCGGGATCACCTCCGGCCTCGACCTCGCCCTCCACCTGATCGAACGCTTTGCGGGAGCCCCCCTCGCCACACAAATTGCGGCAGCGATGGAATATACAAAAAAATAAAAAAATCCGCGCCTTCTCTCAGAAGCACCTGCAACAAGAGGTCTGCTCAGGAATAAAACCTTTTTCATCTGGCTAGGGATTCATGTTTAGAAGATGTCCAT
>Ga0163144_10014117_pt1 | contig 16601 bp, 14 predicted proteins | sample OliLak19BULKMAT1_FD_123175 | JGI IMG/M metagenome (GOLD analysis project Ga0163144, IMG submission 123175) | Freshwater microbial mat bacterial communities from Lake Vanda, McMurdo Dry Valleys, Antarctica - Oligotrophic Lake LV.19.BULKMAT1 | ecosystem: Environmental > Aquatic > Freshwater >... | reverse complement strand
GCCAACACGGGCAACACCACGTGAAGCCCCGCTGCCGCGAGAAGGAACGGGGCCTTCGAGATCTCCACGTTCAGGCACCTTGCTGTGGAGCCTGCGGTGAAGCAAGAGAGTTCGGCCGGGGTAGCAGCTTCACGCGCCGCTCACGCGTTGCTCAAGCGAGCGGCGCGCAGGAAACGCCGCGCCCACCGAGCCTGCGCGCGCGAGCCCCCGCGATGGGATGATCGAACGGGATGTCCCAGTCGAGGGCGTGCGCCGCGTGCTCGCAGTACTCGATCAACGCCTGGCGCGGCGGGCGCGGACGTGCGCCGAGCAGGCCCAGGTTGTCGACGAGCAGCTCGAGCGAGGTGTTGCCGACGCGCTCGCCGACGCCGAGCCCGGTGCCGTGGACGCGATCGACGCCGGCCGCCGCGGCCCACAGCGCGATGGGCAGACCGAGGCCGCGATCGTTGTGGCCGTGCCAGTCGATCTGGACGTCGGCAGCGCCGATCTCCACGAGGAACCGCCGCGTGAAGCGCACGAGCTCCTCGACACCGTACGGCGTGACGTGGCCCGTCGTGTCGCACAGGCAGAGACGCTTCGCGCCCGAGTCGATCGCGGCGCGGAACAGCGTGCGCAGCATGTCGGGGTGCGAGCGCGTCGTGTCCTCGGTGACCAGGCAAAAGGGCAGGTTGTGCTTCGCGGCGGCGCGCGCGGCGCCCGTCACCGCGTTCACGAGGAAGTCGACCGACCAGCTCTCGACGTACTGCCGGATCGGCGACGAGCCGATGAACGAGTACACCTCGATGCTCATCCCGGTGCTGTCCGCGGCGCGCGCGATCCCCTCGACGTCGCTCACCACGGTGCGCGCCGCGGCGGTCGCGAGCAGCGGCAGCTTCGCGTCGCGGATGGCGTTGCACAGCGCGAGCGTGTCCGCCTCGTAGCGGCCTCCTGCCGCCGGAAGCCCGACGCTCACCACGTCGACGCCGACCTTCACCATGGCCGGGAGCAGCGCGAGCTTGTGCTCGAGCGGCGGGTTCTTGCCGGTCGGGTTCTGCAGCCCGTCGCGCAGCGTCTCGTCCACGACCCGGATGTTCGGCGAGACCGAGCCGATGTGGGGGATCGGCACGCCGGAGCGCTCCGCCCCCGTCGAAAAGCTCTCCGCGGCCGGCTCGTTCCAATCGAAAATCGCGGATTCCATGGACTACCGGCCGACGGTAGCCGCGCAGCCTCGCCACGCCAAGACCGGATGGCCGACGTGCGCGCGCCTGCTCATCGTTCACTCATCGCTCACTCATCGCTCACTCATCGCCCGCCCACCTCTGGCCGTCCGTGCTAAGAGGCCGCGCGAAGAAGCCGCTCGCGGGGCTCTGCTCGCAGGAAGCAACTCGAACGGCGCTGTTCGTACGGGCTTTCCGTGCGAGCTTGGCCCCGAGAACCTGAATCCGCTTCGATCTTCCTTCGATCTCCCTTCGATCCAACGGACGTTTGCATCTTGACAGGGCGTGCTCCCTGGGTATCCTCCGCGTCCCCAAAACGCTCGGACTTTTTTCCACCATGCCGACAATCAATCAGCTCATCCGACAGGGTCGCGAAGCGGCTCGTTACAAGACGGCGTCGCCCGCGCTCAAGGCTTGTCCTCAGCGCCGCGGCGTCTGCGTCCGCGTCTACACCACGACCCCCAAGAAGCCGAACTCGGCGCTCCGCAAGGTCTGCCGTGTCCGCCTGACGAACGGCATGGAGGTCACGAGCTACATCCCCGGTGAGGGGCACAACCTGCAGGAGCACTCGGTCGTGCTCATCCGCGGCGGCCGCGTGAAGGACCTGCCGGGTGTTCGCTACCACGTGGTGCGTGGCACGCTCGACGCGTCCGGCGCCTCGGGCCCCAGCTCGACGAACAAGGCAACCCGCAACCGCAAGCGCTCGAAGTACGGCGTGAAGCGGCCGAAGTCCTGACGGCGGCGCTCGCTCTTGCTGCAAGCCGAGCCCTGCCCTCGTCCCCTGCGAGTTAGCCCCGCGATTTTAGCCCCGCGATTTTAGGAGCCTAGAAGACAATGCCGCGCCGCCGCGAAGTACCCAAGCGCAAGATCATTCCGGATCCCAAGTTCAAGGACAAGCTCATCACGAAGTTCAACAACTCGCTGATGCTGTCCGGCAAGAAGGCCGTCGCCGAGGCCATCCTCTACGGAGCGTTCGACCTGATCCAGGAGCGCTTCAAGGAAGAGCCGATCGACGTCTTTCGCAAGGCGCTCGACAACGTCAAGCCCAAGCTCGAAGTGAAGAGCCGCCGCGTCGGTGGTGCCACGTACCAGGTCCCGGTGGAGGTTCGGCCCGAGCGCCGCGTCGCCCTCGCGATGCGCTGGCTCGTGCAGTACTCGCGCAACCGCGGCGAGAAGACCATGCGCGAGCGCCTCGCGGCCGAGCTGGTCGACGCCTCGCAGAACCGCGGCAACGCGGTGAAGAAAAAAGACGACACGCACAAGATGGCAGAGGCGAACAAGGCCTTCGCTCACTATCGCTGGTAGAAGCGCGCTCTGCGCGACGAGACCCGCCGGAGCCATCCGCTGGTCTCGCGCCCAGTCCGCTGCTCGGGCCCACATCGAAAACCCTTTGGAGGAGTCGTTAGCGCAAATGGTTACGGGCACATAAGGATCGGGTTACGCGGGTGGAGCCGCCATTGCTGGCTCCCAAGAAAAACCTACGACGTACCCCGATACCCTCTCCGGGTTCCTTGAGTGTTTGCCGAACTGAGGCAAACCGCGCCGACAAACACGAAGTCGGCGGGAACGGACCGGAGGGGGTTTCCTGTTTCCGCTGGGCCCCACCCACCACGCAACACGACCTCAACGGAGAACGACAGTGGCTCGCGACATCAGCCTGGATAGGACGCGAAACATCGGGATCATGGCCCACATCGATGCGGGCAAGACCACGGTCACCGAGCGCATCCTTTATTACACGGGCGTCAACTACAAGATGGGTGAGGTCCACGAGGGCGCCGCCACCATGGACTTCATGGTCCAGGAGCAGGAGCGCGGGATCACCATCACCTCGGCCGCGACAAACTGCTTCTGGCAGCCCAAGGCCGGCCCGTTCAGCGGCATTCGCCACCGCATCAACATCATCGACACCCCCGGCCACGTCGACTTCACCATCGAGGTCGAGCGCAGCCTGCGGGTGCTCGACGCCGCGGTCGCGGTGTTCGACGGCGGCAACGGCGTCGAGCCGCAGAGCGAGACGGTGTGGCGGCAGGCCGACAGGTACGGCGTCCCGCGCATCGCCTTCATCAACAAGATGGACAAGGTCGGCGCCGACTTCGACATGTGCGTCGATTCAATCCGCGAGCGCCTGGGCGCCGTCCCCGTGCCGGTCCAGTACCCGCTCGGCGCGGAGGACTCGTTCCGCGGCGTGATCGACCTCGTGACCATGAAGGCCGCCGTCTTCGACGAGGAGACGCTCGGCACCGAATACGCCTGGAAGGACATCCCCGCCGACGTCCTCGACAAGTGCAAGGTGCTCCGCGAGCAGCTCGTCGAGGCGTGCGCCGACGTCAGCGACGTGGTGATGGAGAAGTTCGTCGCGGGCAACGCCGACACGGTGACCGAGGCCGAGATCCACGCCGCGCTCCGCGTTGGGACCTCGATGTTCAAGTTCGTCCCCGTGCTGTGCGGCGCGGCGTTCCGCAACAAGGGCATCCAGCAGCTGCTCGACGCGGTCGTGAACTTCCTGCCGTCACCGCTCGACATCAAGCCGGTCGAGGGCACGCACCCCGCCGACAAAGAAAAGGTCGTCATCCGCAAGGCCAGCGACACGGAGCCCTTCGCCGCGCTGGCGTTCAAGATCATGAACGACCAGTTCGGCAACTTGACGTTCTTCCGTGTCTACTCGGGCACGACCCAGAGCGGCGAGGCCGTGCTGAACTCGACGCGCGGCAAGCGCGAGCGCTTCGGCCGCATCCTGCGGATGCACGCCAACAAGCGCGAAGAAGTCAAGATCTGCTACGCCGGCAACATCTATGCGGCGGTGGGGCTGCGCGACACCCGCACCGGCGACACGCTGTGCGAGGACAAACACCCCATCTTGCTCGAGCGGATGGACTTCCCGGAGCCGGTCATCTCGATCGCGATCGAGCCCAAGACCAAGGCCGATCTCGACAAGCTGGGTGGCACTCTGCAGAAGCTCGCGTTCGAGGATCCGTCGTTCAAGTACTACACGAACGAGGAGACCGCACAGACCATCATCGCGGGCATGGGCGAGCTCCACCTCGAGATCATCGTCGACCGCCTTCGCCGCGAATTCAAGGTCGAGGCCAACGTCGGCAAGCCCCAGGTGGCCTATCGCGAGACCGTCACGAAGGCGGCCCTCGATGTCCACGGCCGCTTCGTGCGGCAGACCGGCGGACACGGCCAGTACGGTCACGTGATCATCGACATGCAGCCCGGCGAGCGCGGCAGCGGCTTCGTGTTCGTCAATGGCATCGTCGGCGGGACGATCCCCAAGGAGTACATCCCGTCGGTCGAGAAGGGCATCCGCGACGCCACGACGCGCGGGGTGCTGGCCAGCTACCCGGTGATTGACGTCAAGGTGACTCTGAAAGATGGCAGTTACCACGAGGTCGACTCCTCGGGTCCGGCCTTCGAGGTGGCCGCCTCCATGGCCTTCCAGGAGGCCGCCGAGCAGGCGGGCGTTGTCCTCCTGGAGCCGATCATGGCGGTCGAGGTGGTCTGTCCCGAGGCTTACCTCGGCGACGTCATCGGCGACCTCAACGCGCGCCGCGGCAAGATCCTCGATCTGGGCCAGCGGGCGGGCGCCCGGGTGATTCGCTCCGAGGTGCCACTGGCAACGATGTTCGGATATGCGACGGACGTGCGCTCCAAGACGCAAGGCCGCGCCACTCACACGATGCAGTTTTCACACTATTCCCCCGTTCCCAGCGGGGTTCAGGACGAGATCGTCGCGAGAAGAGGGTAGAGAGAGTCATGGCGAAGGAAAAGTTCAACCGTACCAAACCCCACGTGAACGTCGGCACGATCGGGCATATCGATCATGGCAAGACGACGCTCACCGCGGCGCTCGTGAAGGTCCAGTCGAAGAAGACCGATCCGAACACCAAGAAGGCGCTCGCCAAGCCGATCTCGTACGCCGACATCGCCAAGGGCGGCACCGTGCGCGACGAGACCAAGACGGTCACCATCGCGGCCGCTCACGTCGAGTACGAGTCGGTCAAGCGTCACTACGCCCACGTCGACTGCCCCGGGCACGCCGACTACATCAAGAACATGATCACCGGCGCCGCGCAGATGGACGGCGCGATCCTGGTGGTCAGCGCCCTCGACTCGGTCATGCCGCAGACGCGCGAGCACGTGCTGCTCGCCCGCCAGGTCGGTCTCAACCAGATCGTCGTGTTCTTGAACAAGTGCGACGCGGTCGACGACCCCGAGATGCTCGACCTGGTCGAGATGGAAGTGCGCGAGCTGCTCTCCAAGCAGAAGTTCGACGGTGACAACGCCCCGATCATCCGCGGCGCCTCGCTGCCGGCGCTCAACGGCGACGCCAAGTGGGAAGAGTCGATCCAGGCGCTGCTCGACGCCCTCGACAGCTACATCCCCGAGCCGGTGCGCGACGTCGACAAGCCCTTCCTGATGGCCATCGAGGACGTGTTCTCGATCAAGGGCCGCGGCACGGTGGCCACGGGCCGCATCGAGCGCGGCATCGTCAAGGTCGGCGAAGAGGTGCTCATCATCGGCTTCAAGGAGACCAAGAAGACGGTCGTGACGGGCGTCGAGATGTTCCGCAAGCTGCTCGACCAGGGCCAGGCGGGCGACAACGTCGGCTGCCTCCTCCGCGGCATCGAGAAAGAAGAAATCGAGCGCGGCCAGGTGCTGGCCAAGCCCGGCTCCATCACCCCGCACACCAAGTTCCTGGGCGAGGTCTACGTCCTCAAGAAGGAAGAGGGCGGCCGTCACACGCCGTTCTTCACCAACTACCGCCCGCAGTTCTACATCCGCACGACCGACGTCACGGGCACGGTGCACCTGCCCGAAGGCGTCAAGATGGTCATGCCGGGTGACAACATCACCATGAACATCGAGCTGATCGCGCCGGTCGCGCTCGAAGAGCAGATGCGTTTCGCCATCCGTGAGGGCGGCAAGACCGTCGGCGCGGGCGTCGTGACCAAGATCCTCGAGTAGCGATGGCAAACGTTCGGACGCGGCGAGCTCCCGTCGTCCTGGGATGCACGGAGTGCAAGGCGCGTAATTACAAGACCACGAAGCGAGCCACTCCCCCCAAGCTGCCGACTGGTACCACGGTCCCGGAAGGCAGCGAGGAGGGTCTGGTGCAGCTGAAGAAGTTCTGCAAGACGTGCCAAAAGCACACGATGCACAGGGAAACGAAGTAGCCCTGTTCGAGAGGCGTTCGAGGCGTTCGAGAAAAGAAGAAGCAGAGTAAGGGAGCTCGCAGCACTGGACTCCCGCACAGGGGTATAGCTCAGTTGGTAGAGCAGCGGATTCCAAATCCGCAGGTCGGGAGTTCGAGCCTCTCTGCCCCTGCCGGAACGAAGGCCCTGAGAAAGCAGCAATCCGAGGAACAACGCCGGCGCGGAGACGCGGTGGCGCCCGGAAAAGACGACCATGGCGAAGGTGAGCACGGACGAAAAAGACGACGCGGATCTCGACGAGGCCAAGGGCTCGGCCGAGGACCGCGGCGACGCTGAATCCTCGGAAGAGGATGCGGCCACGGCCGAGGAGCGTGCCTCTGACGGCGAGGGTCGTGTCAACCTCGAGAAGGACTCGGAGTCGACCTCTCTCGCCGTGCGCGAGCCCTCGTCCAACGAGGGCTCCAACGAGGGCGACGAAGAGGAGGAAGAGTCCGCGGCGCAGCTCGGGACCCAGCGCTACGTGCTCGCCTCGTTCTTCGCCGCGGGGCTGATCGGCGCGTTCATCCTGGGCAAGATGCTCCACGGGCTCTGGGCCTGGGTCGCCAACAAGGACTGGTTCCACAACGCCCTGCCCTGGCTGGCCGCCGTCGACGACGACTCGAAAACCACCTACACCACGATCGTCGGCGCCATCGTCGCCGTCGTCCTCGTGGTGCGCACCTACCGAAAGGCCGGCGTGAGGTCCTGGGCTGATGAAGTGGCCACCGAGCTCACCAAGGTGAAGTGGCCGACACGGAAAGAGGTCTCGAGCTCGACGGTGGTCGTCATCGCCGCGAGCGCAGTCGCCACCATTTATCTCGCACTCCTGGATCAACTTTGGTCGTTCGTCACCGACTTGTTCTACGGGACCGGGAGCTAGCCGTCGTCGCTCACGCGACCGATCGGTAACAGGGCACCATGGCCAAGAAGTGGTACGTCATCCACACCTACTCCGGATACGAGGCGAAGGTGCGTGACGCGCTCCAGCAGCGCGCCAAGCAATATTCGCTCGAGGACAAATTCGGAGAGATCCTCATTCCGAGCGAGACGGTCACGGAGCAGAGGCCCGGCGGCAAGACGCGGGTCCGTCAGAAGCTGAGCTTGCCTGGCTACATCTTCGCAGAGATGGAGATGAGCGAGACGGTCTGGCACCTCGTGAAGGACACGCCGAAGGTCACCGGCTTCATCGGCAACCAGACGCCGCAAGAGGTGCCGATTCCGCAGATCGACAATCTACGGCGCGGCATCATCGAGGGCGCCGTGAAGCCCAAGCCCCGGCTCACGTTCGAGATCGGCGAGGAGGTTCGGGTGCTCGACGGAGCGTTCGCGAACTTCACCGGCACGGTCGACGACGTGAAGATGGACAAGCAAAAGCTCAAGGTGAAGGTGTCGATCTTCGGTCGACCCACCAGCGTCGAGCTGGACTTCGCCGCCGTCGAAAAACGCTAATCGGACTCACGCAACTACGATGTTGAAACTGCCCCAGCGCGGGCGGTAGCGGACGAGAGACTCACCATGAAGAAAGTCACTGGGTACGTAAAGCTTCAGCTCCCCGCCGGCAAGGCGAGCCCGTCTCCGCCCGTCGGTCCCGCGCTCGGCCAGCACGGCATCAACATCATGGCCTTCTGCAAGGACTTCAACGCCCGCACGGCGTCGCAGGAGAACATGATCATCCCGGTGGTGATCACGGTCTTCTCCGACCGCTCGTTCACCTTCGTCCTGAAGACGCCGCCGGCCAGCGTGCTCCTCAAGAAGGCCGCGGGGCTCGCGACGAGCAAGAAGCCCGGCGCCGGCTCCAAGGAGCCGAACAAGATCAAGGTCGGCACGGTCACGCGCAAGCAGATCGAAGAGCTGGCCAAGCAGAAGATGAGCGACATGAACACGACGGCCGTCGACGCCGCCATGCGCAGCATGTCCGGCACCGCCCGCTCGATGGGCATCGACATCGTCGACTGACGGACGTCGTCGACTGACAGTCTCGGACAGGGAACTCGTCCCGTCCGGCCATCATCCAAGATTTACCACGGTGAACAAGGGCGCCGTGGGAGGCCGAAGGCCCTTTGAGCCCGAAGCCGAACGAAAGGAAGGCACATGCCGAAAGTCCCGAAAAAGAAAGCTGCGGCGAGGCAAATCGTCGACCGCGGCAAAAAGTACACGCTCGAAGAGGCGTGCGCGCTCGTAAAAAAAGCCGCACAAGCCAAGTTCGTCGAGACCGTCGATCTCGCCGTCCGTCTGGGCGTCAATCCGCGGCACGCTGACCAGATGGTCCGCGGCGCCGTGGTGCTCCCGCACGGAACCGGTCAGGCGCTGCGCGTCCTCGTCTTCGCCAAGGGCGACAAGGCGAAGGAAGCGGAGGGCGCCGGCGCCGATCTCGTCGGAGCCGACGAGCTGGTCGCGAAGGTCCAGGAAGGCTTCATGGACTTCGACCGCGTCATCGCCACGCCCGACATGATGGGCCTGGTCGGTAAGCTCGGTCGTATCCTCGGCCCCCGCGGCCTGATGCCCAACCCGAAGGTCGGTACCGTCACGTTCGACGTGAAGACCGCCGTCGGCGAGGCGAAGGCCGGCAAGGTCGAGTACCGCGTCGAGAAGGCTGGCATCGTCCACGCCCGCATCGGCAAGGCGAACTTCACCGAGCAGGCGCTCATGGTGAACGCGAACGCGCTCATCACGGCGCTCGTCCGCGCGAAGCCGTCGACGGCGAAGGGCATCTATCTGAAGAGCATCACCCTCTCTTCGACGATGGGTCCCGGCGTCCGCATCGACACGCTCGCCTTCAGCCGCGAGGAGGCATAGCCCATGGATCGCAGCACCAAGGACACCGAGATCGGCCGCATCAAGGAGAAGTTCTCCCGGATGAGCTCGGCCGTCTTCCTCGACTACAAGGGGCTCAACGTCGCCCAGGTGACGAAGCTCCGCGACGAGTTCCGCAAGAGCGGCGTGGAGTACCGCGTCCTCAAGAACACCCTCGTCAAGCACGCGCTCAAGGACCACGCCTGGGCCACGGGTCTCTCCAAGACCCTGACCGGCATGACGGGCGTGGCGTGGAGCTACGAGGAGCCCGGCGCAGCGGCCAAGGTCGTGAAGGCCTTCCGCAAAGAAAAAGAGAACGAGAAGCTCGGCGTGAAGGCCGGCCTCGTCGACGGTGCGATCATTCCCGGCGAGCGCGTCGAGACCGATCTCGCATCGATGCCCGGCAAGAACGAGCTTCGCGCGAGCTTGCTCGCGACGATGCAGGCGCCTCTCGTGAAGCTCCTGCAGCAGCTCAGCGCCCCCGGCCAGAACTTCGTGTACCTGCTCAAGGCGAAGGAGGACAAGGCTGCCAATCCCGGGTGAGGCAACCCCCTCTCGTTTCGTTTGAGCACGGCCGCCGGATGGTCCGGTGGTCAAGCCCGCAAGATTGGGGACGGAGCAATCGGACGCGCCAGCGTCCTCCCGCCCCGGACCCGATTGGGCAAAAAATGGGCCGAAATGTTCGGTCCAGCGCATCTCGATTTGCGCAAATGCGTTTTGAAGTCTATGAAGCCCGCCCCGGTCGGCCGGCGGCGCGGCACGGATTCGAAGGAGCACGGACATGGCTGATTTGACCCAGGAGCAGCTCGTCGACCACCTCTCCAACCTGAGCGTCCTCCAGGTTTCCGAGCTGATCAAGCAGCTCGAAAACAAGTGGGGCGTGAAGGCTGCACCGGCGGCGGTTGCCGTCGCGGCTGGCCCGGCGGCGGCAGCCCCGGTGGAGAAGGCGGAAGAGCAGACGGAGTTCAACGTCGAGCTCTCTGCCGCAGGCGCGAACAAGATCGCGGTCATCAAGGCGATCCGCGAGATCACCGGCCTCGGCCTCAAAGAGGCGAAGGACCTCGTCGAGGCCGCGCCGAAGGTCGTCAAGGAGCAGGTTTCCAAGGCGGACGCCGAGGAAATGAAGAAGAAGCTGACCGAGGCGGGTGCAACGGTCGCGCTCAAGTAAGAGGCTGGGCTTGTCGAGCGCTCCGCGCCGAAGGGCCCGCCGAAACGAACGGCGGTAGGGCACACGACCCTATCCGCTCGTTCGTGTTTTGTCCGAACACCCACCGCTCGCTTCTCCCCACTGTGTGCCCCGGAGAGGCGAGCGGCAGGGCGGGACCTCCAGAAGAGGTCTCTAGGGCCAGAAATGGGTGGGGGATTTCACTCATGACGAGCGCGGCAACGCGGCTCGCGCATGGGTTTTCGGGGGCGCTCGGATTTCGTCTGGAGGAGTCGAATGCCTTCTGCCGTTCAAACGAACTTCCGCGTACGCAAGAACCTCGGTCGCGTGCGTCGGATCATTGATGTCCCGAATCTGATCGACATCCAGAAATCGAGTTACGACAAGTTTCTCCAGATGAATGTGCCTCCGAGCGAGCGCCAGGAGATCGGTCTCCAGGCTGTGTTTCGTTCGGTGTTCCCCATCAAGGACTTCAACGGAACGAGCGAGCTGGTCTTCGTTTCGTACAACCTCGAGGCGCCCAAGTACGACGTCGAGGAGTGCCGCCAGCGCGGCATGACGTTCGCCGCGCCGATCAAGGTCACCAACCAGCTCATGATCTACGACACGCGCGACGGCGGCGAACGCATCGTGCGCGACATCAAGGAGCAAGAGGTCTACTTCGGCGAGCTGCCGCTCATGACCGAGACCGGTACCTTCATCATCAACGGTACCGAGCGCGTCGTCGTGAGCCAGCTGCACCGCTCGCCCGGCGTCTTCTTCGACCACGACAAGGGCAAGACGCACTCGTCGGGCAAGCTGCTCTACTCCGCGCGCGTGATCCCGTACCGCGGCTCGTGGCTCGACTTCGAGTTCGACCCCAAGGACATCATCTACGTCCGCATCGATCGCCGCCGGAAGATGCACGCCACCGTGCTGCTCCGCGCGCTCGGCTACTCGACGCAGGACCTGCTGAACTACTTCTACTCGACGGAGACGGTCTACATCGAGAAGGGCGGCAAGTACGCCCGCAGCATCGAGTACGACCTCCTCGCGGGCCAGCGCGCGACGAAGGACATCAAGATCGGCCACGATGTCATCGTCAAGAAGAACACCAAGTTCACCAAGGCCGCGATCCGGAAGATGAAGGAAGCGAAGCTCGAGCGCCTCGCCCTCGAGCCGGAAGAGCTGTTCGGGAAGGTCGCCGCGCACGACATCATCGACCCGGAGACGGGCGAGGTCGTCGTCGAGGTGAACGAGGAGCTGAGCGAGCAGAAGCTCACGCGCCTCGCCGAGGCGAACATCGAGAGCTTCCGCATCCTGTTCATCGACGGGCTCAACGTCGGCAGCTACCTGCGCGACACGCTGCTCGCCGACAAGGTGAAGACGCAGGAAGACTCGATCATCGAGATCTACCGCCGCCTGCGCCCCGGTGATCCGCCGACCCTGGAGACGGCCAAGACGCTGTTCCACAATTTGTTCTTCAACCCCGAGCGCTACGACCTCTCCAAGGTCGGCCGCCTCAAGCTGAACTACAAATTCTACCGCGATCTGCCGGACTCGGAGCGCCCCAGCCTCGATCTCGCGGTGCTGACGCCGCAGGACATCCTCGAGACGGTGCGCCACCTCATCGAGCTGAAGAACGGTCGCGGCTCGGTCGACGACATCGATCACCTCGGCAACCGCCGCGTCCGCGCGGTCGGTGAGCTGATGGAGAACCAGTACCGCATCGGCCTGGTCCGCATGGAGCGCGCGATCAAGGAGCGCATGAGCATGTCGCAAGAGATCGACACGCTGATGCCCCACGATCTCATCAACGCGAAGCCGGTGAGCGCCGTCGTCAAGGAGTACTTCGGCAGCTCGCAGCTCTCGCAGTTCATGGACCAGACGAACCCGCTGTCCGAGGTGACGCACAAGCGCCGCCTGTCGGCCCTCGGGCCCGGCGGTCTGACGCGCGAGCGCGCAGGGTTCGAGGTGCGCGACGTCCACGCCACGCACTACGGCCGCATCTGCCCGATCGAGACGCCGGAAGGTCCGAACATCGGCCTCATCGCCTCGCTCTCGACGTTCGCCCGCGTGAACGAGTACGGCTTCGTCGAGACGCCGTACCGCAAGGTCCACGAGGCCAAGGTCACCGACGAGGTGGTCTGGTTCAGCGCCCTCGAAGAGGAAGGCAAGTACATCGCGCAGGCGACGGCCGGCCTCGACGACAAGGGCAAGTTCAAGGAAGCCACGGTCAGCGCGCGCTTCAACGGCGACTTCAAGATCATCGCGGCGGAGCAGGTCCAGCTCATGGACATCGCCCCGAACCAGATGGTGTCGGTCGCCGCCGCGCTCGTGCCGTTCCTCGAGCACGACGACGCGAACCGCGCGCTCATGGGCGCCAACATGCAGCGCCAGGCGGTGCCGCTCCTCACGTCGCGCGCGCCGCTCGTCGGCACGGGCATGGAGCAGCGCCTCGCGCAGGACTCCGGCGTGTGCACGGTGGCGCGCCGTCCAGGTGTGGTCGAGAGCGTCGACGCGACACGCATCGTCGTGCGCGCCGAGGGCGAAGGCGCCGAGGTGCCGGACATCTACCACCTCATGAAGTACCAGCGCTCCAATCAGTCGACCTGCTACACGCAGAAGCCGATCGTGAGCACCGGCGACATGGTGAGCCGCGGCGACGTCCTCGCGGACGGCCCGTCGTGCGACATGGGCGAGCTCGCGCTCGGGCAGAACGTGCTCGTCGCGTTCATGCCGTGGCAGGGCTACAACTTCGAGGACTCGATCCTCGTCTCCGAGCGCATCGCCAAGGACGACGTGTTCACCTCGATCCACATCGAGGAGTTCGAGTGCGTCGCCCGCGACACCAAGCTCGGCAAGGAAGAGATCACGCGCGACATCCCGAACGTCGGCGAGGAGGCCCTGAAGGACCTCGACGACTCGGGCATCGTGCGCATCGGCGCCGAGGTCAAATCGGGCGACATCCTCGTCGGCAAGATCACGCCGAAGGGCGAGACGCAGCTCTCCCCCGAAGAGAAGCTCTTGCGAGCGATCTTCGGCGAGAAGGCCGGCGACGTCCGTGACAGCTCGCTCAAGGTCCCCCCGGGCGTGAGCGGCATCGTCATCAACGCGCGCGTCTTCTCGCGCAAGGGCACCGAGAAGGACGACCGCGCACGCGACATCGAGGACACCGAGCGCGCCCGCATCGAGCGCACCCGCGACGAGGAGATCAAGATCCTCCGCGACTCGTTCTACCGCCGCGTGAAGGAGCTGCTGATCGGGCAGCTCACGACGGGCAAGCTCGTCGACGACAAGGGCAAGGTCCTTCTCCAGAAGGGCCAGACCATCGACGACCCCGCGCTCGTCGAGATCCCGCGCAAGTACTGGCCGGAGATCCCGGTCGACGTGGGCGACAACACGCAGCAGATCCTCCGCGATCTCGAGGACCTCGTGCGGGCCCGCGAGGAGCACTTCCGCGACAAGATCGAACGCCTCTCCAAGGGCGACGAGCTGCCGCCGGGCGTGATCAAGATGGTGAAGGTCTACATCGCCATCAAGCGCAAGCTCCAGGTCGGCGACAAGATGGCCGGACGCCACGGCAACAAGGGCGTCATCAGCCGGATCCTGCCGGAAGAGGACATGCCCTACCTGTCGGACGGCTCGCCGGTCGACATCGTGCTGAACCCGCTCGGCGTGCCGAGCCGCATGAACGTCGGTCAGATCCTCGAGATTCACCTCGGCTGGGGTGCCTACGAGCTCGGCCGCCAGCTGCAGCGAATGCTCGACGAGCACCGCTCGATGGCGGAGGTGCGGGCCCAGATGAAGACCGTCTACAAGGGCGATCAGACGGCGGAAGAGACCATCGAGAAGTCGAACGACGAGGATCTCAAGCGCTGGGTGAAGAAGGTCAACCGCGGTGTCTTCATGGGAACGCCCGTCTTCGACGGCGCCTCCGAAGAGGACATCAAGGGCGCCCTCGCCACGGCGAACCTGCCTTCCTCGGGGCAGACGATCCTGTTCGACGGTCGCACGGGCGACGCGTTCGACCAGAACGTCACGGTGGGCATCATGTACATGCTGAAGCTCCACCACCTCGTCGACGACAAGATCCACGCCCGCTCGATCGGGCCGTACTCGCTCGTGACGCAGCAACCGCTGGGCGGCAAAGCCCAGTTCGGCGGCCAGCGTCTCGGCGAAATGGAGGTGTGGGCCATGGAAGCGTACGGCGCTGCCTACGCTCTCCAGGAGTTCCTCACCGTGAAGAGCGACGACGTCATGGGGCGCACGCGCATGTACGAAGCGATCGTCAAGGGCGAGTACACGCTCGAAGCCGGGCTGCCCGAGAGCTTCAACGTGCTCATCAAGGAGCTCCAGTCGCTCTGCCTCAACGTCGAGCTGGTCGAGACTCCGGCCGGGCTCGACGCAGCGGCGGAGGAAGAGGAGTGATGCTGCACCGCACCTTGCTCGGGATCGCGCTCGCGACGCTCGCCGCCCTCGTCGGCTGCGGTGGAGGCAAGCGCGATCAGCTCGTCGCGAAAGCGGCGAGCGACTTCTCGTGCGATCAAGGTGCGATCACCACGGAAGCGCTCGGCATGTACTTCGAGAAGGCCGCGGGCTGCGGCAAGGAAGGTAGCTATGTCTTCGACGGGCAAGGGTGGGTCTCTCCCATCGATCGCGCCGCGTTCGAGATGTCGTGTCCCAAGTCGCAGCTCACGAGCACGGTGATCGAGCGCAAGACCGTGGGCGTCACAGGATGCGGGAAAAAGGGGGTCTACGTGCTGGTCACATCCCCGTCGGGGCCGAGCTGGCTGTTGAACTCAACAGACGACGCCGGCTCCGCCAAGCAGGGAGCTTCGCCGAGTGACCAGCCCGTCGCGAAATGATTTTCAGCGCAACGCAGAGACCTATTCGAAGGTGGACGTGAACCATGCGTGACATTTTCAGCTTCTTCGAGAAGCCCAAAGACCCCCTCTCGTTCAGCGCGATCCGCATCTCCCTGGCGAGCCCCGAGAAGATCCGAGAGTGGTCCCACGGTGAGGTGAAGAAGCCGGAGACCATCAACTACCGCACGTTCAAGCCCGAACGCGATGGCTTGTTCTGCGCGAAGATCTTCGGCCCCGTGAAGGACTACGAGTGCAACTGCGGCAAGTACAAGCGCATGAAGCACCGCGGGATCGTGTGCGAGAAGTGCGGCGTCGAGGTCATCCAGTCCAAGGTGCGCCGCGAGCGCCTCGGGCACATCTCGCTCGCCACGCCGGTCGCCCACATCTGGTTCCTCAAGAGCCTGCCGTCGCGTATCGGCAACATCCTCGACATCACGCTGAAGGATCTCGAGAAGGTCCTTTATTGCGAGGCGTACATCGTCATCGACCCGAAGGACACCAACCTTCAGCGCGGCGATCTGCTCGGCGAAGAACGCTACATGCAGATCATCGAAGAGTACGGTGACGACAAGTTCCACGCGGCGATGGGCGGCGAGGCGATCCTCGAGATGCTCAAGCAGGTCGACGTGCACGCGCTCGCCGAGCTGCTCCGCAAGGAGATGCGCGAGGCGACCAGCGAGGCGAAGCGCAAGAAGCTCGCGAAGCGCCTCAAGGTCGTCGAGGCCTTCCGCGAGAGCGGGAACCGTCCCGAGTGGATGATGCTGACGGTGATCCCGGTGCTCCCGCCGGATCTGCGCCCGCTCGTCCCCCTGGACGGCGGCCGCTTCGCGACGAGCGATCTGAACGATCTGTACCGCCGCGTGATCAACCGCAACAACCGGCTCAAGCGCCTGCTCGAGCTGAACGCGCCGGAGATCATCATCCGCAACGAGCGGCGCATGCTGCAAGAGGCGGTCGACGCGCTGTTCGACAACGGCCGTCGCGGCAAGACGATCACGGGCCCCAACAAGCGCCCGCTGAAGTCGCTCTCCGACATGCTCAAGGGCAAGCAGGGGCGCTTCCGCCAGAACCTGCTCGGCAAGCGCGTCGACTACTCGGGCCGCTCGGTCATCGTCGTCGGCCCCACGCTGCGCCTGCACCAGTGCGGCCTGCCGAAGAAGATGGCCCTCGAGCTCTTCAAGCCGTTCATCTACAACAAGCTCGAAGAGCGCGGCTACGTCAACACCATCAAATCCGCGAAGAAGATGGTGGAAAAGGAGCGTCCCGAGGTCTGGGACATCCTCGAAGAGGTCATCGGCGAGCACCCCGTGCTGCTGAACCGCGCGCCGACGCTGCACCGCCTGGGCATCCAGGCGTTCGAGCCGGTGCTCATCGAGGGCAAGGCCATCCAGCTCCACCCGCT
>Ga0163144_10014114_pt1 | contig 16603 bp, 14 predicted proteins | sample OliLak19BULKMAT1_FD_123175 | JGI IMG/M metagenome (GOLD analysis project Ga0163144, IMG submission 123175) | Freshwater microbial mat bacterial communities from Lake Vanda, McMurdo Dry Valleys, Antarctica - Oligotrophic Lake LV.19.BULKMAT1 | ecosystem: Environmental > Aquatic > Freshwater >... | reverse complement strand
GTCTCCGTTCGACGCGATGGCCCGCGCAGGTGCGGGCGCCTTCTTGTTCGAAGCATTCCGAGGCGCGCTCGAGCCGCATACACCGTGGTCAAGCAACGTGCGCGAGGCGACGATGCTGATGCGAGGCTATGCACCCGCCGCCACCCAGGCACTCGCCGATGCGGGCTATGGCTGGCTCACGCTGTTGGACAACGGCATCATCCCGCGCACCTTTCCAGGGCTGGACGTGCCGGAGGTCCATGCGTACCACCTGGTCCCGGCCGGCGTGAGCAAAGCGGCGGGGGTGCGCACCCATCGAGAACTCAGCGGGCTTGCTCCTGAGGAGACCGCCGCGATTGGCGACTCACCGTCGGACCTCGAGCTTGCCCGGGAGGTTGGACAGATGTTCATCGTCGCCAACGGGCGCGCAGCTGTAGATGAGCAGATGGCCAGTTATCCCAACGCCAGGTACACGGAAGGATCACACGGCGAAGGGGTACGCGACGCGGTGCGCCTGCTGCTCGGGGGCCAGGACTAGGACGTCTTCGGTGGCTTGCGGCGAAGTCGCTTCGACACCGACGTCGCGCGAGCGCGGAAGCCGCCCGCGGTTCCCGCCTCCTCCCCCACTGCCGCCGCCGAACCCGATGCTGACCCGGGCTCTCCCGCGTCGGACCGCTCATCCGGGGGCCACTGCACCCGCGTATCCCAATAATGCACGATCAAGATCTTGATGGTGGCGGTGGTGGGCACCGCGAGAAGCAAACCCCAGAAACCGAAGAGCGCGCCGAACGCCAGTAGCGAGACCATCACCGTGACGGGGTGAAGCTTCACGGTTCGCGCGACGACATTCGGGCTCACGATGTGATTGTCCAGCTGCTGTACGACGAAGAGCGCGATGATCGACGCGACCGCCAGCCCGAGTCCAGGCTGTGGGTGGAGGAAGAGCCCACCACCGGACTCGCTCGCCGTGAAGGCGATGAAGATAGCGACCACACCGCCGATGTAGGGACCAATCATCGGCACGAGGTTGAAGATGCCGGCAACGACGCCGACGACCGCCCAATACGGCAAGCCGATGATGTACAGGACGAGCATCGACGCCAGCGCAACGAACGACGCGACCACCAACTGACCGCGGAAAAATCCACCGACTGCGGCACCCACCTGATCGGCCACCGGACGCCACTCGTCTTGCTTGCGCATGGGGATCGCTGCTCCAATTGACGCCTTCATCTTGGGAAGATCCACGGTCAGATAGAACGCCAACACCGGGCCCACGACGAAGATGAACACGAGCTGTAACACGCCGCCCGCCAGCGACGTGGCACGCTCGATGAAGCCACCCGCAATCGAGCCGCCTTGCTGGATCTCTGCCAAGACGTCCGTGAATCGCACATCCACACCCGCGCGATCCAGGAGGGTGTGCAGCCACTCGACCGCGCGGGAAGCCAGGTCGGGGACGGAGTCGGCGAAGGACCGCACCTGCCCGAGGACGATCGGAACGAGGAACGCGATCACCACGCTGAACACGATGAAGAACACGACATAGATGAGCGCCGTCCCCCAACCGCGCCCGAGTCCCCGACGCTCAAGTCCGGTGACGAGGGGGTTCATCAGGTAGACGAGCACGGTGGCGACGATTGCGATGGGGAACAAGATGCTGATCTGCGAAAGGACGTAGCGGAAAAGGAGGTATCCCAAAATCGCGAGGCCGATGAGGGTCCACACGACGATGCCCCAGCGGGCGGCGCGGGCGATGGCCGGGTCCGACAGCACGAAATCGGATGTGCGGTCGGGGGCGGGGTTCTGGGTTGGCTCCAAGGCACGGCCATCATAGCGGGGGCCTGCATCCACCCATCGAAAGTTCTAGCCCGTGCCTACGAAGGGCTATCGGCCGATGAGCCGTGTCCGCTTGCAAAACAGGAGCCTAGGATGAATCGGGAGGCGAGAACAAGGATGCGCGTACTGGTTATCGACGATGAGCCCGATGTGCTGTTGCTGTGCCGCGTGAACTTCGAATTCGCGGGGCATGAAGTCCTCGAGGCGAGCGACGGGGAGGATGGGTTCACGGCTGCCCGTGATCGCCATCCGGACGTCATCGTGTTGGACATGATGCTCCCACGCAAGGATGGCATCGCGATCTTGGGCGAACTCCATAGAGAACCTGCCACCCGCGAGATTCCGGTCGTGATGCTGACGGCACGCACGAGGGGTGCTGATCAACTCCGCGGCTACGAAGCGGGCGCCGATGAGTACGTCACGAAGCCCTTCTCTCCGAAAGATCTAGCAACCTTGGTGGAGCGGGTGGCGGAGATGAGTCCGGAGGAACGATCAGCGCATCGCGCACAAGCGGTGGAGAACCTGGCAGGGTTTGCGTCCTAGGGTTCGGGCTTCGGTATAGCCCACCACAAGGCGCCGTCGAGCAGGCAGGAGCTAACCGGCGAAGTCAGCCCCGAGATACACGACGACCTGGATGCCCTTCGTCGGGGGTCCCGTTGCCCCGGTAGCTGCATCGACGACCGCTTGGCCCTTGGGGTACTCGAGGACATCGGCGTCCGGGAACTCAGCGTCGGCCACAGACTGTGCCGCGGCGGTGTCCTTCGCCTTGACGAAGTACACGGTAGTGATGGCGACGTCCTCGGTCGTGTTGCAGAGCTGGTCGATCGTGAAGCCAGCCGCCTGGAGGGGCTTCTCCGCCTTGCTGGCGAGCTTCGGCGTCGTCGTGCCATTACAGACAGCCAAGAGCGTGCCACTGAAGTCAGTGGTGGGTTCGGTCACGGGTGGCCTTGGTGACCTGCCGCTTATATCAGGGGCAGCCGACGGAGACGGCGATGCAACCGGAGTCACTGTCGTTGACACGGTCGAGTCGAACGCACGCGCCAAGACGAGCACGCCCACCACGACGGCGGCGCCAACTACCAGCCACTTCATCACGCTTGTCGTCAAGGAGATCCAAAAGCTCCGTTTCGAGGGCGGCTCATGCCTACCCGCCATACCTTCCTCCGTACATCTCCTCGGTCAGGCCCCGCGCGGTGCGACTGCGGCGCTTGGCCTCTCTCAGTCTGCGCAACCGGTGCACCAACATCGGGTCGGTGGCCAGCGCCTCAGGCCGATCGATGAGGCGATTCAGTAGCTGATGATAGCGCGTCGGGGACAAGCCGAGGCGTTCCCGGACAACTCTTGCCTTGGATACGGAAAGTTGGCCCGCAGAGCGCTCGAGCGCCAGGATGGCGCGGTCACGTTCGCTCAAACCGACACCCGAACCGATCCCAGAAGCCATTCCGGCGTCCGGTCGAGCGCGCATCTCCATATGTGGACCGTAGCAGTGCGGTCTGACAGCCAAGGGGGTCGCCACTACGGGTACAGCCCTCGCGTCCTGTGCGCTTCGGCCACGCGTTCCACACCGAGAATCGTCGCGGCGGTCCGCAGGGACACGTTGCGCTGGTTCGCGACGCCAAGCACGTCGTTGTAGGCGCGCTCCATGATGAGCTTGAGTTCGTTGTTGACCTCATCCTCGTCCCAGAAGAACGCCTGGAGCCCCTGCACCCACTCGAAGTAGGACACCGTCACCCCGCCGGAGTTCGCCAGGATATCGGGGACCACCAAGATGCCTCGGTCGTTGAAGATCGCGTCCGCCTCGGGTGTCGTTGGTCCGTTGGCGCCCTCGACGATGATTGAGGCCTGCACCTTTGCCGCGTTCTCCTCGGTGAGCTGCCCCTCCATCGCGGCAGGAACCAGGATGTCACAGTCCACCGCGAGGAGTTCCTCGTTGGTCAGGCTGTCGGCGTCCTTGAAGCCCATCACCGTGCCGGCCTCCTCGGCGTGCGCTGCAAGCTCAGAGGGGTTGAGACCCCGCTCGTTGTAGATGCCGCCGTTGACGTCCGATACCGCGACGACCGTGCAGCCGAGCTCTTCGAGCAGCTGGACGGCGGGCTTGCCTACCTTGCCGTAGCCCTGGATCGCGACCCGGATGCCGCCGACTGGGCGATTCTCCTGCTGCAACGTCGCCGCGGTGACGTAGGTGACCCCTCGCGAGGTGGCCTCCGCGCGCCCAAGCGAGCCGCCGACCGACAACGGCTTGCCGGTGACGACACCGGGAACCGAGTACCCCATGACCATCGAGTACGTATCCATCATCCACGCCATGATTTGCTCGTCCGTCCCTACATCGGGGGCGGGGATGTCCTTCTCGGGACCGATGAACGGCAAGATCTCGGAGGTGTACCGACGCGTCATCCGTTGGAGCTCGTGACGAGACATGTCCTCTGGCGTGCAGACGACGCCACCCTTGGCACCGCCGTAGGGGATGTTCACGATGGCGCACTTCCATGTCATCCACATGGCGAGCGCCTTGACCTCGTCCATATCCACGTCGGGGTGGTAGCGAATGCCGCCCTTGGACGGGCCACGCGATGTCGAGTGGTGCACCCGGAAGCCGGTGAAGACTTTGACGCTGCCGTCGTCCATCCTCGTCGGCACCGACACAGAGAGCGTTCGCTTCGGCGCGCGCAACACCTGGTGGACGCCCGATTCGAGCTGCATGATCTCCGCGGCTTCGTCGAGCTGCGCGAGCGCAGAATCCCAGGGGGATGTGTGGGGCTGACTCATCGGGCCACTCTCCTCGTGCACAGTGAAGCGCTGGATTGGGGATGTGAGCGAAGTCTAGCGCCACTCATGGTTGCCGTTTCCTCCGTTGTGGCGGGATATCGCCCCGCGGCATTCGACACCTTGGCTGAGTCACGAGTCAGCCCCCGGCCGCTCTCCCGCCCCGTCTTCCGTTGGTGCCGCACCTACTTCGTGATGATGACGGGCGTTCCCATCGGCACGTGCCGGAGCTTCTCCATATCCGGATTGAACACGCGGATGCACCCATGAGACACCTTCTTGCCCTTGTTCCAGGCTGCGGTCGTTCCGTGGATAGCCGCGCGACCACCGCCGGGCCAATCAGAAAGCACCGGTGAGAACCCTGAGAGGCCGAGCGCGTACACCCCGTACGCGCCCTGTGACCCAGGCTGCGGAACCTTCGCCCACACGTAGAACTCGCCGACGGGGCTCGGCCATTGCGGCTCGCCGATCCCCACCTTGAACCGCCCGATCAGCTTGCCGTCGCGGAAGTGCTCGAGGCGATACTCGCTGAGATCGATCTCGATGCGATCGTGCAGGCGTACGACCTTCACGTCTCCTCCCCGAACCCACCCTTGTTTGCCGTTCGGCCGCTCCGGGATGAGTACGCGGTACCAGGGCCGGCGGCCCGGTTCCTGTTCGGCGTCCGTCACGAGAAGGACAAGTTGTTGATCGAGGGGATTGCGCATGGGGAGCTTCATCAGGCGCTTGCTCGACGTCGGTGCCTGCCAGATTGACAGGCGCGCGGCGTGGGTGGTGACGCCGTGATCACCGCTGCCCAAGACAGGCTTGGGTTCCTCGGCTGCTGGCGAAGGTTCGGCAGACGTCAGGGTGGTCGCGGAAGGCGAGATCGTAGGAGAGGGCGCCGAGCCGCCAGTGTTCGAAGTCGGCGAACAGGAGGCAAGGACGAGACTCACGCACGCAATCGAGACGATACGCAGGAGAGAAACAGGAAACGTCCAGGAGGCATCCACGGCGAGGAACCATCGTAGCCCGGACGGATGCGGGACACGATGTGGAGCCGGCGGTCGGATTCGAACCGACGACCTTCCGCTTACAAGGCGGGTGCTCTACCAGGCTGAGCTACACCGGCGTTGCGTCAAGAGAGTCTAGCCGCCGGCCTTGCACGACTCGTGCGTTCGAGCTCGCCCTCCGCCGGTTTCTCGGCCGATATCCACGGCAAGACCGCGCGGCCTAGAGTGGACCGGTGACCACCTGTCCGAACTGTGGCGAGCGATGCCCTGCGAAGGCGAAGTTCTGCCTGGAGTGCGGGAGTCCGCTTCGCGCCGCCGACACCAAGCGGGAGGTACGGAAGACCGTCACCGTGTTGTTCTGCGACCTGGTCGACTCCACCAAGCTCGGTGAGCACCTGGACCCGGAGTCCCTGCGCGAGTTGATGCGCACCTACTTCGATTCGATGAGCGAGATCATCCAGCGCCACGGCGGCACGATCGAGAAGTTCATCGGTGACGCGATCATGGCGGTCTTCGGTATCCCCGTGATTCACGAGGACGACGCACTGCGCGGCGTGCGAGCGGCCTTCGAGATGCGTGAGGCGACCGAGGCGCTCAACCGCGAACTCCAGTCCCGATGGGGCGTCGCGATCTTCACACGCACCGGCGTGAACACCGGGCCCGTCGTTGCTGGCGAGGGAGACGAGACGCTCGTCACCGGCGATACCGTCAACGTCGCTGCGCGACTCGAACAGGTTTCGGCCACGAGTGAGATCACGATCGGCGAGATTACGTTCGCGCTGACCAAGGATGCAATCGAAGCGGAGTCCATTCCGCCTTTGACGCTGAAGGGGAAGGGGGCGCCGGTGGCGGCCCATCGGCTCCTCGCGGTGCGGCCACACGCCGAGGGCCACGCGCGGCGCATGGACTCACCGATTGTCGGGCGACAGGCCGAGCTCGCGGCGCTGCGCGAGGTCTTGGAGTCGGCGGTCGCCAGCGACGACGCTCGATGCCGTTCGGTCACGCTGCTTGGCCACCCCGGCGTGGGGAAGTCGCGGCTCGCCGAGGAGGTCATCAACTCCGCAGGCACGCGGTGGGTGGTGCTCCGTGGGCGCTGCCTGCCCTACGGCGAGGGCATCACGTTTTGGCCGCTGCTGGAAGCCGTCCGCGAGGCAGTCGGGATCACTGAGAGCGACGATGCGGAGATGGCCACCGCGAAACTCGCGGTCCTCGCGGGAGGCGATGAAACGGTGGCGATGCAGGTCGCCCAAGTCGTCGGTATCCGGGAAGCAGAAGCGCCCGCGCACGAACTCTTCGGTGCCGTGCGCACCTTCTTCATGTCCTTGGCCGCCCGCCGACCGCTCCTGCTCCTGTTCGACGACATTCATTGGGGCGAGCCCACCTTCCTCGATCTGATCGAGCACCTCACCCGGTGGACCAGTGGGGTGCCGATGGTCCTCGTGTGCACCGCGCGTCCCACTCTGCTCGAGGAGCGACCTGAGTGGGGCGTGCTTTCGGATGCACCACTCACGCTCACGTTGGATCCGCTGCCGGCCGCCGAAGCAAGCACGCTCGTCGACAACCTGCTGGGACAAACCAACCTGGCACCTGCCACACGCACACGCATCACCGAGGCGGCGGCCGGGAACCCGCTGTTCGTCGAAGAACTGCTCGGCATGCTGGTGGACACCGGGGCATTGGAGTTGGTGGACGGCCACTGGAGCGGGACGGCCGACCTCGACAAGCTCGCAATCCCTCCGACCGTCGCTGCGATTTTGGATGCGCGGATCGAGCAACTCGGCAACGCGGAGCGAGCCGATGCCGAACGAGGCTCGATCCAGGGCCTGGTCTTCTCCATCGATGCGCTCGTTGCGCTCTCGCCCGCGGACGTGCAGCACGACATCGCCGAGCACTTGGATACCCTGCAGCGCACCGAGCTGATCGAGCCGGACCACACGGACGCCATGACGGGCGAGACCTTCCGCTTCCGTCATGAACTCATCCGAGACGCGGTCTATGGCGCCACGCTCAAAGGCGTGCGCGCCGACCTCCATGAACGATTCGCCAACTGGCTCGAGGAGATAGCCGGTGCACGTGTACGCGAGGTTGAGGAGATTCTCGGCTATCACCTCGAGCAGGCATACCGACTTCGCATCGAAATCGGTGTGGCCCAAGAGCGTGATCGCGACCTCGGGATACGCGCGGCGACCGTGCTCGCGCGAGCAGGACGACGTGCGTTGGATCTGGTGGACATGCCGGCCGCCGTGAACCTGCTCGACCGCGCCGCTCGGCTGAGCGAGGTAGACAGTGTGCAGCGCGCGCGGCTGCTCGCGGCGCTCGGCGAAGCGCTCCTGGACACCGGCGCTTTCGACGCCGCCGGCGAGGTCCTGGAGGAAGCCGATCGCTACGCGCGCGAGCACCAGGATGCCCACCTACGGGCCTGGACCGCAATCGCATTGGCTGATCTCGGCGGCATGGTCGACCCGGAGGGGTGGTCCGAACGCGCGGAGCACGCGGTCGAGGAGGCGCTGCCGATCTTTGGGGGGGCCCAGGATGATCGTGGGCTGGCCCGTGCGTACGCGATGCGCTCCTTCGTGCTTCTCTACCGCGGCGCTAGTGGGCCGGCAGCAGAAGCCGCGTGGAAGGCGTATCGAGCCGCGCAACGTGCGGGGTCGTATCCGGGTCGGCACCTCTCGGTCTATGCCTCCGCGCTCCTCTACGGTCCCGTTCCCGTGCGCGATGCACAGGCGAGCATCGACGCGCTGCTGGCGCGACCCGATCTAGGCGAGGCGGCTCGCGCGTCAGCCTTGGAGGCGCTCGGCGTGCTCCACGCGATGCGAGGCGATTTCGGTGACGCACGCGACCTGATCCGCAGCGGAGCATTGATCGATCGCCAGCTCGGTCGCGAAGTCGTCGGCACCATGGCCGCCGCCGAGATGCTCGCCGAGGTCGAACTACGTGCGGGCGACCCTGCGGCCGCGGAGGAAGAACTCCGACAAGGGTTCGAGGCGCTCGAGGCGCTCGGCGAGCGCGGGTACGCATCGACCCTGGCCGGCATGCGTTCGCGCGTGCTCTGCGCACTCGGGCGATGGGACGAGGCCGCCACGATGGGCGATACCGGCCAGCGGTGGGCGGACTCCGATGACCTGGTGTCTCAAGTGCTCTGGCGAGGTGGCCGCGCTCGCGTGCTCGCGCACGCCGGCAACCTCGAGGAGGCGAACGCGCTCGCGCGGGCAGGAGTAGCCCTGGCGGCGACCACCGATCACACGACGATGCATGCGGACGCACTCACCGATCTGGCCGGGGTCCTCGAGGCCGCAGATGACGCGTCCGGCGCGGCGCAGGCACGAGAACAAGCGCGAGAACTCCTGCGGGGCAAAGGGGATGAAGCCGGGCTCGCGCGGCTCTAGGACTCGCCCATCGGGTAGCCGCCCTGCTCATGCACCGCGAAGATCTTCTCGGGCGAAAGTGGCTTGCCGAAGAAGTACCCCTGCGCGAGCTTGCAGCCCAAGACCTTCAGCATCACACGCTGCGCATCCGTTTCGATCCCTTCCGCGAGCGAGGTCATCCCGAGCGATTCCGCCAGGCGGATGACCGCACGCACAACCCCGACGGCAGCCTCACGATCGGGCAGGTCCATGACGAAGGAGCGATCGATCTTGAGCGTGGAGACCGGCATATCGGTAAGACGCGAAAGTGACGAGTACCCCGTGCCGAAGTCATCGATTGAGACGCCGAGACCCGCGACCGCCATCATCCCCAGGATCCCCCGCGTGTGTTCCGGATCGGACTCCATACTCGATTCGGTGACCTCGACCACCATGCGGGTCGCCGGCACCTCGTGCTCGGCGAGCAGGTCGGTGAGCCGCGTCACAAGCGTGTCACTGTGCAGCTCACGAGGAGAGAGGTTGAACGAGATCCGCAGATCCAGCCCCGCATCGCGCCACGCGCGCGATTGACGACACGACTCCTCCATGACCCAGTCGCCGATCTCGTTGATGAGGCCAAGGTCCTCGGCCAGCGGGATGAAGACAGCGGGAGAGACGAACTCGCCGTCTCGGTCCCAGCGCACGAGCGCCTCGACGCCCACCATCCGGCCGTCATCGAGGTCGACCACAGGTTGATAGAGCAACTTCCACGCCTTTGCTTCGACGGCTCGTCGGAGCTCCGTGACCAGTTGCAGGCGACCGACCGGATCGCTGGTCCCTTGGGTCGAAACCAGATGACTGCCTGGTCCGATCCGCTTGCTGTCCTGCATGGCCGTGGCCGCGTCACGCATGAGCGTGGTGGCGTTCTCAGAATACCGTGGGTAGACCGCCGCACCGACGCTCGCGGTCAAGAACACTTCGCGCTCGTCCGCGGTGAAGGCAGCCGCCAGGATGTCCTTGATGGCATGGGCACCGGCGTCGGCAGCGATGAAGGCGGCATCCTCAGCCATGTCGTCTTCGCCACTGTCCACCGGGATGTCCGTCAACAAAACAAGGAATTCGTCGTTGCCGGCGCGAGCAACTGTGCCCGTGACCGCACGCACGAATCGCTCACCCACTTCCTGGAGGATGCGGTCTCCTTCGACCGAACCAAGCCCTTCGTTGATCAAGCGGAACCCATCCAGGCCGATGTGCAGCACGGCCACGCCGGATCCCTCGGCCACGCTGCGGTCAAGCGACATCGACAGCAGTTCTTCGAAGAACGCCTGGTTGGGCAGGCCCGTCAGGCGATCGACTGGCCGCTCGTGCTCGCGGAGACGGTTGACCAGCCCTTTCAACACCTGGCCCATCACGGAGGGCTCCCGCTCGAAGAGCGCCCACAAGTCGGCGCGAGAGATTGCGAGACAACGTGAATCTTCCGCGGCAACGATGGTGGCCGTGCGCGGTCCGCCATCAAGCAACGACAGTTCCCCGAAGACGGAGCCCACCAATAGATCGCGCACCTGACGTTCGCGTTGCAGCACGCTCACACGGCCCGCCACCAGGATGTAGGCGGTCTCGCCCGATTCGCCCTCGACCAGTATCTTCGCTCCCTCAGCGAACGCTACTTCGACGCCGGCGGCCACGAGGTGCTGCTTCGCCTCATCGCTGATGCCGCTGAAGAGCGGTTGCGCGCCGAGCACCGCTAGGTCCATCACTTGCTCGATTTCCACTACGTTCTCCTTCGGGCTCAATCGGGTTCAGGCAGCCCTCAAAGCACCACGAGAACCGTCTTCTAGGTACTTCGGTGGAGAAGGCCTCCGCCTTTAGTCGGGGTCGCCGGAAGTTGCCATCGGCTCGCCAATAGGGGTCGGTCGACCCGGAAGCACGTATCCGTACAATACGGCCGCCAGTGCCGCGGCGGCGTTCAGCGACGCTACCTGCCCCCGCATCGGGAGGGCGACCAACAGATCACACGTTTCCCGCGTCAGTCGGGCCATCCCCGTGCCCTCGGCCCCAATCACCACGGCGATCCGGCCGTCGGGACACGCCGTGCCGTAGATCTCCTCAGCCGCATCGCCATCCAGGCCGACCACCAGGAACCCTGCCTCCTGGAGTCGTTCGAGTGACTTCGCGATGTTGGCAACGCGCGCGTGAGGCAAACTCATCAACGCTCCCGCGGACGCGCGCACTGCGGCAGGGGTGATCCCCGCCGCTCGCTTCGTGCGCGTCACCAGCAGGGCCGCCCCAGCCGCATCCGCCGCCCGTGCCGCCGCGCCCAGGTTCTGCGGATCGGTCACGCCGTCGAGCACCACAACCAAGGCATCCTCGGCGAAAGGGAATGCCGCGAGTTCGCGCTCGGAGAGTTCCTTCGGCATGTCCACCGTGGCGACAACGCCGCGGTGGGCCTCAGCGAGCTCATCGAGTGATTCCGCGGGCACGTGCCGAACACGCACGTCTGCCTCGGCTGCTGCGGCGAGCACCTCCCGTAGGCCCGGTGTCTCCTGGGCCGACTCAGCAATCAAGATCTCTCTCGCCCGTCCCGCGCGGGTCGCCTCGAGCACCGCACGCTTGCCGGCAACGACCGGCCGTACAGGAGCTCGATCATCGCCGGTGTTCCCGCGACTCGGTCGACGTTCTTGGCGACCCCCTCGCCCACTCCGACCTGCCTGCCCGCGCTGCCCACCGGAGCCGCCGGGCTTTCGCCCTGTGGTTCCGCCCATCAGACCTCAGATACGGAGGTATCGACCGTGAGCACCGCAAGCGCCACACATCCGATTCCATCGCCTTGCAGCCCAAGACCCTCGGGCCTCGTCGCCTTCACCGACACCCGATTGAACGGCACCTCGAGCACCGCCGCCAGGCTGGAGCGCATCTCGTCCCGACGCTCCGCCAACTTCGGGCGTTCCGCCAGCACCGTGACGTCCACACTCACCGGCTTGGCACCCGCTCCTGCTTCCGCCACCAGGGCCACCGTCTGCGCGAGCAGATCGAGGCCACCGATGCCGGCGATCGCGGGGTCCGTCTCGGGGAAGTGTTGCCCTACGTCACCGAGGCTGACCGCCCCCAAAAGGGCATCGGCGATCGCGTGACAAACCACATCCGCATCCGAATGCCCGGCAAGACCCGGCTCGCCTTCGAACGGGACGCCCGCCAAAAGCAGCGGCCGGCCCGCATCCTGTGGATGTGCATCGAACCCAAGGCCGAACCTCTGCTCATTCATCATGTGTCCTTCCGACTCGATGCGAATCCTTCTGCCCGCGCCAGGTCTGCCGCGGTCGTGATCTTCACGTTTTCTGCCTCGCCTGGTACCGCACGCACGTGATAGCCCGCCCATTCCAAGACCGCGGCATCGTCCGTGAAGATCGCTTGCTCCGCGCTCGCCCGGTCGTGCGCGCCTCGCAGGGCATGCGTACGGAATGCCTGCGGGGTCTGTGCCAAGAACAACTCCTCACGGGGTTCGGTTCCCACCACGTCGCCGTCCACCACACGCTTGACCGTGTCTGACACCGGCACGACCGGGATCGCTCCATCGGCATGCTCCAACGCCTTGATCACCGAGGTGAACAACGCCGAAGAAGCGAATGGTCGAGCCGCGTCATGACACACGATCACTTCTGTGCCCTCAGGAGCCGCGTCCAAACCCGCGAGCACCGATGCTTGGCGAGACGAGCCCCCCACGATCACCGTCACCGGCTTTCCCGCGACCTCGGTCGCTTCTACCGCCGACGTCATCCCCTCAGGGACCGCCGCGATGAGCGCAGTGATCTGCGGGCAGGCCGCAGCCGCGGCCAGTGCCCGATCCAACATGCTGGCTCCCCCGAGCCCAACGAACGCCTTGGGTTCGCCGAGTCCCATCCGGACGCCGGAACCCGCCGCCAAGACGACGGCGACCGCCGAGGTCACTTGGCCGCGTCGGCGAGGGTCGCGAACACCATCCGGCCGGTCGAGGTCTGCAGCATGTTCGTCACAGTCACCTTGACGTCATCGCCGATGAACTCCACGGCGTCCTGCACGACCACCATCGTGCCATCGTCCATGTAGCCAATCCCCTGCCCATGCTCGCGTCCCTGCTTGGTCAACTTCACGCCGAGTTCTTCGCCCGGCGCAAGTGGCACACGGAACGCGGAAGCGAGCGCATTGATTGATCGCACGGGCACGTTCAGCGCCTCCGCGACCTTCGCCAGGTTGTGATCGGCCGTCACGAGGTTCCCGCCGCGGTCCTTCGCCAAACGAACCAGCGCGGCGTCGACGTCGGCGACCTCATCTTCTTCCACGAGCGAGACATCCGCACGGGGGTCCTTCTGGAGCTTGGTCAGCACATCCAGACCACGACGGCCACGCTTGCGCCGATTCTCATCGGAGGAGTCGGCGATGCGCTGGAGTTCCATCAAGACACCCGAGTGGATGAGGAGCGACCCCGTCATGAAACCCGTGTCGACGAGGTCGAGGATCCGCCCATCGATCAACACGCTGGTATCGATCACGTTGATCTCACCGGTCGCCATCCCGGTCGCACGCGGCTTGAGTCCAAGCATCGAGTAGATCTCGCTTGACTTCGCGCGCGCCACCCGGAATCCGACCGAGCCCATCACCGAGTAGATGAAGAGGACCGACGTCCACACGACCAATGGGGGGACGTCTAGCACGAGCAAAGGGAAGGTGATGAGGAAGGCGATAGTCAGTCCGGCAACCAGGCCCGCCACACCCACTGCGATCTCAGCGGCTGGGCGCTTGCGGAACTCCTGCTCGACCCCGCTCACGGTCGAGAGCGTGAGTCGCCCAAAGGCACCGCCGATCACGTAGCCGATGGCCGCACCCAAGAACACGCCAAGGAGCGTCTTGCTGGTGGTCTCGCTACCCATCTGACGCGAGATCTCGAACCCAGCCGTGCCCAGCAGCGCCACGAAGATCAGTCGAACGGCCTCGACGAGTTTGCTGGACTTCTGACGTCGTTCGCGCTTAGGTGTCGCGTCTTCACTCATAGATGCCTCACCTTGGCCCGTTCGAAGGCCGAGCGCAAGTGAACTTAGGCCGACTCGGCGGGCGTGCGTGCCGCGTGCGCGTCATCGAGGACCTTGTCGACCGTCTCGGTGGCCTTCTCTTCGCTAACCCCATTGGCGAAAATTAGCTCGGAAATGAGCATCTGACGCGCCTTGACCACCATGCGCTTCTCGCCGGCGGACAGACCCTTGTCGCGGTCCCGGATTGACAGATTCCGCACTACCTCAGCCACCTGCAGGATGTCGCCGGAACGAAGCTTCTCGATGTTGTTCTTGAAGCGGCGGCTCCAGTTAGAAGCCATCACCGATTCGTCTTCCTTCAAGACCTTCATGACCTTCTTCACTTCGTTCTTACTGGCCACATTGCGAAGCCCGACCTCATCGGCGCTATCCACCGGCACATTCACGGTGAGATCGCCATGCACAATCTTGAGCTTGAGATACGTCCGCTTGTCGCCCTGGAGGAACTCGCGTACCGAGAGGTCCTCGATAACGGCAGCCCCATGCTCGGGATGCACTACCGTGTCACCCTTCTTGAACGTAGGCGATACCAAGAGACCCTCCCGACAAAGCAGTTGTGGAGATATTGCTGAAGAGCCCCAATGATAGCACGACCGGCGCCTTCAGGACAACAAAACCGCAGGTCAGAGGCCCTATTTGGCTTCCAGGCGACCTATCGCTGCAGGTCAGGGCACAGAATCAGACCCCGTCGCCCACCGCAACGCGTCCCGCACATGCGTCACCGCTTTGATTCCCTTCGAGTTGGCCGTCGGTGGCCCGAACACAGTGCCAGAACCCCTGGTCAAGGCTGCTTTCAGCCGTTGCTCCATCCCCGGCACGGGTCTGATTTGACCCGTAAGTCCGATCTCACCAACGAATGCCGATCCCGGAGGCGGCTTGCGACCCGTTGCCGCCGACGCGAGTGCCGCCGCAATCGCCAAGTCGCACCCCGGATCGTCGATCCGCACCCCTCCCGAGGCGGCTCCGTACAGATCCGTCCTCGACAGAGGAATGCCCGCCATCCGGTCCACCACGGCAGCAATCAACTGGAACCGCCGCGGATCAAGGCCGGCGACTTGCCGACGAGCCGACCCCTCGGTCGGCACCACCAACGCCTGCACCTCCACCGCCAATGCCCGTCGACCCGCTAGCGGCAACGCGATCGCCGCCCCCGGCTCTTCTCCGCCTGTCACTAGGCGGTCGCTCGGATCAATCTCGACCAAACCGGACGCGCTCATCTCGAACCACGCCACCTCACCTTCGGAACCGAACCGGTTCTTCCCCCCTGCCAGCAGTCGCTGCCCGCTGCGCGGTTCCCCTTCGAAGTTGAGCACCACATCGACCGCGTGCTCAAGCGTGCGCGGCCCCGCGACATCGCCTTCCTTGGTTACATGCCCCGTCATCACGACGGTGATGCCGTGGTCCTTGGCCAAGCCGACGAGCGCATCCGCACACCCGCGCACCTGACCAGGGCCACCAGGCATCGAGGTGGACTCCGGATCACGGAGCGTCTGGATAGAGTCCACCGCAAGTAGAAAGGGCGCCGACGAACGCGCAGCCTCGATCACATCTGGCAACTCGCGTCCGGACATGAACGTCAGCGCGTCGCCCGGCACCCCGAGTCGCTCGGCACGCGCCGCCACCTGGCCGCGCGACTCCTCACCTGAGGCAAGCAAGCAAGGCAGCCCGGCATCGGAAAGTCGGCCGATCACTTGGAGGAGAAGGGTGGACTTCCCGATGCCCGGCTCCCCCGCCAGCAAGATCACCGACGCCGGCACGAGCCCGCCCCCAAGCACCCGATCGATCTCCGCGAACCCCGTCGGCACGCGAGTCTCAGCGGCAGTCGAACTCCCCAGCGGCGACACCGCTGAAGACCGCAATGAGACAGCGGGGCCTGCCGCAGCTACCGTTTCGATGGTGCCCCACGCATCACACCCTGGGCATCGACCTGCCCACTGCGCCACGTGCCGCCCGCACGCCGAACACGCCTGCACTTCCCGAATCTTCGCCATCCCCGAACGCTAGCACCCGCCTCTGACACTTTGGATGCCAGACGCGGGTTGGGCGTCCGTCAGCGCGAGACCCAGACGAATGCAGACGCCAGCGCCTCGAGTTCAGGCGACTTCGACTGCCGCGTGCGAATCTGATCCAGGAGCATCACGATTTCTTCTTCACCGAATCCTGCACCGCGTCCGTACTCGATCCAAACATGCTTGTAATCGCGCGTTCAAAGGCGGGCAGTATTCGATTGGCTTCCGGTGCCCATCCCTGTCGGCGTCCAGCCCGCTTCTCTATCCAGGACCCCAACAGGGAAGGGCGCGTGCCTGATCAGCTTGTGCAAGGAAAGCTTTGGTGGTTTGCGTCGCACGCCGAACCGGCTCTCGGCGGCGATGAGATCGAGTTCGCGAATCAGATGGGGCGCACCGCTCGTGCCCTCCTCACGACCGCTCCGCGCCCGTGCGAGCGCCGAGGGCGTCCAGAGCTGTAGTGAAGTGTTCGATGTAGGTGTCGACATCGGAGTCGGTGGCGGCGACAGAGGCGACGGGGCCAGCGCCGACGATCGCTTCCCAGACGCCCCGGTTGGCGAGCCAGATGCGGATGATGCGGCGGACCAGTTCGTCTTCGATGGCTTCGGCTT
>Ga0163144_10014112_pt1 | contig 16605 bp, 6 predicted proteins | sample OliLak19BULKMAT1_FD_123175 | JGI IMG/M metagenome (GOLD analysis project Ga0163144, IMG submission 123175) | Freshwater microbial mat bacterial communities from Lake Vanda, McMurdo Dry Valleys, Antarctica - Oligotrophic Lake LV.19.BULKMAT1 | ecosystem: Environmental > Aquatic > Freshwater > Lake... | reverse complement strand
ATTCAAGGGGAACACCGAAGTTAAGAATAGCATCTGCCATGTGCAAGATACCGTGAAATTTCATCAACTTCAACTCTTAAGACTCTTAACAACGTCATCACGGATGAGTGGAACCTTCGCAAGAGCAGATAAGACGAAGGCGCCACGATTCGACTCGGCTACTTCCACGAGGCGGTCATTTAGTTTGTGAAACAACGACGAGGCGAAATTGGGAGAGCTGTCATCCTCGTCCTCGACATCGCAAAGGATAAGATTTTTTATTGCGAGATGACCTACCCGATCTTCAAACACACAGGGTGTAGATCCATCCTTGTCATCACCACCATCACCCTCTGCATCCTTCTGTTTGCTGCGATCCAGCTCTGACTCGCAAAAATTCACCACTGAATCTACGAGACTTTGAGGATGAAAGGAATGATAGATTTCACGTACCAGCGCCGACCCTGACATGGAAAAGAGCAATTCTTTGGTAAAGTTCGTACACAACTCGATAAGCGGTTTCTGCAGGTGTTGCATCAATTCTTCGCGTCGCGTCTCCGGGTCCTTTTTGCTTGTAGGAACCTCGGTTGTTTCATCCCCCTCCACAATGGCAACAGTTGGATTTGTATCTTCCATCACACTCAACTCAAGGGGATCAAAGAGCTTCTTCCAAGCGACCTCGTCGGTGATCAGCAACATTAAAAACAGTTTGCATGCTCGTTCATCAAGAGCCAGTTCCAGGATAGCAGGCGCGTCCGATGCCTCGTCTTCATCCTCGCCTTCATTGTTGGCATTAGGTGCGGACGTGAGCAGTTCTTGAAAAATATTTTTGTGAGTTGAAACGGTATCATCAGTCACTTGAACCAGTCGCAAAATGGCCAAGTAAGCATCTCGATGCATCAAACCGCTCTTGGAAAACCCCTTGAGACTTTTCATAATGCGTTTACGATCTTTGGCCGTGCCATACGACGAGCAAGCGGCTACGACTCTTGTTCCCGCTTTGGACGACAACAAGTGGACTGAGTGGTCCGCCACGCTGGGGGCGATATCCCGAATGTTTTTCGTAGACGCATTGGCAATATATTCGGCAAACAACTCTTGAAAGTAGTTGTAGCCAAAGAGAGATTTTTCCATGCCTTTGTTGAGGATGTTTCGAACATAAGTCAACGTCATTTCTTTCTTATCGGGAGATTGCTTCAAATGATGAGACAAATCAGGAATACTGATGCCTTTATTATCATGTTTTTGTGTGTTCAGCAAATCAGATGCAAACAAAGCAAAATGGGGTCCATAAAACTCTTGTTTGAGAACCGCCGTGGATTTGTTGGGTAGGGTCTGAAAAAGTGCTTCGACCACTTTGGATCCTGTAGCATGAACGGCCAATTTAGGGATGTGGCCTTTGAATGACTATTGTTGAGTAGTAATGTATATCATGGTTTTCGAGGAATTTATTCAATAAAAAAGTGAAGTGAGAAATAAGGAATTGACACGCACATATATTAAATATGCATCATAATTATAAACACTGACCTTGACAATCATTTTAATGCATTCCGGACTGTGCACGCCATATTTGATACTCTTGAGAACGACAAAGTGAGCATATTGATTCTTGGCCAGTTCTGACAAGGACGATGCCAACACCACTTCCTTTTTTCCCGAAGACGAAGTGCTGTTACACAATTCTTGCAACACTTGCACGCGTTCCTCGTTGATTCCAAATTGTAAAACTGCTTGGACTACCCGACTGGCGTCATGCTGCAACACAATTTCAGGCGCCTTTCCCTTGATGAGCGTGGCCAAATTCTCGGTAAGCTCTCGAACTTCTTCTTTGGTATTCGATTTCAGGCGCAGTTTGTTCCAAACCACCTTCGCTTCGGCTACAATATCAGCATGTTTACGATGAGACTGGCGTTCGTGCTTCAAAGCTCGTTTGGCAGCAGAGGAAGAAGTGTCTTTGATAGCGGGCGCCGAAGACGAGCCTGCCTTGCGCTTCTTCGGGTTGTGCGATGATATCGGCGACTTTTTGGAATCTTGTTTTCCCATGATCAATTCTTTAAAGTTGTTGATTGGGATAATAGCTAGCTCGTAGCTTGTCTCAGTTGTTGTAGTGGTTCGGAAATTTCCAGCTACTTCTATTAGGCTAATAGTATTAGCTCGCTCCTACCAGTTGAATAAGCTGCTTTCAATCAAGATTGCAGTCTACCAATAGCTATTTAGCGTGGGAAAGGAGACGCAAAAAGTGAGCTTCCGACATGGAAAAAATGAAGGCGAAGATTTGAATGGCTCGCCTCAGTCAGTACCCGACGACGTTCAGACACATCCAACTTTTTTCTTTGGTGAACAGTGCTGTTGTTGATGTCCATAGATTTTCTGCAGCCTACATACCCTACTACTAGCTAGCTAGCTAGCTAGAAACAAACTCTACAGTACCTACTAGTGCTGAAGTAGCTAGCTAATTAATTAGTACCTGTAAACAAAAATCCACCATAAAAATTTGGAAGGTGGCCAGTGTCAAAACTGTGTCAACTTGCGTGCAATTGCTGATCGAAGAGGAATTCTTGCAAGTTGAGCGACACTTCCGTAATTTGAAATTGTTGATGTGACATCCATGAGCAATATAATGATTTGGTGCACTTGAAAGCAATAGCTATTCATGTGCCATAATTATTTATAGCAACCAAAAAGTATTTTTGTGTGAGAACGCTTCCATATTCAATAAAATTAACTGAACTGAAGACATGCAGCTAATTAAAAGACGACATTGTTTGCACCAGTTTGAAAGTTCCAATCTCCAAGCAACCTTTTCTGGAGAAAAAAAGCTGAAGACAAACAATGATATTTTTAAATTCTACAAAAGGTCATAAGCCTTTAGGCACTAAAACTGCAGAGCAACTGCTATTAACATCTTGTGGACACAAAATGAAAATGATCCAAGAGTTTAAAATCGGCAGGACTATCAACCACTTGGAGTGTCAACAAAACTTGTGGCCTACTAGAAAGCTTCTTGTGATGTGACCATTCTTAAAGGCAACTCTAATTGAAAACAAAAACTGTCCATATGGAAGTGTCAGCAAATATTTGAAAATGTGTAGAGAAAAACCATCGTGAAGCAAATTTGCCAAACCAATTTTACAAGCCCCACTGAGTCAAGGAAAGTTTCTGAAAGTGTTTTTGTTGCTATAAAAATATCCTTTTTTGAAAAGTGCGCTTAAGAAAAAGGGTCCATAATGAAGAAAAGTGCCTCTAAATAAAAAATCACCCCTAGTTTTGAAAGTGTCCCTCATCTGTAAAACTGTTAACCAATGGATGGTCCAAGGCCAAAGGATTTATAAAGTGTGTTGAGTCCCTTTCACTTTTTATGTAAGGAAATATATTATCAAATTCAACAACATGTGTTTTTTTTTAGCTGGACATTTGTTACTTTTGAATTTTGCGCAAGCATGTGCATAGTGATCCATTGGTTTTTCAAAGTTTCTATAAAATTGACCCAACTGTAGGTGCAATGTTTACTTACGTAGCTATTGTCTAACTGGAAGCACTTTTTTCCATTGTTCTGACAGCAATAGCCTTAAAACAATTCCAATAATTTACTGCAAATCAGTCACTGTTGCTGTTTAGGAACACTATGTATTTGCATATTTGATGTACAGAATGCTAGCAAACCTGCCTAATGGCTATCAGAAAGAGATAAGGATGCAAATTGTGCTCTGGGGCTGCCCTATTCTGTTACACATGGAATTCACACAGGAAGCTGTGTTTTCAGAACATGGCTGTTAAAGGTGCTGCATCAGCCATACTCTAAAAAGCTACCCACTGGGCCAGCTAGCTAGTAGTACAAACAAAAACTCTGTCGATAAAATTACAATCTAAGCTAGCTGGAGCTAATTGTCACAGTACAAATGGGTGAGACATTCAACGCCTGCATAGCTGCATTTAGGCTGTGGTGTCGGTAATGACGAAATGCACGTTGGCCAAAAGACTACTCCACGACTTCTTCGTATTCTTCTTCTTCGTACTCTTCTTCGTATATCTCGTCTTCATACTCCTCTTCAACAATAGTTTCATCTTCCTCCTCCTCCTCCACTATTGTCTCGTCTTCTTCATAAATCGTGTCATCCCCGTCAACGAATTCCTCTAGAATTTCCTCATCCTCAAATTCATCATACTCCTCGATCTCCTCCACAATATATTCTCCCAATGATGAGATACTAGCAGCCCGCTCTTTCACACTTGGCCTGCGCCGAGTAGCACTAGGTTCCTTCTTTAGGCTTGGTCTCTTGGTGGCACTTGCTTGCTTCTTAAGGCTTGGTCGCTTGACGGCGCCACCAGTACTAGTAGGTTCCTTCTTCACGCTTGGTCTCTTGGCCGCACTGGCTTGCTTTTTCATACTAGGACGTTTCCCCTTGTTCGGACTAGTAGGCATTTTAGATGCACTGGATTCCTTTTTAAGACTTGGACGCTTCGCTGCACTGCCTCGACGGGTTTGAATACTAGGTCTTTTTTGTCCTTGTACAATTGACTGTTTCGATTCTTCTGGCTCCGGATTGCTCGGTTTCTGCTGCTGCTGCTGCTGTTGCTGCCTTAGTGCCCAGGAGGGGCGCTTCGCTGCAGAAGGAGAGGCCGGACCGGGTTTTGATGCAGCCGCTTGTTCTGCGGCAGCTTTGGTTGGCAGCGGTGGACGCTCAGCCTCTCTTTCCTTTGGTTTGAGCACTTGCTGCCGATCAATCCAAGAAGGACGCCTTTGTTCCGCAAGTGAGACCGGGCCAGGCGCCTCCTGCGCAGCTTGGTCCTTGGGTTTAATCACCTGTTGCCGATTTATCCAGGAAGGACGCTTTGAGTCGGCGAGAGCGCCTGGACCAGCAGCAGGCGCAGGCTTTTTGCCAGTAGACAACGGAGGACGCCCAGCCTCAGGACCAGCTTCATCCTTTGATTTTAATATTTGCTGACGGTTCACCCAAGAAGGGCGTTTCGACTCTGCTAGAGAGGAAGGCCCGGCCTTTGTTAGCATTACTTTGGTAGGAACTGGTGGTTGACCTGTGCTCTTTTCTTCCTTACTGCCAAACGAAGAGATTGATGACGCGGACGCCGAAATAGTATCTATTAAGGGTTGTGGTCGCTGTTGTCCAGTTTGCTTCAGACTCTCTTTTTCTTCTTGCTTCTTCTTTAGCGGCAGCTTATAAGCCGGGTGGTTTGATGCAGCCAATTGACTTGATACAGCGGGCTCATCTTCATCCTTCTCCTCCTTCTTTTTTTTCTTCAGCGGCAACTTATAAGCCGGATGGTTTGGTGCAGCCGATTGACTTGATACAACTGGCTCATCTTGATCCTTCTCCTCCTTCTTCGCTTTCTTCAGTGGCAGCTTATAAGCCGGATGGTTTGGTGCAGTCGATTGACTTGATACAACCGGTTCATCTTCATCCTTCTCCTCCTTCTTTGTCTTCTTAAGCGGCAGCTTATAAGCTGGCTGGTTTGGTGCAGCTGATTGACTTGATACAACCGGCTCATCTTGATCTTTCTCCTCCTTCCTTGCTTTCTTCAGTGGCAGCTTATAAGCCGGCTGGTTTGGTGCAGCTGATTGACTTGATACAACCGGCTCATCTTGATCTTTCTCCTCTTTCCTTGCTTTCTTCAGTGGTAGCTTATAAGCCGGCTGGTTTGGTGCAGCTGATTGACTTGGGTTCACCGATTGACTCGACACAACTGACCCCTGATCATCCTTCTCCTCCTTCTTCTTTTTCTTCAGCTGCTGCTTCCAAGCCGGCTGGTTTGGTGCTGCTGGTTGGCTTTGCACAGCTGATTTACTTGATACAACTGACTCCTGGTCATCTTTCTCTTCATGCTTCTGCTTCTTCAGCCGCTGCATCCAAGCCGGCTTCTTTGCTTCCTTGGCATCTTCTTCTGCTTCCTTGGCATCTTGTTCTGATTCTTCTTGTTCCTGCTTCTTTTTGATTTGTTGTGCCCAGGCCGGTTTCGTAGCTGAGCTTGGTTCCTTGTCAGACCGAAGAGGCGATGTAGGCATGCTATGCAAGTGGATCGTAGCTGGCACTGAAGAAGGTGATGCAGGGTGCTCTGAGGTCTGTGGTGCGGGCTTAGACGCAGGCACTCGCACTGGTGCAGGTGTAGAGACGGTGAGCTTTGGTGGACCAAGCACTTCTTCTTCTTGTAGCGTCTGATCCTCCTCGAAGGTCTGCCCTTCCACTATTGTTGACATCAAAGTTTGCTCATCTTCGATAGTTTCATCCTCCACAATTGTTTCATCTTCAACCTCTTCCTCTTCGACCATCTCCTCTTCAACCACTTCCTCTTCTTCGAGTGTGCCTTCCATTGTATGATCATCATAATCCTCATCTTCCACAACTTCTTCTGATACCTCTTCTCCCTCCACTATACCAGATGCTGATTCGTGGAGTCTTCCTGCGGACCCAATGCGCTCCGTTTCGTCCTGTGAAAGGGATCGGACAAGAGATTTTGGAGCCTCAGATGAGGAGAGATGGGTTGCAGGTTGAGGTGCATCAACAGGAGCTCCAAGTGTTGGAGGTGGCAGAGCAATAGGAGCTCCAAGCGTTGGAGTTGGTAGACGGACAGGAGGTGGCAGAGCACCATGGGCTCCAAGCGTTTGAGTTGGTAGAGCATTGGGAGGTGGTACAGGGGCTCCAAGCGTAGGAGCTCCAAGTTTGGGAGGTGGTAGACCCACGGGACTTCCAAGGCTTGCAGGTGGTGGGGATACTAGACCTCCAAGTGCTGGAGCTGGCAGAGCAACAGGACCTCCAAGTGTTGCTGGTTGTGGAGCCTGAGATTCAATTGGTGGTGATGGCGTGGGGACAGGAGCTCCAAGTGTTGGAGGTGGTAAACCAACAGGAGCTCCAAGTTTTGGAGGTGGTAGATCAACAGGAGCTCCAAGCTTTGGAGGTGGAAGAGTAACAGGTGTTCCAAGTTTTGGAGGTGGTAGAGCAACAGGGGCTCCAAGATTTGGAGGTGGCAGTGTAACTGCAGTTCCAAGTTTGGGGGGTGGTAGAGCAACAGGAGCTCCAAGATTTGGAGGTGGTAGAGTAACTGGAGTTCCAAGTTTTGGGGGTGGTAGAGTAACTGGAGTTCCAAGTTTTGGAGGTGGTAGATCAACAGGAGCTCCAAGATTTGGAGGTGGTAGAACAACAGGAGCTCCAAGATTTGGAGGTGGTAGAGTAACTGGAGCTCCAAGATTTGGAGGTGGTAGAGTAACTGGTGTTCCAAGTCTTGGAGGTGGTAGATCAACAGGAGCTCCAAGATTTGGAGGTGGTAGAGTAACTGGTGTTCCAAGTTTTGGAGGTGGTAGATCAACAGGAGCTCCAAGATTTGGAGGTGGTAGAGTAACTGGTGTTCCGAGTTTTGGAGGTGGTAGAACAACAGGAGCTCCAAGATTTGGAGGTGGTAGAGTAACTGGAGTTCCAAGTTTTGGAGGTGGTAGAGCACTTGGAGCTCCAAGATTTGGAGGTGGAAGAGTAACTGGTGTTCCAAGTTTTGGAGGTGGTAGAACAACAGGGCCCCCAAGATTTGGAGGTGGTAGAGTAACTGGAGTTCCAAGATTTGGGGGTGGTAGAGCACTTGGAGCTCCTAGTGTTGGAGGTGTTGGAGCTTGAGATGACAACACGACCTCGTCTGTACTTCGTTCACCAAAACCTTGAATGTCGGCCAGCTGTTCATCCGACAGACGACGAGTGAGCAGTTTGTAGCGCCTGTGTTCAATTGGTATGTCCTCTGTCGCTGGTGGCGGAGTCCGAGATGCTTGTTTTCCAACAATACCTTGTAGGGCCGCCAGGTGACCACCAGAGAAAAGACGAGTGACCGGCTTGGGGCTGCTGCTTTTGCGTTCCACTGGTTTAGCTGGTGAGGAAACAGGACCTCCAGATGTTGCTGGCTGTGGTGCAACAGGAGCGCCAAGTTTTGGAGCTGGTAGAGCAACAGGAGCTCCAAGTTCTGGAGCTGGTACAGCCACAGGATTTCCAAGGGTTGCAGGTGGTGGAGCTACTGATGCTCCAAGTGTTGGAGGTGGTAGAACAGCAGGACCTCCAAGTTTGGCCGGCGGTGATGCAACTGGAGCTTCAGATTCCTGGACTTCCTGAGTAAAGGCTTTATTGAAAGTCACCCGTCTCATTGGAGAAATGGGAGAAGTTTGTGCTTTAGCAGACTGGCGGGGGCGAGGCGGAGAAGAAGGCGGCGGCGGCGGCTGGACTTGACGATGACTTATGCGTCTCAGCGTTCTTTTTGCAAACTGTGACTGTACATCGTTGTCTAAGACAAACAAAGGAGGAGGGCCCTTTCGCTGTTGGCCCGATCGCTCGTCGAGATGTTTCGCTACAGTGCTTTCCAATGCCAGATCCATACTTTTCTTTGTATTGCGTAAGCGCGGCGTTTTATCTACGTCGCTGTCAAATCCAGACATTGGCGCTCCCCCAAATTTTGGTGGTGGTGGCGGCGGCGGGGGCGATGAAGACTCCTGCGCTTTGTTCATATCGCCATCCGAACCCAATGACTTCGTTGGAGCGGCGGGCTGTAACTGTGAAGGGTCTGATGGGGCAAGTGGAGAGAGGGACGGGGCTGGAGCATCGCTGAGAGCAGGAGTACCAAGTGCAGGTGGGGCACCGGAAACTGGCTTGCCAAGTTCTGGGACACTCGGTGCTGGGGCAGGGGCGCCGAGTACTGGGGCACCGAGCACAGGGGCACCGAGCACAGGGGCACCGAGCACAGGGGCACCGAGCACAGGGGCACCTGATCCCATGATAGCCGGTGCCGGAGCAGACACCACAGCGGCGCTCAATGGAGGTGTTGGTTGTGGTGGAGATGCTAGGCCATCTTGGCTAGTTGGTGGTACGGAAAGCTCCTCCTCTTTTGACTTTTCGTGGATAGGGAGTTGCTCTCCAAGAGTATCTCGCACAGAACTGTCCACGGCAGCAGCGTCATTTTGTGCATGGGGTTGCTCTGCGAAAGAAGCCTGATGTCCGGACCTTTCGTCGATGAGATCATCCACATCTACGAACGTACTTTCTCTCCTAGATGGTTCTTCCTCCTGTATCGTAGACTCTGTGACGGGTGGTGATATTGCGCGAGGCGATTTGAGCGCTGCGGGACTTGATGCAATGAAAGAGTCTACATCTACATCTCCGAGTTCATCGTCGTCGACTTCAGACATAATAACGGTCTTTTCCGGGACATGGTTCTTGGCATTCATCACTTCGTCACGCGCATCATCCGTGAACAGCCTTTTCTTTGCTTTTGCTGCAATACCTTGGATCCCTTCACCAGCTCTCTCGAAGACGATCTCGTTCTGCTCTGACATTTCAATAATCTTGTCGAAATAGCCCAAGTCAACTGCCAAGTCCTGGTTCCGGGGACCAACAAAGTCAACACAGTCCGCAAAATAAGCTTCTCCAAAGTATATGTCTTCCAATTGGTAGGATTGCACGGCATGAAAGGTACCACCGGTCAACTGTAGTTTCGGTCAATAGTTCCAGCGTGAGTGACAGAAAGATGGCAAGTCAACCCTATCAAGGAAAATCCTTTGAAATCCTTGACCGACAGAGAATCGCTACGAATACTTACAGGATCAATGCCTTCCACGACGCAGATAACTTCTGAAATATTCTGCTCAAAGTTATCTTTCAATTCCGCATAACTCCATGAGGAAGGCTGCGTCATAATCTCTTCAAATTCATCCCAGTCCACCTCTTGGTGACTGCCCTGAAACGGGAATTTGTCATGATATTCCATGATTTCGCGGTATTTGCCATGACGAATCAAGTTGGCCACGGTACCATAGGATTCTCCGCAGACAGGACAGAATACACCTTTGGCATCTTCATTTTCATCATCGTCGTCGTCGTCTCCCCGTTTGTTGTTTCCAGTATTGGACCCCGGTTGTCGTCCTATACTAGCAAATCGAGGCACGGATGGTGGTCTCCTATTCTTTGACTCCAACAAGGCCGAATTACTGGGATCCAATGGACTATGTTCGTCAATCGCATGGGCCACCTCGCTGGGCAAACTCAAAAAGAGTATCGACCCAAATTCTTCTGTGGGAATGGCAATCCGCAGGGGAATGGGATGAAGTGACTTTTGCGTCACGAGGTAGATGCTACAGGATGCTTGGACCACGGGATGAGAGCGTTCCATGTCAAACAACCGAAATTGCAGGCAAGGACAGGGTATATCTTGCCGACAAGAGACAATGGCACGACTTGAAAAGATAACTTGCACACCCGTGCCTCGTCCACAGTGGGCCAACCGATTGACAAACTTCCACACCTTGGCCGACCAATGTTCATGTCCATTCCGTATTTGCAATCGATTCCGGCTATGATTGGATTCTCGTCGCACCAATCGATGAGTACTCGTGAATATTCGCTCTTCATGGTTGTTGTTGTTGTTGTTGCTGCTGCTGTTAGTATTGTTGCGTCGGGCAGCTGCAGCAGCTGCAGCTTGTTGACGCCGGGCTGCTGCAGCTTGTGGACGTGTTGGAGGCTCTCCAGCACTCAAAGCGTTGGCAGGGGCAGATGCAGCAGGGGGTGATGACCCAATTGGTGCCTGCTTCAAATTCCCTACACTCTGTTTTTGAGCGTCACCTTCTTGCTCGCCACCACCAACACTTTGGGGTGTACGTTCCTCGGTCGTTGATGTAGGGGATATCGACGCCGACATCTCTACTACCAGCCTGTGTCGTTTTCAGTGAGCTTCTACAAGAGCTTTACCAGAAAGATTTCCTAGGATATCCGATCCAATCAGATAACTGGTCTTCTGTTTCGTTCTTGATTACTACTATTACTATACGGTATGTGGATTGCGTTGACTTGTCTCGAAACCAGTACTATTGGAACAACGAGTTTCTTTTGCAACTTGCTTTTAGCTAGCTAGCTAGCTACCCCCTCTCTAATAGCCACTACTAGAAGGTCCTAATACGCTCCAGAGAGGGAAAACATTCATTCCTCTCTGCTGTTCCCTTTTCGTGTTGCTGCTCAGCTTCCTGTCATTATTTTAATTGATCTGCTGCGAAATATGTCTCTTGCCAGACTTTCAATCTTCTTCTAACTTTCTTAGTCCAGGGTGGCGCGATTTTTGGCAATCCTGGACATTCACTGCTAATCAACAGTGTGTCGCAGTAAGTAGTGCACGCACACAATACCCAAATAAAATGACGCATCCTAGCCTGCACCCTAAATCAACTTAAGAAAAGACGCTCACTTTTTCTCATAATTTCAAAATCTGGCCGGCGCATTTTGGGTATCCAAAACATCACAACCGCCTGTTATTTCTTGAAGCGAGCTTCAACACAGGCCACCAACCAACACAGCTGCCCCGATCGACCGCCGGCTTGTTTTTCTGTAATTTTTCTGGTGTTCTGATTGGAGAAGAACGTCACTCGCTATCAAATAGCGGTTCATCATCATTCATTGAATCCATCATCAGATTCCAGGATTTTAGAATTTAGGGACTACTCCGAATCAAGAGTCAACAGATCTTTGATGTTTATCAACTCTATGGTGCCATAAACTCATCTGATACCAAGCTATCCCTTCCATTGATAACCAAACTACTGGTTCCAGTCCTTTTAGATTCCAAAGATATCATCCATAATTATTGTCATCATCAATATGGTTCACTTTGGCCTTGCTCCAACGGTTGCCTTTGCCTTTTTGACAAATAACAACAACAACATTAATATTCCTCCACGACAACAGGAATCTCCTCAAGGCTTGTCATCGCATTCCAGCCTTATTTCTCCTTATTACAACTACCATTTTGACCCAGACACCCTAGTAGAAATCACCAGTAGTAGTAGTGGTTGGGGGGCGGCCACTTGTGACCAAGCAACATCCTCCGAGGAGGCTCGTGTTACGGCGGCCTTTGAAGGATTTCAAGGAGGTGCTCAAGATTCGGTGAGGAAGGAAAAGGAATCATCCAAGACTACTCAACTGGAAGACACGAAAGAAGAAGAGGCAGTAAACTTGGAAGAGTTGGGCCAACGATTAGGAATTCAACCAAAACGCCGACCTTCTTCCAATACCAACGACAATCCACAATCCTTCTTGATTCGCCTGGAAACAAACCCCAAAGATGATGTACGAGGTGTATATTTGAATGAACCTGTTCAAAGGGGAGACTTGATCCTCCAGATCCCTTTTGAAGCGTGTTTACTCGATGATGAACCTCCTCTTTGGTGGTCTCTTGCCAAGCGAGAAGCCAGTGGGGGTCCAGAAAATGAATCCTTTGATTCTCTCGCCTACCGAAATCCCAGTGATTGGGCATCCCGTTTGGCGGCGACTCTTTTGGATTTGCAATTCCAAAAGCAAGACGACAAACAAGAAAAAGAAGCAGAAGACAAACTACCCCTCCTTCAAGGAAAACAGCAATGGCTGTCCTATCTTCCCAACCCACAATATCTTCGTGCCTCACTACCCGTGCATTGGCCAGAAGATATCCTGTCCCAAGCTCGCTGCACAGCCTTGGAGTTGGCCGTCGATAGTGCCTATTTCGCTCGTGCCGAAGCCTTGGGAGACTTACAGTATGCGTTGAAAACCTATGGCCCCAAGGCAGCCCAAGATTTGTCGACAGAGGAATTGCAAAGGCTGTGCCAAAATGCCTTGGATGTGGTGCAAACTCGTTCTTGTCGGGCAGAACCGCTGATTATGGAGAACGCTGATGCCGATGACAATAGGTTTGTCATGGTGGGCGAAACTCACCTCCGCCTTTTGGCTCCGGTCTTTGATATGATCAATCATGGATCGAGTTTGAGTCATGGAGAGGGAAGTGCCAATGCCAAGTTTGGCGTCGAGGAAGATGCCAATGGTCGTCCTTGCCTTTGTGTTCGGGCCACGAGAACTGTGGATGCCAATGACGAAGTCCTCATCGATTACGGGGATTCCGCCAAACCAGCGTGGAAGTGCTTGCTCTCGTATGGATTTGTTCCAAAATATTCCATGCCAGGCGTAGATGACGAAGAAGAAGAAGATGCTGTGGATGAAAATGTCGCGGAAGTCTTTTTGGATGGAAAGCGCTACGAATGCGGACCCTCCTCCATTCCATTTGAAATGGTGGAAGCTGCCATGTCCATGAATTTTGGCCCAATTGGTCATGATGAGGAAGTAGAGTTGACCCCGGAGATTGCTCTGAAACTAGCCAAGCGAATCTCGAGTGTATCCTACTATTTGTTGTTAGAAGACAAATCTCGCGTCGATCAAACGAATGACAATGAGGAGGCAACCGATGATGACAGCTACGATAGTGTCGAGGATCTAATATCTCTACAGCTCGCGGCTTCTCTGCGATGGTCACAGCACAGGACGCTCCAGGCGTGTGCTATGGGCTTACAGGATTGGGCTAGCCAGTAACGAATGAATTCGCTTTTCGAAGGATCATGGTATCTGTTTGGTTTGAGCCAGAGCAGAAGCCTGGATATGTTTATGATAACAACATGCCGCATTTTTATAATATTAATATACATATTAAAACATAGGGGATGGGCTCTGCTTGACATCGACATTACATAATGAAGCACTTTGCCATCTTGGCTCAGCCTGAGGGGAAGACTACACTGGTATTCATCAGTACACAGCACAACTTAGTTGTTCCAATTCTGCCCGGACTAGCTAGTACTACAGTAGCCATTGATTGTTAGAAACAGCTAGCTAGTAGGAAAGCTTTAGAAAATGAGTGAGGTTGAGACTTCATGAGGTGACGTTCAATGAGTGACAAGTAAACTATCGATCAAAATTACCACAGCTATATACATTTGTCTCGCGGCTCTCCACGGACGTACAGTCGCTCCATTATGGTAAATCCATACAATTGAATGGATGGGCATGCATGGGGGGCGAAGCGACGATATCGTGCACTTGACAATCGCACCAAAACAATAAATTCAAACGAATGTTAGTTACTCCACCAATCGATCCTTTCTTTCACTTTGCATCTCCCCCAAGATAGCTGTACTTCGTACTAGTAGTAGAAGAAAGAAGGGAGCTAATCTGGTGGGAATCGATGCCTATCATTTGCACCTCTCCGTCCTGCTGGCATATAAAGAGTATTGGCTAGCTTGTTGTTTGTAAGCTCCGATACATCCGAATCTATGCCTTTTTCACCATCCTGTCCTATCGGATCTCGTGTATACTACTACTGTCACAAAACGATTTTGACCTTCGCGATTCCCATGATGATCATCTCCCTTGTATGCCGAACAGAGGCTGCCATGAAAACTATTTTCTGGCCTGCCCGAATATTTTCAAGGCAAGCAAATGCAGCAAGATTGCTCCAACCTTTAATACGGCCTCTCCACTCGACAAACTGGAAGGTAAAAGCATTGGAGAACTTGATAGTATTGGAAGGCCATCATCGGATGTTTTCTCCTTTCTCAACGAATGGCTTTCCAAGTCCATTTCGAATACGAGAAAACCGATTCTTCACGACTTCCGTCTGTACTTCTGCTACTGATTCGGCGGCGGATCCTGACAATTATTTCATCGACGTCGATGGTTTTTCGACATCCACAAGTTCAGCAGGACTAACAAAAACTGCTTTACGAAAAATGAAAATAGCACAATTGCGAGAAGAGTTGGCCGGGCGGGGAATGGATACGACTGGAAAGAAAGCGGAGCTTTTGGGGCGGCTTCTGGAGTTCTTGGAGCAGGAAGAGGCGACATTTATCCAAGCAATTTCCAAGGAACAGCTTCAAGAAACGAAACAAAAAAGTAGAGCTCCACTGGACCCAGACCACACCTATGTGATTCGGCTAAGGAGTGCGACAACAGGTAGAAACCGAGTTGTTGAGGGAATTGGTATCGGCATGACAATTCTAGTGATGGATGTTGGAGTCAAAGATTGGAATCAAGAAGTTGCCAACAGTATCCATCCCGATTCCCAACTGACAGTGGTCGAATCCAATCAAATCCTCTTGCCTGGTTCAAGGACTGGCTTTGAAGCCGACTATTGTGCACTCATCATGGCACTCCAAGAAGCCAAGCAACGAGGGATTCAAAATTGCATCATTGAACTCGATGACGTAGGCATAATACGACAGCTCGAAGGTCAAGGTCGCGTGGGGTCGGGGTACCAACAAAACTTGTACAAAACTTCCCTCGAGCTGACGCAACAATTCAAAAATTGTGAAATTCGAACGCATGCCCCAGGAACGAAAGACAGTGCGGAAGCTTCCATTCGGGCCAAAACAGCACTCGCAGAGCAGCGAGTGTTAAAGTCCGACTGGGAAATGGTTGATCCCATCACAGAGCAACCGGCGCGTTCCTCCAGTGACGACGAGACTCAAGCTTCCTTTGATCCCCAAAGGGAATATTTGCTTCAATTCGATGGAGGGGCGAGGGGGAATCCGACGGGAATTGCTGGCGCTGGAATGGCCATATACGATGGCAACGAAGAAGTATGGTGTGGTTGGAAATTCTTGGGAAAAGATGTCACCAACAACGTTGCCGAGTACACGTCTTTGATAGAAGGTCTTCGGTGTGCGAAGGACTTGGGAATCTGTCGGATCCGCGCCGAAGGTGATAGTGAATTGATAGTAAAACAAGTCCTTGGTCAGTACAAAATCAAGAGCCCCGGATTGATACCTTTACATAAGGAAGTGAAGCAGCTCGTCAACTCCTTCGACAGCTTCGGCATTTCTTATATCCCTCGTGGAGAGAATCAACGTGCAGACTATCTAGCCAACCATGCCATGGACGTTCAGACCAGCAGCTTGTCTTGATGTACAACGCAGCACGAGTCAAATCCAACTTCATAACGAAAGGGGAGCACTCCCTGAAGACGTTGTCCTCGCTTCCTCCTCCGGCTAACTAGCTAATTAAATAGTTACCCAAGAGTGGTCTTACTCTACCATCTAGCTAGCAATGCTGACCCAAGCCTTTACAATGATTGGTCTAGTATGATGATTGCACGATACATCCTTAAATCTTGGCTGCAGTAGCTTACTTTATAGTATTGATGTCTGGTGTCACTAAATGTAGCTACTGTATCTCGCAAATTGTCTATGATTGTCGAATCAATGCATTTATCCACGCCCCTTCATGTAACTGACACCGGGTCCTAGTTGTCCGCTTCGGGCCCCACCCTGAGAGGCGGCCATGGCATTGCCCATCATGCTGCTCATAGGTTTGCCCTGGCTATTCATCATGCCTGTAGCATTGGCTCCTGGATCCTGAGATTTGGGTGCAATGATCGTCTCGTCAATGGATAAAATGACACAGGCAGCTTCAACTGCGGCACTAATGGAATTGCTCTTGTTGTCGCTTGGTTCCCAAACACCGGATGCAAAGGTATCACAAACACTTCCAGTCGTGACGTCCACACCAAACCATTTGCCATCATCACCTTCTACGGCATGTTTGCGACGTAGAGCCGACAAAATATCGGTAGCATCAAATCCAGCATTGTCCGAAAGCTGCCGAGGAATAACTTCGAGGGCCCTGGCAAAGGCATTGACAATGAGCTGGCCTTTTCCTTCAATGGTGAGGGCATGGTTTCGGAGAAAGCGTGAGACCTGCATTTCGACCGCTCCGCCTCCTGCGACGACCGAGCCGGACTTGATGGCTCTCTTGACCACCATGAGTGCATCATGAACACTCCGTTCCGATTCCGCAATGAATT
>Ga0163144_10014109_pt1 | contig 16606 bp, 14 predicted proteins | sample OliLak19BULKMAT1_FD_123175 | JGI IMG/M metagenome (GOLD analysis project Ga0163144, IMG submission 123175) | Freshwater microbial mat bacterial communities from Lake Vanda, McMurdo Dry Valleys, Antarctica - Oligotrophic Lake LV.19.BULKMAT1 | ecosystem: Environmental > Aquatic > Freshwater >... | reverse complement strand
GATTCTCTTTCGATTCCAGCAGGTTGATGATTAGACACCGGTCGAACGACGAGACTTACAAGGGCAGGACTTAATCAGAATATTTTCGACACTTCTCGGCCAACGCCACCTGTAAAGTTTCTCGTTCCCGGGCTCTGCCTGGGAACGCACTGCTCCGGAGGCTCTGCCTCGCTTCGCGACGCAAGCGAAACACGTATGCTTGACGATTCGGCAGGCAGAGCCGCAGAGCCTGCAAGTCAGTGGGTTCCAAGGCAGAGCCCTGGAACCAGTCGAAAGCAAATGACTACGGTTTCATTCCTTGCTCACGCGTTAACAACTCGTGCGTCAAGAAAGGTCTTCGCCGGGTGGGAAAAGACTTCGTAAGAGTCTGGCGCTTGGGTCGAATTGCTTTGTAAACGCAAGTTCGACACTGGCCGATAGACTGCGGCGCACTTCGATATCCTGCATCATGCCCAACGGCAAACCATCAATGTAGCATCGTAGTGGTCGTTTGCCGGAGTAATCTAGACTTGAGAGTGTAATGAGACTTTCGTCTGACAGGATCATCGGCTTCCAAAAGCGAGGCTGAAAGATATTGGAGCCTGCCAGAGTCAGGGTGGGAGTATCAATCGGGACAGGAACGGCCCCCATGGCCCTCGCATAGGCTGACGAGCCCGCTGCGGTGGAAACCAGCATTCCATCGCCAACAACTTTGGCAACGCGAGTTTCGCCATCAATGTCTACGCGTAGCCATGCCGCTTGGCCCTCCGCTCGTTCCAGCCAAACATCGCTAAATGCCAACCCCCATGTCGTCTCGCCATCCGGTCGTGTCGCTTCGACTCGCAACATGGGTAGGTTGTACGAAACAAGTTCTAAATCCACCAGTTCTTCCGGCAAGTGTTCGTTCATCAAAAATCCAAGGTGGCCCGTATTGAGTCCAATAAATGGGACTCGCAGTTGCCAGTGCTCGCGGATGGCTCGCAACATGGTTCCGTCACCGCCAAGCACCAAGACTAAGTTCGGAGTACTGGATTCGAATCGAGCGTACTTCTCCGCAATGGCAATCGATTTCGGATTACGATCATCGTAAGCGATCAAGAGCCGAGGCTGCTCAAGACAAAAACTGGCTCGACGCTCACGGGAATCCGGCACAAACAATCGATGCCGGAGAACATACGCGTTCACATCGACATCGACACAGTCCGCGATCGACACACCTCGATAAACGCGATCACGCAATTCCGCCGACGAAGGTCGTTCTGGAACGGAGATAAACTGGCAATGCGGAGGCATAGAATCGGCGTCGGTGCGGCTATCCGATGGACCAAGAATAGCAAAATGGCACTCCGACCACAGCCGCAGCCCGTCGTCCCATTGCGTTTGAATAACTGATTTACCGTTGTGTCCATCCTCCGTCATGTTGAGATGAACGACATGCCAGACTTCTCCCTGAGCGGAGTATTTAGTCTCGATCTCACACGGCGACGAAAACGACTTCATACTCAGATCGGTGTAGTCGATCGTTACTTTATCCAGACCACGAAAGGCCAAGGAAACGATGGCAGCTCGGTGAATCGGGGCTGCGTGTTCGTGTTCACCCTTGAGTGGCCTGGGCCCGGTCGGAAACACGACCACTTCGTCAAATCCGTTCTCAAGAAGCGCGTCTACTTCAGCTCGGTGGAACAGGCTAGGTGGATCAAAGGTACTTGCGTAAACGGCAATGCGTCGATGTGACATAGTTTTGAGCGAAACCCATGGAAGATGTTTGCCCTAGTCTATCATAGGAAGGCTATGCAATGGAGTGACTCAGGCCGTCTGGCAGGTTGCTTCGTCCTGTCTCACCGTAAATGCAACCGATTTGAAAGTAAGACATCGCTTCGAAATGGCTCTCCGTAGTTACTGGGTTCAGAGCATTCGCAATGACTTTATTGACGAATCATGAACTGGGCGTCATCAAGGACGCTGCATATCCTCCAAGAATTGCGGAGGCATATTCGGCTTAGATAGACGGATTTCAATCGAGGCGATCGTGGTCAAGAACATCGTTCCAAAATTGCAAATAATGGAGGAAGCGAGAGCTTGCCAGCATTGCATCCTCGATCTTCCGCTCGGATCGAGAAGCCTATCCCACTAATTGATGAAACATCCTTAGTAGCGCAGCGACGTTCCTGCTCGCGGAAATGCAAAAGAAAAACCGCGAAGGCGAAATGTCTGTTGGACATCGGTCCTCGCGGTTTGAATTGACGTCTATGACTGCCTCGGACTATGCCGACGTTTCGCCAAGAATGTAATGCACGAAACTATTGATCTCTAATCCGTTGCTCTTTGCGTATTGACCAACGCTTTGCTTGTCGTCCTTGACGAATGGCTGATCCAACAAAACGCGCTCGGCAAAGAACTGCTTCAGGCGACCTTCGACCATTTTGTCGACAATCGCTTCTGGCTTGCCTTCTTTGAGAGCAAGGTCGCGAAGGGCAATTCTTTCAGCGGCTACAATGGATGGGTCTAGTTCGCTGGAGGACAATGCCGCTGGACGCATCGCTGCAATGTGCATTGCAATGTCCTTGGCCGCTATGTCGTTGCTGCCCTTGAGCGACAGCAGAACACCCGCGACAGTGGTCGCATTGTGGCTGTAGCCACCGCTTGCACCATCCAACCGGACCATTCGGCCTAGATCGAATCGTTCACGAATACGATTGAACAACTCGTCGCGCTGTTCACCAACGGTCATCCCAGGTTTGGATGGCGAGGGTTGCTTGAGCAACTCATCGTGCGTCTTCGAGTCACTCTTTGCAAGTGCTTCTGCAAAATCGTTTGCCAGCTGAATGAATTCAGCATGACCAGCAACCGGTGCGCTTTCGCATTTCAGTTCAACCATCGCCCCAGCGCTCTTGTCGCTGCCCGCGAAAAGTCCGAATCGCCCGAACGCGGTTTCGCGATCAGCACGCTTTTCGCCAAGCTTGATCCCTTTTTCACGTAGGATCGCGATCGCCTTTTCTTCATCGCCACCACCCTCAACAAGAGCGGCTTTGCAATCCATCAGGGGCAAACCTGTTCGTTCTCGCAGTGCTTTGACTGCTGCAGCAGAGATTTCTGCCATTCTAAAACTCTCCTAAAAACAATAGTCAACCGAAAATATGTCTTGAAACTAAAGTGCATTCGAACCCAAATAAGGTTCGAATGCTCGGTACGAAGCTCACCGTGGCAAGCTATTCCAATATAGCAACACCCAAAAACAATTAAGCCATGTCTTCGGCTTTGGCAACCATCTCACTGGTTGGGTCCGGCAAGTTGCCCATCGTCTTTAACAATTCTGGGTTCTCTGCTTTGCCAGCCAAAACAGCGTCTGCTAGTTGCTTCATAATCAAATCAATCGAACGAATACCGTCGTCATTGCCAGGAATCGGCAAGTCGATTTGTGTCGGATCGCAATCGGTATCGATCAAGGCAACCGTGGTGATGCCCAACGATTTGGCTTCGCGAACAGCATTCTTTTCCTTCTTAGGATCGACGATGACCAAGCACTCTGGCAGGCGATTTAAGGAACGCAGACCGTTAAGATTTCGGTAGATCTTGCGATACTCTCGATTCAAAGACGACTGCATCTTTTTCGAGTAGTCATTAATCTTTTCGCTGCTCATGATGACTTCGAGCTCTTCCAGTCGAACCATGCGGTCTCGAACGGTGCGGAAGTTTGTCAAAGCACCACCCAACCAACGCTCGCTAACAAACGGCATTCCGCACCGAGTCGCTTCTCGCTGAATGACCTCGGACGCTTGGCGTTTTGTGCCCACGAACAGAACGAGCGAACCACCATTGGCTACCTTGTTAAGGTACTTCTTGGCTCGCAACATACCGCGAAGCGTTTCGCGAATATCGATAATGTGAATCAGATTCTTACGCCCATAGATGTATGGTTCCATCTTGGGGTTCCAGCGGCTCACTCGGTGTCCGAAGTGCGCACCGGCTTCGATAAGTTTTGCTACGATCTCGTTGGCCATATGTTCTCCTCTGTTTATTTGCGTCCAAAGCAATGCTATCAATCGATTGGCCATCGATCACGCACAGGAGTCAAGGCGACTTGTCAGTCAGGCTTGGGTCCTTCTGCTTTTTCAGAACGCGGAATCCTTGAAATACGAATCGTTTGTCGCTACCACATAGGCCGCAAAATACAAACGAAAACTCTTCAGGACCGGAAAGGGTACTGGTAAAGGGTGTTTGTCGTCAATCGAAAACACGAAATTAACAGGAATCTGGCATCGGACTAATAATTTCCAAACGGTTTTATTGCTTTTCAATGCCATTCCTACGCTTCAGCTAAGGAACTGTCCTGAAATAATATGTGGTTTTGCGAAACGTGAGATGGACTTCCAGTCCGTCTTTTTTCGGCCGGACTGGAAGTCCATCCTACGGCGTATTACGGAAACTACCCGAAATGCTCTTGAGTTTGCGGCGTCTTTTCGCGGAAACTGCCGTCCATATGGAATTTCTTTCCGGTTGCAGACAGCCGTTTACCACATGAGAACACAAACCAGCGATCTTGTTGCCATCGATCGACCGTTGCGTTGGGACCACCCGTTGGACCCGGAAATGCTAACGCGAGATCTTCAGTGGATGCTGGACCAGCCTCCGTTCTCTCAAATGAATCCGGACGTCTTTCCGTCCCACAGTTCATTGGAAGGTGTCTTGAGGCACGACTGCCGCATCCTTCGGTACGAACCCGGTGACATCGTTATCCGAGAGGGGGATTACGGCGGTAGTGGTTACCTGGTCTTGAGAGGATCGGTTCGCGCGTTCCTCGAGGCGCTATGGCAACCGCGTGGCAAACCTTCCGACCCGAACCACTCCTCCACCTGGACGGAATGGCTCAAACAACGATTCAAACCCAGCTCCATCGCACCCGCGACCTTCCCGGAAAGCAATCGTCGCGAAGGTAGTCGCGACGGCAGCCAGACGGCTGCCGCCGACAAAAAGCGACCAATACCGCTTCAGCAAGTTGAGACCGTCGACGGAAAGAGCCGAATCTTTCTCCAAGATATCAACGCCATCATTGATGGATTCCAGTCTGAGCCCTTAGGTGTCGGTGAGATCTTTGGTGAGATGGCGGCCATCACACGCAGCCAACATCGCTATACCGTCGTCGCGAATACTCCAACGATCGTTTTAGAGATTCGATGGCAAGGTCTTCGTATCCTGCGTCGTGACAAAACGTTCCGCGACCATCTCGACGCTCGCTTTCGCGAAACCAGCTTGCAGACCCATCTTCGCGAAACTCCTCTGCTTCGGTTCCTCGACGACGCCTCAATGGCTGACGTAATCGCCCAGACCAGTATTCAGTCTGTCGGTGAACGCGAATGGTTCTCTGAGTATCGCGACACACAGAAGCTGGACGTCCAAACTCAGATTGCAAGGGAACCGTTGATCGCGACCGAGGGGCATGCTGTCAAGGATCTGATACTGATCCGAGCGGGATTTGCGAGACTCAGTTTTGAGCAAGGGCGAGGACATCAAACCATTGCGTACCTCGGACGTGGGCATATCTTCGGACTGGCGGAGCTGTCACATCGATTTCGCAACCCGTCGGACAAACCGCTACCCTACCAAGAATCGTTGCGAGCCCTTGGATTTGTCGACATCCTGCGTATCCCCAGCGAACTGGTCTTAACGCAAATCCTACCCAAAATACGAAACTCAGAACTACCCAAACCGATTGCCAATCCTAGGTACGACGCGGGTGGACTCGTGGTCTCCAATACATTGCCTCAATCCCGATTAGGAAATGTTCAGTCGGCGGAAGAATCCCTTGCCAACCTTGAAACTTCACTATTGGAATTTCTAGTTGACGAGCGGTTAGTCAACGGCAAGCAAACCATGATAATTGACTTGGATCGATGTACGGGATGCGACGAGTGCGTGAAAGCATGCGCTTCGACGCACGACGGGACACCGCGATTTGTTCGCAACGGTCCGGAGTTTGGACCGCTGCTTTTTGCCCATGCGTGCATGCACTGCGCGGACCCGGTGTGCATGATAGGCTGCCCAACTGGGGCCATCGCTCGCGACCAAGACACTGGGGTTATCTCAATCAACTCGCAAACCTGCATCGGCTGCAAAACCTGTGCGGATAGCTGCCCCTACAGCAACATCCTCATGATCCAAGTACACGATGAAAAAGGCCGAGCTGTCGTTGACCGCAGAACCCAACTCCCTATCTTGCAAGCATCAAAATGCGATATGTGCCACGAGTTAAAAACGGGCCCGTCATGCCAAAATGCTTGCCCGCACCAAGCGCTCGTTCGAATCGATACCAGTGAAACCAAAGCGTTAGCAAACTGGCTCAACAAGAGGGTCGGCTAGTGGATTCCAGGTTACAACCACAAGCTCGCTCGTTGCATGCTTTTGCATCCCTAAACTCTCGGGATCTTCGTAGATTATTTCCTGTCGTTACGGTGTTACTCGCATGGCTGATTTTGAAAAGTATGCGTAGTCAATCTGCAGCAAGCTTGCAGAACGAGGCCTTTGTCACTGGCTATTCGCTTGCTTCCATTTGTGTCCTCTTGATGCTACTGGGCGTTAGAAAGCGAGTGCTTTCGCCTCAAATAGGGCGACTGGCCATTTGGCAACAAACACACCACTATCTCGGGCTGCTCAGCGTAGGGGTATATGCTCTCCACGCAAACGTGATCACAAGCGGTTGGTTGGAATCTGCGCTCGCCTTGAGCTTTTGGTCTATTGCGATCACAGGCTTCGTTAGTTGGTACGTTAACCACACGGCTCCCAAGTTACTGCGAGCTGCTGGCTCACAAATTTTGCGGCAGGACATTCCAGTGCGATCTAGGCTCGTTGCAAAACAAGCTCACGAACTCGCCCTGGCTTCTGCCGGTAAAAACGACACAGCCGCCTTAGCTGACCACTACCGAGTGCACGTAAGCTCTTATTTTACGACGCGACGAAACTGGATTTACCGCATCAGCCCATCAGGTGGCAAACGACGGCGACTGCTCGCCGGTTTGGAAAACATCGATCGGTATCTCAGCGCAGAGGGGCGTGCCCAACGACGCGAAATGAGTTTGCTCGTTCAATCAAGAGACGATCTCGATTTCCAATCCGCAATTCAGAATCGCATTCGCCTCTGGGCTTCCGCACACTCCTGGGTACTCGGCACCTTTCTGGTTTTGACGATCGCGCATGTGATCCTCGCTCATCAATTCACGAGCAGTTGGTAAGCATGCGATGAACCAGTATCGACTCCCTCGGCAGCCTTTCAAATGCGGAAATTCACCCACCGGTGAATCATGTCCTGTCGGTCCTGTTCATGGCCGATGCACATTAAGTCAATCCGATCCAGCGGGAAAAGAATGCCGGCCATTGCGGACCCTCATCTGGTGGAGCCGTTCGATTCAAGTTTGTGCAACACTCATCGCGTTGATAGGTGTAAGCCTAGCCTGGAGCAATCTCGGTGGGAAGCAATCGCTGGCACCCGGACCTCTGTCGAGCGCCCACGCCCAGCTCCTCGTTGCCGCCCATCATGGCAACAACAGTGAACTCGCAATCCCAGCTGAAAGCCGCTGCGCTTCATGCCACCCTGGTAACGAAACCAAAACGGCAAAGCTCAAACAATCCGATCTTTGTTTGAAGTGCCATATACAGGAGATGCCCGACGCGGTGTATGGCTCGCCACACGATCTACACGGCAAATCGCTCGAGGAACTCGTTGCCAACGGCGATCGCCCCAACACCCAATCGACTTGGGCCAAATTAGTCAGCCGATCGCCTATCGATTGGCAAAACCAATCCTCGGAATGCAGCCAGTGCCATCGCGAGCACCAAGGTTCAGCACAGAATCTAAATGAAATGACATCGGAGAGATGCCAAGCCTGCCATCGCAATGCATTCCATTCTTTTTCGTCCGACCATCCTGAGTTCAAAGACTATCCTTACGGTCGGACTACGAACATCGAGTTCGATCACGTTAAGCACCGCGACTTGCACTTCTCAAAAAAGGCCGCCACGTTTGATTGCAAAACGTGCCACATTCAATCGGATCAAGTAGGAGTGGTTGGTCAGGTTTTTAGAAGCGTCGCGTTTGAACAAGCGTGCGCCTCATGTCACACCCAGCCGATCAAGTCAGCAATTCAAGATGGTTTGATTGTGCTTCAGATCCCAAGCATCAATCGCAAGGAAATGAAAAGCTTTGGTTCCGACATCCTAGGGTGGCCGACGCAAGCAAGCTTACTCACGGACGGCGTTGTCCCACCCATCATGCGAATGCTCATTGAGTCCGAACCGGGCGGCGTCGAACTTCTGAGAGAGCTGCCGGTCTCGGGTAGACTCGTCGAATTGGACGTAGCGGACCCGCAAGGCCGGGCAACACTGCTAAAGCTATCCGACATGACAAAGCAACTGATGCAGAAGTTAGCCAACGAGGGCCAGCCAGGCTTTCGCTCCGCTGTGGAAAACCTGCTTTCTAAGTCTGGGACTTTGGCCTCCGCCTTGCCCTCCAATTCGAAAAAACTCCCAAATGATTGGCTCGACCGATTTGCTAGCGGTATCCCTCCCGACTTGTTCCGGGCAGCTTGGGACGAGTGGTTTGACAAAGCGAACACGCCAATCGCTTTGGGACAAAATGTGCCCAATCGAGTGCCCTCCATCCAAGTGTCAGGCAAAAGCTCAGGTGACGAAGACGATTTACTGACAGGCAATGAAGAATCGCTATTGAATCCAACAGACAACAGTCTTCTAAGCAACGACCCAAAGAGCCTCATGGCACCGGCTGGAAAAGGTGTCTCCAAGTCAGAACGATTCAAAGATTCTCGCGCCTGGGATCAACTCGCATTCGGAGGCTGGATGATCGATCGACAACGGATGGCCATCGTTTATGTGCCTATTGGACATGCCGACCCGTGGCTTTCGAGATGGATTGAACTCGAGGAACTTCGTCAAACCCAATCGCCCAATCACAGGATTTCTCTGGCACAGCAGTGTCGGCAATGCCACGCTTTATCCTCCCTCAATCGCTCAGTCAAACCCGAAGTGAGCGGAAAGGCGCTAGCTGCCGGTTCTTCTATGATCAAAAAAACATCGGCGGATAGCGCCGTGCCGCTCATTAAATCAGACGAGCCGCTCGCACAAAGCAATTGGAGCGTAGCGTTTCGCAAGGCAAATCAAAGCTCGTTTAGTCAACAATGGCCCTCCGAAGAACGCGAGAATGCCTGCTGGAAATCCGAAAAGAGAGCTGCAAACCTTCGCCAAATCACGAAATTCGATCACACACCGCATCTAACACTTCCTAAACTAAGTGATTGTCAATCATGCCATCAGTTGAATCCAAACAACACGCTTGCCTCGCGTCAAACGGAATTCTCACCCATGCAAAAATCACAATGCACGGACTGCCATCAAAAGAATGCGGCGGGCGAGTCTTGCACCCAGTGTCATGACTACCATGTCGGGATCAAGGGCTGGATCGAGGGCCGTCCAGCTCGACCTTAATCCAGAAGCGATCATAATCTAGGAACAACCGTTTTTCATTTAGCCATTCTTTCGCCACCATGCCAGTACGACTTGAATTCACCGATTGCCTTGGATGTGGCAAAAGAGTTGCGACGACTGCGCCCGTTTGCAGACATTGCAATACCAGTCGAACGACTTCCAACATGAAAAAAGCGACGCTGGTGGATGATTCGGAAAGCGACTCGGAATCGCACGCCGCTCTCGGTCTAGGTGGCTACGGAAACGACGATCTGGACGAGGTGCCGGAGACTGCAAGCAAAAAGAAAAACCTCTGGTGGTACGTCGCCTTGGTTCTGTTGATATTCTTCGCACTCGGTGCGCTGTTCCCCAGGATATTCTGACGATCAGCACACTTCTTGACTTTGCCCATCAACTGGACGCGAGGGGGCTGGATTCGCTTTAAAACGCCCCGATGGGCTTGCCCCATCCGACGTAAAGGTTCGGGGCTAGGATCGAAGCCGCCCACCATTTTCCGCATCCCCCGCTCAGGCCAACCCCGGAGGCGTTGGCCTGAGTGGGGGATGCGGACGTTTCAGGGGAGACGCTTCCTAGCTGTGAACCTTTGGCTCCGACGAGACAAGCTCGTCGGGGGCCGGTGAAAACAAAGACTCTACGAAGCTTCGATCACCATCGCCGTTGCATTGTCCTTTCCAGACTCTGCGACTGCGGTCAAAACCAATCGTTGCGCCGGAGTCAAATCGACCATCGACGATTCGGGTTCGAGCACCAAGTCGCCGATAGCGCGATCCCATAGACCGTCCGTAATTCCGTCCGTGCACAAGACCAATTTTTCGTTCGGCTTTAACTCGAATGACCCGTACTGCGGTTCGGCGAACTGGTTGCCCGCACCCAACGCTTTAGATAGAACGTTTTTGCGAGGATGAGATCTCGCTTCGCGTTCGTTTAGTTTTCCAGTTCGGCGAAGCCAGCCGACATAAGTATGATCCTCAGTCCACTGCTCCATCTGAAGCTTGGATTGGCCATTCAACGATGCATCTGGTACCGAACGGAACTGATAAAGTCGCGTATCACCGATGTGGGCGAACATCACCGTACTGCGATGAATCCATGCCAAAGTCAACGTCGCTCCCATGTTATTGCACATCGAGTCCCATTGCCCTAATGTGACCAGTTCTTTGTGGATGGCTTCGAAGAGCCCTTTGAGTATCAAAGGAGCGGACTCGACCAAGTGCTGATCGCTCATCAGATAGGCTCTGGGAAGAATTCTGGTGATATTGTCGATTGCAATTTTGCCAGCGAGTTCGCCGGATCGTTCTCCGCCCATCCCATCGGCAACAGCAAACAGCATGTCCGCATCGCGAGTATTCGACTGCCCATCCTTGCCCAGGTAGCGTACGCCGCGCTGATCAATCAGCATGGCAAGGAATCGGTCTTCATTGTTCGTTCGAAACGTGCCGGAGTGGGTCATGGCAGACCAGCGAATTCCAAGTGGTGCATTGTTAAGCTGTGACGCCGTCGTGACCGGCGGGTTGATTTCGATCGACTGATCGGTTTGAATTTCCTCAAGAATGGTTGAGAATTCGAAATCGATGACGCAGAATCGTCCGTCGGATGCTCGGTAGGTAATGTTCCTTAGGAAAGCATCGTCGTGCCGAACTCCAAACTGCTCCAGTTCAGCAAAGATGGATTTGATCTTTTCGTCGCCGAGTCTTTCTACTCGCGCACCGCAATTGCTGGTTACCATTTCCAGCGTATTCTTATTGGCGGAAAGCAATCGAGGCACGAAGCTGCATTTCTTATTTTCAAGGTAGATTAGAACACGGCACTCATTGTCGAATCGCGATTGAGCATCGGGCCCTTGAAAAAGTTTATGAACGCGTCCATCGTAGCCGATTCGGACGACCGCTCGCTGGGTGTTTTTGGCTTCGATCATCGTGGGCTACTGGAAAGCGTGAGGGTGATTGTCGTGCATCCAAAGTCCGAGTCCAGGGTTGCGAATGAAGTAGAATCGCTCGCCGCTTCGGCTGGTGTTCCAGCCATCTTGAATGGTGTCGATTGTGTATTCAAAATGTGCCTCCGCGTGCGAGCCGTAGCCGTAGCCAACCGACTCGATCTCTTCTTTGGTGAGTTTGCCGGGACAGTACTCCACGTTGAATCGGTTTTCCGTGGAGGCATGGATCAAATGCGCGGCGGCGGACAGATTGCTTCGCAGGTCGGCATTTTGAGAAACCATTTCGATGACTTCTGGAGTCGTGCGGTACCCATAGCGTCGGATCAAGCCATCGACGTCGTCATGCTCTCCGAATCGATCAACGCCGGGTGCGATAATGACGAGCGTTCCGCCATCTGCGATCGCCATCCGAGTTCGGTAAATCGCTTTGTTGGCAACCCAAGTTTTTTTGTACTTGCTCGGGTCCATCCAGACGACAATTTTTTGAGGCGATTCTGGAATGCGAAAGCAATTCACTTGAGCGGACAGTTCACCAGCCCGATAGAAAACGGAATGGTCATCGCCGACGTAAAGTCCGCGAACCACCGGTCCCTGGTCTGGAGTGGACTCGACGACGGTCAAAACATAAACAATCGGACGTTCGGTCAAGAATAAATCGGCGGCTCGATTGAGGATCTTTCGAAGCGGCGTTTCGCATCGCCCCATAACGCGTTCCATACCATACAGTGCGCTCAGATAGTGACTATCATCGATCCCAGCACTTCCCCCAGTTCCGACAAATATATTTTTGGTGTAGTTGGCCATGCCGATGACTTCATGCGGAACGACTTGGCCAATGGATAGGATGAGGTCATGGTCGCCCCGCGAAATCATTTGGTTGACTTGAGCAGGCCAAGCTCGATCGTAGTGGCCATCGGTGGCAGCATGAACAAATTCAGAGTCGACGTACCCAAGAGTATCCACCTCGGTCCTAAAGTAGTGGACGCGGATGAGGTCGCGTGGGAAATCGCCATACATCTTGGTGAGCTCAGTTTCATTCATGGCGGTATGCGTGCCGAGAGCCGGCATGACATCCGTGAGTTTGTCACCGAGCGTCTTCAAGACAGCGTGCATGATTGGCCCAGCTTGAGAGTCCATCCGGGTATGATCGGGAGGGACGGCCAGCACTTTTTTTACTGGAGGAAGCTGCGACAGGGTCGTCTCGATCGCTTCGAGATAATCCTGCATTCCAAGGACGTGGCCTTTTCCGCCACGTGAAAAATAAATCGACATTGCTCAATCCGTGCCATTTTGAGTGCGAGTTCGCGAGGCAAAGATTCTAGCGTTAAGAACGATGAAAAAAAGGGCCGAACGCTCGCCCTACTTTAATGGCTCTTGGCGAAGAAACTCGTTCGCGGTTTTGGGTTCTGTCGATTCTTGTTTTTGAAACCAGCCCGTGAACCAGTTGGAATTCGACTTCTTTGATCTTGAGTCGGTCGAGTAAGTTGCTGGTTCCGGATCAGGATAGGGATCGAGTGCCGCAGCTGTATTGTTCCACCAACGCTTGGAAGTTTTGCTGATTTTGCCCCAGGTGGAAGCATTGGATCGAGAATAGGAGTTGGCTCGCGGTGTGTTGCTAGACCACGGCATACGCGGCATTTTCATCGACGGGACCCAGGACGACTTCGAACTAGAGGATTTGGAATAGAGAGGGCTGGAGTCGCGCGACGGGCTTGCCTTCGAAAACGGCCCCCAGGTCCAGCCATCGGCGAGCCCGACCGAACATTCAAGTGCAGAGGCAAGGAAAACAAACATTACCAGGACTCGAAACAGCTTGTTTGGCATTTTTGGTGTACTCCCGTTTGGGTGATCGGATCGCGAACGTTGGGCTATTCCATAGGGGATTTTGAACCTCGTCGTCCAGAGGAGTTTGCAAAAATCTGGGGCGGGGAATCCGGAAAAGCAGCCAGAACGCTATTGCAGAGACGGCACGAGGTCTTATAATCTGCCTCCCGCTAACGAAGCTGAACGGCATAGATTGGTTTAGCATTCGCTTGCCCTAAGGCGATTGTGCTTCGGGCGGAAACGAAATACGCAACGGGCATAATGAAACAGGTTCTTTTGCGGGTGTAGCTCAGGGGTAGAGCACAACGTTGCCAACGTTGTTGTCGTGGGTTCGAATCCCATCACCCGCTTTTCTGTTTGATTGTGCCCTTTTTTAACCTTCTAAATACGTTGTATCCGACATGTCGACCGTTGAAACCAAGGCACCAGATTCTAAGTTAGAATTGGTAGTAAAGATCGATCAGCCAAGCACTTGCCAACGGCACGTCGTGGTCACCGTTCCTCGCTCGGAAATGGAACGCTATTTCCGCGAAGCTTACGACGAAATCGCACCTAAAGCAGACCTTCCCGGTTTCCGCGCTGGCAAAATCCCACGCAAACTTCTAGAAAACCGATTCCGTAAGACCGTTGCGGACCAAGTGAAAAGCAGCTTGGTCATGGATAGCTTGCAACAAATCACCGAAGGAGGCGAGTTTTCCGCAATCTCCGAGCCAGATATGGATTTCGGTGCCGTTAAACTACCCGATACCGGTGACTTCACTTTTGAATTCAATATCGAAGTCCGCCCTGCGTTCGATACCCCAGATTGGAAGGGACTGGACCTCGAAAAGACAGTTTACGAACTGACCGATGCAGAAGTCGACCACCAACTGGCGCGCACTCTAGAACGCGTTACTCCAGGCGAAGCCTATGACGGTGAAGCGGCCTTGGGTGACCGACTCGTGGTCAATGGGACATTCTCCTCAGACGGTCGCCAAATTAGTAAATTCGAAGAAGAACTGATCACGCTCCGCAAACGTTTAAGCCTTGCGGATTGCATTATCGAAAACTTCGGCGAACTTATGGTCGGAGCAAAAGAAGGGGATAAACTCACGACAACCGTTAAGGTTCTTGATACCTCGATGAACGAGGCATACAAGGGCGTTGAAGTTGATTGCGAATTTGAAATCGTTGAAATCCGACGCGTCAATGTCGAAGGACTCAATTCAACCGTTCTTGAATCCGTTGGCTTTGATTCCGCCGAAGAGCTTCGTGAATTCGTTCGATCGGAGCTCGAGCGACAAGCGGAGTACTACCAAAACCAACTGCTTCGCGAGCAAATCACGAAGAAACTGACCGCCGGTGCCAACTGGGATCTCCCACCGGCCTTGGTTCGAAAGCAAGCGGAACGCGAACTACAACGACGTGTGCTCGACCTGCGACGCAATGGTTTCACCGACGATCAAATTCGCTCAGTCATCAACAATATCCGCCGCAATACCGAGGAGTCGACTCAGGGAGCTTTGAGAGAGCACTTTGTTCTCGAGAAGATTGCCGAAGACAACTCGATTGAGCCAAGCGAAAAAGAATACGATGACGAAATCCAACTCATCGCGGACCAAAGTGATCTTTCGGTTCGCCAAGTTCGCGCCAAACTCGAACGAACGGGCCAGATGGACGCACTGCGAAACCAAATCTTGGAACGCATCGTAATCAAGCAGATCGTCGAAGCGGGCAACGTCACTGAAATCAAGGGTGACTCCATCCTCAAGGCAGATCCCGACGAGGCAGCCGTCGAGTTTTTGGTCGCCCCGGTTTCGCAAGTTTTGCCTGAAGCAAAGTACGACGAAACTCCGGACGACGTCGCTCAAGAAGGCAACGTCAAGCCGACCTAATACGTCGTCTCTTAGTTGCACGACGCTCCGCGTCGTGACTTCTATGACTTCTATGACTTCTGTGACTCGGAGAGTGGCATGGGCGTCTAGCCCATGAAATCACGAGCGAGACGCCCGTACCAAGCGAGGGGTCACAGCAATTCTTAGTTGGATCAACGCACTAGTTTCGGTAGTGCATAACCTGCTTCGCTAGAGTGAGTTTCATGTCCGCTTCGGTATCCAACTTAAAGAAGCGGGCGCTGCTGCTCAAGGATCTAAGGCAGTTCTTCGACGAGCGCCTTTTTACCGAGGTCCAGACCCCGGTCCTCTCTCGCGATTCGATCATCGATCGTCATCTAGATCCCATCGAGGTGAACATGCAGTTACCTGGCGAATCGGTCGCCACGTGGTACATGCAAACTTCGCCCGAGCAATCGATGAAGCGGTTACTCTGCACGGGCATTGGCAGCATTTATCAGGTGGGACCCGTCTTTCGTGCCGGAGAGTGTGGACGTTTTCACAATCCTGAGTTCACCATGGCTGAATGGTACGATGTCGGTGCTGACCTTAGCAAAGGCCTCGAACTTTTGGATCAATTGCTGATGCGTTTGTTGGGAACGCGAAGCGCGACGCGAATCCGATTTGAAGATGCGTTTCGAGATGCAACAGGCTTGGACATCTTTGAAATGAAGGCAGACGATTTCGGGCGATGGGCCGTGCAAAGCGGATTGGTGGATAGCGAAACGTGGTCCTCGGACTGGGACGAATGGGTCAATCTCATCTTTTCTGACCGAGTTCAAAGCACGCTTGGAATGGAGTCGCCGGTATTGGTTACACACTTCCCAGCCTCTCAGGCCGCTTTAGCGCGAGTTTGCGAGACGGACGTCCGCACGGCGGAACGCTACGAAGCGTTTTATCGGGGCGTCGAATTGGCGAACGGTTACCATGAGCTCATGGACGCCGATCAACTGCAAGCCCGATCGATCATCGCGAATCAACAGCGTCAAGCTGACGGAAAGAAAATGCTCCCGGTGCAAAACAGGCTCCTGGACGCAATGCGGTCAGGAATGCCGAACTCTTGCGGATGCGCACTTGGCTTCGACCGAGTGGTCATGCTGGCCTGCAATGCAAGTTCGCTCGATGAAGTTGTCGCGTTCACAGTTGAGCAAGCGTAGGATCGCAAGGCTCGTGCAGCGGACATTCAAGTTGCAGAACAAACGGCTCGCCCTTAGAAATCAAACGCCAATCGAGTTCCAAAACCATGTATGGTACCGCGTCCTGTAGCAACCGATGGAACAGCAGCAACATTCCGATCCGTAGCTGAATAGTGCACAACAGGTGCCCGGCACCTGTCACCCACCGCACCTGTCACCGGCACCCAGCCATTTCGTCCAGGTGTTCCGTTGCGAGAAGTGCAGGCAGGATTTAGCACGAAGCCGAAAGAACCATCGGGCAAGCCGATGGGATTTTCTTTGCGAATCCCGCCGGCTTGTCCGTCGGTCCTTTCGGTTTCTGACTACGAAAT
>Ga0163144_10014107_pt1 | contig 16607 bp, 14 predicted proteins | sample OliLak19BULKMAT1_FD_123175 | JGI IMG/M metagenome (GOLD analysis project Ga0163144, IMG submission 123175) | Freshwater microbial mat bacterial communities from Lake Vanda, McMurdo Dry Valleys, Antarctica - Oligotrophic Lake LV.19.BULKMAT1 | ecosystem: Environmental > Aquatic > Freshwater >... | reverse complement strand
GGTCTTGGATGTGTTCAGGACTACCTGCTTGAGAAGAGGTGTCCTGAGCCTCAAGCCAAAGGCTAGGGTAACATACCCATCCTTACAGGCTTGGTTCAATTTGTCTTCAACCCACTGGTCTGAAACGACGTAAAGCTGATGGTATCGAGCTTCCACGGTCTGAGCCAATAGCTTCGAGAATCCACAGTTGGCCATCAATGTGATGTAGGTTCCCTGATAAGTCAGAGCGAAGGTAGGAGACTTCGAGTCTTGACGGTATGCAGGGTAGTTCACCTTGATGCTGTTAATCCGGAAGACATCATGTTCCTCCGGACTAACAACTTGGATCCCGGTAGCTGGAGATCCGATATTGAGCATCAAACAATCGTCCAGTCACCGGCAAGGATGTCAGTCTGAGAAGCCAACCAAGGCACGATCATGCCGTCAGCAGTCTTCATGTCGATGTGGCCATGGTATTTGACTTGTGTGCCTTCTCCAAGGATCGACAGCAGGGGTTCACGATTGACGATGAACGTCGAACCCGGCACGAGGAAGATGAACATCCCCTTACCATTCCAGCCCTTGCGAGCACCACGGGCACCCTGATTCTTGATGAGATCCAGAACCACAGAAAAGGGTAGACCATTTTTGGTTTCCCTGTAGGTCTCTTCAAACACATCAGTTGGGGACCAGCTCACATAACCAGCATGGCCTTTGACGTTGGTCGGCTGACCTTCTTTGGCTTCGTATTCAACGAGGTAGCCAGTGTCAGCACCATCTTCGTCAGCCGGGAGTTCCCAACCACGATAGGTGTTGTATTCAGCACGGGTCATAAGCTTGCCATAGACCACTTTCGTGCCGACGTATTGCTTCAAGTCTTTCATGTTTTCCTCATTGGTTCAGGAGTTTGAAAAGCTCGGACCCGAGATACTCTTGTCCGAGGTATTCTATCTTCTCTTCCGAATGGAAGTAGTAGGCATCGTCAACGACCATCACCTTGTAGGGTGTTGAAGTGGCAGGACAATTCTGGATGTCAGGCATGTGCTCACCGAAGTAAGTAAAGGCTCTGAGACAGTGACCGTCATATCCATCGGTATAGACCTTGATCTTCTCTGGATCACGGGTTGTGACCGCAGAAATCTTGTCTTCGAGAGAATCGAAGTCAAGACCCACAAAGAGCCATCCCGGTGGAGCTTCAAAGCATTCCTTGATGAGCTTGGCAAGACGTTGTTTTGCTTTTGTAGAACCAGAAGCAGGGATGTTCTGGAGGTTCGGGTTGTTTGAAGAGAGACGACCCGAGGCTGTGCCACCCAATCGGAAACTTCCGAACAGGTAATGCCATCCATCGTTGCCCAGCTTAGCTTTTAAGAAAGCAGGCAGAAACGTAGACAGGGTAATGGCAGAAGCTTTGTATTCAATCAGGATGTTCAAGAACAGAATGACCTCTGGGTCAGACGTGTGATTGATCAACTTTTCCAGTGTCTCTGCACCTGTGGCAGGGAGTTTGGAGTCTGTGTAATCAAGCACAGGCAAACCAAGGAAGTCTTGGGAGTAGAGAAAGTCCTGAAGCTGTTTGGAGGATCCCGGATTGAATTCGATAACGCCCGGTTTCACATCAGTTTTGGTAATGACCTTCTTTTTGTATTCGGCATTCTTCTTCACCACATGTTCATCAAGCATGTAGTCTACAAAGCTTTGCACGATTCCCAGATTGGTCATCAGCGATATGTGATTCGCTGATTCCTGCTCCAGTTTCCTGTTGAGCCTGACAACTTTTTTCATGTTGATCGGCATACCGGTAAGCTGCATCTGAATGATGTCGATAACTGCCGGTCTGAAGATCTGGTGGTAAACACCCCACTGGTTATCAGCCATCATGATTGGCTGGTTCTTGTTGAAAACATGCCATGTGGCAAGTCCATCTGTCAGGTTGTAAGTCAGGAGTTTTTCCAAAGAGATCTTGGTGATGTTGTGGATTTCTTCCTGAGCATAGTTACCTGCAAACTCTTGAGCCTGAATCTTCAGACTCAGCTCATTTCCCGAACAGGAATTGGTAGCCAGATAAGTGATGATCTGGGAACAATCCCAGTTTTTGAGCATCACGTCCAGTCCATAGAGCAGACCCTCTTGATCAAGGATGTGATCCATAAACAGTTGATAAATCAAAACATATGCGTCGTAACAGATGTTATGATAGATCATCTTCCGGCGAAAAACTTCGAAGAATCTTTTCAAAGCTTTTCTGATCTTGTGGTTCTTGATCTCCACTCCGAAGATTCCCGGCTGAGCTGGGTCGGAAATGGATTGGTAGTCCACTGCAAAAGCAATACCCTCATGTTCATTCCAACAGAAGGTAATGGTTCCAATTCCTGCATCGTAATGCTTCAGGTCAAAACCTTCGATGTCACAAGTCAGATCGCAGTCCATCTCATAGAGCTTGTCGAGCCAATCCAAGATTTCTTGGTCATTTGAAGGGTAGGCTTCAAACTTGATGATGGATTTGCCAATGGGAGTCTTGTCTCCATTCATCCAACGGATGACTGAGTTGATTCCGATCTTGATCTTGGCAGTGGTCTTCTCCGGGTCATAGAACACCCGGCTATAATTGGGCATGTAGGTGACACTGACGCCATCCACAATGCTTGGATAGATGTCACCGATGGTGGCATCTGTCTTTGTTTGCTTGGACAAAACTTTGAAGTAGTCAGGATGTGTCACGATCAGAAAATTGATTCCTGCATTCAAGAGATTGGGAATCAGATCTGCAAGGTATTCCTTGATTGCTTCATTGCTTGTCTTCTTCTTGGTTTGATCCTGATAAAGGTCACAGACCATCAGAGGATAAGTAACAGAGAGCAAGTCACCGTAATGCTTGATGATCTCATTGGGTTGAATGCGTGGGCAAAGGATAGCCACTTTGGGTGAATGTCCAAGCCCAACAAGTTCGTATTTCATCATATGACTCCAATAATGGATTCATACCAAGTAACCTGACCAAGTGAAAAGGGTACAGGTGCTCGGTAATCCCTTCCAAGATTTAATGGATCTTTGTAATCTATTGGTTTAAGTTCTAAACCAACTACATGTAGAGCCATTAAAAACCTTAAGTTCCAACCACCATCAGATGCTGAAGCTAATTGAATAGCATCGTTTAATCTTAGTTTGTATTCATGATAGTTCATTTGAGCGACCTTTCAATGATGTTCTCCACAACCTCATGGATACCGGCTCCACCGTTATACCAATAGGCAATGAAAGCTGTCTGTCCTTTGGGGACTGGCTTGATGATCAAGCTGAATCCATATTCCTCTACATCTTCCAGAGACCAGAAAGCATAGAGCTGTCCTTGGACCTTAACGAATTGCTTTCCATGTTCCTTTTCAAGATCATAGAAATCATCGGTATCTGTTGGTTCAATGTGAAGATCTGATTTCTCAAATACTCCATAACAGATTTCCATTTGGCTCATGGGAAATACCTCGCAGGAAGTTGTCCTCGAATATAGAGCCTGCTCCTCGGACGACTTAAAGCAACATAGACCATACGAGCTGTTTGATCCAGATTGGTGCAAGTGCCGATGTCAGCAAGGTCCACGATCACAGAGTCATAAGTGGAACCCTGTGCTTTGTGGGCTGTGGATGCAGCAACCGACCGGAGATCCGGGAAGTTGTTCTTGACCTTGAAGTATTTGTCCCATTTTTTGCGGGAACTGTAATACTTCATGGCAGCATCACGGTCCTGATAGTAGGCAAAGGCTGTGACCTCATAAAGCACATGGCTCATGACATCTTCCACCTGAAGAGTTACCATCGAAACAGTAGCACCCGGAACGATACCGGGATCATCCTGCTCAGACACGATCTTCATGACCTGAACCACTTGGTCAGTGTAGAGTCTTTCTTTACCCAGCAGCTCAGCAGAGCTGTTGTTCGACAGGATCTCACCCACCTGATAGGGCTTGGTGTAGCCTCGGATCTGGCGGATGTATTGATTGTATTGGAGCACCCGTTTGTTGGTGTAAGAGATCACCCGTTTGCCCGGATCCTCTTTGGTGAACTCTCGTTCAAGGATCCCTTGCAGAGTAGTCCCATCCACAAAGTCAATGACTCCGGGAACCTCTGTGATTGGGGTAAAAACACCTGTCAGCACAGTCTGCTTGGCCTGTTCACAGAGAGCCATGAGATCAGGGCTGTTGGCATTCCTGACAGGCTGAGTGAGCAAGCTGGTTTTGAAACCTTGGGTGTAGATTGGAGAGATGATCTCCTTCACAGGAGCCAGTTGGTTCTTGTCTCCAACAAACAACACTTTGCAGGTGTGATCCAGACCCTTTTCCAAATACTTGAATAGGTCTTTGGTTGTCATTGAACATTCGTCGATGATGAGAAAAATGCCAGAATGCACTGTCCATCTGGGAGTCGGAATAATGCTGGACTCACCAGTGGCAAAGTTCTCTTGAACCCGAAGATTCATGAAGGTGTAGACCGTTCCGATCTCACCAGCTCTCTGAGGCATCGCATCAGAGATGACAGCAGCAGCCTTGTTTGTTGTGGCTGTGATAGCCACGGTATGAAGGGGGACTCCTGAGTCCTTATGTTTCAAAATGCTCTCAGCGATCTGGCTGATGAAGTAAGTCTTCCCTGTGCCAGCACCTCCCGAAACATCCATGTATTTCTGGGTTGGATCGTTGATGAACTTGATGACATCAAGGAAAGCAGCCTGTTGACCCTTATTCAAGCCCATAGTTTTATCTTTCTTTTGGTTGTGGGAGGAGAGATTTCCCTCTCCTCCAATTCAATTCAGCCACACTTAGAGTGACCACAGTCACCACATGCCATGCAGCCAGACTCATTCTTCATGTTGGAGCTGTGACACTTTGAACAAAGCTCCACTTTCTCGATGATCTGAGATTGATCAACTTCAGAAATAATTTCAACTTCATTGGGGATGTAGTTGATTTCTTTCATGAATTGCTCAATGATCCCACCGATGGCAGCAGCATCTGAGGGCACATACTTTCCCTTGATCCAGCTTCCACCACGAGGGTCAAAAATTGCTTTCAGCTCTTCGACCACGAAGGAAACGTCACCTCCCCGTCTGAAGATGGCAGAGATCATCCGAGTCAGTGCCACAGTCCAAGCGAAGTGCTCCATATTCTTGGAGTTCAAGAAGACTTCGAAAGGACGCTTCTGACCGTTTTCAACGATGTAGGTCAAAGAGACATACATCGCATGGTCAGAACCACCGGTTTTGATCTTGTAGGTCGATCCTTCCAAAGTGTCAGGACGATCAACCAGCATATTGCGATGTTTAGCGTCGATCAAAATAGGAGCTGCTTTGGGTGCTTCTACAGGCTTTTCCACACTGAGGATAGAACCAGTGATAGCATTGGGCCGGTAGGTAGTGCAGCCTTTACAACCCATTTCATAAGCCAGCCAGTAGACCTGTTCGAAGTCTTCGAAGCTGATGTCTTCAGGCAGGTTGATGGTCTTGCTGATGCTGGAGTCCACCCACTTCTGGGCAGCAGCCTGCATCTTCAAATGGCTCAGAGGATCCAAAGTCTGTGCAGACACCAAAGCCGGGATCGGGTTGTTTTCATCATGGTCGATGATTTCCCGATAGAGCTGAACTGCGTAGTCTTCGACTTTTTCTTCTCTCTTGGTTCCATCTTTGTTCAGGACTTTCCGAGTGTAGCTGGGAGCGAAGATCGGTTCGACACCACTGGAGATGTTGCCAGCATAGAGGCTGATGGTGCCAGTGGGAGCGATAGACATCAAGTGAGAGTTCCTGATCCCATGGGCCATGATACCATTGTGGATGTGCTGAGGCATGTTCAGCATGAAACCACTTAGAATGAACTTCTGACGTTGTTCCATGGTCCGGGTTGCAGGGCAGGGTCCATAGAGTTTGGCCAGTTCAATGGATTCTTCATAAGCTGCAATGGCCAGATCACGCATGATCTTTTCGGTTAGTTGAGCAGCCTCGTCTGAACCATAAACTATACCAAGCATGAGCAGCATGTCAGCCAGACCGGTGACACCAATACCCATACGACGTTTGGATTTGGCTTCAGTTTTCTGTTTCAAGATAGGAAACAAAGAGATGTCGATTACAGAATCTAGCAGACGAACTGCACTTTTGATGGCATCCTTCAGTGCCTTAGGTGACACATTGACTTTAGTGGTGAAGGGGTTCATCACGAACCGAGGAAGGTTCAGTGAGCCAAGCAGACATGCACCATACGGAGGCAGAGGCTGTTCACCGCAAGGGTTGGTGGCAGCAATGGTTTCCATATACCACAGGTTGTTTTGATTGTTGATCCGGTCGATGAAGATCACACCGGGTTCAGCATTGTCATAGGTGTTTTGCATGATCTGGGTCCATAGATCCTTGGCCCGAACAGTCTTGTAAATCTGATGTTCACCGTGACGATTGGTGAAGTGGAGGTTCCACATGGCATCATTTTTCACAGCAGTCATAAAGTAATCAGTGACCAGCACACTCAAATTGAACATGCGAAGACGCAGAGGATCTTTCTTGGCTTCGATGAAGAGTTCAATATCAGGGTGATCACACCGCATGGTTGCCATCATGGCCCCACGACGGGAGCCAGCACTCATGACTGTTCGACACATCGCATCCCAGACATCCATGAAAGTCAAAGGACCAGAGGCATCAGCATCCACACCTTTGACTGGTGCGTTCTTCGGACGCAGAGTTGAGAAGTCATAGCCGATTCCACCGCCTTGTTGCATGGTCAGGGCAGCCTCTTTGAGCATGTCAAAGATTCCACCCATGGAGTCAGGGATGGTGCCCATGACGTAGCAGTTGAAGAGGGTGACGTTTCGTCCTGAGCCAGCACCAGCAGTGATCCGACCCGCAGGTAGGAACTTGAAGTCTTCCAGAACGGAGTAGAAATCTTCTTCCCGTTGTTTGGCGAGAACAGGATCAGGGATGAAAGGATAATCAACTCCATACATCTCGGGGATGCTGTTGGCACAGGCTTTGGCGATACGACGCCAAGTGTCCTCGACGGTGACATCATCAGGAATGTCCGGGTTCGGAGTCACCAGTTTGTATTTTTCGTTCCAGATTTGGAGAGAGATGGGTTGATTGAAGAAAGTATTGGACATGGTATCTCCTAAGTCCTTGAGTGTCAGGGTGGGAAAACAGAAACCCTCACCGGCAGGGAGGTGCCAGTGAGGGTCTCACTCTCTATCGAGTTGATGCAAGCAACTCAATAGACAGGTTCAGAACGTCCCCCAAAATTTGGCAGACGTGGGAAGCCAACGCTTCCACATGGTATCGAAGTAACAGTTTTCCCATGCGTATTCGAACATGGGTGCAATGTCTTCGGCAATGAAACCACCCAGACCACATCCAACTTGAGTCACTTGGAACTCCAGTTCTTTGTGGTCATAGGCATACTTCAGAAACTTCTGGACGTGGATATTCACCTCATCAATAGTGATAGGGGTGATATTGTAACCTTTGGTTGGCAGGGCATAGCAAGCCCCTGTGAGGCCTTCTCCTATACCATACTCAGCACCCTTGTGGACAGCAGCAAAGCGTGCTGCACCAGCTCCGTGGATCCCAGAGCGATTGCTCCCGAATACAAAGATCATGCTTTTGGTGTTTTGCATTGGTTCATGCCCTTTCAAAGACAGATGATTATCAAAAAAGCAAAGTCCTAAGGTCAGGTGAACATGTTTTTTTGAGTTTCAAACACATCAACATTGATGCCCAGTCTCACGGCCATTTCGTTGATCATCTCCTTGGTTCGTTCCCAAGAAGGATCTTTGGTTATCCAAGTATGGTAGATCTCAGCGAAGTAATGACACTCCAGCCGATCAGCAAAACGAAGCCATTCAGCTTCTTCAGCAGTCAGTTCAAACTGAGGAACTCTGTGGTCCATGGCCAGTTGCTTTTCAGCTTCAGCATGGTTCCGACCAATGTCAGGATACATACGTTTGAAAGGGTAGCTCAGATCACCAGCCCACTTTTCACCACAGTCATGGACAATGGCTTGACCCAGAAGATTCCGGGATGGGTTGGGGTGAAGACTCACGATGATCATGCAGACTCCCCAGCTATGGTCAGCATCGGTTTGATGCAGACGACTCATGACTGAATTGGTGTGATACCGGACTGTTTGTCCGGTAGCATGGTGTGTGCGAGCGTTGCTCATGTGTGTTCCAACTTTCTGCGAGAACGCCAATAGTAAACAGGGTGTCTTGCGTTGTTCTCTTCGTGGGCATTGAGAATGTCCACACTGATCTGTGCTCGATTTTCACTACGGTCAGACTGGATCACAACCTCTTGTGATCCATTCCTTTTGCAAACGAAGAACATCTCGCCACGCATAATGGCCTGACCTTTGTCGGAGTAAATGATCTCTGAAGGATCGTCAGTCCTCTGGGTGTACTCATGGGTGGTAGGGTCAAACTTATGCAGCATTGACCACCTTCAAAGGCTGGATGCGATCACCCGGAGCAAACATCGGCAGACGCTTTCCAGAACGCATGGTCTGGTAGATAGCGTCCATCAAACGAGCCTTCGATTCCTGAGCTTTCATCTTCTTGAACTTGTCCGAGTTCAGAAAGAGCCTCTCTTCCTCTACCAAGAACGGGAGTGTCATGGCTGAGTAGCTCACAGTGTTGAACAGAATGGATCGGAGTGACATCGGTTGCCTTTCTGGATCTCTGGATCCTAAGCTTTTGATTTTTCTTGTGAGTTACCATCTGAAGATGGTCCTCGTTGACACACAAGCGGTTGTTGCACATGTGGTCGATCTGTTTCTTACCCGGAACGAATCCGTTCTTGTTGGTGAATGTGACTATGTGAACAGCCACAGTCTGTCCGTCAAGAGACATTCGGGGGTATCCACCTCCTCTGCCATCTCCGGAATGGGAGCCAGTCCAGATGTGACAAGGGCTGGCTACTTCATTGATCTTGAATCCCATGTGGATAATCAAGATGTTAGAGGAGATTTTCCTCCTGATGTCGGAGCGTCTGCACATCAGAGTGTTCCTATGAAAAGTGGGTGGTTGTGTAAAGCGCGCAACGGGATCGAAACTGACCTAGTGGCTTCACAACCAAAAAAGAAAAGTCGCCATGGAAGAGAGCATCATTCCATGGCGACTTGCAAAGCTCTAGGCTTGCATTCTAAGGATGCAAGTTCGTAGGCTTGCTACTCGGCGTCCTTGATCTTGTCTTCTTCAGCGAAAGTCAGACCAAGGGCATTCCAGCTTTTTTTGCTGGACGATTTGAACAGCTTCATCGTGTTCAAGTCGCTCTCTTTGAAGCCACCCAAAACCCAACCGTTGTAGAGCTTTCGCACCTGTTCGGTCTGGGTGGTCTTGGGCACTTCGCTGGACTGAACCAGCTTTGCAAAGTCTTCGTCGCTCACGGGAGCCTCCGTCTGTGTGAGGTTGCCAATGATGGCGGGTGCCATCTCAGCAGGTGCAGCGTCTTTTGAAGCTTTGTAAGCATCGAAGTTGTACTTCTCCATCCAACGCCCGATGGAACGGGACGAAGTTTCGAAGCGATCAGCGACTTGGTTCTTGGACACACCAGAGAGAAGGAGATCAAAAGCGATGATCACTTCAGGCGGAATGGATACAGGAACAGACTCAGCCACAGCAGCACGAGTGACAGCCATCACATCACGCTGAGGCTGAGCAACAGTTGCATTCTCGTTGAGAGAAGTGCCAGACGACACAGCTACCGGAATCACAGGAACCTTGGGCTGAGTCTTGCCCAGCGTTTGGGTGCTGAGCATATGACCATTGTTTCCAACTTCAACTTCTTCGAAGGCAATCACATGGGTTCCTTCGACAGCTTTCTTGAGCAGCTCTCTCAAACCAGCATCGTTGGTTACATGGGCACCAGTGTTCACAGTGTCATGAGCAGTGTTGCTGAGCACACCAATGATGTCATAGGAGCAGACACGAGCCTTGGTGTCTTCACCTTTGGGCACAGCGATGAAGTCTTCCGGGTTGACCAGAACGATCAGGGTATGGGAACCCTTGAAGCCTTTCATGTAACCAAGGTTAGCTACATGCAGACCGGTCGAACAGGAGTTGTGACGGCTGGAATCAACCAGATTCACTTTCATCTTGACCCGACTGCCGACACGCTGATTCACTCTGCCAGTGTGGCAATCGACGAAGTAGCCTTTCTCAGAGCCAGTCTGTACACGCTTGTAGGCGATGATCCGACCATCATTAGTCAGAGGCATCTCCGATTGCTTGATGAACTTCATCAGGTCTTCACCCGAGTGCTTCCGGGCATCCAGCACAGGTGCCAAACGCTTCAGGAAGTTGGTCACCGAAGGTGACTTCTCTTCCAGAGCACGTTTGATGTGGCCGGTCAGGTTCTCGACATCAGGGACAACGATCTTCTTGTCACCGACAGTGACTTCAACAGACATCTTACGAGGGTAGAAGATCCCTTGGATTTCACGTCCATTGATGATCTGAGTGACCACGATACCTTCTGATTCCAGATCGGCAGGCAAGATGGCCGTGATCTGGGAGAAGTCATTGAGGTTGATCTCAATGGCACCCAGACCAGATAGTTTCGGAGTCAAAAACTCCGAGATCTTGGCAGTGTCATAGTTCCCATCGTTCTTGATCTCGATGAGTTCCCCAGTGATGGTGAAGAGCGTGATCTTGTCGCTCGACACTAGCATGGAGACGACTGACTTTTTCATGTCGTCCATTTGGTTTCCTTTGTTCAACGGAACAGTTTCATTGCTGCAATGATCTTGTCCACCATTGCATCTTGGTCGGCTGGTTTGGTGGAAGACCAGAGAGAAGAGAAGGGACTGGAACCAAATTTCGTTGTTTCCAAACACATATGCTCAATGTTCTGACGCTTAGGGTCAGTCTTCCAGAGGGCTTCCAATTTAGTCTTCACCGTCTTTTTCACATCCCGAAGCGGGATGTAATCAGTAGAGGAAAGAAGGTTGTATCCCTCAGACTCATACCAGAAGTCTTCATCTTTAGGGTCAACAGGTTCCATTCCCAACTCAAACTGCATCATAGGATGACGAAGCAAGTCATGAGGGAAAATAGCCATAATAGAGATCTGGTAAGCACGAATGATGTTGGTCATTCGGTCTTTGTTGGTAGACACAGTGTCATACCATTTGGTCACACCTTCATAGAAAGGAAGTGCCCCAACTTTGATAAGACTGTCAGCCGTCTTGGTGTTGGTGACGGTGACAGTTTTGGGATTCTTTTTGAGGAACCAATAAACAAGATTCCGATCCGGTCTTTCATACGAGCTATAACCACGGATGGTTGCCAACGTTGCATAGAAGAAGTGAGTTGGATCAGAAAACTGCTCATCAGTCATGTTACTTTGCCAAGTGTTAGTTTCTCCGGGGTGCATCTTTGAGAAGGTCGGGGTCGTCTTCACTTTGGGAACGTAGACTTTCTTTTCTGGTTCAGCGCCATGGAAGACGGTGAATCCCAGATTGGTCAGGATCTCTACTGCCTTTTCATAGGCACCCTTTCTTTCGTAGACGACGTAGGCCGGAATCAGGCAGGTGACATCGTTACGATACTGCCAGCCACGCTCCATAGTCGCACTGTTAACACGAACCACAGAGGGAATGGAAGATTCCTTGAGAGTTTTCAAAGATTTGGCAACGAGAACCATCTTGTCCATCATGAGGAAGAAGAGTTCTTCCCCACTTTTCTTTTTCCACATCTTTTCCAGATGGTTGTAGGAATCTTTCCGCTTCAGTCTGGGATCATCAGCCTTCATTTTTTTGAGACCATAACGAGTCTTCTCTAAGTTTGCCTTGGTTCTTTCTTGAATTACAGGTTCAAATTGATCTCCTTGGCAGACACGCATCTCAGGATGCAATGAAGCATCGTCGGGAAAAGCCTTCTTCATCCTAGAGATGAACTTCAACTGGTCACCAATGAACCGAGAAGCATAGAGCTTAGTGATGAAGTCCTTAACTTCTCCAGAGTTATTACTCCGAAGAAGATCTTTTTCTTTAAGAGCAGCCCAAACCAGATCTTTGTGGGTTGGAAACACTTCAATGAAAGCACGCAGGAAGATAACCTTCCAGCGTTGAGGCCCAATGTAAGACCGAATGGAAGAAGCCTGTCTCATAATCAGCTCAGAGGCAATCTTCCAGACATCCAGATCAATGGTATCAGGTTTAAGTTCCACGATCTGGGGAATCATATGGATCTTAACATCATCAGCAGTATTAAGGAAACCAAAATTGGCTACCTTCATAAAGGCGAAATGAGCCTGCACATCAGATTTCTTGTAGTAAGACAAAAGTTGATAGAAAGCCGCTTTTGCTGCTGGTTCGAAGGTTGCTTGGAACTTTTCAGTGCAGCGTTCAAAGGTGCCTTTGACACATTCTTTGGACTTTTCACCCATGTTCAGACCTTCCCGGTTGGGAAGAGGAGTCAGGGTGTCAGGTGCAAAGCCAACGAAAATGTCTTTGCGATTACTCAAAAGACGCATGAATTCATACTCTTGACCATACTCTGGCTCATTGAGAATTTGGTAACGGACACCCCCATACACAGCCCAGATTTTACCACTGGTGTAGTTGTCATCAATCATGTAGCTGCCAGCAGGAAGCATCAAGGAGTCGATGAACTCATCAGGTTCATCCAGATAGTGAACCATGGCTTTGATACCACTGAGGAACAGGATGTCCTTGATGTATTCATAGGCACGTTCCAAATGTCCAGCCTTGATAGGAACTGTGACCATCAAACCGGTCTCTGTCGTAGGAACACGAATCAGAGATGTCATCCCCGGCTTGCCTCCGTTAGTGTCAGAGACTCGGGAGATCAGATACATGTTCTTGGTCCCACCGAAGTGGGAAGTTACTGTGAAGGACTCGGTGTAAGCGAAAGGAGACTTGGAACCAAGGCCAAAACCTCCGGTCTGATTCTTTTGATTACGCTTGGTGGAGCCACCATACATGCAATAGATCTCGTGCATGTTGTCATCGTTTTCACCCGGCTCGATCCCCGGACCATAGTCACGGATGATAAGACCACTGGTGTCGTTGACATAAATGTCAATCGGACGGTGCTGACAGTTGCCTATACGATGAGCATCCCAAGCATTGAACATGACCTCTTGGATCATGGTGCGAAGAGGGTTCTGGTAAAAGCCAGTTGAGAGCATCGACATTAAGATTGGGTCATCACTCACGCCAAAGCTGCGAGTGGTAGATCTCTGGCCGACCAGAATATCTGTCTGCGTCAGCTCAGCGGAGTTCATAACTTCCATTGGTTCAGTCCTTTGATTTCACGGAGAAAAGATGTGGACCGAAGGGCAGGATTCAAACCTGCAATCTCTCAGAAGCAGAACAAATCTTGCGACCAAGTGTCTTTCTTTGCTGGTTTCCCAGTTTGTTAAACAACCTCCAGACCAGAGAGAAAAGATAAAAATCGTTCCGCAGCGGACCAACGCATACATGGAACAAAAGGTGAACCTTTCAGACTTTTCTATCCTGAAGCAGTAGAGGTGTCAGGTTGACTTTTGAGCGTTTGGTCTCACCACGTTCCTTGTGGAGAGTCACGCATTGGATGCCTCCACGAGAGAACAGGGCTTTCTGCTTGGCCCACCTGTTGGGGGCACTGAGAGTCCTGAAGTGTTCTGCGAAAACTCCCATGATGTCTCTTTGACGATCATGGTGGAAGTGTGCTGTCCACACGAACCTCCAGTATTTGGCCTCAGCCCAAGCATCAGGGAATTGGTCTGAGAAGACGTTCTTGAGGTCTTCCCACTTGGTCTTATCACCGTGGTTTGGGAAGACTGCACAGAGGCCCCATGGGATCACTCTGAAGTCGTCATCACTGATGACGATCTTCACTCTTTTGTTGTCTTTGAAGTAGGCACCAAGAGTCATCATGACAGCAATATAGGCTGTCTCGTCATGGTTTCCTTTGAGAAGATGAACTTCCACTTCCTCATGGGTTTTGAGAGCCAAGATGATAAAGAGAGTCATGATGGACACAGCATCTTGTGAGTTCTTGAGAGTGTTCTCTCTGATCACATCACAGTTGTTGCCAGAGGCCGGTGTAATGCCTTTGTGGTCATTGGCATCCAGCAGATCACCCAGCTCAAGGATCACTGCCTTCTTGGCCTTGGGAAGATCTCCCATCAGCTCATAGGTGCATCTCTCGATTTCTTTGAGGTAGTCTGGATCTCCATACTGACCACCGATGTGGAGATCTGCCAGAGGAATGAAGTTGCACAGATCTTTGTCACACATGGTCGGTTTGGGAATCGACTTGATGGGATCAATGTTTTCGAGAGCATCTTTCATCGCGTCGATGAAACTCTCGGGGGGAATTTGAGGATTGGCTGCCACCCAGAAGACTGAATCTCTGGATCCAGTCTCTTTGTCTACAATGATTCTCCACCCATGACGTGCTGTGTGAACATCCAGTCCTGTGGTTTCGAGTGCTGCCAGTTGTCCGGGAGATTCTTCAGCAGCTTCCCATTTGAGTGCTTTTTTGACCAATTCTTGGACTGAAGTTCTATTTCTTCCCATTTGACGAGCTGTCTTGGCAGTGTTTTCTTTGTTGTTTCGCCAAAGGCTCAGGGCCTCTGACTGGAGGGGTGTCATGACCATTCACGGGATTCCTTCTTTGGTTTTCAGAGACTTATCCAAAAACTACTTCTTACACAACCATAGACAGAATTGGAGCAACAGCAGCAGCAGCATTGAGTATGGGTTTAAGGACCACACATACCTCCATGTCTTGTATTGTGATAACGTTGGTTGATGTCAGATAAACGACAGCCACTTCCATGTCTTGAATGACCATGGCGTTTGATCCCGGTCCAAGAACCAGCACTTTTTCAATGGGATACACTGTCAAAGAGTTACTGGGAGGGCCTTGGACAATGGTTGCTTCAACTTGAGATACCTGAACACTCATGTCTTTGCCTTTATACCAAACTCTGCATCATTCACGATGGCGTTGGTCCATGAAAGACCTGTAGCAGGATTGGTGTCAAACACATGGCTCACAGGTTCTACACCGATTGTCAGAGCCTTTATGTCAGAGGAGTAGTTTACTCCCCCTATCCGAGCAAGGATTTCCATGTTTGCAGGGCCTGTAGCTCCTTTCTTGGAGCGTGTGTTGACCACCACTGCCATGACCGTCATGGAGGTGGAAAGATCTTCACAGGCGAAAGTGGCAAGCTGCCCATCTGTATCTGCTGTGATGAAGGTGTTGAGCAATCTGACAGCATCAACAGAGAGGTCTGAAGCTGTTCCTGAAGCCAGTGTGTTCACTGCACCCGTGGAGATATTGGGAGTGAAAACTCTGGCACCAATGGTGCTTTCATCTGCAACCAGACATTGACTGATACGACCATCAAGAAGGTAGGAGTCCATGCCCCTCCAGCGAACAGAGTTCACAGCAATGTTTGAGAGATTCAAACCAGTGGTTTCGACCAGAAGAGACCCATCTTTGAAGAGTCTGATTACTCCAGTAGATCCGTGTTTTCTGAAGTAAAGATCATAATTGAATTCACCAAAGGAAGTCATCAACGCAGCTCCACCTGTGGAAACCATGGCAGAACCATTCCAATACTGGAATTGCACATAGTCTATTGAAGAGACGTTGGTAATCCAAACGACAACATCAAAACCATTTCTGGTTGAGTTGTAGAATCCGAAGAAGTTCCCCACTTTGTAAACAGCATTAGGACCCGCAGCGAAATAGCAATGTGCCCAGCCTTCGGTCAACTCAGACAGAAAGTCTGGAGTTTGGATTTGGTAAACTGGAGAAATACCAGGAGTGTCGATTGAAGCATCAGAGTATGCCGGATCAAACCCTGAATTAGAGGATTGAATGGCTCCTCCCATAACCTTGAAGGCACCAGCGTAGCTACTTGCAAAAAGAACTGCCATTTTGTTACCTCAAGTTCTGCTTCTCACTCCGACGAGAGCAAGGTTTGCGTTTTCGATTGTCCATGGTGCTGAAGTGGCTGGATCTGTTTCCCATATAGCATTGATTGAATCAATGGCAGGGGACACAGCCACATCAGATTTGTTGTAGTCTGTCCGAGCTGAGCGGATCAAAGCATTTACTGACTGGGGACCGGTGTCTCCACGTCTAACTCTGGTGTTTGTTCCCACAGCTTTGACAAGGTATCCAGCACTCACAAGAGCATGTCTTCTGGATCTGGATCTGTATTTCTGATCAGCAGCGGCTGATGAAATGTAAGAAGCCACACTTTTTGAAGAGTTCCCTGCTACCACTGTAGCAGTTGCACCTGAGTCAGTGAAAGTTTGAGCAACTTGCATGGGCCTCAAAACAATGCTCATTCCTCCCCATGAAAAGGTATTTGTAGAGGTTCCTGTAAGTGCAGCAGGGTTTAGAGCAGCAGAAAGCCACTCAGCTACCATCCCAACAAAGACCAGAACAGCGTTTGTCCCTGTGCCATTTTGCTGCACAAAGTTTACAAAACCGGGCACATTGGTGTGTGAGGTTCTAGTTCCATCATGGGCTGTGGCTCCTACGAATAGAAAAGCAGACAAAGTGGTGATAGGTGTAATTGTTGGGAGATCTACGTTACCTCCATTGGTTCCAGTTGCTGTAGTAACAGCAACGTCCAAG
>Ga0163144_10014106_pt1 | contig 16608 bp, 11 predicted proteins | sample OliLak19BULKMAT1_FD_123175 | JGI IMG/M metagenome (GOLD analysis project Ga0163144, IMG submission 123175) | Freshwater microbial mat bacterial communities from Lake Vanda, McMurdo Dry Valleys, Antarctica - Oligotrophic Lake LV.19.BULKMAT1 | ecosystem: Environmental > Aquatic > Freshwater >... | reverse complement strand
ATGATGCCGCTTTCGACGAACATGATGCTGGTGGCGGGATCGCCTTGAACGAAGAGCGTCTGTCCGGGCGCACAGGTCACGCGGCTGGTCTGGACTGCTGCCCAGTTGACGGCGGGATTGGCATTCGGCAAGGCCGGCTTGGGAGCGCTGGGCTTTTTCTTGGTCATGACACATTCCTCGGTGACGGGTGCGATCGGCGCGACACGAACGTTCGCCCTTGGCAATGGGCCGAGGGTCATTGCCTGACCGCGCGCGGCGGCGCGGTGGGCGCCGCCGCCAGCAACCCCGCCAGACCTTCTGCAATCAGGGCCTCGCCCGCCTCATTCAGGTGCGATTCATCTGGAAAATACACGTTCTCGCCCATGGCCGCGCGGGCCGACAGCGCGGGCGTGGTGTCGAGAAACGGAATGCCGGCGTCAGCGCACAACTGCGCCATCATCTGGTTCTGTGCCAGGCGATTGGCCAGCATGCGATCGACGTTGATGGGCCGGCCGTAGGTGTTGAGATAGAAGCGAAACGCTGACTCGATGGCGGGCTTCGACATGGCGGCTTCCACCACCGGCAGATAGACCTGGCTTTTGAACGGGATGAACATCACCACGAACTCGGCGCCGAAGGATCGCGACACGGTCTGCATGTCCCGAATCGCGTCGCGCGTCAGCCGCCAGCCGGGCCGCGCTTCCAGGTCGCCGCGCGATAGATTGAGCGTGTTGAGGTAGGGCGGCATGAAGGCCCATTGCAACCGGCGGCCGGCCACCTCGAGATCGAACCGCCCGAGGTCGAATGCAGTGGCCGTCCCGGCCGCGGCGTTGGCCGCTGGCACTGGCGTGGGCGCCGACGTTGGTTCCGGCGCCGCGGCAGCGAGAACTTCGTGCGCGTTGAACATTCGGCGCCCGGCACGCAGGGCGCTGACGACGAACCACGTCTCGCCGCGGCTGATCACGTCCTTGATGCGCCAGCCCTGTCCCGGGCGCCTGACCGTTCCTCCCGATCGCTGAAAGGCGTCAAACGCTTCGGCATCGAAGAGGTCGTTGCCGGCAAAGAACGCGAGCACGACGGTGCGCGGGCGATGCGACGCCACGTAATCCTTCAGCACCAGCAGTTCCTGCTGCGGCCCGAAGCCGGCGGTGCCGTAGTTCTGCACCGGCACACCGAGCAGGCCCTCCAGACGGGCCGGCCACGACGCCTCCCCCGCCATCGTCATGGCGTCAGTGAACGAATCGCCCAGTGCCGCAATCTCGATGCGATCGCGGACGGCGGCGTTGCGGAAGCCTTCGGCATCGGTGTGGAACGAGAACCGATGGAGCGGGCCGGGACTCGGCGGCGGTGGGATAAAGCCCATCCGCACGATGTCGCCTTCCCGCCATTCATTCCAGGTCTCAACACTGGCGCGCAGGCGACGGCCATAGCGGGGCGAATCCGTCCAGTGCGGATCGCGATTGACCTCACCAAGGTCGTGGCGCTCGGTGGCAATGCCATTGGGTACGCCGTCACCCATCGCGCGCAGCAGACCTTCTGTCGCCATCAGAGAGATGCCAAGGCTCGCGACGGCCGCCGCCGTTTTCAGCACGGTGGCAGGCCTGAAGCCGAAGAACGAGACTGGCGCCGTGTGGGGGCGGCACCGCCAGGTGACCACGCAGAGCAGCAGGAACACCAACGCCCATCCATACGGTGAGAGGGGCAGGTCACGGACGATTCGCGGGTCGACCCAGGTGACCGCACCGTCGCTGACAAACTCAATGACACCGGTGCCGGTCGGAAAGGCGCCAGCGATCGAGGCCGGCCCGTCGACCGTCCCTTGCGCGAGCACACGCCGGGCGGCACCGCGTCGCCACTCGATGGCATAGGTCACGCGGGCCTCGGGCCGGATGCCCACGTGAATGGTCGCGTCTTGCCCAATCTCGGTAGCGAACGCCACACGATCTGCGCCGCGAGTCACGATCGTCGGGACCACGCGGTCGCCTTCGATACCGAATTGCTGTCCCGACGCCGAGCGGCCGGCGACGGTGCGTTGGTCGAGAAACAGGCGGAAGGTGGGCACATAGGCCCAGTCTTTGGCGATCAGCAGGAGCATCGCCACCAGCGTCATCAGGAGGGCACGCTGCAGCCACGGGCGCGGAGCAGGGCCAGTCAATCTCACCGTTTCCGAGATACTGCACGAGTCGTTCCACCCAGCCGTTGGCGGCGGATTGCGGCGCCTCGTTCAAGCTGCGCTAGCGTGACGCACCTGCGGTCCGGTTCGCGGGCCGCAGGTGTTCTTCAGTGGCTACTGGGGGTTGGGCAAGTACATCGACATCACCTGCACCGGCGACGTGATGTCGACGAACTGGTGCGGCACACCCGAAGGCACGATCAGGAAGTCGCCCTTGTTGAACACGTTGCGCGTGCCGCCTTCGATGCCGGTGCCTTGCACGTTGGTGCCATTGCGCGCCGGCGCCAGCAAGGTGCCGCCGGTCAGCATGGTGGCAGAACCTTCGATCACGTAGAACAGTTCCGCCTGCGCCTCGTGTAACGACGCGCCCTGCGGCTGTGCCAACCGCCGCTCGACGGCGACGTTGTAGGGCGCCAGCGAGAACACGCGGACGGACGAGGCCGGGCGATCCATGGGGAGCTTGGCGAGTGCGGCCTGCAAGTCGGCCGCGGTGAAGTGGGTGGCCCTGGTGCGATCGGTTGGCGGCGGCACCGGGGCCTGTGCCATCACCGCGCCAGACAAGCTCACCACCATTACGACTGCGCTCAGAATTTTCACGGTCACTCCCAGGTTGAAAGGTGCCCCGGCTGCTCAGCGAGCTAACCCGTCATCGGTAACAAGCACACCGCATCATCGCTGCCGAACGCCGCGAGTCCGCAGAAGCGAAGGAGCGGCATGAGCCCGAGGACAGGCGGGCGGCCAACTCGCGAAGCGAATGGCGCGCCCGGCTGGACTCGAACCAGCTACCCCCGACTTAGAAGGTCGGTGCTCTATCCAGATGAGCTACGGGCGCGTCGGACAATGGTAGCAGCCGGCGCGCCCGCTTGCTACGTTCTCAGGCGTCGAGCACCTTTTTGAAGACGACCATCGCCTTCTGCATATCGTCCATGGTGCCGAGCGAGATGCGCGCGTAGGTCTTCTCCATCGGCGGGAAGTCGCGGCCGACGGCCACGCCCTGGGCGCGGCAGGCGTCGCGGAACTGCACCGCGGGCTTGCGGATGTTGACGAAGATGAAGTTGGTCTGCGATTCGGGTGAGTCAAAGCCCATGGCCTTGAACTGCGCCTGCGTCCAGTCGCGGACCCGCTGGTTCTCGCCCTTCTCCCATTCCATGTGGGCAGTGTCCTTCAACGCGGCGATGCCGGCGACCGCCTGCAACTCGTTGATGCTCCCCAGGCCCCACGCGCGCCCGACCTTGGTCATGGTCTCGGGCTGGCCAACGGCGTAACCCATGCGCATGCCGGCCATGCCGTAGGCCTTCGAGAACGTGCGCGAGATGAAGACGCCCGGCAGTTCCAGCGCCAGCTTCACCATCGAGCCCGATCCGGGCAAGGTGGCGTATTCGAGGTACGCCTCGTCGATCAGGATGCCGGTCTGCGGCGAGCGCTCCTTGATGGTCCGGACGGCCCGCTCGATGTCCGACATCGTGTGCACGCTCGAGGTCGGGTTGTTGGGATTGCACAAGAACACGAGGCCGGCGCCGATCGCGCCACGGATCAGCGCCTCCAGGTCGAGCCGCAAGCGTGCGTCGACGGGCGTCAACTTCACGGGCGCCTTGATGTTCTGCGCGGTCCCGTTGGGCGAGGAGTAGGACGGATCCGCCGTCACCAGCGCCCGGTCGGGCGAACAGTAAGCCATGACGGCGGCAGTGAGAATCTCGCCGGACCCGGTGGCGATGATGACGTTCTCGGGCTTCGCGCCCGAGAACGCGGCGACGACGTCGACGAACGCCGAGAGGGTGGGCGGCGGATAACCGAGCCCAAGATTCTTTGAGGGATGCTGTCGCAGGGCCTCGATCACCTTGGGGCTTGGCCCCCTGAGGTTCTCGTTGCTACTCAGCTTGATCATACCGGCGGGCATCGGGGCCCGCTGGCCCTGGGCCTCACCCGCGAACGCCAGCAACTCTTCCCGGCCGTAACCAATGATGTGCGCCGCCGAGGCAACCGCTGCCCCGCCCGCACCCAGCCTCCGAACGAACTCGCGACGTGAAAACGCCATAACTTTGTCCTCCGCGAGGCGCATGGTAACACTAACAGCGCTAGGTGGCGGCCCCCGCAAACTGGCTCTGGTACAGCTCGGCGTAGCGCCCCTTGGCGTCGACCAGTTCCTGGTGCGTGCCTTTCTCGACAATGCGGCCCTTCTCCATCATCAGGATGACGTCGGCATTGCGGATGGTCGACAAGCGATGCGCGATCACAAACGTCGTCCGGCCGTGCATCAGCCGGGCCATGGCGGCCTGAATCAGCACCTCGGTGCGGGTGTCGACGCTGCTGGTGGCTTCGTCGAGGATCAGGATGGCCGGATCGGCCAGGAAGGCGCGCGCGATCGTCAGCAGCTGTTTCTGTCCCTGCGACAGGTTGGTCGCCTCTTCGTTGATCAGGGTGCCGTAGTTCTCGGGCAACGTGCGAATGAAGTGGTCGGCTTGCGCTGCCCTGGCGGCCTGCACAATGGCCTCTTCACTCGCGCCATCTCGGCCGTAGGCAATATTCTCGCGGATGCTGCCCGAGAACAGCCACGTGTCCTGCAGCACCATGCCGAACATGCGGCGCAGGGCGCCGCGACTGAACTGTTGAATGTCGACGCCGTCGACGCGAATGGCGCCGTCGCTGACATCGTAAAAACGCATCAGCAGGTTAACCAGCGTGGTCTTGCCGGCACCGGTGGGGCCGACAATCGCCACCATCTGGCCTGAAGCCACCGCGAGGTTCATGTCCTCGATCAGCGGCGCGTCAGGGTGGTAGCTGAACGCCACGTGATCGAACTGCACCTCGCCGCGCGGCCTGGCCGGCGCGACGCCGGCGACGTCTGCGGGCTCCTCGGCTTCATCCAGCAACTCGAACACCCGCTCCGCCGAGGCGATGGTCAGCTGGATGGTGCTGGCGACGCTGCTCAACTGCGTAATCGGCATCGAGAACTGGCGGCTGTACTGGATCAACGCCTGTACGTCGCCGATCGCAATCGCCCGCCGGATGACCAAATACCCGCCAATCACGGCCACCGCGACGTAGCCCAGGTTGCCGACGAACATCATGATCGGGAACATCACGCCGGTGGCAAACTGCGCGCGCCACGCGCCGTTGTAGTACGTCTCGTTGAGGTCGTTGAAGGTCGCCACCGACCTGGCTTCGTGTCCGTAGGCGGTGACGATGGCGTGCCCCGAGTACATCTCCGCCACGTGCCCGTTCAGTTCGCCGAGCGCCTGCTGTTGTCGCACAAAGTAGACCTGTGACCGCTTGGCGATGGCGGCCACAATCACCATGCTCAGCGGCAAGGTCAGCACCACGACGATGGTCAGAATCCAGCTGATGGTCAGCATCATCACGATGATGCCGACCACGGTCAGCAGCGACGTGATCAACTGCGTCAGGTTCTGCTGCAGCGTGCTGCTGATGTTGTCGAGGTCGTTGACCGCGCGGCTGAGGATCTCGCCGTGCGTCTTGGTGTCGTAGAACCGCAGCGGCAGCCGGCTGAACTTGGCCTCGACCTCCTGTCGCAGGGCATACACCGTCTTCTGCGCCACGCCCGACATCAGGTACTGCTGCAGATACTGGAACGCGGCGCTGACGATGAACAGCGCCAGCAGTGTCCACAGGATGTTGCCGATGTAGCCGAAGTCGATGCCGGTGCCGGCCCCCATCGTCCGACCCAGGTAGCCTTCGAAGATCTTGGTGGTCGCCATGCCCATCATCTTGGGTCCGACGACGCTGAACAGCGTCGAGATGACACCGGCGAGGATCACGACCACCAACGCCGAGCGATGCGGTGCCAGGTAGCCAGTCAAGCGGCGCAGGGTGCCCTTGAAGTCCCTGGCCTTCTGCACCGGCACCCCCAGGCCACCCATGGGGCCGCGACCGAACAGGCTGGCCGAGGACGAGGGCTGGCGCGCCGCTGCTTTCTCGGTGCTCATGCCACCTCCTCGAGCGAGGCTTGCGATGCGGCGATCTCGCGATAGACCTCGCAGGTCGTCACCAGCTCCGCGTGGGTGCCGATGCCAGCGACGCGGCCTTCGTCGAGGACGATAATGCGGTCGGCGTTCATGACCGTGCCAATGCGCTGCGATACGATAACGACCGTCGCGTCAGCCAGGTCGGACTTCAGCGCCGCGCGCAGCCGGGCATCGGTCGCGAAGTCGAGCGCCGAGAAGCTGTCGTCAAACACGTAGATCTGGGCGCGCCTGGCCAGCGCGCGGGCAAGCGCCAGGCGCTGTTTCTGCCCGCCCGACAGGTTGGTGCCGCCCTGGGCCACCGGCGAGCTGTACCCCTCGGCCATCTGGTCGATGAATTCGGCCGCCTGCGCCACCGTCGCGGCATGCCGCATTTCATCGTCCGTCGCGGTGTCGTGGCCGAAGCGAATGTTGCTCGCCACGGTGCCCGAGAACAGCACGGCCTTCTGCGGCACGTAGCCGACACGGGCCCGCAGGTCGGCCGTCGTCAGGTCGCGCACGTCGACGCCGTCCACCAGGACGCGGCCATCGTTGACGTCATAGAACCGCGGAATCAGGCCGGCCAGCGTCGACTTGCCCGAGCCGGTGCCGCCAATGATTGCCGTCACCTCGCCAGGCAGCGCGGTGAACGACACCCCAGACACAGCCGGTTCCTCCGCGCCGGGATACTGGAACGTGACGTTCTGGAACTCAACGTGACCCCTGGTGGTCCGGCTGACCACCGCCAAGGCTTCGGTGGTCAAGACGCCGGACGACACCGTGGCGTGGGGTTGCGCCGGGTCGACGACATCGGGGACCACGTCGAGCACGGCGTTGATGCGCTCGGCCGAGGCCGCCGCCCTTGGCAGCATGACGAACACCGCCGTGACCATGAACACCGCGAACAGAATCTGGATGGCGTACTGCAGCGACGCCATCATTGCGCCGACGTGCATGGCGCCGGCATCAATCCGCACCGCGCCAAACCAGAGAATCAGGATGCTGGTCAGGTTCATCATGAAGAACATGGCCGGCATCAGCAGCGCGACCAGGCGGTTGACCCGAATCGCATTGTCGGTCACGTCGTGGTTGGCCTGATCGAAGCGCCGGCTCTGGTTGGCGCCGCGGTCGAACGCGCGAATCACGCGGACGCCGGTCAGCCCTTCGTCGAGCACCAGATTCAGGCGGTCGATCTTGACCTGCATCTGCTGGAACAGCGGCACCGCCTGCCACATGATCACGAAGAACACGGTGCCAAGGATCGGGATCACCGCAATCAACACGCCGGCCAGCTGCGCGTCCTGGGACAGCGACAGCGTCACGCCGCCAATGGCCATCATCGGCGCCGAAATCGCCATGCTGAACAGCATCAGCAACACCTGTTGCACCTGGGTCGTGTCGTTGGTGGTGCGCGTGATCAGCGAGGCGGTGCTGAACTGGTCGAACTGGTGCAGCGAAAAATGGGAGACGCGATCAAAGATGTGCGCGCGCACGATCCGGCCGAACAGGGTGGCGAGTCGAGACGAAGCGTAGCTGCTGGCTACGGCGCACAGGGTGCCCACGACGGCAACCAGCAACATGATGCCGCCAATCCTCAGGATCTGCCCGGTATCGCCGGGGACAATGCCGAAGTCGACGATGTCGGCCATCAGGCGCGGCAGGTACAGGTTGGCCAGCGACTGGGCGAGGGCGAGGACGAGGACCACCGCGACCGAGGCGCGAAAAGGCGCGAGCAGCCGGAACAGCTTCAACATGGGAGGCGCTTCAGCATAGACGAAGCGGCGCTCAGGAGTGCGACGCCTCGCGCGGCTTCGCGGCCTTCGGACCGGCGCGCAGGTACTGCGACGGCCACGTGAGGTCCTGCCCCAGCTCGCGCGCCGCGCGCATGGGGAAATACGGATCGCGCAGTAGTTCGCGGGCCATCAGCACGGCATCGGCCTGCCCACTCGACACGATTGCGTCGGCCTGCCCCGGCTCGGTGATCAGCCCGACCGCCCCCGTCAGGATGCCGGCCTCGCGCCGGATCCGCGCTGCGAACGGCGCCTGGTAGCCGGGCCCGATCGGGATGGTCGCCTGCGCCGCGTTGCCACCAGACGAGCAGTCGATAAAGTCGACGCCGAGCGGCTTCAACTGCCGCGCCAGTTCGATCGATTGCTCGATGTCCCAGCCGCCCTCGATCCAGTCGGTGGCCGAGATGCGCACGAAGAGCGGCGCGCTTTCGGGCCACACGCGGCGCACACCAGTGACGACCTCGCGGATCAGTCGCGTGCGGTTATCGAACGAGCCGCCGTACTGATCTTGCCGGTGGTTGCTGAGCGGCGACAGAAACTCGTGCAGCAGGTAGCCATGCGCCGCGTGCAGTTCGATGACGCGGAAGCCCGCCGCGTGGGCCCGCCGCGTGGCGTCGACGAAGGCCATGGTGACACGGGCAATGCCATCCAGCGTCAGCGCCTGCGGCTGCGGGTAGTTCTCGGCGAACGCCAAAGCGCTCGGCGCGAGCACGTCGGGCCATCCGCCCGCCGATTCGGGGACGGTGCCGTTACCGCTCCACGGTCGGTAGGTGCTGGCCTTGCGGCCGGCGTGCGCCAGCTGGGTGCCGGCGACACTGCCCTGCCCCTCGATGAAGCGGACGATGCGGGCGAGGAAGTCGAGGTGATCGTCCTTCCAGATGCCCAGGTCCTGCGGGCTGATGCGGCCCTCGGGGGTGACCGCGGTCGCTTCGGTCAGGACCAGGCCGGCCCCGCCCACCGCGCGGGCACCAAGGTGAACAAGGTGCCAGTCGTTGGCGAATCCGTCTTCGCTGGAGTACTCGCACATCGGCGAGACGAAGAGGCGATTCGAAAAGCTCTGGCTGCGGATCGAGAGGGGATCGAAGAGATGCGGCACGGGTGAATTATCCCCCCGCGCCGGTGATCAGTTGGCAGATATCGTCAGAATGGTCGCACCCACGCGAACGACCGTGGCGCCGCCGCTCGCGGTCCAGCGCATCGGCCAGTCGCTTCGGCACGTTGCGAATGGTCAGTGTCTTCATGAATGCATCATCTCGATTTCACTGCATTCATGATCTTGTCTCAACGCGAGCGCGTCAGGGGAAACGCTTCAGCACTTGCTGCAGCGCGTTGAGCAGCGTCTCGGTCGTAAACGGCTTCGGCAGAAACACCTTGACCTGCGGGCTGGCCGCGCGCGCCGGTTCTTCGTTGGCGCTGATGCCGCTGACGGCGATAATCGGCACGGTCGAATCGATCCGGGCCATCGCCTGAATCGCGGGCGCGCCGGCCAATACCGGCATGGTCATGTCAATCATCACCGCAGCAATCAACCGATAGTTCGCGCCGAAGGTGGCGATGGCCTCGGCGCCGTCCGAGGCCAGCAGCACGCGATAGCCAGCCGAGACCAGCGTGCGTTGCGCAATCGTCCGGATGGCCGCCTCGTCGTCCACCACGAGCACCGTCTGTCCGCCACCCTCCGGCCGCGGCGCAGCCTCACCAATCAGCTGTTCGCCATCCGACCTGGTACAGGCTGGCAGGTGAATGGAGAATCGGGTGCCGTGCCCGGCATCGCTGGTGGCGCGGATCTGCCCGCCGTGGCTCTTGACGATGGTGAGCGACGTCGACAGCCCGAGGCCAGTGCCCTTGCCCGGCTCCTTGGTGGTGAAGAACGGGTCGAAGATCTTGTCGACGATCTCGGCGGGGATGCCGGTGCCGCTATCTTGCACCTCGATCTTCACGTAGGGCCCTGGCGTCAGGTCAAGGCCGCTGGCGCCGGTCACCGGCGCCAGCGTGGCGGCAATCGTTAACTGCCCGCCGTCGGGCATGGCGTCGCGCGCGTTGACGCACAGGTTGAGCAACACCTGGTGGAACTGCGTCAGGTCGCCCAGCAGTGGCGGCAGGCCCGGTTCGACGCTGGTGCGGAGGTCGATGGTCTTGGGCAGCGTGTCGCGGGCGATGCGGGCGACGTCGGCCACCAGCTCCCCGGCATCGAGCTCGACGCGCTTGCCCTCGAGCCCGCGCGCATACGACAACACCTGCCGCACCATTTCGGCGCCGCGGCTGGCGCTGGCACCAATGGTCGCCAGCACCTCGCGATCGGCCGGGTCGGTCACGCGATCCTCGAGCAGATCGATCGCCAGCAAGATCGGCGTCAGCACGTTATTGAGATCGTGGGCGATGCCACCCGCCAGCGTGCCAATGCTCTCGAGCCGCTGGGCACGATAGAACTGCTGCTCCATTTGCCGCCGCTCCGAGACATCGGTGTTGATCGACAGCACGCTGTGCGGTCGCCCACCTGGATCGCGCACCAGCATAAACCGGCTCTCCACAATCACCGCGCGGGCCTGCTTGTTGGCGGGGCGCAATTCGCCAGTCCACTCGCCATCGCGCATCACGGCGCTGTACGCCGCGTCGGCCTCGCCGGCGCCGCCCTTCGCATAGAACAACTCGGTGATGTTGCGGCCCAGCGCCTCGGCCGAGGTCCAGCCGTACAGCCGCTCGGCACTCTTGTTCCAGTAGGTGATGCGCCGATCGATGTCGCTGACGATAATCGCGTCCTGCGCCTTGTCGAGCAGCGAGGCCTGCTCATGCAGCCGCTGGTTGGCGCGCTGCTGGCGGCCGAGCATGACAATCGCCGCCGCGCTGACCAGCCCGATCATGGCTGAGGCCAGGAGGGCCGTCAGCCGGTTGCGAGCGGCGCGGCGCCGCACCGGCGCCATGACGTCAGCCTCCAGCGCACCGATGGAGGCAATCACCGGGTATTCCTTCATCCGCCGGTAATTGAACATCCGCATCTGGCTGTCCACGCCACCGGGGCCGGTGAAGCCGCCGGTCGGCTGGCGTCCGTACTCGAGCATCAACTGCGAGTGCGAAATGTTCTCGCCAAACTCGAGGGTGTCGCCACGGCGTCGGGCCAGGGTGATGCCATTCTCAAGCACCAGCGACATCACGTCCGAGGGTCCGAGGTTGGTGTTCTCGAACAACCCGGCCAGGTATCGCGGCTCCACCGAGATGGCGACAATGCCGCCGAACGTGCCGTCGGGCCGGTCGAGCCGGCGCGTCAGGGTGATGGCCCAACGGCCACTGATGCGGCCAAGCACTGGCTCGGAGATCAGCAGGCCGTTGGTCTCGCCACGTTGGTGCCGCTGAAAGAAGTCGCGGTCGGCCACGTTGGTGGGCGAAAAGTCCTGCACCGACTCGACCACGTCACCGCGCGCGTTGGTGACGCCGACGAACGTGATCGAGGTGATGCCGGCAAACGCCGGCCCGACCAGCCGCGCGACGGGAATCGGCGCCCGCGCCCCGGGCCCTTGGTGCTGGTCCTGGATCAGCAACAGGAAGTGATCGAGGCCCTTCAGCAGCTGATTGGTATGGAGGTCGAGGGCCAGTGCCAGATTGGCGTTCTTGCTGAACTCGGCGGCCGCCGCCTCGCGGCGCTCGCTGCGCCCGCGATCGAGGGTATAGCCCCAGATGCCGGCGATCAGCAGGACAGCGACGACCGCCGTCGCGGTAGTGCCTTTGGGAAAGACTGGTTGGCGGAGCGTAATCACCCAGGTGCGGGTAAGTATGTGCTGGAAAGAGGCGGACCCGATGGCCCGCCTCTTTCGGTCGATCCGCTACTTCGCGGCGAAGCAGTAGAAGTAGGCCTCGCCACCGGTCGCGCGCAGGTTGTCGAGTCCGCAACCCTTGGACGGGTGCGCCGAATGCCACGAGGTCGGGTTGGCGCCGCCGCCCTGGCGGTCGTGATGCCCAACGGTCGCGCTGCCGTCACCGGCCGAGCTTGTCCAGTTGTTGCAGGTCGCGCCCGAGACGGTGCCGTCGAGATTCGAGCCGGTCAGGATGTCGTGCCGGTTCGGGGTGTCGCCACGGCCGTTGACCACCTCACCCTTCTCGGTGATCGAGTTCTCCTTCGACAGCTTGTTGGCGTCGCTGTGCAAGTCGGCCACATTCGCCGCGACTTGAACGCCCTTGGCGTTGACCCACGGGCCGCTGCCAATGCGGTCCTTGGCGTTGACCGCCGGCTGGCCGTTGGCCGCCGTCGCACTCAGGTACGCGTGCCACTGGCGGTTGCCGACACCGGCCGCCTTGGCCAGCGCCTGGCAATGGGCGTCAGCGCCAGCCAGGCCGCCGAGGTCCGCACCTTTGCCAGAACCGACGCTGGTGATGAAGAAGCTCAGGTTGCCCTGGGCCGTCACGGCCGGCGCACTCGGCGCCATCAGAGCGATTGCAAATCCCAACACAACAATTCGCTTCATGTCTCTCCTCCACAAGCTCCGCCTAAAGGCGGAGGCTACTCTTGACGCGCGGCCGGCAACGGTCCGACAGGAGCCAACGCCGTCGGCTTGGCACCGGTCGCTCCGAGTGCATCGTACATCGCTGGCACCGCCGCGATCAGGTCGTTGGTGTCAGACACCAACTTCACCATATCTTCTCGCAACTCGCCGGCGACGCGCACCTGTTGAGCTGTCGGATTCGACGTCGAGCCCATGATCTGGCCTTTCGTCTGGCCGAGCTGGCCGCGCACATTGGCCTGCTGGCCGCCGCCTCCGCCACCACCACCGCCCTGCGGCTGGCCCACACCGAGACGTCGCCGCAAATCCGCCAGCTTGGTATTGACGTCAGCAAGCGCCGTCTTGCCGGCCACCGGCACATTCGCCGCCGTCTTCAACAGCGCTTCGGCCGCCGTGACCTGCGCGCCAAGCGTGGTCACCGCTTCGGCAGCGGCGTTGGCGACGCGCTGCAAGTCATGCAGGCGAAGCGTCGTGTCGTGCCAGGTCTGACGCTCGGCGTCAGTCATCGGCATGTCCTTGTCGCCGGTCACGCGCACGGGCTTGGTGACAATGTCCTTGCCGTCCACCACGAGCGTGACGCGGTACTCGCCGGGCAACACGTTGGGGCCGTTGTTGCCGCCACCACCAAATCCACCACCACCGCCACCGCCGCCTGCCGGTTGGCCGGCCAGCGGGGCCAGCGGGGCGAGCGGTTGGTGACGCATGTCCCAATACACGCGGTTCACGCCCGCCGCGAGAGCGCCGCGCAGGTCGTTGCCGGTGATCTCACGCACCTGCGTGCCGGCCGCATCGCGAATGCGCAGCGCGACGTTGGTCTGCGGCTTCGCCAGGTAGTAGCTAATCGCGGCACCATAGGTCGGGTTCTTGCCGAAGAACGGCTTGTCGCTGACAAACCCGCGGTCGTTGGCGGGATTGAACTGCATCGACCCGCGCAGGTCGAACAGGAACGCCTCAGCCCGCAGGGCATCGGGGGCCTGCTGCAGCGCGGTGGCGTCATCGAGAATCCAGATGCTGCGCCCGTGCGTCGCCACGATCATGTCGTTGTCGCGCGGGTGGAACACGATCTCGTGAATCGGCACGGTCGGCAGGTTCGACTTGATCCGCATCCACTTGCCGCCGCGATCGGGGCTGACGAACAGCCCGAACTCAGTGCCGCTGTAGAGCACGTTCGGGTTCTTCGGATCTTCGGCCATCGCCGTCACGGCGTGGCCCTTCGGAATGCCCTCGCCAATCGATCGAAAGTTGTTGCCGCCGTCAACGCTGGCGTAGACGTAGGTGCCCATGTCGTTGGCACGGTGGTTATCGAAGGTGGCGTAGACGACGCTGACTTCGTGGGCCGAAGCGGTCAGCCGCGAGACGTACGAATTCTTCGGCACGCCCGGGAACCTGGTGGTGATGTTGGTCCAGGTCTTGCCATCCTTGGTCATGTGGACCTGGCCGTCGTCGGTGCCGGCATAGAGCACGCCAGCCTGCTTGGGCGATTCGACCAGCTGCACGATGTTGCCGTACGACTGCACGCCGTCGTTCTTGGCGATGGTGACGTCCTTCGCCGTCACGCCCATCAGCGACAGGCCTTCGCGATCGGTGGCTTCGCTCAAATCGGGGCTGATCGCGGTCCAGCTCTGGCCGCGGTCGGTGGACTTGAACACTTTGTTGGCGCCGACGTAGATCGTCGCTGGATCGTGCGGCGAGATCAGGATGGGGGTATTCCAGTTCCAGCGCAGCGGCGCCTCACCGCGGGCCGGCAACGGCCGAATCGACTTACGCTCGTTGCTGACGCGGTCGATGCGCGAGATGTTGCCGTCCTGCGACTCGGCGTAGATGATGCGCGAGTTGGTGGGATCGATCTGCGCCTCGAAGCCGTCGCCGCCGTGAATGGTGAACCAGGCGTCGTTGGGGATGCCCTGGCGGCTGCGCACCGCGCTCGGTCCGCACCAGGTGTAGTTGTCCTGCAGGCCACCGCACACGTTGTACGGCGTCTCCATGTCGTAGGTGACGTGGTAGAACTGGCCCAGATCCATGTTGTAGACCGCGTCCCACGTCGCACCCTTGTCCCAGCTGATGCCGATGCCGCCGTCGGTGCCGTCGATAATGTGGTTCGAGTTCTTCGGGTTGATCCACATGGCGTGATGATCCGAGTGCAGCGCGCCGTTCTCAATGAACGTCTTGCCGCCGTCGTCTGAAATGTGGATCTGCACGCCGAGCACGTAGACCCGCAGGTCGTTGTTGGGATCGATCCGCATTTGGCTGAAGTACATCGGCCGCGGATTAGTGTTCGACATCTTGCGCCACGACAAGCCGGCATCGTCCGAGCGGTAGGTGCCGCTTTCGGTCGCGTGCTCGATGCGCGCGTACAGGATGTTGGGGTTCGAGCGATACACGTCCATGCCGATGCGGCCGAGGTGACCTGCGGGCACGCCCTGCGTCAGCTTGGTCCAGGTGCGGCCGGCGTCGCTCGACTTCCACATGGCGCTGCCGGGTCCACCACCGTTAAAGCCCCAGGTGGCGCGCCGACGCTGGTAGGTCGCGGCGTAGATCACCTTGTTGTTCAACGGGTCCATGACCAGTTCCGTGGCGCCGGTGTCGTCATCGACGTGCAGAATGCGGGCCCAGGTCAGGCCGCCATCGGTGGTCTTGTAAACGCCCCGATCGCCGCCCGAGCCCCACAGGCTGCCGAGCGCCGCGACGTAGACCACATCGTGATCGACCGGATCGACAATGATCCGGGCAATGTGCCTGGAGTTGGGGAGACCGACATTCTTCCAGGTGCGGCCGCCGTCGACCGACTTGTAGAGACCGTTGCCCCACGAGCCGCTCTGCCGGTTGTTATTCTCGCCGCTACCAACCCACACGGTGTTGGCGTCGTTCGGGTTGATGGCGATGTCGCCGATCGACACCGCGTCATCCAGGTCATCGAACAACACCTCCCAGGTGGTGCCGTTGTTCACGGTCTTCCACAAGCCGCCGGTGGCGGTGCCGACGTAGAACACGGCAGGGTTTGACTCGAGGACCGCGATGTCGTCCACCCGTCCGCCCATCGTCGCCGGGCCGATGTTGCGGAAGACGAGGCCGGCAAAAGGGTCGGTGGGCGGGGTCGCCGCGGCAGGCACCTGGCGCGACGCTGCGCCGGCAGTGGCCTGTTCGGCGCGAAGGTGGGGGTTACCGCCGGCCATGATCAGGACGGTAAACAGAACAAGCAGACAAGACTTTCGGAACATTCAGAGATCCTCCGTGCGCGCAGGTCTACTTGGCCTGCGGCGTCATCTTGGTCCGGACAATCCGCTCGACTTCGTCGAGGGCGCGGACGATGGCGGCGCTGACCTGCGCGCGTTCGTCGTCGGTCAGGCCCGACAGCAGGCTGTGAGCCGCAGCGGTCCGGCTGCGGATACCGACGGTAAGGTGATACGTGCGCGAGTCGTCGAGGAAGCGCTCTCGGGCGATCTCCATAGGGTAATTATACGGGCCGTGCAGAAACGAGCAGGCCGTCGTCCTTCCGTTCCACGACAATCCGGGCACCGTCCTTGACGTCGCCGAACAGGAGCAGTTCTGACAAGGGCTTCTTGATCGACTTCTCGACCAACCGCGCCATGGGCCGCGCACCGAACGCGCGGTCGAAGCCCTTCTCGGCCAGCCACGCCCGCGCGGCGGGGTCCAGTTCGATCTGAATCCTGCGCGCCGCCACCAGTGAGCGCAGCTCGTCGATGTGCTTATCCACCACCAACTCGATTTCGCGCGTGCCAAGCGGCTGGAAGTGGACGGTCGCATCGAGGCGGTTGCGGAACTCCGGCGCGAACATGCGCTCGAGCACGCCGGTCGCCTTGGAACCCTCGCCCACCTCCTTGAATCCCATGCGGCGGCCCGACAGATCGCGCGCGCCGGCGTTGGTGGTCATGATCAGGATGACGTGACGGAAGTCGGCGTGGCGGCCGTGGGTGTCGGTCAGCGTCGCGTGATCCATCACTTGCAAGAGGATGGCAAACAGGTCGGGATGGGCCTTCTCGATCTCATCGAGCAGCAGCACGGCATGCGGCGCCTTGCGAATGGCGTCGATCAACAGACCGCCCTCTTCGTAGCCGACGTACCCTGGTGGCGCACCGATCAACCGCGACACCGCGTGCTTCTCCATGTACTCGGACATGTCGAAGCGCAGGAACTCGACCTTCAGGACACGCGCCAGCTGCTTGGCCAGTTCGGTCTTGCCGACACCGGTGGGGCCT
>Ga0163144_10014105_pt1 | contig 16608 bp, 13 predicted proteins | sample OliLak19BULKMAT1_FD_123175 | JGI IMG/M metagenome (GOLD analysis project Ga0163144, IMG submission 123175) | Freshwater microbial mat bacterial communities from Lake Vanda, McMurdo Dry Valleys, Antarctica - Oligotrophic Lake LV.19.BULKMAT1 | ecosystem: Environmental > Aquatic > Freshwater >... | reverse complement strand
GAACCTCGCGGTTGTGCCGAACAGCGCGTCGAGCAGCTCGGGCCTCGCGATGATGACCCGGAGTTTCTGGGTCCGGATGTTCCCGTACTTCTCGCAGGTCAGCCCAAAGACGAACTCCGAGCCATTCACCTTGATCCCCAGTGTCCGCGCCAGGTGCTGCTCGGCGAAGCGCTCCGACAGCACGTTGAGGGCCGCCCGCAGCACGTACCCCTGATCCTCGGGCGTCCGCATCAAGATGAACGGCTGCTCCACGCTCGTCCGCCCGGCCGCGTCGAGCACCAGCGACACGCCGTAGTCGTTGAGCCAGACCTTTTTGGCGTCGTCCTCGAGAAGCGTGCGGAGGGTGAGCGTGTCGCCGCGGACGTCGTTGAGCGAGAAGTTGACCTGGCGGGCGAAGGACTTGCGTTTCCAGGATTGGCGGCGTCGCCACCAGGCCAGGAGGATTCCGCCCCAGATGAGTCCCAGGCCGATGGCGGGGCCGTAGGTCTTGAGGAAGTCGAGGATGTCGCCCCAGGTGGGCATGGCCGGAGTGTACCGCTGGCGGCTCGAGTTGGGCCCGTATCATCGGCCATGCACGACGAATCCGCCGAGGGCAACGCCTTTTTCAAGTGCGACTTCTGCCTGAGCCCCTGGAGCGAGGATCGCCCGATGGTGGAGGGGCATCGGGGGTCGCTGATCTGCTCGTCGTGCCTGACCGTTGCGTACACGCAGGTCGTGGTCAATGACGCCGGGGAGTTGATCAGCGAGGGCGTCACCTGCGGGCTGTGCCTTGAGGCCCGCACGCAGAAGCACTGGCACAGTCCGATGCGGGAAGAGGCCTGGGGCTGCGAGCGGTGCATCCGGCAGTCGGCGCAGACGCTGGAGAAGGACGAGGAACTGGCGTGGAAGCGGCCGGGGCGGGCCTGATCTCAGGTGATCGGCTTGCCCAGTTTCACCGTTCCGAGCTTTGAGCGGCGTGCGCTCTCGGCGCCGCCACCGATCACGCCCAGGTCGACCAGGACCGCGATGACGACCAGGATGAGGTAGATGCCGTCGACGCCGCCGTGGTGGTTTTTGGCAAACGCGTAGGCCAGGACCGTGTAGGGCATGAAGAAGAAGCCAAGAAAGGGCCAGATAAACGTGTCGTAGGCGCGGCCGATGTAGTCACCGAAGATGACCAGCAGCGCGATGGTGACGCGGGGGAAGAAGAACGCGAGCACGACTGCAATGCATCCCATGCCCGGATTGTTGGCAGTCCCGGACCTGAAGTTTCGCTCATCTCGCGGCCCGGACCGGGTGGCGCGATGGCGGTTTGGGAACGAAACGGGGGCGGGGCGTGTTGCCCCGCCCCCTGTGGTCACAATCTCCGATCGCTTCGTCGCTTCGTCGCCTGGTTTCCCGAGTGTGCGCTCAGGGCTGTCTTAGCAGCCGGTCGCGAAGATCGAGAGGTAGAAGAAGAAGTCGTCGTTGTTGATGATCCCGTTGGGGACGCCGTAGCCGAGCTGGCCCGGAATTGCGCCCGCGGTCAGGTCCGCCACGGCCAAGTTGCCCGCGGCAAACTGCGAAAGGTAATAGAAGAAGTCGTCGTTGTTCAGGGTCCCGTTGGGGTTGCCGTAGCCAGGCCCGCCCGGAATCGCGCCGGTGGTCAGGTCAGGGCGGCAGACGCGGACGCTGCCGATGACGCGGAAGGGCAGTTCCATCTGGCGATTCGAGCCGGTGTCGGTCGCCGGGCCCCACACGCCGGGGGCGCTGCGCTGCAGCCCGTCGCCGGACATGCCGCCTCGGAACGTCTGCACCGGCGGAACGAACGGCCCGATGCCCGTCGACGTGAACACCATGTCGACGTAGTAGGTCCCGCGCGGCAGCACCGTGTTGGCGGGCATGGAGAGGATGATGTCGCGCACCGGGCGATTGGTCGCCAGCGGAGTGTAGTCGAACGCGCGATAGGTTCCCGTCCACACGTTGTTGATGATGGCGCTGGACTGAGCAACCAGCATCGAGCCGAAGGCTTCGGGGACGCCGTCCCAGATCCGGACCGTGGCCGCCGAGATGATCGATGGGCTGCCGATGATGTCGCCGGTGGAGTAGGGGTTGAGGGCGATGCGCGTGACGTTCCAGCCCTGGGGTTCAAGGATGTGGACCTCGTCGGCGACGCGGAAGTTGCCGCCGCTCGAGGCGGTGAAGCCGCCCGAGCTATCCGGGTTGGTCACGAGGCTCAGGTCGTTGCCGCCCGCGCCCTGGTTGGGCTGGTTGACCACGGTCCCGTTGTTCCACAGAGTGCCGAAGGCGGTCCGGGTCGTGAACCGCATGACCGGCGCGGTCGAGCCCGAGTTGACCGCCCCGGTGCTCGCCTGGTAGTTCGACGCGAACACATACCCGCAGACGGCCGATCCAGAGTTCTCGCCGTCCACGAAGTAGACACTGCCGCTGTTCTGGCCCGTGTGCGTGATCGTGACGACCAGCGAACCGCCCTGGTAGACATAGGGCTTGACCGGGATCTCGACGAAGTTGCCGATCTGGTTCGCCGCCGGGGAGGTGTACACGCCGGCCGGGATCGTCAACGGGCCGCTGCGCACCAGCACCGGGTTCACCTGGTTGGCCGAGAAGCTGGTCGAGAGCGTCGCCACCGTGTTGGCGGCCTGACTCAGGGAGATGTCATACGCGCTGAACGTGGCGCCGCCCGCGGGCGGCCAGGTGCCCGGGCCGTTGAAGTCGTCCGACCGCATCCAGATACCGGTAATGATCTCGCCGACCGCCAGCCCACCCAGCTGGCCGCTGGCGTACTGGACCTGGACCGTGCGGTTGCCGACCTGGAAGAAGCTGTTGGCCTGCCCGGGAGACGGAACCTCCGCGTGCGTGTAGTTGTTGGGCGCCACGAACGTGCCCTCATCGGCGGTGCGAAGGCGCACGATCGTCTGGCTCGTCACAACCCCCGCCGCCGCCTGGTAGGTCGACGCGGTCAGGGAGTTGCCCGCGTCCGCGACGGTGTCCAGGAACGGGGCGGCGGGCACCTGGTTGCTGCCGGTGTGCGTGATCGTGATGATCAGCGGGCCGCCCGAGTACTCGTACGCCTCGTCGAACACGATCTGGAAGCCCCAGTCGTTGGGGCTCGACCCGCTCGTGAACGAACCCGCCGGGATGGTCAGCGCCCCGCTGCGGACCTCGACCGGGTTGAGCTGGTTGCTTGCGAAGGTCGTGGACAGCACGCCGCCGTTGGTCGCGTCCTCGCTGAGCGTGATGTCGTAGTTGACCCAGGTCGCGCCGCCCGCCGGGGGCCACGTCGCCGGGTTCGCGCCCGTCTGGTCGAATCGGAACGTGATCGCGTCGATCAGCGAGCCCTCCGGGATCGCGTTCAGCTGCGACGTGGGCACGCGCAGCTGGTACGTCCGCGGGTTGGCCGCGTTGCGGATCAGCGTGTTCAGCCCGTTCGTTCCCGACGCGCCGGCGTTGGCGTTGGGCGCGACCACGTTCTGTGCGGACGCCGACATCGTGGCCCCGGCCACGAGCCCGAGCGCGAGCAGACCCATCATCTTCTTCATAAATCCCCCTTGCTCCCGGCGCGGACGCCGGGGCGATCAGCGTATCACGCAACATGGGCCGCGCGCTCTCGAAGTGCGTGGCTTTGCGCTCTGTTCATTCGCAGGCATGTCTGAACACGGGCCACGAGTTCCGGGCGTTTGTCGGGCGTCAGATCAGCAGCGCGACAACCCACAATCCGCCCACCGAATACCCACCGGCGACGAGATCATCGAGCAGGACGCCCCAGCCGCCGGGCACGCGCTGCAAACTATTGCAAGGCCAAGGCTTAAGGATGTCGGCGACGCGGAACAACACGAACGCCAAGGCAATGCCCAGCCCGGCCATCCACCACGGACCCACCATGAACGCCGGAGGAATGAACAAGAGCGGCAGGCATTGACCCGCAGTCTCATCTGCGACGACCTCGTGGGGGTCGGGTCCGAAAACCGCCTCGGCGCGATCGCCGCCGGCGATGACCGCCCAGGAGAAGACCAGGAATGTCCCCCAGAGTGTGACGTGGTAGACCCACTCGATCGGGGTGTGCAGGTGGGTGAGTCCTTTGAGGAGCACAAGCGAGGCGGCCCATAGCACTGGTGGCAGAGAGCCCCAGGTGCCGCTGGCGGGGCGGAGGTGTCCGAGGCCGAAGGTGGTGATGAGGCGGGAGGTGAGCAGGTGTCGGCGCATGGGGGCGGAGTGTAAGGGGGGTGTCCGTCGCGGGTCTTGATGGTCGGGCTGGCGGTGGGCGGGCGATCGTCGGCGGGCCCAACCTTGGGGTCTTAGGACGCAGGACCAGGATGCACCAGTCGAGGCCCAGCCCTCAGGCCTTGGTTCCCCGCTCGGCCCGCATTGCCCTCAGCGCGTAGGGCAGGCCGCTGATGACGCTGAAGAGGACGGTGGCCCAGATGACGGCGGCGAGTGCGGCGGCGATGCCGCGGGGGACGGTGGAGTCGTGGGTCACGAGGACGAGCATGGCGAGGGGGGCGCAGACGCACTGGAGGACCATTTTGACTTTGCCGGACATGGTGGCGGAGAAGTCGACGCCGTCGCTCTCATAGACGCCGCGGAGGGAGGTGACGAGGAGTTCGCGGGCGAGGATGAGGACGACCATCCAGCCTTGCACGCCGGCGAGTTCGAGAACTCCTAGGGGCGTGGGCAGGGGAACGTGCATCCCGGCCCAGAATCGCGGGTGGGCGAGGAGGACGAAGGTTCCGAGGATGAGCATTTTGTCCGCGAAGGGGTCCATGACGCGGCCGAAGCGGGAGACGACGTTCCACTTTCGGGCGAGGTGGCCGTCGAGGAAGTCGGTGGCGGCGGCGAGGACGAAGAGGACCAGGGAGGCGATGAGCCAAGGTGAGGCGTGGAAGGAGGGGTTGGGGTCGCTGCCGGTGATGCGTGGCTCGACGATCAGGCCCACGAAGCAAAGGGCCGAAAGCAGGATCCGGGCCATGGTGAGGGCGTTGGGGAGGGCGGCCTTGCGAGAGATCGAGTTGGTGACACCGCGTGGTCGCTCAGGCATTGAGGCATCGTAGGGATGTGTGTCTGGCTCCTCGCGCGGGGGGGCGGGCTTGACGCACTGGGTGTCTCGCATGGCTGCACCCAGCGGCAACCATGCCACCCCGTCGGATTGGGACCGAGCCGGTGAATCGAGCGGCGAGAATGCTTGCTCCGAGCGGCGAGCGTGCCACCGGCGGCTGCCGATTCGCGTGCTCGCGTGTATAGTGGGCGATCCCCCGTCCCGGAGCCGTGATGTCTGACGCCGACACGACCAAAGCGCCGCGGACGCTGGACCTGCGCCGGATGCTGCGTCACGCGGCGGCGCGGCTGGGTTTTGAGCAGGACTGGTACCTGATCGTGATCGGGGCGATCATCGGGAGCGTGACCGCGCTGGCGGCGATGGGGTTCGCGTGGGCGCTGCATGGGCTGGAGCACAAGACGTTCGAGGCCCAGCGGGCGATGCCGCTCTGGCTGATGCCCGCGCTGCCGATGGCGGGGGCGCTGGTGACGGGGCTGCTGACGTACTTCGGGGCCCGGGAGGCGCGGGGGCACGGGGTGCCGAACGTCATGAAGGCGCTGATCAAGAGCAACGGGCGGATCCCGCTGCGCGTGGGCCTGGTCAAGGCGTTGGCGTCCATCGCCACCGTCGGGTCGGGCGGGTCGGGCGGGCCGGAGGGGCCGATTGTTCAGATCGGCTCGACGCTGGGGTCGAACTTCGGCAAGGTGCTGCACATCAACAAGGAGCAGATGAGCACGCTGGTGGGGTGCGGGGCGGCCGCGGGCATGGCGTCGATCTTCAACGCGCCGATCGCGGGGGTGCTGTTCTGCCTGGAGGTTCTGCTGCGGGATTTCTCGCTGAAGACATTCACGCCGATCCTGGTTGCCTCGGTGTTCTCGAGCGCGGTGACGCAGGCGGTGCTTGGGGAGAATCAGGCGATCTTTCAGACGCCGGGTGTTCATGATTACGCGTTCAGCCTGATGGAGATTCCGTCGTACATCTTGCTGGGCGTGGTGTGCGGGGTGCTGTCGGTCGGGCTGAGCAAGTCTCTGCACGCGGGCGATGAGTGGTTCGCGTCGCTGTTCAAGCGGTTCAAGGTCCATCCCATCGCGCGTCCGGTTGTCGGGGCGTTCATGCTCGGGCTGCTGGGCATTCTGTGGGCGGTCATCGCCCAGACGCCTGGCGGCAACGGTGGGGGGGCCGAGCCGCCTCCCTTCTTTGCCGACGGGTACCGCTCGATCACATGGCTTCTGTCGCCAGAGGCCTTCAACGGCGCCGACAACATGGGCGAGGGGGCGATCCCGATCGCGATCTGGCTCCTGCTGCTGCTGGTGGTGTTCAAGATCGTCGCGACGACGATGACGCTCTCGAGCGGGGGCTCGGGCGGCGCGTTCGCTCCCAGCCTGTTTGTGGGGGCGGTGCTCGGGGCCGCGTTCGGACGGGTGCTGGAGCTGCTCCATCTCATGCCGTTCGGCGGGTCGCCCGCGGCCTACGCCGTGGTCGGGATGGCCGCGGTCATCGCCGGCACCACGCACGCGCCGCTCACCGCGATCCTCATGCTCTTCGAGCTGACGCGGGATGTCTACATCCTGCTTCCGGTGATGCTGGCCGCGGTCATCGCCACGGTGGTGGCGCAGCTGATCGACCGCGACTCGATCTACACCGCGAGCCTGCGGCGTGAGGGGATCAACGTCGGGCGCTCGCAGGACCTGACTATTCTCCGTCGGATTCCGGTGGCGTCGTGCGACATCATGCCGCTGCCGAAGGAGCCGATCTATCCGGCGGACCCGCTGTCCAAACTGATCGAGATGCAGGGGCGGCACCTGGCGACGGACTTCGTGATCGTCGATCAGACGACGGGCAAGTACATGGGGATGGTGACGGGTCAGGACATCCGCACCGCGTTGCTGGACCGCGAGGCGATCCCGCTGCTGCTGGTGGCGGAGTTGATGCGGACCGACCTGCCGACGGTGGGGCGTGAGGAGACGCTGGACACGGTCATCGCGCTGTTCAGCCGGCACGATGTGTCGAGCCTGTGCGTCGTGAGCCCGATCGACCACACGCTGGCGATGGGGATGGTGACGCGGACGGACGTGATGAAGCGGTACCAGCGGGTGCTGGAGGAGTCGTGAGTTGAATCAATGGAGCCCAGCGCGCAAGCGATCGGGCAGCCTTGTGCTTCGGACGCGGGTTGCAAGACACCGTTGCCCGATCGTTCGCGCGGTCGGTTCCGTTGGCGCGAGTCAGGGCGATGCCCAGGGGTGAACGGGCGCGGGAGATTGGGGCGTCGGGGACGGGCTGCTTCCCATCATCGACACGACAACCGCCGCCATGATGAGGCCAAACGCGATCATGTCGTTGGTGCGGAGCTTCTCTTTGAGGATAAAGATGGTGAAGACCGTAAAGACGGTCAGCGTGATGGCTTCCTGCATGATCTTGAGCTGGGGGGCGGTGAAAGGCCCGCCGTGATCGACGTGGCCCAGGCGGTTGGCGGGGACCTGCAGGATGTATTCCGGCAGCGCGATGAGCCATGAGATGAGAATGGCCGCCAGCAGAGTCCACGGCTTCTTGAGGTGGTAATACCAGGCGAAGGTCATGAAGGTGTTGGAGGCGATGAGCAGCAGAATGGTGGTGAGGAATCGTGGCCTTGGCGCAGCGTAGAGGAGCCGCCGTTGGCGGGCAATCGGCGTGACGGTCGTGGTGGCTCCGCGGGCGGGGGGCTGGGCCGCGGATCCGACTGTGGTCTACCGCGCTTCGTCTTCGCGCTGGATGCGGGCAAGTTCGTAGACGAGCCGTGCCGCGGCTGTGTCACCCTCGGCGGCCTTGGCGTACAAGCCCTCGAGGATCGCGCGCGGTTGCTGGTCGGTCACTGGCTCGTCCAGGCCAAGGCGTCGGACGTGGCGGGCCGGGTCTTGGGCGTTGCCGTCGGAGTTCTGGAATGTCACGTTGCGCGAGCCGAAGACGACCTCGCGCCCGGCGAGGGTGACGGTGCGGGCCATGATCGCCGCAATCAGAACGCCGCCGAAGAAGAACGCGAGCGGTCCTGCCCTCGGGGCAAGGGCGATGGACTCGGCAGGGGCGAACGTCCGGTCGGTTGTGTGGGTTTGCATCGAGTCGGATGCCCCTTGCAGGGGCCGCTGGGGCGGGCCGATCTGTGGGCAGTTTTCGGGAGTCGGGCGGTGGGAGTTTCGCGCGTCGCGCCCGGTGGCCGGCGATCCGGACCACCCGGCGGAGCAGTCAGCGCTGCGTGTAGATCATCGGCCTAGCGTGGGGTATGGCTGGACCAGAGTCGGGGCGGCGTGGGATCGCGCTGGCCGTCATCGGCGGTGGCGTGATGGGGCGAGCGATCGTCGAGGGCGGAAGGCGCGCGGGTGTCTTGAGGGACGGGCGCGTCGTGGTCGCGGAGCCGGACTCCGAACGCCGGAGTGCCCTGGCGGGCCTTGGAGTTCGCGTGGCGGCGTCAGCGGGGGACCTGATCGCGGGGGCTCCCGGAGAGGGCGAGGTCTGGGGCGACGACACGGTGGTCGTGCTCGCGGTCAAGCCCCAGATGTTCGCGGCGGTGGCGGCGGAGCTGGCCCCAATCATGTCCGGCCGAAGCGAGCGGTGCGTGATCTCGATCATGGCGGGAGTGCGATCGGCGACGATCCGGGAGCGACTGGGAGACCGGGCGCGGGTGGTGCGTGCGATGCCCAACACGCCAGCGCGGGTGGGGCAGGGGGTGACGGCGATCGCGGCGGGGCCGGGGGCGACGGAGGGGGACATGGCGATCGCCGGTCGGCTGTTCGCGGCGCTTGGGCCGGTTGTGGTGAGGATCGATGAGGGGCTGATGGATGCCTTCACGGCCGTGGCGGGCAGCGGCCCGGCGTATCTGTTCTATCTGGCCGAGGCGATGGAGCGGGCGGCGGTCGAGGTGGGGTTGGATGCGGCGATGGCCCGGCGCGTGGTGGCCCAGACGCTGCGCGGAGCCGCCGCGTTGATCGACGGCGATGGACAGGGCGACCCGGGGTTGCTCCGGGCGGCGGTGACGAGCAAGCGGGGAACCACCGCCGCCGCCGTCGCCTCGCTGGAACGCGACGGCGTGATGGAGTGCTGGGTCCGCGCCATCGTCGCCGCTCGAGACCGCGGCGCGGAACTGGGGCGTCGGTGACCGCGCGCAACCCTTGACGCCCCAGTTCGCCATACGCTCGCGAGCCTCGGGTCGACCGCGCCCGCTAGTACACGTCGTCCTCGATGAGGTCGAGGACTTCCAGGATTTCCCGGAACGCGGCCGCGACCGCCAACTGGTTCTGCGCCTCGATCGCCGCCGACTGGGCCGCCAGCGCGTTGTCCAGCCGCACCGCCAAGGGTGTTCCCTCGTCACGCCGCGCGACCCACGGCCGCAGACGGCCCCACAGCGCATCGGTGGCGGTCGAGTGCTCGCCCTTGGCCGACACCCAGTCGTGGAAGCCCACGTCCAGCATCAGGTCGATCTGCACCGCGGCGATGCGGTCCAGGTCCACCGGTACGGGCGGGTTGTAGAGCGCGATGATGTCAAGGGCAGCCTTGAGCGTGTCGGCGGCCGCTTCCCGCGTGGCGCGCGGGCGACGGTTGGCCGCGTGCCGCACCAGCCCCTCCACCGACCGGTCCATCGCCGCCACGAACGCCTCCGGCGCGCCGGCCCGGATCGCCCGCGGGCGATACACCACCCACGCCGCCGCAATCCGCCCCGCTTTGCGGTCCACGTCCGACCAGTCCGGCACGTCGATCACCACCTCCTCGGCCAGCGACTCGATCAGGTCCAGGTTCCGAGGGATCAGGTACTGCGGCGTGTCGGTCCGGATCAGCAGCGCCAGGTTCAGCTGCTCGTCGGGAGCCCGCACCTCGGTCTCCCCGATCCCCGGCACATACACCTTGTGCTCCTGCGACCCGTCCAGCAGCGTCTCCAGGATCAGCAGCCCTTCGCCCCGCGGGCCAAACGGCGTGGTCGTCGGCTCCGACAGGCTCACCACCGTCGCCTCCTCGAACACCTCGGGGGCGAAGTTCTCGGGGAAGAACACCTGCCCCACCACGGGCGAGCCGGGCATGATCAGGCCGGGGGGCGCTCCGTCCCGCCCCGCCAGCCATGTGCCCTCCATGTCCACGATCTCGCCGTCCTGGTAGTTGAACACGTCCTCGCCGAAGTACCACACGCTCCCGTCGTCGCCCTGCGCGAAGTAGTCGTACGCCACCTCGACCAGCTCGCCGTCCTGGTACGCGACGTACTGCGAGATCCGGGCCGGCGTCGTTCCGCCCGACCAGGTGATCGCGCGGGTCCCGGGCAGCAGCGTCACCTCCGTTCGATAGTCCTCGCCCTCGGTCTGCCCGAGCGTGATGCTCTGGCGGATCAGAGACACCGGCAGGTACGGGTTGCGGATCCGCGTGGGATTGGTGAAGGCCGGCGGGGTCTGCTGGGCCCACGCGGCCCCGCCGACAACCACACCGACCAGGGCCGAAGCCGCCATGGTGTTCGTCAACACGCGCACGCCTGTCTCCTTTGAAGAGTGGGGCGCACCGCGCGGGCGACTCACCAGCCCCCGCGCACGCTCCCCGGCTCCCGCCAGTCTACCTTCAACCCGATCCAACGCAACCCCATATTCTCGGACCCCGGCCAGCACGCGGGCCAGCAGGAGTTGGGACGACCCGCGCCGAGGGTCCTACCCCCTGTCCCATCCATCCCCACGCCGATCGGCAACGCGAGTCTTGATCCCGGCCCGTCCCCGCGTATCCTTGCGTTCGTCAACGAGCGGGCAGGTAGCTCAGTTGGTAGAGCACCGCACTGAAAATGCGGGTGTCGCCGGTTCAAGTCCGGCTCTGCCCATTGAATCGTTTTGCGTGTCTTCGCGTGCCCGCGAGGCCGAGATGCTCGAACTGGGTATGTCGCTTCCTGGGCTGCACGAGCGGGCGACGGCCCTCGCGGCCCTCCCCTCGCTGGGCGTTCTGACGCTCGCCGGGATGACCCCCCCGGACTGGACGGTTTCCTACCGCGATCCAGCCCGTGTTGATGACGACCTGGTCGCGGCCCTCGTTGACGAACGCCCGACCCTCGTGGCGATCTCGGCCCTCACCGCGACGACCCAGACACCGCCGTCATCGCCGGGCTGCGGGCGGAGCTACGTTCTTGAGGCTGCTGATGGGCGGCGGAGGTTTCGCGCGGGAGTGGTGCGTCTGCTTTCTCCAAGGGGCGCGGCTAGTGCCACACTGCTGTCCACTTTTTCACGAAGGTAGAGTTGGTCACGTCTTGATTCTCTCGCCCGATGAGAGCGTCCAGTGAACCGAAGGACTTCCATTGCAGTTCTCGCCGGCGGGGTTTGAGTGATCGCAAGTTGTGCCGCAACGACCAAGCCCGCGCCAAATGTGGAAGCAAAGTCGCCATCCGCCGACACAATCTACGTCGGCTGCATCCTGACCATGGAGGGCGTCACGCCGACCTATGTCGAGGCAGTGGCCGTTTACGAGGGTCGGATCGTCTTCGCCGGCAACCGTGCCGAGGCCATGAAGTTGTCGGGAACGGCGACCAGCGTCAAGAACCTCAGCGGGCAGACGATGATGCCGGGCTTCATTGATGGTCATGCGCACTTCATGCAACTGGGGGCGCGGGCGGTCGGAGCCAATCTACTTCCTTCCCCCGACGGCAAGGCGGACACCATTGATGCGATGGTCTCCGAGCTTCAGGTTTTCGCCAAGTCGCCCGACGTCGCGCAGACGGCCTGGATTTACGGCATGGGTTACGATGATTCCGTGCTCGGCCGTCATCCGACCAAGGCCGATCTGGACCGTGTCTCGACGACGGTGCCGGTTGCCATCATCCATATCTCCGGACACTTCAGCGTGATGAACAGCGTCGGCCTGGCCAAGGCAGGGATTACCGCCGCGAGCAAGGACCCGGTTGGTGGCACGATCGGGCGGATGCCTGGCAGCAGCGAGCCCGATGGCTGGCTGGCGGAAACAGCACACTTCCCCGCGGCGTTTCCCACCCTCACCCCGACCACCCCGGCCGGTAGGGACTACTTCGTCCAGCGTGGGTCAGAGTTGGCCGAGAGCTGCGGCCAGACGACGGTGAACGAGGGCCGGGTGTTTGATGCGGCGACAGCGAAGTACATGCAGAGCCTGGCGGAACGCGGCATGTTCGGCATCGATGTGATCGGTTTTGCCGATTCTCTCGATACCAGCGAGGTTCCGGTCTGGGGGCACAAGTATCGCTCGCGGCTGCGCTTCGCCGGAAGCAAGATCACGCTCGACGGCTCGCCGCAGGGTCGCACGGCATGGCGCACCACGCCCTATTTGATCCCGCCTGACGGGTTTGGCCTGCCCCCCGAAACCTGATCCAGTGCCTATGAGAGTCCCGAAGGACCCCGGTCGGGTCCAGGAGGCTCTTGGCGATGAAGCGGACGAGGCACTCGGCGGAACAGATTGTGGGCAAGCTGCCTCCGCTGAGCATCGCGGCACTCGCGCTCCCCCGCACGCCTTCCCAACCCCGTCACGAGATACCATCCCCGCGTGCCCGCCCTAGCCACCATCATCGACGGCAAGGCTCTTGCCGAGTCCTTCCGCGCCCGTCTCCTGCAGCGCATCGACGCTCTCCGCGCACGGGGCGCGTCGGTCCGCCTCGACGCCATCCTCGTCGGGTCGGCCGACAACTCCTCCCGCGTCTATGCAGAGAACCAGGCCAAGACCTGCCAGGCCATGGGCATCGAGTACCGCCTGCACAGACTCGCCGACGGCTCGGGCTTCGACGACATCGCGGGGCGGGTTCTGCTGCTGTCCAGCCTCGATGATGTCCACGCCCTCATGGTCCATCTCCCGCTGCCCGAGGGCGTTGACGCGTACGAGGTGCAGCGTCGCATCGCACCGGAGAAGGACGTCGAGGGCGTCAACCCCGCCAACATCGGCAACATCGTCTATGGCCGCTCGTCGCTCGCACCCTGCACCGCCCTGGCCACCGTGGAGATGATCTTGTCCACGGGCGTTCAGCTCCACGCCAAGCGCGTCGTCGTGATCGGCGCGGGCGACGTGGTCGGCAAGCCCATCGCGGTGCTGCTCATGCGGCATGAGGCGACCGTCATCTCCTGCAACAAGTTCACCTGGGGGATCGAGGAACTCGCACGCTCGGCCGACGTCCTGGTGGCCGCCGCCGGCGTGCCGGGCCTGGTCCCCGCCGAGTGGATCAAGCCCGGCGCCGTGGTCGTGGATGTGGGCGTCAACCGCATCAAAGCCGCCGACGGCACCATGAAAACAGTGGGGGACGTCGCCTTCGAGCAGGCCTCCCGCGTCGCCGGATTCATCAGCCCCGTCCCCGGCGGTGTCGGTCCCATGACGGTCGCGATGCTCCTGCGCAACGTCGTCGATGCCGCAGAACGCGCTATGAAGTAGAGGGGCCGGCGCGTCGACTCAACAGAAACGGCTGCGCAAGCGGTCGGCCACTGCCCACAAACCCCACGCGACCGGCGAGTCCGCGCGGCAAGGCCTGACGCACGGTGGCCCACCGCTCGCGCGGACGGTTGTGTCGACGGCGCGACCACGCACTGGCTCAACGCTTCGGCCCGACCTGATCCCACCGGGCTCGCGCCAGCGTCTCATTCCAACTCGCCTGCCATCGCACCGCAACCAGCGCCCGCGCCTCGCCTTCCTCCTTGTCCGGCCCGCTCTCAAAGATCAACTCCGCGGGCTTCCCAGCGAGCTGCGCGAGAGCCTCCAGGCGGTCGCGATCGAAGATCACGATCGCGTCTTCGGGCGGGATCCGCGGCGGCTCGCCCTTGCCGCGCCACACCGCGCTGGGCCACACCCCGGCGTCCAGGTACAACTGGCCCGCCTCGTAAGGCTGCAACGACCCGTTCCACACTTCCGGCGCGTGACCCGACATCCGCTGCGACTCCAACCAGCGATACAGCGACCGCCACTTGGCCTGCGTCGGGTCCTGCGGGATCGCCGCGGTCGCCGCGCCCAGCACGCCCAACGCGAACGCCGCGCCCACGACCCGCCCGTACCACCGCGAGTCGGTGTTCCTGATCCAGATCGGCGCCCAGTGCGCGATCCACAACGCCGCGATCCACGCCAGCATCGGCCACACATGCATCATGTACCGGTCGCGCTTGTCGGCGAAGAACGCGCTCAGCAGCACCAGCCACAGCACGCTCCACACCACGCACAACGCGATCGCCTGCCACTCGCGGCTCAGCACCGCCCTGGGCCGCTGCTCGATCGGCAGCTCCTCGTCCGCCTGCAGGTACAGGTCGGGCCGCAGTTTCGAGTGGTCGCTGGGCAACGCCTCCGGGGGCGCGTCCGGATAGGTCGATCCCTCCAGAACGCAGCGCCCGCGCGAGGCCACGATCCGCCTGGCGATCACCCACACTCCACCCGCCAGCGCGATCGTCCACGGCATGAACTGCACGGCCACGATCCCCGCATACTTCCACCATGCCTCCGACGGGAACTCCCCGTCCCCAGCCCCCCGCTCGAACACCTCGCGCCCGAAGTACTGATCCAGGAACACGTCCTGGTGCGTCGCCATCATCGACAGGTGCCAGGGCAGCGCGACCAGCAACGCGAGCCCCATCGCCACGCCCACCCACGCCGCCACCTTCCGGTGCCCCACCAGCGCCATCCACGCGCCCATGATCGGCAGCGTCAGGATCGGGAACAACGGCTTGCACAGCATCGCCAGGCCCACCGGCACGCCCGCCAGAATGATCCACCCCTCCAGCCTCCTGAGCGCGCCGACCATGCACATCCACACCGCGCTCAGCATGAAGAACACCAGCCAGTAGTCCAGCACCACCCGGTGCAGGTGGATCCACATCGGGTACGAGATCGCCAGGATCAAGCCCGTCAGCATTCCCACCTTCGGCCCGCTCAGCGTCCGCGCGATCAGTGTGCTCATCAGCACGCACCCCGCCGCCGCGATGAGTTGCGGCAAGCGGATCGTCCACAACTCCACGCCCAACATGCTCAGGAAGAACCCGTGGATCCACATCACCAGCGGGGGCTTGTTGAAGTAGGGCAGGTCGCCCGCCATGGGGGTCCAGAACGTTCCCTCCCGGAACATGTGCAGCCCGACGCCGGCGTACAGGGCGGTATCCACCTTGTACGTCCCGCTGAACATGCGAAGCAGGCCCATCGCCACGATCAACGCCACCGGCAGCAGGTACACCCGCAGGTAGGGCCAGTGCGTCAGATATCGGGGCACGGGGGCTGACATGCCTCGGACTGTAGTGAGTGCCGTCATCGCCCGACCTCCTTCAAACTCCTGCGGCCCCGGCCAACCCGGACCACCGCCGCCAGCGGTCACAACCCCCGCCAGAGGCCAAAGATCGGCTCGCCAAGGCAGAACTTGCGCTACGACGCACCCCAGCTCGGGTGGGCGGGTTTTCCAACCGTCAGGCCCGGCACAGTGTGAGCGGTGTCCATATGAGGACGGCCCATTTCGGTCCGAGCCCCTGGCGGAAGCCGTGCGTCCAACCCGCAGCCGATCTGGATTCCGGACGCTCCCGCAACCGATGGACCGTCCGGGCAATAGACGGGAATCTGGGACGTTGGCATCTCTGTTGGGAGCGCGGCGACCACGGCACACGCTATGATTGGATTACGTTCGCCGACCCGGTCGGGTCTGAAGGGATTGGGACCATGAAGCCTGTCATCATCGCCGCCGCTGTCGGGGGTGTCGTGCTCATCGCCGGAGCGGTCGCCATGCTCCCGAGGGAAGAGCCGCTTCTCGCCCCACCCCCCACGCCGCCGGCTCCGCGTCCCGTCGTTCGCGAGCCCGAGCCGCAGCCCGAGCCCCAGGTCGAGCAGGTCCGCCAGTGGCAGGGCCAGGGCGGCCCCTTCGGCGACATGATCCGCCAGTACACCGCCGAGTTCGACGCCGACCGCGACGGCGTGCTCAACCCCGAGGAGATGCGGGCCGCCTGGGCCGCTTTCGAGGAGCGTCAGAAGGCCCAGTGGGACACCAACGGCGACGGGGTTCTCTCCGATGAGGAACGCCGGGCCGGCATGGAGCAGATGATCCGCGAGCGGACCGAGGCCGAGATGACCCGCCGCTTTGATCGCGATGGAGATGGCCAGCTCAACGATGCCGAACGCGCCGAGATGGAAACCGCCCGCGCCGAGCGCCAGGCCCGCCGCCAGCAGTGGGAGATGGAAAACTACGACACCAACAAGGACGGCATCATCTCCGACCAGGAGCGCGCCAGCGTCGACGCCCAGCGCCAGCAGCAGCGCGAGCAGTTCCAGACCATGGTCGCCCAGCGCTTTGACGCCGACGGCGACGGCCAGATGAGCCGACTCGAGTGGCGCTCCGCCGGACAGACCATGCGCCAGGAAATGCAGGACGCCCGCACCGCGGGGCGGGTTGACGCCAACGGCGACGGCATCGCCGATGCCGCCGACTTGGCCAACTGGGCCCAGAAGATCGCCGCCGGCGACATGTCCGCCGACCTCAACGGCGATCAGGTTCTCGACCAGCGCGACCTGCAGTGGGCCAATGAAGCCGTCGCCACCGCGTCCACGCGCCGCGTCGACCCCGCCTGGGAAGCCATGATGGCCCAGATGCAGCAGCAGGGCGGAGGCCGCGGCGGCATGGTGGAGTTGCGCACGGGCGGACCCGG
>Ga0163144_10014104_pt1 | contig 16611 bp, 12 predicted proteins | sample OliLak19BULKMAT1_FD_123175 | JGI IMG/M metagenome (GOLD analysis project Ga0163144, IMG submission 123175) | Freshwater microbial mat bacterial communities from Lake Vanda, McMurdo Dry Valleys, Antarctica - Oligotrophic Lake LV.19.BULKMAT1 | ecosystem: Environmental > Aquatic > Freshwater >... | reverse complement strand
GCTGCGGCTGGTAGCTGCGGCTGGTAGCTGCGGCTGGTAGCTGCGGCTGGTAGCTGCGGCTGGTAGCTGCGGCTGGTAGCTGCGGCTGGTAGCTGCGGCTCGACGGGATGTGCGCCGATTCAGAGAATGCGGCCGGTTGCTGAGTCGCTCGCGGGTGATGCGCAACGGCGCTAATTGGCGAATAGATCCATAGAAACGGCTTGAATCGAGGAATCGATTCCACTACAATGGGAGCGATTCCGAGAGGATCGAGCTTGTGCTCTCCGAAGGATCGAACAGGCCGGAAGGTGGAGAGACTGATGGCGAAGGGTTTGTCGAAGAGGCGTCCGAAGTTGGGCGCGAAGGGCAAGAGGTCCGCGGCCAAGAAAAAGGTGGTCAAGGAGCGTCGGGAGCGTCGGGAGCGTCGGAAGGGCGCTGATGAGACTCCGGCGTTCGGTTTCATGAACATCGGCGGCGCGCGCAAGGGCGCGGGGCGGAAGGCCATGTTGCGAGCCGATGGGAAACGCGTGCATCACACGCACGCGGCGCGCAAGGGCGTGACGCGCCATCGGCCCGTGCACGTGACCGTGAACATCGTCGCGGGCTTGCCGAGTCTGCGGAGGGCCGATATCGCTGTCCATGTGCTCGCCGCGATCGCGGGCGGGAACCAGCGTGAGGACTTTCGGGTCGTTCACTTCAGCGTGATGTCAACCCACGTTCACATGATCTGCGAGGCGCATGGGAACAAGGCGCTCGCGCTCGGTATGCGCGGGATCGGGGGACGCGTCGCCAAGAAGGTGAACAAGCTGCTCGGTCGCAAGGGACGCGTGATCGCCGATCGGTTTCACGCTCACGTGCTGAACACGCGCGCCGAGGTGCGGAATGCGGTGCGCTATGTGCTTCGCAACGCCGAGCGACACGACGTGTTGGGCGGCGCCTCTGAAACGGCGGACATTGGCGGCCTGGGCGGTTCGGAGGACACGGGCACGGAGGGACGCTCGAAGCGCGCTTGGTGGACCGGGCTGGATCCGCTTTCGAGCGCGGCGGCATTCCCGTATTGGCGCGAGGCGGAAGCGAATACGGCTAGTGGAGTCCCGGAGGTGCTCGTCGCGGGCGTGGGTGGGATCGTGCGGGATGCGCAGTGTTGGTTGTTCCGGAACGCGTTCGATGGTGAGCCGTTGTCGATGTATGAAGTGCTACCGGCGGCACGTCGGCGAGCGGCGAAGCCGATGTTGGGCCAGCGGGTAAGAACGACGCCCCGTGCGGGACAGGACGGAGGCCTCGAGGCTTGAAGATGTGCTCTCGCGAAAAAGGATTCGCAACGCAGCCGTCTCTCCTCCAGCGTACTCGTGTCGCCTCCCGCGCCGCTGGGAATGCTCGCGCGCTCCGCTGCCTCCCTTTGGGCTACCCCCCGCCCTTGGGAACCAGTCTTGCTTCGCCCAGCGCCCTCGCCGGGCACCCCAGGGTGTGGGGCGCGCTAGCGGGGCGCAGTCCCCGCGTGCTGTCGAACTGGCCCTGTGCCCCGCATCTGGCCCGCCGCATCCTCGTTCTCGGTTCGAGTCCAGGCTTGCGCGCGACGCGCGCGAGCCGCACGCTCTCGGCATGTTGACCAGGATGCGTTACGCCATGATCTTGTCGCCGCTGGCTCTCGCCGCGGCCTTCACATCGTCAGGGCTCGCGGGCGAATCACCCGGCGGACTTGCGCGCGGGTCCTCCAGGGCGTCGTCCGAGGACGTGATCGTCGGCAGTGGGGAACATCGCTTTCGATGGGATGGCGCGTGGCCGCGGCTGCCCGAAAGCGTCGTGCTCGGCAACACCCACGGCAACGTCGTGGTCGACGCGGCGGGTCGCGTCTACTTCAACACGGACTCCGAGCACGCGATCGTCGTCGTGGGGGCGGACGGTGCGTACGAGCGCTCGATCGGCGCCGAATGGCGCGGCGGGCTGCATGGCATGGACCTCGTGCGCGAGGGCGACGAGGAGTTCCTCTACATCGCGCACCTCGGTCGGCACGCGGTCGCGAAGCTGACGCTCGCCGGAGAGACGCTCTGGACGGTGGGTTGGCCGCGTGAGTCCGGCCTCTACGAGGAAGAAAAGCAGTTCAACCCGACAGCGATCGCCGTGCGCCCCGACGGCGGCTTCTACGTCGCGGATGGTTACGGGCGGAGCTGGGTTCACGAGTATTCGGCCGAGCGCAAGTGGCTGCGCGCCTTCGGCGGTCCCGGTGGCGAGCCGGGTCGGATGCAGACGCCGCACGGCCTCTGGTGGGACGACGCCGGTGAACGTCCGTTGCTCGTCGTCGCCGATCGCGAGAACCACCGTTTGCAGCGCTTCTCGCTCCAGGGCGAGCTGGTGGATGTCCTGGGCGCGGAGCTGCGGCGGCCGTGCAGCCTCGCGCGACGGGGCGGGCTCTACGCGGTGGCCGACCTCACCGGGCGGGTGACCCTGGTCGACGCGAACAAGGGTCTGGCGGTCGCGCACCTCGCGGAGCAGCCCGATCCCGAGCGGCGCGCGCGCAACGGCGTGCCGCGGGCCGACTGGCGCGCTGGCGAGTTCTTGGCACCCCATGGCGTCGCGTACGGTCCCGATGGCGCGCTCTATGTCCAGGACTGGAACCACCTCGGGCGTGTGACGCGCCTGGCGCCCGTGACGCCCTGAGCCGCGGAGTGCTTGGGACGCAGGGTTCCTGGACGCAGGGCTCGTGGGACGCAGGGCTCCTGGGACGCAGGGCTCCTGGGACGCAGGGCTCCTGGGATGAAGGGCTCCTGGGATGAAGGGGACCTGGGATGAAGGGGACCCAGGCACCCTGAGGCCCGCTGTCCCGCAGCCCTCGCGCTCCGAGTCGGTTTGGGTTCGAGGAGCCAGCTGCCGATAGACTCCCGGGATGAGTGTGTTCCACACGATCGATCCAGGCGCCTCCGCCTGGAGCGAGGCCTTCCCCGCCGTCCGCTGAACGGCTGCTCTAGGGATGTCGATCAAGCGCACGCTCGTACACCGTTTCCGCGTCGTGCTCGGCCACCTCGGCTGGAAGACGCGCAGCCTCGAGGCTTGGGAGCGTTGGCACGACCCGGTGGTGAAACGCTCGGTCGAGGAGGTCCTGTCGTTCGTGCCCGAGGATGGGCTATTCCTCGACATCGGCGCGAACGTGGGCCTCTTCTCGAAGCACCTGCACGCCGCGCGGCCGCGCGCGCGCGGCATCCTCTTCGAGCCGGTGACGGTGTACTTCGAGCGCTGTCGGGACCGCTTCAAGGACGCCCCCGGCATGCGCGTCGAACACCTCGCCATCGGTGACGAGGACCACACCGCGACGATCTACAAGGCCGCGCACAATCCAGGCGGCAACTCCTTGGTCGACGAGCTCATGTTCGACCGCCGGCCCAACGCGCGCGTCGCGCCGGACATGGTGGTCGAGACCGAAGAGGTCACGGTGCGACACATCGGGCGTTGGCTCGAGGCCGAGGGCATCGATCATGTCGACTTCATCAAGTCGGACACGGAGGGGTATGACTACGCGGTGCTGCGCGGCCTCCTGCCGTGGCTCGAACGCACGGGCTGCCGGCCGGTGCTGCTCTGCGAGTTGATGCTGGACAGCTACCACACGCGGCGAGTCGAGCAGCGCGAGGCGCTGGAGGCGCTGTTCCGCCTCGGTTACGCCGAGGTCGATCCGGCCAAGCTCGACGACGTCGTGGTGGATGTGTTGCTCGTGCCTCGGGACCGAGCGCGGTGAACCAGAGGGCGATCCCGTGCGCCGCGTCCAGAAGGTCCTGAAGAGTCGGTTCGTACGCGAATCGACGACACTGCAATTCGCGGCGCTCGCTGCCGCCGCGAGCAATCTCACGAGCTCGGTGGTCCTGACCCACGTGCTCGGCGCCCAGGAGCTCGGAGGGTTCTACCTCGCGACGGCGGCGTTCTCCTTGCTCTGGGCGCTGTTGAATCTCGGGTTGCCGGCAGTCGTGACCGGGGAAATCGCGCGTGCGCTGCAGGCGGACCGACGTGAGGACGTCGCGCGCTGGCTCGGCGCGTTGGCGTGGCTTACACCCGCGTCGGCGGCCATCGCCGCGTTGCTCGGGTGGTTCGTGCTCGTGCCGATCGTTGCGCGGGTGTATTCGCCGGAGGTCGCGTGGCTCGCGGGCTGGATGTGCCTGCTGCCGCTGATCGATGCGCCGCGCATCGTGCTGTCCGCGGCGCTGCAAGGCACGCGCAGGATGGCGAGCCTCGCGCGTGTGGACCTCGGACAGGAGTTCGTGCGTGTGATCCTCGTCGTGCTCGGGGCGCTCGTGACGGGGGACGCGACGGGGCCGCTCGTCGCGACACTCGCCGCGTCGGTGGGGGGGAGCCTCTTGGCCCTCGACCTCTACCGCCAAGAGCGCCGCGCCGGCGTCGCGCTGCCGCCGCTCGCGAGAGTGCTGCGCGCGGAGGGCGCGCCGTTCCGGCGTGCGCTGCGCGAAGGGCTCAAGGTCGGCTTCGTGCGCAACGTCGACGCGCTCGGTATGCAAATCCTGCCGGCGCTGATCCTCGGCTTCTTCGCGCAGCAGGCGTGGGTCAGCTACCTGCGTATCGCGCAGCGGCTCGTGGCCATCGCGCAGCTCGTCATGCAAGGCATCAATCGCACCGCGCTCCCCGCCCTCTCGGCGCTCGCCGGTGTGAAAGACGTGCGCGGGCTGCGCAGGCTCTATTGGCGCGCGTCCGTGCTGAGCGGCGTGACGATTTCGACGGGCATCCTGTTCGTTCTGCCGGCGCTGCCTCTAGCGATCCGGACCTTGTTCCCGGAGGAGTTCCATTCACCGGTGTGGAGGATCGTGCTGATCTTGGTCCCGGGCGTGATGGTCGCGTCCTTCTCCGTGGCCAACGACATTTTTTACCTCGTGACACGGCAGATGCGGATCGCGATCCTGTTGTCGCTCCTCGGGCTCGTGATCAACACGGCACAGGTCACTCTCTGCGCTTGGCTCTGGCCGACGATCGGCGTGGCGATCGGTCTCACCGTGACTTGCTTCTGGAGCCTCGTGCACGTGGCCTACGCCTGGCGCTGGTTCCGTGCCCATGCCGGGACTCTCAATCGAGTGCCGATGCCCAGCTAGGAGCCTGCGTTCGTCCCGATCGGGGACCCCCGCGCGGTCATCCGTTACAAGTCGCAGCGCCCAGGGGCCGATGTTCCTCAATGACCCTCCATGAGCGTCACCCCTCTGATCCCACCGTTGCGTGCCGTGGTCTTCGACCTCGACGGCACCCTCTACGTCCAGCCGCCGCTGCGGCGGCGGATGGCCATGGAGCTCCTCCTGGCGCCGCTCTTCGGACCTCGACGGGCGCTGCGCGCGACCCGCAATTTGCGCGCGTTTCGGAACGAGCGTGAGGGGCTGCGACACCTCGGCCGCCCGACCGAGTCGCTCGAAGCGCTGCAGTTCTCGCGCCCGGCCGCCAAGCTCGGCGTCGCGCCCGACGCGCTCCGTGCCACCGTCCAGGACTGGATGTTCGAGCGGCCGTTGCGGCACCTACTGCCGTGCGCTCGCCCGGGGCTCAGCGAGCAGCTCGCGCGTCTCGCTGCCGCAAAACTCGCCCTCGGAGTGTTCTCGGACTATCCCGTCGACGCGAAACTCCGCGCGCTCGGGGTGCGGGACCACTTTTCTGTCGCGTTCGACGCGACTGATCCGGAGGTCAATGCGTTCAAGCCGCACCCGCGCGGCTTCGAGCTCGCCGCCGAGCGCCTCGGTGTCGCGCCGCGCGAGGCGCTCTATGTCGGCGACCGCGTCGATGTCGACGTCGGTGGCGCCCACGCCGCCGGCATGCACGCGGCCTGGCTCGTCGCGCGCCCGCCAGCTGTGCTACCCGAGGCTCCCGCGGGCCTCGCGCTCCTGTGTTACTCGGACCTGAGAGAGCTGGTCGATGCAATCCTCGCCCCTCGTCGCTAGATCAATCTCTGTGCGCCCCTACATCCAGATCGCGCGAATCGACCATTGGTTCAAGAACGCCTTCATGCTGCTCGGCGTGATGCTCGCGTTCTTCTATGAACCGGAGCTCGCGCGGCTCGAGTCCGCGTTCGTGCTCGTGGTCGCGTTTTTCATCACGTGCATCGTCGCGTCGAGCAACTACGTCCTCAACGAGTACCTCGACGCGCCCTACGACCGCTTGCATCCGACCAAGTGCATGCGGCCCGCCGCGCAGGGCCTCGTCGTCGGCTGGATCGCGCTGCTCGAATGGGGGCTGCTCGGGCTGATCGGGGTCACCGCTGCCTTCCTGCTGAACCCGTCCTTCGGGCTCTCCGCAATGTCGCTCTGGGTGATGGGCTGCATCTACAACCTGCCGCCGATCCGCACCAAAGAGCTGCCTTATATCGACGTCCTCAGCGAGTCGATCAACAACCCGATCCGCTTGTTGCTCGGCTGGTTCGCGCTCGTCCCCGATCGGCTGCCGCCGCTGTCGCTCGCGATCGCCTATTGGATGGTCGGGGCGTACTTCATGGCGACGAAACGCTTCGCAGAGTACCGCGCGATCGGCGACCCGAAGCTGGCGGCGAGTTATCGGCGCTCGTTCCGTTGGTACGACGACGATCGACTGCTCGTCAGCATGGTGTATTACCTGGTGGCGTTCGGCATCTTCAGCGGCATCTTCTTGGTGCGTTACCGACTCGAGCTGATCCTGTGCGCGCCGACCGTCGCTTGGTTCTTCGCTTACTACATGAAGCTCGGGCTGAAGCCGGATAGCCCGGTCCAGGCGCCCGAGAAGCTCTACCGCGACCGTGGATTCATGATCTGCGCGTTCGTCAACCTGGCGCTCTTCGTGTTGCTCATGTACACCTCGATCCCGAGCCTCTACTGGCTCTTCAACGTGGACCAGGCGCGCTTTGCACCGCTCTGGCGCATCGGATGAGAGTCGACGCGACACGAGGCGGGGCCATGATCGGACCTCGCGCTTCTCTGCTGACGCGCTTCCTCGTGTGTCTCGGGGTCGTCGTCGCGCTGGGTCTGTGCGGCGGGCGAACCTCGAGTGAGCTCGGCGCATTCGAGGACGAACCCGCGCATGTCGTGACGGCGCTGATGATCCACGACTGGCTCACGACGTTCGAGCCGCTGCACCCGGTGCGTTTCGCCGAGGACTATTACGTCCATTATCCCAAGGTCGCGGTCGGGCAATGGCCGCCGGTGTATCACGGCCTCCTCGCGTTGTGGATGCTGGTGTTCGGCGCGTCCAAGCTGGCCGTGCTCGCCTTCAACTGGGTGCTCGTCGCGCTCACGGCGGCCTTGATCGGTGAGCTCGCGCTCGGCGAGGTGTCCCGGGTCGCGCCCGTGGCAGGCCGTCCGCACAGAGGTACGAATGCGGGCCCATTTAGGACCGGGGTCTCGCGCGCAGGTCTCGTGTTCGCCACCACGACGGGGCTCATCTATGTCGCGTTGCCGCTGGTCCAGGACCTCGGCGGCGGCGCGATGCTCGAGGTGCTGGTCGGGCTCTTCGGGACGCTCGGGGCGCTCGCGTTCGGGCGTTGGATGGAGGCCCCTGGTGTCGCACGCGCCCTCGCCTTCGCGGGTTGTGCGGCGCTCACCATCTTGACGAAGGGCAGCGGTCTCGCGTTCGCCTTCGTGCCCATGATCGCGCTCGTTCTCGCCCGTCGGCCGCGGCTGGCGCTGGCGCCCTCGCTCTGGCTCGTGCCGGTCGCGGTCGGGCTCGTGTGTGGGCCGTGGTACCTGTTTTCAATCGACCAGAGCCGCTCGAGCTGGAACGAGGGGACTGCGCCCGGTGCAGAATTCGTCGCGCGCGCGCTGCAGTACTACCCGCGCGAGCTCGTCGTGCTCGGAGGCGGGCTGTTCCTGGTGCTGGTGCTCTTCGGCGTCTGGGCGCATTTGGGCGCGCGGCGAGCCAGCGGTTCGGGCGGCTCTCGGGCTGACGCGGCCGGCGGCTCGCGCTTCGAGTGCAACGGGCGCGAACGCAGCGCCGCCTACCTCGCCTGGCCGTTGGCACTCGGCTGCCTCCACTGCGTCGTCCCGAGCAGCCTCGAGGCCAGGCACCTCGTCGCGGCAGCGCCGTTGCTCGTCGTGTTCGGCGCTCTCGGCGCGCACGCTTTGATCGGCCGGGCGGTAGCGTTCGGGGCCGTGATGTGCGCGGGGACCGAGCGTCGTCTCGTCACGGCGGCGATGCTCATCGGCCTCGTGTTCGCAGTCCAGGGTTTCCGGATCGAGCCCAAGGAGGAACGGGGCTTTGCGGCGCTCGCGCGAGCGGTGCAAGAGCGCCCCGAGCTCGAGGGTCGAGCGGTGTTGGTCGTTTCCGGCGCCGCGGGCGAGGGCCTCGGTGTGCTCGCGCTCGCGCTGACCGATCATCCGCGTCGGTCACGCCAGGTGCTGCGCGCGAGCAAGGTGCTCGCGCGGTCGAGCTGGATCGGGGCCGACTACGAGCCGCGCTTCAGCGACGCGCGCACGGTCCGTCGGTGGCTGGAGAGCGTTTCGGTGGCGGCGGTCGTGTTCGATGACGCCACGCCAGCCCGTCATCGACGGGCGCATGTCGAGCTCGTCCGCGCGGCGCTTGCGTCGGAGGGCTCGCCGTGGCGCCTCGTGCGGCGTTTTGATCGGATCATGGCAGGGGAGGATTACCCCGGCGCCCTGGAGTTGTGGGTCGCCCCAGAGCTGGCGACGCGCCCGCAGGTGACCCTCGGCCTGAACGAGGTGCTGAGCCGCTTCGATGAGGATATCCCGGAGTTGGCTCAGGACGCTCGGCGTTGACTTTTGGGTCGCGACGCGCGGCCTTCGCATAGACGCGCGGCATTCGCATACGGGTTGCCGAATCGGCGTACGGTACCAGGTACGCGGCGCCGATTCGGCAACCTTGCAACGAATGGGCTGCGCGTCGTTCCAGTACCACGCGGCGCCCTGCAACGAATGGGCTGCGCGTCGTTGCAGTACAGCGCGGCGCCCTGCAACGAATGGGCTGCGCGTCGTTCCAGTACCGCGCGCCGCCCCCGCAACGAATGGGCTGCGCGTCGTTCCAGTACCGCGCGTCGCCCCCGCAACGAATGGGCTGCGCGTCGTTCCAGTGCCGCGCGTCGCCCCCGCAACGAATGGGCTGCGCGTCGTTTCAGTACCGCGCGGCGCCCCTGCAACGAACGGGCTGCGCGTCGTTCCAATACCGCGCGGCGCCCCTGCAACGAATGGGCTGCGCGTCGTTCCAGTACCGCGCGTCGCGCGAGGCGTTACCCTGTGCTGAATGAGCGCGGAGACCACAGCGGTAGGGGCCCTCGCGGCTTGCCCGACGTGTGGGATGATCCAGCGGGTTCCAGCCCTCGAGCGGAAGGAGCGCGCGCGCTGCGTCCGGTGCCGGGCCGTCGTGCGCGCGCCCGAGCGCAACGCGCGCTCGCAAGCGCGCACAGCGGCGCTCGCGCTGGCGGCCCTCGCGCTCTGGCCCGCGGCCGTGACCTTGCCCGTCATGCACATCGAGCGTTTCGGGCAGGCGAACGATGCGAGTGTGTGGTCGGGTAGCATCGGCCTCCTCGGGCGCGGCGAGTGGTTCGTCGGGGGTGTCGTCTTCGTGTGCTCGCTGCTGTTGCCGTTGCTGAAGCTCCTGGCGTTGCTCGCGATCACGGGCGGCCGGCGTTTCATGCAGCACCGAATGCGCTCCTTGCTCTACCGCCTCGTCGACTGGACCGGGCGCTGGGGCATGCTCGACGTGCTGCTGGTCGCGGTCGTCGTCGCGTGGGTGAAACTCGGTGACTTCGCGGACGTGGCGCCGGGACCCGGCGCTGCTGCCTTCACCCTCGTCGTGCTCCTGAGCCTCGTGGCCGGCGCGACGTTCGATCCGCACACGGTCTGGGAAGAAACCGACACCAATCGATGACCGAGCCCATCCCCACCGCCCAACGCGAGCCGACGCCGCGGCGTTCCTTCGTCTGGATCCTGCCGCTCCTCGCCCTCGCGCTGTCGCTCACGCTGCTATCTCAGGGGTGGCGTGGGAATGGCCCGACCGCGCGCATCCAGGCGGTGGACGGACACGGCATCCGCGAGGGTGACTCGCTTCGGCACCTCGGGATCGTAGTCGGCGCGGTCGAGAGGGTCCGCCTCGCGGCGACGCTCGATCACGTCGAGCTGACCGTGCGCTTCAGGCCCGACGCAGCGGGGCTCGCGCGCGAGGGCAGTCGCTTTTGGATCGTGCGCCCGCATCTCGCGCTGGACTCGATCTCGGGTCTCGAGACGATCGTCGGCGCGCGTTACATCGCGTTGATGCCTGGGCCGGAGGGCGGATCGCGCCGCGACGAGTTCGTGGCGCTCGCGAGTCCACCGCTCGAAGAGGTGCTCGAGCCGGGTGGCGTCGAGATCCTGCTCTTTGCGCCGCGGCGCCTCGGGCTCCGCGCCGGCGCGCCGGTCGAGTACCGCGAAGTGCGCGTCGGGACCGTGCTCGCCGTGGGGTTGGCTAGCGACGCGTCCGGGGTCGAGTCGCGGGTCTACATCCAGCCGCGGTACGCGGAGCTCGTGCGCGAAGGGACCCGCTTCTGGGAGGCGGGCGGCTTCGAGTTCGACCTCGGATTGACCTCCGGCGTCCATGTCGGGTTGGAGTCCCTGCAGGCGATGCTCGTCGGCGCGGTGCGTTTCGCGACGCCGCCGAGCGCGGGCGCGCTCGCGCGCACAGGTCAGCGCTTCCAGCTCGCCGAGCGCCCGCAGAAGGAGTGGCTCGAGTGGCTCCCGAGTGTGCCTGTCGGGGCCGCTCAGCTCACGACGGGCGCCGTGGCGCCGCTCGTCGTGCGGGCGCGACTCGCGTGGCGCGAGGGGCGGGTGCTGAAGCGCAAGAAGGAACGCCAGGGTTGGCTCGTCCGCACGGACGACGGCGTCCTGGGACCCCTCGATCTCTTGACGGTGCCGGAGGACGCGCTCGGCGGGGAGGCGCAGCTCGAGCTCGAGGGGACGTCCCTGGAGCTGCTCGGGCTCGCGCCGGCAGTCGACCTCGGCCACGGGCTCGGGCGGCGAGCCCTCGAGGTCAGCCCCAGCGAGGCTGGGAACAGCCGCGCGGTCCGGCCGCCGCTCGATTCGCGCCGCGCGCTCGAGCCCGAGGACCTCTTGCTTTTGCGCGACCCAGGCTCGGATCCGATGGCGATCGGCGCTCCACGTCTCGCGTCCACCGAGGACGAGGGGGTCTTCGAGCTCCTGGAGAGCCCTGGTGTCGACGAAAACTGGCACGGAGCGGTCGCGCTCGCGCGGTCGGACGGTCGCCTCGTCGGGGTCCTGCGGGTCGAGCCGAAGCGGACGATCTTGGCGCCCCTGCCCTGAGGCGGGGGGGCGGCACTTGTGCTCTCGCCAATGTGTCGCAGTCTTTGGCGAAAGCGGTCCAGAAGTCGGGTGGGCGGGCCGAAGCAATGGGGTGGAAGGAGTTGACCCTCCTGTCCGTGGCGCAGCCCGGATGTGAGGGACGTCGGAGCCATGACGCGCTCGGGTGGGATCGGAGAGAACCCCCGCCCGGGCGCGGCTGGCAGCGATCGGAGGCACGCAACGGAGATCGAGCGCAGGCTCGGTCGAGGCCCCGGTGCTGGGAAGTCGGCCGCCGTGTTCGGCGCCACACCGGCACTTGGGCGGTTAGGGAAACGGGGCCCCGCGTGAGCGGGGCCCCGTTCTATGCCGGTCGCTGACCGTTGGACCTCTGGTGGTCACTTCGCGGTATGCGCCACCCCGACCGTAGTCGTGGGGGCGGCGACCGCGGAGATGCTGGGCCGCTCGACCAGCTGCGACGCGACGCTCCCCGCGCAGGACCCCGGCGCGAGCCAGAGGATCGCGCGCAGGTGGTTCACATCTTGATCGAGCCAGCGCGACAGGCGCTCGAGGACCTCGACGTCACCCAGGGCGGCGTCGCTGACGAGGTGCTGGACAGAGGCGAGGAGGTGGATCTCGGAGCGTGTGTTCCCGAGGCCGATGGCTTCGAAACCGCTGTCCTGCACGCTCTGCACGTAGGGCTGGATGTTCTCGCTGCGGGCGAGCCGCGGGTCGGCGTAGATGAGCACTCGGCCCACGCTGCGGCCTTGCGCGCGCTGGGACTCGGCGCGCGTCGCGCGCGTCTGGACAGTGTTCGCGCCCGCGATCACGGTCCCCTCGAGGATCGGGCGGGTCGGGCTCCAATTCGTCTCGACGACGCTGTTCGCCCAACGTGCGTCCGAGGTCGCGGCTTCGCGACGGTGCTTCACGAGCACGAGGCCGCCGAGCAGACTGCAGAGGAACATGGCGACGAGGCCGTAGGCGCGGACGGTGTGCCGCCGACGGACCTGCTTGGCGCTGCTAGCGGTCGCGGGCGCCGCGTCGGCGCTCGTGTGCCGCGCGAGGCGGGCCTTCGGCGCCATGGGCGCGAGGGGCGCGAGGGACGGCCCGCTCGCGGCGTCCGCGCCGGTGTGGGCCAGGTCCCGAGCGGCCTCGAGCTCGTTCAACTCGCGAAACGAGGGCAGCTCGGCGGGGCGCACGCTGAAAGGGTCGGCGGCGGCCAGGAGTGTGGCGACATCGCGGCCCATGGCCTCGGCGCTCGCGTAGCGCTGATTCACTTCGCTCATCGCCCGGCGCACGATGAACGCGAGGGCCTCCGGCACAGGGCGCGTGAGGCGCGACAGGGAGCCGTGGGCCGGGAAGTTGTTCTCGAGCATCGAGAACAACACTGCGCCCGCGCTGTAGACGTCGAATTTGACGCCGTCGACCTCGTGCACCTTCGCGCCGCGGACGGCGAGGCGGACGAGCTCGGGGTCACGGAAGTACTCGGTGCCGTGGGTCGTGAGCGTCAACGCCGACGCGAGCGGTGTCACGAGCCCGAGATCGACGACCTGCAGTCGATCGTTCGAGACGAGGAGGTTCGTGGGCTTGATGTCCTTGTGCCAGAGCCCTTCGCGGTGGAAGCGCGTCAGGGTCGTGCACAGGTCGCTCGTGTACCCGAGCACCTTGGCGAGCGCGCGCCGATCGAGGCCCCGCTCGCCCGCCGCGGCGTGCAGCCGGCGTGTCACGACGTCGAGGTCGTCGCCCGGCACGAACGGCATGACGTAGTGGAAACGCTCTTCGTCGAGCTGGTGCTCGAGCACGTGTCCGAGGCGCTTCGCGGCCTCGAGCGCCCGACTCTCGCGCACGATCTGTGGCAAGGTCGAGCCGAAACGCCGATCGAAGGACTTGATGACCACGTCGCCGACCGCCGTGTGGCCCCGCTCCGCGAGCTCGCGGGACTTGGACGGGTTCGGTTGGGCCAAGAAGAGCCGCGCACCGGAGCCACCCGCACGGAGCTCGCGCAGGACCTTGTAACCCGCGAATCCGGGCTGGCCTGCCGCGCTGCTGGCGCGACGTGAAGGCACCGCGCCCGTGCGAGGCGCGCGCGCGATCAGGTCCGGCAAGCGCCGCTCCACACCATCGAGGAGCGGCGCCAGACCCAGGAGACGAGTCGGGTGGCCGAGCGCGATGCGATAGACGCTGACGAGGGCGCTGATGAGCTCGTCCTCGAGGGCTCGTCCGTAGTGCCGCGCAGCTGAAAGGCGGCCGATCAGCGCGTTGGTGAGCGAGAGCGGCAGGATCACCGCCGACGTGACGATACAGCCCGCTAGCTGCAATGCGTCGACGAGCTCGTCGCGAACGAAGCGGGCGAGGGCGCCGATACCCCGACGCGCCAGTCGAAAGCCGCCGCCGATCACGAACCCGATCCCCTGCAGGATCTTGTAGATCAACCAGAAGCACAGCACCGGCACGAACAGAGTGAGCGCGGTTCCCACGATGAAGGCGACGAATCCTGTGCTGAGAGAGACCATGGTGTCGGGATTCGGGTGGGGGCGGTGCTGGGCAGGGACGGGCGGTGGCTGACGCTCTAGCCCGTCGGGTCGGGCCCTCCGACCCGCCTCGCGGCGATCCTTGCGTAGGTCTCACCGAGGGCCTCGTCGAAGGCCACATCGAGGGCCAAGGCGTCACGGGAGTTGTTGGGAACGGCCACGAGGCCCTTTCGCGCCGGCTCCGAGATCTCGTCCGGGGTGAAGGAGTAGCGCTCGAACACGGCCTCGAGCTCGCGTCGCAGCGCCGTCCGAGCTCGCGCCAGACGCCGGCTGACGGTGGGCTCGGAGGTGCCGAGGGCGCGCGCGACGTCCTTGCCGCTCTGGCCCTCCAGGACCCGCATGCGGAAGGTCTGAAAGTCGACGAAGTCGAGCTCGCGCTCGAGGCTCCGCAGGCTGGCCTCGACCTTGGCGTCGAACACGGCGAGCTCGTACTCCGCGTCCGGGGCCGGGCCGGAATCGGCCTGGTCGATCCCCTCCAAGGACGCATCGCGCTGCCCGCCGCCTCGTTTCTGGGCATAACGCCGGTCCAGCTCGTCGCTGAGGGTGTAGCGCGCGATCGCGAGCAGCCAGGTCGAGAAACGCGCCCCGCGCGACGGATCGTGCCGGTCGATGGCCGTGGCGAGGGCCGACATCGTCTCCTGCGAGAGGTCCTGCACCGTCTCGCGACCGATACGTCCGCCGCCCCAGCGCGCCAGCTGCGAGCGAAGAACGGGGCCGAAGGTCTCCCAGAGTTCGAACCAGGCCGCGCCGTCGCGGGCCCGGAGTCGACCGATGAAACTAGTGGTGAGGTCTTGCACGGGGCTCATCCCACTGTATGCGCCGCGCACGCGGAGCATTCGCTCCCTCCGGGCCGAATTGCCACTCCGGGCTGAATTGCGCGCTGGGGGAGTCCATGTGTCCGAATCCCGGCCAGCGGCCGTGAAACGCAGCGCCCAGGCTTCCCACCAAGCTAGCTGAGCCGCGGGTACTGACCCGGACGGCCCAAATGCTCCTTCGGGCCGCTCACTGCGACCCGAGTCACACCCCTCAACAGAAATCAGACTTCCATGCGTTGCCTCTTCAAGGGACTCATCCGGACGACCCTCTTCGGGGCGCTGGTGCTCGCCGCCGTCGCCGGTGGCGCGGCCTTGCTCGTCGGCCCGGCGCGAGTCGAGGCCGCGGTCGACCAAGCCACCGGCCGCATCGAGAACTTCATCGATCAGAAGATCGACGAGCCGGTCGCGCTGCGGCGCAAACTCGCAGCCCTCGAGCGCCGGTACCCCGAGCGCATCGAGTCCGTCCGTCGGGACCTCACCGAATTGCAGCAGGAGATCCTGCGACTCGACCGCGAGAACGCGGTCTCGTTGCGCGTCGTCGAGCTCGTCGACCGCGACGTCGCAGCGCTGGGACCGGCGGTACGGCAGGCCGTTGAATTGAACGGGGGCCGGGCAGCGCTGGCGGCCGTGACGTTCGACGACGAGGTCATGAGCCTCGGTCGCGCGAAGTCGAAGCTGACGCAGATCGAGCGTACGCGCATCGCGCACGTCGCTCGCGCTGCAGACGCCGAGCACAATCTGAAGTACCTCCGTCAACAAGAGGGGCGCTTCACGGAGCTGCTCAGCCAACTCGAGACCGAGCACGTGCAGCTGACGACGCAACTCCAGCAGCTCGAGCGCGAGGTGGAGTCCATCGCTCGTAACGAGCGCTTGATCGAGCTGTTGCAGAAGCGGGAGCGCACCCTCGAGGGGGCGTCGCGCTACGAGGCGGTCAGTTTGAACGGCATCACCGCGGAGCTCTCCCGCATCCGCATCGAGCAGGAAGCGCGCCTCGATCGTCTCGCTGCGACGCAGGAGTCGACCGACTACGAGGACGTCGCGACGATGCAGTTGACGGATGAAGCCGGCCCGCGCGCGCAGGTCCTGACTGCCGGCAACTGAGCGAATCGGTGCACGGGCCTTTCGCCCACGGGTGATCCAGTTGAGTGCGCTAGCGGCGCCCTCTCGTGGACCGTCCGTGGGCGGAGGCCGTTGGAGCGTTGGTTTCGCTCGATCTTTCGACCCCCTCCGGATAGGACGGCGCCAACCGCACCCGCGGGGTGATGGTCTGGGATAAATTCCCGCATGGGGCGCAGTCAGGCCGAAGTTCCGGCGGAAGCGTTACCTTCTTTTCGGGACGTGCTAGTCTTGGCTGTCGGGCGACGTCTGCACAGCGCCCGAAGTCCGTGGGCCTCGCAGCAACCTGAGGGATCGGGGTTGCTGGCGGCGAACGGCGACTGTGCCGTACCGCCGTGGCCTATGAATCCCCAGCCAAGATGCACTCAATTCATGGAACCGAACAAGATGGTCGAGCCCTCGCATCAGGGCGCATCAGGGCGCATCAGGGCGCATCAGGGCGCATCAGGGCGCATCAGGGCTAGGAACGCCCTCGTAGCCTGTGCCCGGCTGGCGGCAGCAGGTTTGTGCGTGGCGGGCGTGGCCAATGCCCAGAACGTGCTGCGGGTCAACGCGGCGTCGACCGCGCTAACTCCGAATGGGACCAGCTGGGCCTCCGCCTACCCGACCTTGCCGCCCGCGCTCAGCAATGCGCTCGCGCTGAACACCAACGGCGATCCGACGGACGACATCACCGCCATCTGGGTGGCTCAGGGCGTCTATCTGCCGACGTCCAATCCCACGGACCGCAGCGCGTCCTTCCATTTGGTCCCCGACGTACGCCTGCTGGGCGGCTTCGACGGCACCGAGACAGCAATTGGACAGCGCGCCGGACTCTTCAACCAGACCATTCTCAGCGGCGACATCGACGGTGACCCGCGCAATCAAAGTCTGGACAGCTCCCATGTCGTCTCTATCCTCGGTTCCGGCCCGTTCACCATCGACGGCTTCCAGATCATGTTCGGCTCCGCGACG
>Ga0163144_10014103_pt1 | contig 16611 bp, 12 predicted proteins | sample OliLak19BULKMAT1_FD_123175 | JGI IMG/M metagenome (GOLD analysis project Ga0163144, IMG submission 123175) | Freshwater microbial mat bacterial communities from Lake Vanda, McMurdo Dry Valleys, Antarctica - Oligotrophic Lake LV.19.BULKMAT1 | ecosystem: Environmental > Aquatic > Freshwater >... | reverse complement strand
CGGCTCGATGGATTTGAAATGCTTCGCCAACTTCGTCAGCGTCAGGATGTTCCGCCCACCATCTTGATGACCGCGTTTGGAAGCCTCGATAAAGCGTTGAAAACGATTCATGACCTAGGCGGTTTCTGGTTTCTTGAAAAGCCTATCGATGTAACGGCGTTGGAACTGCTGTTAAATCGGGCCGCCGAGCAAAGCCGGTTGGGTCAAGAGAATCAGGAACTCCGGCGGCAATTGTCGTTTTCCGGAGTTTTAGGGGACTTGATTGGACAGACCCCGCCGATGCAAGAGGTGTTTGCGCTGATACGGCAGGTTGCGCCGACCAATGCCGCCGTCCTGATTACCGGGGAGAGCGGCACCGGAAAAGAGCTGGCCGCGCGGGCGTTACATGATAACAGCCGGCGCGGAGGTGGTCCCTTTGTGGCGATCAACTGTTCGGCCATCCCGGAATCACTCATCGAGAGCGAGTTGTTTGGACATGAACGAGGCGCGTTTACAGGGGCCGTGGAACGGCGCGTGGGGGCGATTCAGGCGGCTGAAGGGGGAACGCTGTTCCTGGATGAACTGGGCGAAATGCCGCTTTCGATGCAAGTTAAGTTACTGCGGGTGCTTGAGGATTTCCGTTTTCGTCCGCTGGGAGGAACACGGGAGTACAAAGCCGACGTCCGCATTGTGGCGGCAACCAATCGGGACCCGAGCGGCGCGATCAAGGACGGTAAACTACGGGAGGATCTATTCTATCGGCTAAACGTGTTTCAAATTCAGTTGCCTCCGCTGCGGGAAAGAAAAGAGGACATTCCCCGGATTGTGGAAGCGATGATCGCCACCATGAATCGGAAACACGGGACGACGGTGAAAGGGTGTTCGTCCGCCTTCATGGACTATTTGCTTAAGGCGAGGTGGGACGGAAACGTTCGCGAACTGCGCAATGTGGTGGAGCGCGCGGTAATCATCGCCGGAGAGGGGACGCTTGAGGGTCACCACCTTACTCCAGGATTTCGGGGCCTGCCTGACGCACGACCGACTGTTCCTGAACAAAGCCCGAGTGGCTTGGGCGTGCACATTGGCATGACCATCGAGGACGGCGAGAGGCTTTTGATTGAAGCGACGCTAGCCCACGCCGTGAATAACAAAAGCCGCGCGGCGGCCATATTGGGGATTTCAACGAAGACGCTACACGCCAAATTAAAACAATACCGCTTGGCAACTGAAGAGACCGCAGATGAGGCATCCGCTTTCGGTGCATTTCCCACTCGATAAGTTCGGGCATGATTTGCGACAGTCCTTGCGTGCCATCCTGTTTAGCACGCAGCGGATACAACGCCAGAACCCCGCACCGAGCCCGGAGACCCTGACCCTTCTGGAGGAAGTGATTGCGGCCGCGCGAAGGCAGGAGGCACTGATCGAAAGTGCGGTTGATTACGATTCAGCGAGAAGCCTGGTCGGACAATTGGACAGACCGATGCGTCTTTCCGTGGTGATCCAGGCGGCCTGCCAACAGGTCGAGCCTTTCCGGAAACTGCATCGGGGCAGGCTGCAAGTATCTGAGTGTCCGCCCCTCTATGCTTCCCCGCTACTCGCAAAGGCGCTGAAACAGTTACTGCATAACGCGCTGAAATTCCACCGCGAGGGAAGCGAACCGTTGGTTGAGGTGGAGGTGAGCGGAGAGCTTTCGGGGGGGATTTTGATTCGGGTAACCGACAATGGGATTGGCATTGAGGAGAAGTACCGCGAGTCGGTGTTTTTGCCTCTCACTCGACTTCATGGCCCGGATGAGTATGCGGGGCCGGGTATGGGCCTGTCGATCTGTCGGGCCTTGCTCGGGTCGATTCATGGGACCGTCGTTTTCGGGAATTCAGAGGGTGCGTTCGGGGTGTGCGCCGTAGTCTGGGTACCGACCGCGGAGGTGGACGCAATTGCGGTTTCTTAGGAGTACGCGCATAGCGGATACGCTCCGGCATGGTGTGCGACATGTACAGTGACCGATCAGCGAAGGTGTTTCCTGAACCGGTAACAGGCTCGCGGCAACCAGCACTGCCGCAGCTTCCCATCTGTTAGCTATTTCGTCGGACCGAACCCATCCAACCAGAGTAGGCGGCAGCGCCGGCCCAAGTCACGTTGACAACCGGGCCAGCGGGGAAGCCGAGTTGGTCGTTCCAGAAGGATGGCGGTTCTGCGGAAGGATCGGCCGCGAAGAAGAGCGCGTATTCGTTGACGGTGGCAGGATGGCGGGCTATTCGAATCGCGCCTTGGGGAACGGCGACCCAGTAGAACTCATCGCTAGGGAGAAATGGAGTGGTTGGTTCCACAGCTACCGTTTGCCAGAGAGCGAAGGGGATGCCTAGGGCTTGCTGATAGGAGATACAACCATCCAGTTTCCCGGTTTGCGCTCCGCAGACAACGCTCAGAACACGGATTGTGCGCTCCTGAAACCCTCGCGGCCCACCTAACTAGAACAAGCTTCGAGCTACAAGGCTCAATTTGAACAAAAGTCATCTGATGAAGGGGAAGCAAGTGAGGACGAGACGGTGATGTAGGCGGCGGCCGCGATCGGGTGCGGAGCGCTGGAGATTCGTCCCGCGACGGGGGCGTGGCGGGCATCCACCGGCTAATGTGTTCTCGCTAGAAATGGAAGTAAGCCAGGGTGCTTTTGGTCTGTGCCGGGCGGGGATGGAAAGCGCGTTGCCTTGAGCAATCGGCAGGCTGGTGAGCGCGCCGGTGATTACGGTGCGGACGAGGGGCGGGCCCGGCTGTATTGCTGGCATGCCGCGGGGCATCATGACGTTGGTGAATCTCGACAGCGGCTTTGGCGGGGCCGACGCGGCCAGCCGGATTAACCGCCGGTAGACGCGGAAAGGCCCCGCTACTCTGGCGAGGAGCGGGGCCTTTCCGGGTTAAGGATGCTTACTGCTGGTTTTCGATGCGGAGGGCGTTGCCATCCTTATCGGCCAGGGTAAAGATCAGTTTAATTTCGCCCTTGTTTTCGCCCTTGAGGATCGAGAGATCCGGGACGATGAACTCGGCCTTGGTTTGACCAGCGCGGATCACGAAGTCAGCCGTACGACCGCCGGAACTGAAGCGGACTTCGGCTTCGTCTTCCTGATCGTCACGGTTGAAGAGCAGCGTGACGCGGCCGTAGACATCGTAAGGCAGCGAGCTGGAAAGCTCGTAGCTTACGTCGTCGGAGGCTTCGTCGGAGATCCGCGACTTTACGGGGACACTCATGACGGCACCACCACCCACAGTGAGCACCTGTATGGAGCAGGAACGGCTCACGGTGTTTGACGCCGCATCGCTAACCTGCAACGTGAAGTTGTAGGTACCGTTATGCCAAGGAGCACCCGAGATCAATCCGCCCGACGAAAGGGTCATCGGACGGGGGAGTGCCCCGGCGGTGATCGAGTACATAAAGGGCGAAGTGCCACCCGTGGAGGCCAGCGTGGTGGCGTACGGCGCAAGCATTGTAGCGCTCGGCAGAGGACAGGTGGTCGTCAGCGAGAGCGCGGCGGGGGTCGGCGGCGGGGTAGGAGGAGCCACGAAGGCCGCGATATTCAGCACACACGCCCTGTTCGAAATCCGACCAGCGGCGTCGGCGACGGACAACGTGAACGGGAAGTGGCCCGAAACGGTTGGGGTGCCCGAGAGAACACCGGCCGAGGACAAAGTCACGCCGGTAGGCAGGAGGCCGCTCAGCGAGAAGCTCAACGGCGCAGTGCCGCCGCTGGCCACCATCGTCTGGGAATAGGCAGAGGACTGCGTTCCGTTGGGAAGGGGACAAGCCGTCGTGATGACCGGAGCCGTGACGGCGGGCGCCGGGTTGGTAACCGTGATGGCGCAGGCGAGGGTTCCGGTGCGGCTACCGGTGTCGGCAACCTGCAACGTGAACGACGACGATCCGGCCGTGGAGGCCGTGCCGGAAAGCACGCCGGTGGAAGCCAACGTGAGGCCAGCGGGGAGGGAACCCGACAGAACCGAATAGGTCAGAGTTCCGGAACCGCCAGTGGCGGAAAGGGTCTGGCTATAAGCGGAGCCGGTGGTGACGCCGCTGAGCGGGCAGGAGCTGATGGACGGATTCGGGATAACCACGGGCGGGGCCGTCGTACCAATCGTGATGGAACAAGCCAAGGTGGAGGTGCCACTGAGGTTAGTCGCCACGACATTGAAAGGATAGACTCCGGGGTGGAGCAACGGGGTTCCCGACAAGAGGCCGGCGTTATTCAGCGTGAGGCCGGTAGGCAGAGGGCCACTCGAGAGTGAGTAGGAGATCGCACTCGTTCCAGTCGCCACGATATTCTGACTGTAGGCAAGGTTCAGAGTACCAACCGGGACCGGGCACGCGGTCGTGAACACCGGAACCACCGGGAGCGGATCCTGAACGGTGAGAATGCAATGATTCACGGCGGTGGCCGAGTGATCAGTGTTGCTGGCGGTCAAGGTGATGGGGTAGTTCCCCCTTCGAGTGGGCGTGCCTAAGAGAACGCTATTGATGATGCCCATCCCAGGCGGCAGAGTGCCGAACGAGAGATACACATTGACGGTGCCCGGGAGGAAAGTGACGATCGGAGCGTTTACCGAAACTCCAAAAGTGACGGGCGCGGGGCAGGTGATGCTGTGGACGTCACTGGTTGTGGCGATACCGCCCGAGCCGGTTAAGCCGCCGATGATGGCATTGAGGCCACCGGAATCCTTCGCGATAATCTGCAAGCCACCCAAGTTGCCGCTGAACGAACTGTGGCAGGGGCCGGAGCTGATGTTGGCGTTGGTCACAGTGGGAAATACGGTGACGCCGTAGGGGGTGAAGGTGAGGGGCGTATTGCAATTTGAGGATTCCACGATTCCGGGAATCAAGGTGGTGAGCCAGCCGTAGGCCGCACTGCCGGAACCGTGGGCCATTACGCCGCCGCCGGTGACGACATAGTTATTGATAGCGGCGGCGTTCGAGGTTAAGGCCGCCCCTTCCGAGCTATCCAGGTTGTTGCTTGCGTCAGTGCCGGCAAACCAGATCATTTTCGGGTTTACAGTGCCAGCGGCAAGCGCCGCGAAAAATGCGTTAATGTTGGTCGCGCCGTCGTAGTAGGCCACGGTCAGACCAGCACGCTCGGCCGCGGAACCGATGGCACCGCCGGCGTTGCCGCTGGGAAATGAAGGTGCTGTGATTGCGGCACCGAGGGCCACAATGTCAACGGTGATCGCACCGGGGCGGGTGCTTTGGCTGGAAACGCTTTTGATGGCGTTTTCGATGTACAGCCACCCATTGACGTTGGTAGTGCCCGAGCGGCTCCCGTGGTCCGTTAAGTCATCCCCGCCTAGAAGAACCGGGCCTCCGGCCCAGAGCGATGTGGTCAGCATGGCTGCTAACCCGCCTGTGGCGAGCCGTTTATTCCATTTCATAATTTTCCTCCATGTCACAGTAGTGCGTCAGACATAGCCGCGCGTTACATACTCCTGTGGGCATAAGCAGAATACTCTATAAGCCGAGGTGAAGCAAGGACTAGATGGGTTACACTACGGTAATAAGGCGGACGGAACAGCCGAAGCGCGGTAATCATAACGCGCGGCCCCAGCGATTCACCTGCCAGCGCACCCGGAGACATCGGACACTGGGTGCGGACGAATTATCCACCACCACCACGGGGGCGGTGTACTGATTTAGCTTCTGCGGGACGGCGGCGACGGGATTGGCGGCCCAGACGACGCCATCGGCGGAACGATCAGTGATTCCGTCTACCACCTGCTCTTCGACGATCTCGGTGATGCCGAGAGTGATTTGCAACAACCCGGCGAGTGCATCCTAAAAGACGGGATCGGCCTGGCCATTGGCACTTATTAACGTTTTATGAAGCAAGAACTGCGTAAGCATTTCCGGAAACTAGACTTAGCCGGCGGGTATGGCAGCCGTGGGTTTAAAAGGTTCCAGAATCTCCCCGTGCTCCTTGGTGACCTTGACGACCCGAACTTGGGTACGGGGACCGATGGGAGCGATGTCTTTGGCGGGGGTTCTCACGGTGACCCCGCCGGCATTACCGACGACCATAAGCGCCAGTTCGGAGAAGCTAACGGTCGGCGATTGGCCCGACTCCATTCCTCGCATGGAGATGCGATTGCCGTAGACAGATTCTCCGGAACCTCACTGCGCAGGCTTAGTATTTAATCACTTTGCAGGAGGTGTTTTTGGCTTTTTTAAGGACGAGATCTCAAATTTGGCTTCGGAGGCGGTTTTAGAAACACAACTAGTGCGTGAGTCTGGGCTCCCGTGGAGTTTGTGAGCCGATCTTTCAAAGAACTTCATCATTAGCAGGGCCGAGTCGTCAAGAGAGTAAAGGTACACTTCTAAACGGAATCAACCGGCCGCAATGCCGCCATACCTAGCCAGAACACGCGAGGAGTTCCTTCTCGTTCGGTCCCGGTCGCCCGGGTTCGGAGCTTCGAAGGAACTCGCGCGCAGCGGACCCGGTTGCGGCTTCGGAATGGGGAGAGTTCCTGGATGGATGGGGGCCGCAACCGGCCTCTGCGCTACGAGCCCGCCTTGCCGTCGGCGTATCGCATCACTGCCGCCATCGGGACTGGCTCGGGCATCTGGTCCGAGTCAAGCAGCCAGACGATTCCTTTGTGCTTCAGCGCTTCAACTGTCGCCGCATTTACCAAGTCGGCGTTTCGATATACGTAGCCTTCTCCGGCGCCCAAGCCGAGTATCCGTTGTGCATGGCCGGGGACGGTGGCCCCGCGCTGGACGAGCAGATGTTGAACCTTCCCCGCCGCCGCCGCCAGCAAGATCGCCTCGCTATCGGTACTTCTCCGAGCGAGGCCCATCGCCGTAAAATCCGATAGCACTTGCCTTTCCGCCGGGCTTCGCCAGCGCTTCAGAATTTCCGCGGCCGCATGGGCGAGTTCTGAACTGGTCACTCCGCCGTCAGGACTCAACTTCACCCCCTCAGGCACCAAGGACGCATAGCCGGAAACCGAAATGTAGGCTGCCGTCTCTTCATCAACCCCGGCCAACACTAACGGCAATCCTTGCTCGCGGTAAATGGACTGCAGCCCGCGGTCAATCGCCTTCATGAAGTCTGCCAGAAAATGAGCGCTTTTCTCCCGCCCTTCCGAGGAACCAAATTTAATACCCGAGGCGTGATTCTTCGTGTGTTCCTCGCCGTGGCTATCCCCCGTAAATTCCGTTTCGCTCTCGGGCACTCCGGCCGGAAAGGGCACCGCCACCATCTCGGCTCCTTCACAACGCAGCAGGCGCACATGCTTGGCGGCCAACGCTAAAAGAAGAAAAGTAGATCGGTAATCGAGATGCGCCAGAACAGGCTGCACGAAAAAACGATCCTCGACATGCCAACCCGGCTCAACCACCGCGCGCACAAAGAAGCAATGGAACTCTCGGGGTGATCGGAAGAGACACAGAGCATGTTCATGGCTCGATTGCATCGCCGCATCGACGGTCATCGCTCCCAGCGGTTCGAGCAACGAATCAGCGTCTTGCGGATGCATGCCACATTCGTGGAGCGCCTGCTTAACGTCAAGCAACAGCGTCTTCAACACCGCCCCAGAGGGGCGGGACCCGGTTCCTGCGACATGGGGAACGAGGCATAAGGTTACGCAGGGTCCTTCCGTGCGGCTGAGCATCTGCAAATCCGCAGCTGTCGGAAATGCAAAAACGGTCGCCTTTTCGGCTGCACTTTCTGTGATCATTGTCTCCAGCTCCTAGACACTGGTACGTTTCCTGTAGCACGTGGGCATCCAAACAAGAGGCCGTCGATTCGGGCCAAGTTAGGTAAACTCCGGTTCGTTGACGTTGATGCCCGCATCAGGTGACCATATACGATCGGCGCGACGACCACTTGACATCGATTCCGCCCGCCGCAAGCGGTTGGTCGTGAGAACGATTTTCCCTAATCTGGCGATCAGCCAGGACCATAATCCGGTTCGCCATCCGGACGGTAGAGAATCGATGAGAGATAGAAATTGCAATCTTGTATTTTGAGGAACTCGGGCGCAACGGATACGCTCCGGCATGGGCGCTTTTTGGAGGGTTGGTCAAGCAATCTAGTCGTCACCTTGATTCTGGAGGGTTCGGGTGTAAGCTAGAGGCCGATGCAACGAATTGGACTTTTGATCGGGCTATTGGTGGGTGCGATGCAGGCGCAGGTGCGCCCGCTGCACACGCGGGATTTGACGCGTTTGAGTCAGGTGCAGGTGGGTGCTCAGCTCACGAAGAGCGACATCATCTTCATCCCGGTGGGGGCGGTGGAGACGAACGGGATCCAGCCCAGCGGGCGGGACTACGTCTGGCCGCTCGCGTACGCGATGGCGATGGCCGAAGAGACCGGCGGGCTCTACATGCCGGGCCTCGTGTGGTCTTACCCCGGGACGACAACTATCGCGCCGTCGACGGTCTATTTAAGCCCACAGGCGGGGACGGCGTTCCTGAAAGATCTGGCGCATTCGCTGCTTAAACAGGGCTTTCGGCGGCAAGTGTACCTCTCGGCCAGCCATGGGCCGGCTCCGCTGACGGTGGGGACGCTGGTGCGCGAGTTCTTCGAAGAGACGCACGTTCCGATTCTGTACATCAACATGGACACCTACTTGCCTCGGTTGCAGTTGCCAGGCGACGCGCGGTCAAAGACGATGTACGGGGCCCACGCGATGACGGGACGTTTAGAAGACTTGGCGTTGGCGGGCGAGTATGGAGAACGGGAGTCGCACGCGGCGGGGCCGTTGCCGGTGAATGAGGGGTTGGCTACGTTAGGCAGGCTGGGCTTTGCGGGGAGCTTGAGCTTAGGTTCGTGGGTGGCGGACGTGATGGCGCACGGCGGAAGTGAACCGCTGCCGAAGACGGCGGCGGAGCGAGTGGCTTGGGGCCAGCAGGGGGAAGAGCAGGTGCGGGCGATCGTGAAGAGGATGCAGTTGCCGGAGGCGATGAAGGCGCTGCAGCAGCACGATCGCTACACCCGGGAAGTGGTTGTTCCCAAGTTTCGCGATCGGCTGCCGGCGGCGCGGTGAGCGCTAGAAGCGGAGGGTTAGGCCGATCTGCTGTTGCCGCTGATCCTGTTCGGCACTATTGACTTCGCCAAACTGCGGAGACTGCGCGTTGCCGTTGGGGTTGTTGTAGTGAGGCGTGTTCGAGAAGTTGAAGCTCTCGACGCGCAGGGTAAGCGACATGCCTTCGCGGACACGAAACTCGCGATGCAGCGCCGCATCTACGTTGACGAAGCCGGGCCCTTGGATGATGTTACGGCCGGCGTTGCCGAGGGTGTTCTGGGCCGGGATAGCGAAGGAGCTCGTATCAAAGAACTTCTGCCCGGGGCCGGTGTTGCCGAGGTAACGGATGGGCGCAATCCAGTTGGGCCGATCGGCGTTGCCGGGGGCGTTGACGACGCCGGAGACGCTGGGAGAGAACCACCCGCCGGTCATGACGCTGGTTAAGCCTTGCAACTGCCAGCCGCCCAGGACCCACATGGCGGGGCCAGACCGGGCGAAGCGCTTCCCTTTGCCGAAGGGCAAGTGCCACATGTAGCTTTGCGTAAACACATGGGTGCGGTTGTCGCTCATGCGGCCTTTGTTCAGGGCCACGCTTATCGGGATCGCCAAGCCACCGTCGTCCTCGGTGTAGTTGAGCCCTTTGCTAAAGGTGTAGGCCGTCGTGAGGAACAGGCCGTTACCGACGCGGCGATCGAGCTTCATTTGGAAGCCGTGGTACCAGGTGTTGGTGCCGATGACAGAGTCGGTGTTGGTGACGCGGCGGAAGGGAGCGAAGAGGGGCCGCCCGTTGTTGCCGGAGCCGGGGATCATTGAGGCGTTCAGGTTGTAGCCGGACTGGTTGTTGACGCCGCGATTGCCGACGTAGGCAAGATCGAGGGCGAGTTTCCAGGGCAGGGCGCGTTGGACGGAGAGGTTCCAGCTTTGGATGTAAGCGCTGGCGAGATCGCGCGGGGTAACCCCGTAGTTGTTGCTGAGCGGCGGGTTCTGAATGATACCGTCAGTGGGCACGGCGAACGGCGAGAACGCGGGGAAACCGGTGGTCATGTTAACGGCGGCAGGTGCGAAGGCGTTGGGCGCGGGATAGCCGTTATTTTGCAAGATGGGGAAGTTCGTCTGCGCCATGCGACGGGGGATGAAGCTGATACCATAGCCGCTGCGGATGACTGACTTTTCGTCAACACGGTAGGCAATGCCGAGGCGCGGGCCATAGTTATTGTTCGTGTTGGCGATGTTGATGGGGACGGAGCCGAGGCCGGAGAGTTCGAGGGTGTTATTGGCCGGATTGTAGTTCGAGAAGCCGCCGGCAAACCGGGGCCGGCTGCCGCGTTCGCGTTCATAGCGGAGGCCGAGATCGACGGTGAGCTTCGAGGAGACCTGCCACTTATCCTGGAAGTAGAAGTTCGAAATTAACTCGCGGCGGGCCGGGAAAACGAAGGGGAGGTCGCGGCCGCTTTGGTTGGGGACATCGAGCAGGAAAGAGGCGAAAGAGTTGGCGAAATTGCGGCGGGTGTCGGAGACGGTACCCGTTTGCGCGGGCTGGTATTCGAAGCGGCCGCGAGGGTTGAAGGTTTGGGTCTGGAGGAGATCGTTGCGTTCGCGGCGGAAGTCGGCACCGAAGCGGACGATGTGCTTGGCGAAGGTCTTCGAGAAGTTGTTGACGATGCCGAACGTGGTGACGGCGCGAGCCCAGGGCAGACTGGGCGAGAAGCCGACGAAAGGTGAGGAGTAGCCATTGATGCGGATCTCGGAGAGGCCGCTGGTCCAAGCGTCGAGGTTGGCTCCGCGAATGCCGATCTCTTCGGATGTCTTCAGGCCGGTGTCGGAGGCCAGAGAGTCATTGCGATTCCGGACGACTCCGACGCGGGACTCCCACACGAGGGTTGGGTTCAAGACTTTGGTGTAGTTGACGCCAGCGCTCTGAGTGCGGGCCGGACCGGTGCCGCCGAAACCGCCGTTGCGGAAGCCACCGTAGATACCGCCCGGGCCAAAGAGGCCGGGGTCGTCGACGAGGGCTTTTTGCAGACTGTAGCGGACGGACAAACGGTCGTTGCTGCCGATGACCCAATCGACTTTGCTATCCATTTGGTCGAGGGTTTTGATGCGAACGCTGTTCTGGGAGTAGTTGATTTGACCTTCGGCAAAGCCGGGGAGGTTTAGGGCCGGGACGAAGCCGATGATCCGACGGGCGATCGGGCTGATGCGGCTTGGGGGGATGATGTTGCCGGCAAAGGCGGTGCGTCCATTTCCGGCGGCGTCGCCGGTGAGAGGGTCATAAATGGTGGAGCCGCCGGCCGACAGATCGCCAGCGCGGAAGGCGGCACCGGGAACGTTTCCGCGGTTCACTTGGCCGAGGTGGTCGCGGCTGCCTTGGTAGTCGCCGAAGAAGAAGAGTTTGTCGCGAAGGATACGACCGCCGAGAGTGCCGCCGAACTGGTTATAGGTTGTGGGCGCTTTAGTGATGGCGAAGGTGTTGCGAGCCTGAATGTTTTCGTTGCGATGAAAGTGGAAGAGGCTGCCGTGGTAGTCGTTGGCACCGCTGCGGAGGGTGACATTGGTGACGGCCCCACCGGCGTTGCCGAACTCCGGATCGAAGTTAGAGGTGGAGACGTCCACGGTTTGAATCGCTTCGGCGGGCGGCACGAGAGCGGTGAGATTGCCGTTATCGATTTTGTTTTCGATGCCTTCGATTTGGAAGTTGTTGAACTGGCGGCCTTGGCCGTTGACGCGAACGCTGAGGGAATCCTGGGAGTTATAGAATTCGGAGTGAGGCCGGAAAGGGCGACCGACGCCGGGGACGAGGAGGAGAAGGCCCTGGTAGTTCCGGTTGTAGAGCATCGGCATAGTCTGGAGCTGTTTTTGATCGATCTTGCCACCGGTATCGGCGCGGTCGGTTTGAAGCAGCGGCGCGGCGGAGGCGCTGACGTCGATGGTCTGGGTGACGGCACCGGGAGTCAGTTCAAAATTGACGCGGGCGGTCGAGTTGGGCAGCAGTTCGACGCCGGAGCGGAGGGCCTTATTAAAGCCGGTCTTTTCCGCTTCGACCCGATAGGAGCCGGGATCCAGGCTGACGAAGAAGAAGTTCCCGGTGTCGTTGCTCTCACCGGAACGGCGGGAGTTTGTTTGGGTTTCGACAATGGAAATTTTGACGCCGGGAACGACGGCACCGGACTGGTCGGTGATGACGCCCAGGATTTGGCCTTTCAAGACCTGGGCGGAAAGGGGAGCCCGCGACAGAAAAAGCGCGGTGAGAAGGGCGAACGCAGCCGGACGAAAACGCATCATGGAGACCAGACCTCTGGGCAGATTTTATCACAACCGTTAGAGCCCATTGGGACGCCCGAGAGGAGTACGATATGTTTATGACGAGACGCGAGGCAGTGGCGGCAGCAGCCGCGGGAATGACCATAGTGACTAGCGCACAGGCAAAACCGGCTGCGCTAGGAGGCGACCCGGTCCGAAAGAAAGCATTCCCGGGATGGCCCATCGTCGGGCCCGCGGAGAAAGAAGGAATGCAACGGGTATTGAATAGCGGCAAATGGTACCGCGGCAATGGGAAAGAGGTCGTGGCGTTCGAGGAGCGGTATGCCCAGCTAGTAGGCAGCAAGCATTGCCTCGCGACGGCTAACGGGACGAGCGCGCTGATGGTGGCGCTGCATGGGTTAGATGTCCAGGCCGGTGACGAAGTGATTGTGCCGCCGTATACGTTCATCGCGACGGTTAACGCGGTGCTATCGAAGTGCGCGCTGCCGGTATTCATCGATACCGACGCGGCGACGTTTCAAATGGACGCGCGGAAGATCAGCGGGGCGGTGACGGAGCGGACGGTGGCCGTTATCCCGGTGCACATCGCGGGATCTCCGGCGGATCTGGACGGAGTATTAGCGGCGGCGAAGGCGAAGGGATTGAAGGTGCTTGAAGACGCCGCGCAGGCGCATTTGGCGGAGTGGAAGGGCAAGCGGGTGGGCACGCTGGGCGACTGCGGGACGTTTAGTTTTCAGGCATCGAAGAACCTGAACTCCGGCGAGGGCGGGGCGGTGGTTTCCAATGACGGGGACTTCATTGAACGCTGTTATGCGTACCATACAAACTCCAATGCGCGGAAGCCGCCAGCGGGGAGCAGCGCGTTTATGAGCGGGTGGAACGGGGCGCCGACGGCACAGGGCGCCAACTTGCGGCTGACCGAGTTTCAGGCGGCGTTGTTGCTTGCGCAGATGGAGCGATTGGAAGCGCAGTCGAAGCGGCGCGACGAGAACGCGGCGTATCTATCGAAAAAGCTGCGGGAGATACCCGGGATCGTGCCGGCGGCTTGGCACGCTGGGGCGACGCGGAGCGCGTGGCATTTGTACATGTTCCGCTACGACGCCGCTCAGTTTGCGAACCTGCCGCGGGCGACGTTTTTGAAGGCGCTCAACGCCGAAGGGATCCCGGCTTCGAGCGGTTATTCGCCGCTGAACCGGCAGCCGTTTTTGGAGAATATTTTGAAGTCGCGCGGCTACCAACGGATTTACGGCGAGGCGCGACTGAAGCAGTGGCGGGAGCAGAACGAACTTCCGGTGAACGACCGTTTGTGCCAGGAAGCGGTTTGGTTCACGCAGACGATGCTGCTGGGTGAGCGGGGCGATATGGACGATATCGCGAGGGCTATCGCGAAGGTGCATGAGCACGCCGCGGAGCTGGCTACCAGTTCTCGGCCCGCTTGATGGCGGTGATCTTACCCGGAGCCCAGACCTCGTCGCTTCGCTGCCGCGGCAGAAAGTCATCGGTGCGGAAGACCCGCCAAGGTTCGATGGGCGTGAGGACGGATAGTACGAGAGCAACGGTGTGCCGGGGCCCCTGGAAGTAGGCTACCCGGAGCCGGTAAGCCCCGCGGGAGAAGCGGGCGGAGGCGGTAAGGGCGAGGGGAGGATGGGTGCCATCGTTGTCAATCAGGAGGCGATCGTTAATCCACAGTTTCGCGCCATCGTCAGAGAGCAGGTTGAAGGCGTACAGGCCGGGATGCTCGATCCAGAACCGTCCGGTGTAGTCGATGGCGAACCACTCAAAGCGATTGGTGATGCCGGGAAAGCCGCGTTCGAACGATTGCGGCGGGACGTTCAGACTGGTCGTGTAAATGGAACCGACGGCAAGATTCGGATTGAAGCGGGGAAGCAGGATGGTCCCGGGGTTGAGGAGGTAGATTTTCCCTTCGAGTCCGACGGACGAAGAGACGGTAGTCCCAAAGGTGTAAGTCGGCGTCTGCTGGGCGAAGCACGTTAGAGAAAACAGAAAGGGGATCAACCTCAAAGGAGTTGCCGCAGGGCGGCCATGCTGGTTTCGAGACTGGAGAAGACGGGGATACCGAGCCGTTGTTGGAGCGCGGGGACGAGGGGTCCCATGGACACTTGAGCGAGGACGAGCGCCCCGATTCCCTGCCCCGCCAGGCGATCTGCGGCGGCCGAGAGTTGCGCATCATGTTCGGTGCGGTCACCGGCCAAGAGCGCGGCGATGGCGGAGGGGACTAACTCGGAAACGAGTTCGACCGGATGGGCGCCAGCTGCGGACTGGATCAGCTGTTCCGAGATCGCAAGCGTGGGCGGAAAGGTTACGAGCAGGCCGACCCGACGGGCCGCCGCAACGGCCATGGCGGCCATGGGCTCGTCGATTTTCATGACGGGAATTGGCGAGGCGGCCCGCAAGGCGTGCATCGCTTCGCGTGAGACGGCCGAGCAACTGACGAGCGCCGCCTGCGCCCCGTACACTTCGTATCCGGTTCGAATCATCTCCAGCAGGCGGGCGTGGGCGGGGTCCCAGTTGCCGGCCGCGAAGAGGCCCATCACGCCGTCATCGAGAAGGTTCGTGATCCGCAGTTCCGGCCAGTGCCGCGGATAGAAGCTCATGATGGGATCGAGCGACGGCCGGGCAGCGTGGACGAAGACAGCGCGAGGAGCAGGCATGTTGAAACGCTAAGCGAGCACACCACGGGCCGGGCCCGTGCTGTCAGCGAACCTTTCGACGGGCGTGCCGAAGGCATCGAGCATTGAAACGTAGAGGTTAGAAAGCGGGCTGTCGGGGCCGTAGATGAGGTGCTGCCCGGTGTTCAACCGGCCGCCGGCCCGACCGGCCAAAACGACCGGCAGGTTGTGGGGATCGTGTTTGTTACCATCGCGGAAGCCCGCCCCGAGCAGGATCATCGAGTTGTCCAATACATTGCTTTCGCCCTCACACATCGCTCGTAATTTGGAAAGGAGATAGGCGTACTGTTCGACGTGCCAGCGGTTAATGAGCTGATACTGACGCATTTGTTCGGCGTCGTCCATGTGGTGAGAGATCGAATGATGAGCTCCCTTGACGCCATCAAGGAAAGTGAAGTTCTGATTGCTCACTTCGTTATTGAACATGAACGTCGCGATGCGGGTGGAGTCGGTTTGGAAGGCCAACGCGATCATGTCAAACATCAGGCGAACGTGTTCGGCGAAGTCCTTGGGCTGCGCTTCCGGACGGGCGGCCAGGTCGAGAGGGACCCGCGGTTTCCAGTTGGCTTGGGTCGGGCTGGCGGACCGTTGCAACCGATCTTCCAGCGAGCGCACCACGCTGAGATATTCGTCCATGCGCACTTGATCTGCCGTGCCTAACTTGGACCGAAGTTGCTTGGCGTCATCGAGTACGAGATCGAGCAGCTGCAGGTCCTGCTTGACGACGTTGCCGGCGGGCCGAGTGGCGCGGAGCAGACGCTCAAACACCGACCGCGGGTTGATCTCGCGGGCCAGCGGGTTACTATGGCCGCTCCAGGCGATGTGGGAGCCGTAGACGCGGGTGTAGCCGACGTTGCGATCGACCCCGGTCGTAACCGGGCTAGTGGCCAGTTCAAACGAGCCAAACGGGGTGTTCTGGCCGGAGCGTTGGGCCGCAACCTGATCCATGGAGATACCGTTGCAATTCAGGTCGACGCCGAGGGTTTTCGTGACGGTCGTGCACGTCAGAAAGCCAGACATTTTGACATAGTGGCCATCGCCCCCCTTGGCGGCTTGGTTCCACAGATTGGTGCCGATGATGAGATCGTTCTTGAAAGCCTGCAGCGGCTGCAGCGTCGGCGAAAGGAGAAAGTCACGGCCTTCGCCAGCGGGCGTCCACATATCGGGGTGCACGCCGTTGGGCATGTACAGCGCAGCCATCCGGACGGGAGGTTTGGCCGCCACGCCCTTACCAGCCATCGCTTCAAACCAGGGCAACGCCAGAGCGGCACCGGTGCCGCGAAGCAAGGTACGTCGGGAAAGTGGCTTCATCGTTTGGACTCCTGCCGGAACGGGATGCTCCGGACAATCTCTGTAATTAGTGTATGCGCTCTATATCCGTCCCGCTCGACCGACGCGACGATCTGGTCGACCGCGCAATCGTCTTCCGCCGTGAGGCCTCGACCGAGCGCATAACCGAGCAGCTTGCGGGTTAAGTTCTGGAAGACCTGAGTCTTCTTTGCGAGCAAGACCTGCTTCAATTCGACAGGACCTTTGTAGGCCGTTCCGTCGGGCAAAAGGCCTGAGGCATCGATCGGTTGGCCGGCTTCGGTCTCGCGCCAGCGGCCGAGAGAATCGTAATTTTCGAGGCCGAAGCCCAGCGGGTCAATGCGGCTATGGCAGCCGGCGCAAGTCGGATTGG
>Ga0163144_10014102_pt1 | contig 16611 bp, 14 predicted proteins | sample OliLak19BULKMAT1_FD_123175 | JGI IMG/M metagenome (GOLD analysis project Ga0163144, IMG submission 123175) | Freshwater microbial mat bacterial communities from Lake Vanda, McMurdo Dry Valleys, Antarctica - Oligotrophic Lake LV.19.BULKMAT1 | ecosystem: Environmental > Aquatic > Freshwater >... | reverse complement strand
TTCGACCTCGTGCTCAACGATGCGCAGGGCCGGGTGGTCGCGCGGCGTGTGCTGCGCGCGTCAGAGCTGGGCGCCGCGGCACAGAGCCTGCCGGCCGGTGCGGAATTGCCGCTCGCAGCCACGCTGGGCACGGGCGACCGCTCGGTGGCCGGCTATACGATCGAGCCCTTCTATCCCTGACACCCTTTGCCGGGCGTGCCCTTGGCGGTGCGTCTTGCTGGAGCTTGCATGCCTGCGCTGATCTGCGGTTCACTCGCCTTCGACACCATCGCCACCTTCCCGGGCCGCTTCGGGCAGCAGATCCTGCCCGACCAGATCCACATCCTGAACGTGTCCTTCCTGGTGCCGACGCTGCGCCGCGAGTTCGGCGGCTGTGCCGGCAACATCGCCTACAACCTCGCCGCCCTCGGCGCCGAGGCGGTGGTGGTGGCGGCGGTCGGCAGCGACGGCATCGGCTACGTCGAGCGACTGCGCTCCTGGGGCGTCGCGACCGAATCGGTGCGGGCGATCGACGACGCCTTCACCGCGCAGGCGTTCATCATGACCGACCTGGACAACAACCAGATCACCGCCTTCCACCCCGGCGCGATGCAGTCGGCGCACGAGATCGACGTGCCCTCGCGCGCCGACCTGGCGCTGGCGATCGTCGCCCCCGACGGCCGCGAGGCGATGCTGCGCCACGCCGCCCAGCTCGTTGCGGCCGGCGTGCCCTTCATCTTCGATCCCGGCCAGGGCCTGCCGATGTTCGACGGCGCCGAGCTGCGCCGCTTCGTCGAGCAGGCGAGCTGGGTCGCCGTCAACGACTACGAAGCCGAGATGCTGACCGAGCGGACCGGGCTGACGCTCGAGGCGATGTCGCGCTCGCACCTGCGAGGCATCGTCGTCACGCTCGGCGCCGAGGGCTGCGAGCTGTGGCTGGACGGCGAGCGGGTCCGGGTGCCGGGCATGACGGCACAGAACGTGGTCGATCCGACCGGCTGCGGCGACGCGTTTCGCGCCGCCCTGCTCTACGGACTCGAGCGCGGCTGGCCGCTGGAACGCTGCGCCGTGCTCGGCAACCGGCTCGGCGCGCTCAAGATCGCCAGCCGCGGAGGGCAGAATCATGTGCTGGATCGCACGGTCGTCCCGACCTGAACCCCGCCTGCCTCAAGTTGGCGGCGGATAGTCCGAAGCCGCAGACCATGGACCTCCTCCAAGCCTTCATCGTCGCCCTCGCCCTCGTCGGCGCATCGCTCGCCACCTGGGCGGGCTGTCGCTGGTTCTACGGCCGCAAGCTCGTGGCCGCAGCCCAGCGCCTGAAGAAGAGCGACCAGAGCCGGTTGTTCTCGCAGCAGCAGACGGCGCAGGCGAAAAAGCAGATCGAAGCGCTGAAGAAGGAGCTCGACGAGCAGCGCAAGCTGGTTGTCGAGACCGAGACCAGCCGCAAGCGCACCCGCGAGCTCGAGCTGGCTCTTCTCGCCGCCGAGAAGGTGGTGGAGGACAACTCGGGGATGATGCCGCTGAAGCCGACCCACGGCTTCGCCGATACGCAGATCATGGGCTGAGGGCTGGTCCCTCGCCCCTCCCCAGGAAATAAAAAACCCGGCCGAAGCCGGGTTTGATCGACGGGCGCAAGAGCGCCCGTCGCTCTCTCAGGGCTTGCTGCCCGTCGGAAACGGCCAAGCCGCTTGCGGGCTCAGAGCCGTCTTCGCCGGCGCTGCGGGAGCCGCCGCCGGTGCCGCAGCAGGTGCGGCAGCGGGCTTCTTCGCAGGTGCCTTCTTGGCCGCCTTCTTTGCAGGCGCCTTCTTGGCGGCCTTCTTGGCCGCCTTCTTGGCAGGTGCCTTCTTGGCCGCCTTTTTCGCAGGCGCTTTCTTGGCAGCCTTCTTGGCTGGCGCCTTCTTCTTCGCGGCCTTCTTGGCAGCCTTCTTCGCAGGCGACTTCTTGGCAGCCTTCTTGGCCGGCGCCTTCTTGGCGGCCTTCTTGGCCGGCGCCTTCTTGGCGGCCATCTTCTTCATCGGGGCCTTCTTGGCCGCCTTCTTCGCCGGCGCCTTTTTAGCGGCTTTTTTCGCAGTTGCCATTACGTTTCTCCTTGATCAAGTTGACATGGAACCGACCGACCCCATCGATGGAATCGGCCAGCTATTCACCGTCCGAACTGCCCTGGAGGGACGCCCGGTACGATGAATCGGGGTGCAGGCTGGCAGCGCTCGTCGTCGCCGCTCTTTCGTCCTGCGAATCTTGATCTCTCACCAAAGGCAGGGTCGCTTGCATGCGACCCGACCCTTCGCCTGGCTCTCGACAGGCCCCAGGGCCTGCCTCGGTCCGGGCTCATTCCCAAGACAGCGCGCCACCGGTCTGGTAGTCGATCACGCGTGTCTCGAAAAAATTGCGCTCCTTTTTCAGGTCGATCATCTCGCTCATCCACGGGAACGGGTTCTCCTCGTTCGGATAGAGCTCCTCCAAGCCGATCTGCGTTGCCCGCCGGTTGGCGATGTAGCGCAGGTAACCCTTGAACATCGAGGCGTTCATGCCGAGCACGCCTCGCGGCATGGTGTCTTCGGCGTAGCGGTACTCGAGCGCCACCGCCTTCTCGAACAGCGCCCGGATCTCGGCCTTGAACTCGGCCGTCCACAGGTTCGGGTTCTCGGCCTTGATCTGGTTGATCAGGTCGATACCGAAGTTGCAGTGCATCGACTCGTCGCGAAGGATGTACTGGTACTGCTCGGCCGCGCCGGTCATCTTGTTCTGCCGGCCCAGCGCCAGGATCTGGGTGAAGCCGACGTAGAAGAACAGGCCCTCCATCAGGCAGGCGAAGACGATCAGCGACTTGAGCAGGGTCCGGTCGCTCTCTTCGGTTCCGGTGTGGAAGTGCGGGTCCGAGATCGCCTCGATGAAGGGGATCAGGAACTCGTCCTTGTCGCGGATCGACTGGACTTCGTTGTAGGCGTTGAAGATCTCGCTCTCGTCGAGGCCGAGCGACTCGACGATGTACTGGTAGGCGTGGGTGTGGATCGCCTCCTCGAACGCCTGGCGCAGCAGGAACTGCCGGCACTCGGGCGCCGTGATGTGGCGGTAAGTTCCGAGGACGATGTTGTTCGCGGCCAGCGAGTCGGCGGTGACGAAGAAGCCGAGGTTGCGCTTGACGATGCGGCGCTCGTCTTCGGTCAGGCCGTTCGGATCCTTCCAGGTCGCGATGTCGCGCGACATGTTCACTTCCTGCGGCATCCAGTGGTTGGCGCAGGTGGCGAGGTACTTCTCCCACGCCCACTTGTACTTGAAGGGGACGAGCTGATTGACGTCGGTCCGGCCGTTGATGATGCGCTTGTCGGCGGCCTCGACGCGGCGGGCGACCGGCACCGCGGCGGGCACCACGGGCGCCTGCGCCACCGGCTGCGATTCGAGAGGGATGGCGGCTTCGGCGGCCGACGGCTGGGCCAAACGCAAGGCGGGGCCCGCGCGTTGCGCGGAGCTTGCGGCGTGAACGTTCTCGGTGGTTCTGTCTTCTTCCCAAACCAGCATTGCGAATATTTCCTCTGCCTCTTGATTATCCGAGCGATCTGTGCGAAAGCCCAAGACTTATCGACTGCATCGCTGCATGAATGTTGCTCTGTCGCATCGCGTTCGCGATCACTGGCACGCTTCGCACTCGGGGTTGTCGAGCGCGCAGAACTTCACGTCGGACTCGAGCGTCGTGTCGCTCGCGAGGCTCGACATCGAGGCGACCACGGACGGTGCCGCAGCGGCCGATGACGTCGAGCGCGCTCCGCTCGACACTGCGTTGAGCTGGCTCGACTTCACCGTCGACTTCTCGGCGTTGGTCGCGCTCTGCGTGCGCAGGTAGTAGGTCGTCTTCAGGCCGCGCAGCCAGGCGAGCTTGTAGGTCTCGTCGAGCTTCTTGCCCGAGGCGCCGGCCATGTAGATGTTGAGCGACTGTGCCTGGTCGATCCACTTCTGGCGACGCGCCGCGGCCTCGACCAGCCACTGCGTCTCGATCTCGAACGCGGTGGCGTAGAGCGACTTCAGGTCCTGGGGAACGCGATCGATGCGCTGCAGCGAGCCGTCGAAGTGCTTCAGGTCCATGACCATCACCTCGTCCCAGAGGCCGACCTTCTTCAGGTCGCGCACCAGGTACTCGTTGACGATCGTGAACTCGCCGGAGAGGTTCGACTTCACCGACAGGTTGCCGAACGACGGCTCGATCGAGGCGCTGACGCCGACGATGTTGGAGATGGTCGCGGTCGGCGCGATCGCCACGCAGTTCGAGTTGCGCATGCCGTGCTCGCCGATCCGGGCGCGGAGCGCGTTCCAGTCGAGCGTCGACGAGCGGTCGATGTCGACCAGCGGGCCGCCGTTGGCCAGGGTGCCGCGCTGCTCGGACAGGAGGTCGAGGGTGTCGATCGGCAGGATGCCGCGGTCCCAGAGCGAGCCGCGGTAGCTCGAGTAACGGCCGCGCTCCTGGGCGAGCTCTGTCGAGGCCCAGTAGGCGTGGTAGCAGACGGCTTCCATCGAGCGGTCAGCGAAGGCCACCGCGGCCTCGGAGGCGTAGGGCACGCCGATCTCGTAGAGCGCGTCCTGGAAGCCCATGATGCCCAGGCCGACCGGCCGGTGCCGCAGGTTCGAATCGCGGGCCTTCTTGACCGCGTAGTAATTGATGTCGATCACGTTGTCGAGCATCCGCATCGCCGTGGCGATGGTCTTCTTGAGCTTGACCTGATCGAGCTCGCCGCCCTTCACGTGCTGGGCGAGGTTGACCGAGCCGAGGTTGCAGACCGCGATCTCGGTGACGCCGGTGTTGAGCGTGATCTCGGTGCAAAGGTTGCTCGAGTGGACGACGCCGACGTGCTGCTGCGGCGAGCGGACGTTGCAGGCGTCCTTGAAGGTGATCCAGGGATGTCCGGTCTCGAACAGCATCGTCAGCATGCGGCGCCAGAGGTCGGCGGCCTTCATCTTCTTGAACAGCTTGATCTCGCCGCGGGCGGCCTTCTCTTCGTAGGCGATGTAGGCCGTCTCGAACGCCTTGCCGAACTTGTCGTGCAGGTCGGGGCAGGTCGACGGCGAGAACAGGGTCCACTGGCCTTTGCTCGCATCCTGCGGATGCTCGGCCCCTTCCATCACCCGCTTCATCAGCAGGTCGGGCACCCAGTTGGCGGTGTTCATGTCGTGCGTGCGCCGGCGGTCGTCGCCGGTGTTCTTGCGCAGCTCGAGGAACTCCTCGATGTCGAGGTGCCAGCTCTCCAGGTAGGCGCAGACCGCGCCCTTCCTCTTGCCGCCCTGGTTGACCGCGACCGCGGTGTCGTTGACGACCTTGAGGAACGGCACCACGCCCTGGCTCTTGCCGTTGGTGCCCTTGATGTAGCTGCCGAGCGCGCGCACGTTGGTCCAGTCGTTGCCGAGGCCGCCGGCGAACTTCGACAGCAGCGCGTTCTCCTTCAGCGCCTCGTAGATGCCGTCGAGGTCGTCGGAGACGGTCGTCAGGTAGCAGCTCGAGAGCTGCGAGCGCCGGGTGCCTGCGTTGAACAGGGTCGGCGTCGAGCTCATGAAGTCGAAGCTCGAGAGCACCTCGTAGAACTCGATGGCGCGCGCTTCGCGGTCGATCTCGCCGAGCGCCAGGCCCATCGCCACGCGCATGAAGAACGCCTGGGGCAGCTCGATCCGGGCTTCGTCGATGTGCAGGAAGTAGCGGTCGTACAGGGTCTGCAGGCCGAGGTAGTCGAACTGGAGGTCGCGGTCGACGTTGAGCGCCGCGCCGAGCCGGGCCAGGTCGAACTGGAGCAGCTTCTCGTCGAGCCGCTCGGCCTGCACACCCTTCTTGATGAACTGCGGGAAATACTCGGCGTAGCGGGCGTGCATGTCCGAATGCAGCAGCTCCTCGCCGAGGATCTCGCGCCGGATCGTGTGCAGCAGCAGGCGCGCGGTTGCCCGGGTATAGCCGGGATCCTTCTCGATCAGGGTGCGGGCGGCGAGGATCGCGGCCTTGTGCACCTCGTCGATCGGCACGCCGTCGTACAGGTTGCGCTTGGTCTCCGCCAGGATCGGCTCCGGCCGGACATCGGCGCCGAGGCCGGCGCACGAGGTTTCGATCAGGGTCTGCAGCCGCGCCGCGTCGAGCGGCACGCGGTTGCCGCGGTCGGTGACCATGAGCACCGGCTCGGGCTTGGCCGGGACCGGGCCCTGCCTGGCCCGCTCCTGCGAGCGGCGCTCGCGATAGAGCACGTAGGCGCGGGCGACCTCGTGGTGGCCGCCGCGCATCAGGCCGAGCTCGACCTGGTCCTGCACGTCTTCTATATGGAAGGTGCCGCCGCCGGGCCGCGAGCGGAGCAGCCCGCGGACCACCGACTCGGTCAGGCCGTCGACGGTTTCGCGAACGCTGGCCGAAGCCGCGCCCTGGGTGCCGTGAACCGCGAGAAACGCCTTCATCAGGGCGACGGCGATCTTGTTCGGCTCGAACGAAACGACGGCGCCGTTGCGGCGCAGGATCTGATAGCCCTGGTACGCGGACACGGCCGGCGCGGACCGGGCGGCGGGACGCAGCGCGGCAGCGGTCGTGGGCGTCGCCTGGGCGGGGGTAGCTTGCATGAATTCTCCTCTGGGGCACTCCGGCTGGGCTGCAACCGCCGGGGCTGATTTGTTCATCGCGGGCATGGACTCGTCGGGTCCTTGCGCTTGCGAAATGGGGCTCGAAACGGGGCTGTGCGGAGGTCTGGACGAGAAGCCCAGCATAGCATCGCTGGACACTATATCTGGGGTCGATGGGGCTAACAAGCACTACCTATAGCGTATGAACCCGTACATTTATCACGGTACAAAGTCCAGCCGCAGGTCCTCCGCCCGAAGCCGCAATCCGGCCCAGTCGAAGCCCGCGCCCGGGTCCTGCTTGCGCCCCGAAGCGACGTGCTCATGGCCGGCCACGGCCCGAATCGGATAGCGCGAAGCGAGCCGGGCCAGGGTCGCTGCGAGCCGCTCGTACTGAGCTTCCTCGAAGGTATCTCCTTCGAGGCCTTCGAGCTCGATACCGACCGAAAAATCATTGCAATCGGTGCGGCCTTTCCAGGCTGATGCGCCGGCATGCCAGGCTCGCCGATCGCACGAGACGAACTGCAGCAGCTCGCCGCTGCGACGAACCAGGAAGTGGGCCGACACCCGCAGATCGCGGATCGTCGCGAAGTAGGGATGCGCATCGGGATCGAGACGATTGGTGAACAGCCGCTCGATCGCGTCGCCGCCGTACTCTCCGGGCGGCAGGCTGATCGAGTGGACGATCACCAGGTCGATCGTCATCCCCGGCGGACGCGGGCCGAAGTTGGGCGAGACGATGCGCCTCGCCTCCCGCAGCCAGCCGCCCCGCCAGGCCGGCCGCGCCGGCGCAGGCGCCGCCTTGCCGCGCTTCACTCCCGATCGGTTCCGGTCAGGTCGCCGCCGACATTGACGTTCAGCCGGGCCATCCGATAGCGCATCTGGCGCAACGACAGGCCGAGGCTGATGCCCGCGGCGGTGCGGTTGTAGCGATGGTGCTCGAGCGCCCGGACCAGGATCTCGCGCTCGACTTCGTCGAGATAGCGGGCCAGGTCCTTGGGCAGCGGCTCCTCGACCGGCAGGCTGGGGGCGAGCGCAGGGCTTTCGGCGGCGCCTCCTTCGCTCGGCAGGCCGTCGAGCTCCTGCGCGGCGCTGTCGGTGAACACCGACTCCGGCAGGTCGAGGTCGTAGACGTCGAGCTCCTCGCCGCCCGAGAGCGCCACGGCGCGATGCAGCATGTTCTCGAGCTCGCGGACGTTGCCCGGAAACGGATAGCGCGAAAGGTGCACCAGCGCATCGCGGGTCAGGCGCGGCGCCGGCCAGACGCCGGCGTCGCGCGACAGCCGCTCGAGCACTCGCTCGCTGATGCCCATCAGGTCCTCGAGGCGCTCGCGCAGCGGCGGCACCCGGATCTGGATGACGTTGAGCCGGTAATAAAGATCCTGGCGGAACTGTCCGGCCTGGACCTCGGCGCCGAGATCCTTGTGCGTGGCGCTCAGCAGCCGGACGTCGACCGGCTGCTCGACGACCGCGCCCACCGGCCGCACCGAGCGCTCCTGGATCGCGCGCAGCAGCTTCGACTGCATCGACAACGGCAGGTCGCCGATCTCGTCGAGGAACAGCGTGCCGCCGTGGGCTGCCTGGAAGAAGCCGTCGCGGTCGTCGTTGGCGCCGGTGAATGCGCCCTTGCGGTAGCCGAAGAACTCGGCCTCTAGCAGCTGCTCGGGGATGGCGCTGCAGTTGACCGGCACGAACGGCATCGCGCCGCGCACGCTGACCTCGTGGATGGCGCGCGCGACCAGTTCCTTGCCGGTGCCCGACTCGCCGGCCACCAGCACCGGCGCCATGCTGCGCGCGACCTTCTCGACCAGCGAGCGCACCTGCTGCATCGCCGTCGAGTTGCCGGCCATGCGGCCGAGCGCCTGGCTGACCGGCAGTGCCGGCGCAGGCGCCGCGGCCACCGGCCGGGGCGGGCGCGGCGGCGGCATCGCCCGATGCTGCTCCGACGGCAGACTCGCCGGATCGACCGTCGGCCCGCCGCCGCCGCGGCCGAGGGCGGAAGCGACGACGCCGCGGAACTGCTTCAGGTCGACCGGCTTGGTCAGGTAGTCGTAGGCGCCGGCCTTGAGCGCCTCGACCGCGTTTTCCGACGAGCCGTAGGCGGTGATCACGACCGTCTTCTCGCGCCGGCCGTTCTCCTCCAGCCAGTGCAGCACGTCGAGGCCCGAACCGTCGGGCAGACGCATGTCGGTGATGACGGCGCTGTAGGTCCGGTCCTTCAGATGGAGCAGCGCCTCCTCGACGGTGCCGGCGGTGTCGAGGTCGTAGCCCTCGCGCAGCAGCGTCAGCTCGTACAGGGTTCGCAGATCGGGTTCGTCGTCGACGACGAGCAGGCTGAAGTGCGAGGCGGTGGTCATGGGGTGAGGCGCAGGCGAGCTTCGGACGGTTGCAGGGCGACGCGACGCGCGTCGACGAAGAACTCGTTGCGCCGCGGAGCGTCGGGCGGCAGCAGCCGATAGTCGATGCGCGCCCCGTATCTCTCGCAGAGCTCCCGGCAAATGTAAAGGCCCAGGCCCGCGCCGCGGCTGCGGGTCGAGAAAAAGGGCTCGAACAGATACGGCTCGACGTCGGCCGGGATCGGCGCCCCGTCCGAGAAGACGCTGAACTCGGCCCGCGACTCGCCGTCGGCGCGCAGCGCCAGCAGGATCGCGGCGGGTCGATGGCTGGCGTGACGGCGGGCGTTGTCGAGCAGGTTGACGAGAACCCGGCGCAGGTGCTCGGCGTCGAAGACGATGCCGATCGGCTCGCCCGGCAGCTCGACCCGCAGGATGCTCTGCTCGCCGAGCGGGATGCCGGCGGCCTGCGCCCACTCGCCGCAGACCTCGGCGATCTGCGCGGTCGCGTCGAGGGCGCCGACGTCCTGCACCCGCCCCGGCGCCACCTCCATGACGTCGTCGACGATCCGCTTCAGCCGCTCGACGTTCTCCGTGACCATCTTCATCAGCTGGCGCTGGCCCGGATCGGTGGCGTCCTCGGCGAGCAGCGCGTTGGCCTGGGCGATCGCGGCGAGCGGATTGCGGATCTCGTGGGCGATGCCGGCCGAGACCCGGCCCATCGCCGCCAGCTTCTCCTGGCGACTGCGCGCCTGCACGCTGCGCACGTCCTCGAGGAACAGCACGCAGACCTCCTCGCTCGCCCGCGGCTCGCGCTTGCGGGTGAAGCGGACGCGCACGCGCAGCGTGCGATGCGAGTCGGGGGCGAATTGCAGCGGCACGTCGCGGCCGGCCTCGGGCCAGGACGCCTCGGCGAACGCGCGCTCGACCGATTCGACCAGCGCCCCCCAGGCCGGCACGCCGCGCAGCTGGAACGGTGCGGAGCGACTGGTGCCTTCGGGCGCGAGCAGCCGCCGCGCCGACGGGTTGGCGGCGCGAACCTTGCCGCCGCGGTCGACGACCAGGACGCCGTCCTCCATCTCCTCGATCACCAGGCGATTCAGCGCCGCCTGCTGGCGTGCCATCTCCAGGCTGCCGCGCGCGCTCAGCTCCTCTCGCGCCAGCCGCCCGGCGAGCTCGCCGGCGAGCACGGTGATGACGAAGAAGCCGCTGCCCGCCAGGCCCGCCTGGGTCATGAGGAGCGTGGCGTCGCCGCCCGAGACGACGCCGAGCCAGGCGGTCGCGAGCAGGGCCAGGGTGGCCAGCGCCGCGGTCGCGAGCGCCAGCACGCGCGGCGTCAGCACGCCGGCCATCAGCACCGGCAGCACCAGCAGGGCCACGTAGTTGAAGCTCGATCCCGGCGATGCGAGATGCAGGCCGGTGAAGAAGAGGAGGTCGGCGCCGATGGTGGCGATCCACTGCGGGCTGCGCAGCCGGGCCATGGTGTGCGGCGCGGCGCCGCGGCGAAAGCGCGGCAGCAGCCACATGCTGATCGCCAGCGTGGCGAAGGCGACGCTCAGGGCGACGATCACCGGCGTCGGCCGGAGGCCGAAGACGCTGGCGACCGCGAGCGTCACGACCAGCGCCACGCCGAGCGCGGCGCGGGCGGCGATGAAGGCCCGGTATATCCGCTCGAAGGTCGTCGAGGGGCCGCCGCGCCGGCGGCGTACCGCGCGCGCGGTCGCCGGCGTGTCGCCGTGCCACGACGCCGCAAACTGCGACTCCTCCGCCATGGCCGCGGTGTCGGTGGTAGGGCCGAAGGCGCCGAACCAGGACTCGTCGCCCATCGGCGCCGGGCGGGTCGGACGCGGCACGTCGGCGGCGGCGCTCATGACGGGTCCGGATGCGTCTGCTCGTACGCGGCGCGATGCGCTTCGCCGCAGAACACGCCGCCGCGGCCGGGCAGCGCTTCGTCGCGCGGCAGATGAACGCCGCATTGCGCGCACGCCAGCATCGGCTTCGGCGCCGCCGCCCGGTCGCGCGGCCCGGAGCTCGGCGGGCGCCGGCTGATGCCCTTGCGCAGCAGCCAGAGGAGGAAGAAGACGACAACGAGAAAGAGAAGGATCTTCATCAGGTTGGAAGCGGGGTGCGGTTGAGCAGGACCTCGAGCACGAAGCGCGAGCCGACGTAGGCGAGCAGCAGCAGGGCGGCGCCGGCATAGAGCCAGCCGGCGGCCTTCGGCCCGCGCCAGCCGAAGGCCCGGCGGCCGGCCAGGAGGCCGGCGAAGACCAGCCAGCTGAGGATCGAGAACACCGTCTTGTGCTCCCAGCGCCATGGGCTCGCGAACACCGCGCCGAGCACGATCACGGCCGAGAGGACGACGAAGCCGGCGGCGACGAAGCGAAAGGTCAGCCGCTCCAGGCGCAACAGCGGCACCCCTTCGGCGGGCGCGGCCCCGGCCCGCGGTGCTCGGCGCATCTGCCGCTCGGCCCGGCTCTGAAGCAGCGCGTGCAGGACGGCCGCGCCGAACAGTCCGTACGAGGCGATTCCGAGCAGCCAGTGCAACGGCGCCCAGAGCGACTCGGCCTGAGGATGGACGCGGCCCGGGTAGATCCAGGCGAGCACGACGACGACGATGCCGCAGGCAGCGAGCGCCCGCCGCGCTCCCGGCAGCGGCAGCAGCCGGCTCTCCAGCTGATAGACGGCGAGCACCAGCCAGAGCGTCAGCGAAAGCGCGGGGGCGAAGCCGAAGCGGGCCCCGGGAACGCCCGAACCGATGCCGGCGATGTCGATGACGAGCGCCAGGCCGTGCGCAATCCAGCCGACCAGCAGGGCCATGCGCAATGCCGACGAGAACCGCTCGCTCCGCATCGCCGCGCCGACGTAGCCGGCGAGGGCCGCGGCGCTCGGCAAAGCCAGTGCCCATGCCCCCGGCGCAAGGCCGGCCGAGTCGGCACCGAACGATAGAATCATCGTCCAAGTGTACTTTCGCACCTCGGTTCGGCCGCGTGCGCGCCTGATGGCTTCTGCCCTGACCGATCGCCTCAGCCGGCTCGTGAAGACGATGCGAGGGCAGGCCCGCATCACCGAAGAGAACGTGCAGGACATGCTGCGCGAAGTGCGCATGGCACTGCTCGAGGCGGACGTGGCCCTGCCGGTGGTTCGCGATTTCATCGCCCGGGTCAAGGCGAGCGCGCTCGGTGCCGAGGTCGTCGGCTCGCTCTCGCCGGGGCAGGCCTTCGTCGGCGTCGTCAACCGCGAGCTGGCGGCGACGATGGGCGAAGGCGTCGCCGACCTGGACCTCGCGACCCAGCCGCCGGCCGTGATCCTGATGGCCGGCCTGCAGGGCGCAGGCAAGACGACGACCACCGCCAAGCTCGCGCGCCACCTGATCGACAAGCGCCGGAAGAAGGTGCTCACGGTCTCGGTCGACGTCTACCGCCCGGCAGCGATCGAGCAGCTGAAGACGGTGACGCGACAGGCCGGCGCCGAGTGGTTCCCGTCGACCGCGAGCGACTCGCCGCTGGCGATCGCCGCCGCCGCCCTCGATCACGCGAAGCGGCACTACTTCGACGTGCTGATCGTCGACACCGCCGGGCGCCTGGCGATCGACGAGAAGCTGATGGCCGAGATCCGCGAGCTGCACGCCGCGCTGAATCCGGTCGAGACGCTGTTCGTGGTCGACGCGATGCAGGGCCAGGACGCGGTCAACACCGCCAAGGCATTCAAGGAAGCGTTGCCGCTCACCGGCATCGTCCTGACCAAGATGGACGGCGACTCGCGCGGCGGCGCGGCGCTCTCGGTGCGGGCGATCACCGGCGCGCCGATCAAGTTCGCCGGCACGAGCGAGAAGATCGACGGCCTCGAGGTGTTCGACGCCGGCCGCCATGCCGGGCGCGTGCTCGGCATGGGCGACATCGTCGGCCTGGTCGAGGAAGTGCAAAAAGGCGTCGACGTCGCGGCGGCGCAGAAGCTCGCCGACAAGGTCAAGGCCACAGGCAGCTTCGATCTGAACGACTTCCTGTCGCAGATTTCACAGATGAAGAAGATGGGCGGCCTCGGCGGCCTCGTCGACAAGTTACCCTCGCAGTTCACCGGCGGCCGTGCTGCCAATCTCGGCCCCGCCGAGATGGAGCGCGCCGAGCGCGACGTGCGCCGCATGGAAGGAATCATCTGTTCGATGACGCCCCAGGAGCGACGCAAGCCCGAGTTGCTCAAGGCGACGCGCAAGCGCCGCATCGCGAGCGGCGCCGGGGTGCAGGTTCAGGACGTCAACCGGATGCTCAACCAGTTCGAGCAGATGCGCGACGTCATGAAGAAGATGAAGGGCGGCGGGATGATGAAAATGATGAAGCGGATGGGCGGCATGAAGAATCTCGGAGGGATGCGCTGAGCCGCGCCTGGTCCCCGCCTGCCGCATCCCCGTGCCGCTACTCGACCTGATGGATCCGTATCTCATCTCGGTGATCGCTCTCGCCTGCGCCCTGCCGCTGGTCTGGTGGCTGGCCCGGCGCACCGGGCCGACGGAGCGCCAGGAGCTCCCGTCCGAGCGGATGGACACGCTCGCCGCCTGGCCGCCGGAGCCGACGCGCGTGCTGCGCTCGTCCGAGCGGCTCGCCTTCAGCACCCTCAAGCTCGCGCTGCCGGGCTACATGATCCTGGCCCAGGTGCCGATCGCCCGCTTCCTCAACGTTCCCAAGCGCAATTCCTACGCCGAGTGGATGCGCCGCCTCGGCAGCCAGTGCGTCGACTTCGTCGTCTGCGACGTCACCTCGCAGGTGATCGCCGTGGTCGAGGTGCGGCCGCCGATCGAGCAGATCGGCGAGAAGCTGCGCGCCCGGCTCGACCGGGTCGAGCGCGTCCTCACGGCGGCGAACATCCCGGTCCACGTCTGGAACGAGGAGCGGCTGCCGACGATCGAGGCGGCACGCGACAAGCTCCTGCCGCGAACGCCGGCCGTGCCCGCGAGCATGGCCAGGAAGCCGCTCGTCGAACTGCAGCCGCTGACCACCGGCGCCGCGGTCGTGATGACAGGCGCCGCGGTGGCCGAGGCTCCGGACGCGGTCGCCGCGCCGGCCACCGACCCGTTCGCCGACACCGACCGCGACTGGACCCAGGGCGAGGTGATCGAGGTCGGGGAACCGACCGGCTCGACCTGGTTCGACGAGCTCGAGGAATCGGTCTCGCCGGTGCTGCCGCCGAATGAACAGCGCTGAGCGGGCCCAGGGCCTGTTACGTAACAGGCCCTAGCTGAGCAGGGCCTGCGCGAATTCGCGCGCGCGAAAGGTCTGCAGGTCGGCGAGCTTCTCGCCGACACCGATGAAGTACACGGGCAGGGGCGCGGCGCGCTCGCGCGACCAGAGCGCGATCGCCGCCAGCACGCCGCCCTTGGCGGTGCCGTCGAGCTTGGTGATGATCAGGCCGGTCAGCGCCAGCGCGGCATCGAACGCCTGCACCTGGGCGAGCGCGTTCTGCCCGGTGTTGCCGTCGATCACCAGCAGCACCTCGTGCGGCGCCCCGGGCTGAGCCTTGGCGATGGTGCGCCGGATCTTCTTCAGCTCCTCCATCAGGTGCGCCTGCGTCGCCAGGCGGCCGGCGGTGTCGGCGATGACGACGTCGCAGCCGCGGGCGCGACCGGCCACCACCGCATCGAAGGTCACCCCGGCCGGATCGCCGCCTTCCTGGCTGACGATCTCGATCCGGTTGCCGGCCGGAAGGCGCGCCGCCTGCGGCGATCCGTCCCGTGCCGGCTCGGCCCGCTCCGCCCAGGCGAGGAGCTGCTCGCGCGCGGCAGCGCGAAAGGTGTCGGCGGCGGCCAGCAGCACCTTCTGGTCGGCGTCGACGAGATGGCGTGCGAGCTTGCCGACGCTGGTGGTCTTGCCCGCGCCATTGACGCCGACCACCATGATCACGGTCGGCACGTGTTCGCCGATCACCAGCGGCCGCTCGAGCGGCGCCAGCAGATCGGCGACGCAGTCGGCGAGCAGGCCGCGCACGGCGGCCGGGTCCTCGAGATGGGCGCGCTTGATCCGCCGCTGCAGGTCGTCGAGCAGGTGGCGGGTCGCGAGGACGCCGGCATCGGCCTGGAGCAGTGCTGCCTCCAGGTCCTCGTACATCGCGTCGTCGATGCTCGCACCGACGAAGGCCTCGGCAATGCTCGAGCCGGTCTTGCGCAGGCCGGTCCTGAGCTTGGCCAGCCAGTCGCTGCGGTCTTCGCGTCCGGGCTCGGCGGGCGGCGCCGGCGCGACCGCGGGCGCAGCGACCTCCGGAGGCGCGGCGGTCGCCGGCGAGGCCTCGCGCGCCGCTTCTCTCAGCGTGACCGGCGGCGTCGTGGGCGACGCCACGGGCGGCCTCGCGGGCGGCTCGAGGGGCGACTCGACCGCCGGTGCTTCCGCCGGCTTCTTGCCGAAGAACAGCTCGCCGACATCGGCATTGAGCCATTCCATCGCCGTGCGCGGGCGACCGGACGAAGCGGCGGCCGCCGACGCGTCGGCGGCGGGGTCGCGACCGGCGCCGGCATCGGGCGCGATGCCCGGCGTCTGCGCGGCAGGCGGCTTCTTTCTGAAAAAGCTGAACATGGGCGAGCGGCGGGCCGTGAAAGGTCGAGGTGCCGCTGCGGCGACACAGAAGCGGGCGGAGGGGGCGACTGCCGGGCCCGAAACCGGTCGTTCGTTATACTCGTAGGCTAAGGCGCTTTAGCTCAGTCGGTTAGAGCGACGGAATCATAATCCGCAGGTCCGGGGTTCGAGTCCCTGAAGCGCCACCACCCCATGCTCCGCCGCGTCCTCGTTCTCGCCGCCGCGTGCTTTCCGGCCCTGCCGGTGGCCGCGCAGGCGCAGCGCAGCTTTCCACAGAACGCACTGCGCGGCGCCGTCGTCTTCGGCGAGGCGCCGGAGATCGCGCTCGACGGCCGGCCGGCCCGACTGGCCCCCGGCACGCGCATCCGCGATGCCCGCAACATGACGGTCGTGCCCTCGGCCGTCTATGGCGGCAAGTTCCTCGTCCACTACACGATCGACACCTACGGCCTGGTCAAGGACGTCTGGATCCTGACGCCCGAGGAAGCGGCCAGGAAGCCCTGGCCCACCAAGCCGGAAGAAGCCGCGGCCTGGGGCTTCGACCCGATCGCGCAGGTCTGGGTCAGGCCGTGACCGAGGTCGCGCGCGCGAAGCCGAAGGTCTTCATCAAGACCTTCGGCTGCCAGATGAACGTCTACGACTCGGACAAGATGGCCGACGTGCTGCACGCCGCCGCCGGCTACGAGCCGACCGACGACGTCGAAGAGGCCGACCTGATCCTGTTCAACACCTGCTCGGTCCGGGAGAAAGCCGAGGACAAGGTGTTCAGCGACCTGGGCCGGGTCAAACACCTCAAGGCCCGCGGCACCCTGATCGGCGTGGGCGGCTGCGTCGCCAGCCAGGAAGGCGCGGCGATCATCAGGCGCGCGCCCTACGTCGACCTGGTGTTCGGCCCGCAGACCCTGCACCGCCTGCCGGCGATGCTGGCCCGCCAGCGCAGCGAGCAGCGGCCGCAGGTCGACATCAGCTTTCCCGAGATCGAGAAGTTCGACCACCTGCCGCCGGCGCGGGTCGAGGGGCCGACGGCCTTCGTCTCGATCATGGAAGGCTGCTCCAAGTACTGCTCCTACTGCGTCGTCCCGTACACCCGGGGCGAGGAGGTGTCGCGGCCGTTCGACGACGTCCTCGCCGAGATCGCCGGCCTGGCCGACCAGGGCGTGCGCGAGGTG
>Ga0163144_10014100_pt1 | contig 16612 bp, 13 predicted proteins | sample OliLak19BULKMAT1_FD_123175 | JGI IMG/M metagenome (GOLD analysis project Ga0163144, IMG submission 123175) | Freshwater microbial mat bacterial communities from Lake Vanda, McMurdo Dry Valleys, Antarctica - Oligotrophic Lake LV.19.BULKMAT1 | ecosystem: Environmental > Aquatic > Freshwater >... | reverse complement strand
CTGAACGATGCTGGCAGCGCCCAAGGCTGCTGCTGTTGCGGCGGAGCGGAAATCAGCGAGGCACGAAAGGTCAATGTCAACGCCGTGGCCTACGCGCTGCTCCACTAACAATGAGAAATTCCCATTGCCTCCCACCGATTTGAAAAACATCTCCCGCATCATCCTGTTGATAGTCTTGATCGCCGCCTTTGCCGCGTTGCTCTATTATATCTATCAACCGAAGAAATCCCAAGCCGGGGACGACCGGTTGACCGTGAATTTCACCTGCGACACAGCGGGGCGGCTGGAGCCGTGCGGTTGTTTCACCGGCCAGCATGGCGGACTCACCCGGCTGCGGACGTGGCTGGACACGCGTGAGGACTCCGGCCCGGTCCTGAATGTCGATGCCGGTGGCGCGATTGCCGGAGCTGCGGATTACGATCTCATCCAATACCGTTATCTGGCCCGCGCTTATGCGACCATGGGATTCGCAGCGCTCAACATGGGTGGACGCGAGGCGATGATCCCGAAGGAGATGCTGGCCTCTCTGGCATCCTCCTCGCCGGTGCCCTTGATCAGTGCGTCTCTCGTGGATGCAGGCACCCGCAAGTCGCTGCTGGAGCCCTATCGCATCGTGGAGGTGGGAGGCAACCGGGTGGGGATTCTCGGGGTGGTCTCGCCTGATAGCGTTTCCACCGCCGGCGAGGGGCTGGCGGTGCTGGGACTCAACGAGGCGATCGACCGCCAGTTGCCGGAACTCACGGCGAAATCCGATATCGTGATCCTGCTGGCATTCGCTAACGAAAACGAGATGCGTCGCCTCGCCCGTGACTATTTCGAGTTCGCGCTGATCCTCGGTGGCGATGTCGCCGGGCCGACCCAGGACATCATCCGCGAGAATGAGTCGATGATCCTTTACACGACCAACCAGGCCAGGACGGTCGGCACCATCAAGGCGCGGGTGGCCGGGGAGAAGCGCAAGCGGCTGGTTGATCCCGTCTATCAGATTCAATTGCTTCAGGAGGAAATTCCGCAGAACGACGAACTCCGCGCGCTGGTCCGTGACTTCCGCTCCACCATCCGCAACACGCCGCTGGCCGTCGATGATCCCCAGGCGGTTGATCCGGATGCCATCCCCGGAGTCACGGCGACGGCGACCTATGTGGGATCCGCATCGTGCCAGGGCTGTCACCCGCAGGCTCATGAAATCTGGCAGAAGTCCGGTCATGCCCATGCCTTTGAGACGCTGGTGAAAACCGGTTCGGACGCGGATCCGCATTGCATCAAATGCCACACCGTCGGCTTTGGCCGCGAATCGGGATACCGCCGTCCGTTAGGGGTGGATTCGCTCGTCGATGTCGGCTGCGAGTCTTGCCACGGACCGGCGAGCGAGCATCTGGCGAAACACGTGGATGGCAAGCCGTCCGCCTTCAAGTTCCGCCCTCTCGGACCCGGTGACTGCAAGTCGTGCCACTACGGCGAGTTTTCCCGGCCCTTCGTTTGGAAGGCATTCTGGCCCGACATCGCCCACGGGAAAGAAGCGAGAAAATGAAACGTCCGTGCCGCGACGTTTTCACCCGCATGAACCATGATGTCACTATCGACTCAGCATGAAGATCCTGATCGTCGAAGATGATGGGAAAACCGCTTTCCGCCGCCTTCGGAATGACCACTCCCGGCTTTCGCAAACCGCCCGGACAATCCCCATGAATTCCTCCCCGCCTCCCATGCCCGGCTTTTCGGAAGCCCTGAAATTCTGGATCAAACTCGGCTGGATCAGCTTCGGCGGACCCGCCGGGCAGATCTCGATCATGCACAAGGAGCTGGTGGAGAAACGCCGCTGGCTGAGCGAGGAGCATTTTCTGCACGCGCTGAATTTCTGCATGCTGCTGCCCGGCCCCGAGGCACAGCAACTCGCGACCTACCTGGGCTGGCGGATGCATGGCGCGCGTGGTGGCATCGCGGCCGGAGCGCTCTTCGTCCTGCCATCGGTTTTCATCCTCTTCGGACTGAGCTGGCTCTACATGGCCGGCGGCGAGATCACATGGATCAAGGGAATTTTCTACGGACTGATGCCTGCGGTGATCGCCATCGTCGCCTCAGCGGTGACGCGGATCGGCTCGAAGGCGCTGCGATCCCCGACCCTGTGGGGACTGGCGGCTCTGGCCTTTACCGCCATTTTTTTTCTCAAAATCTCCTTCATCCTCATCATCCTCTCCGCCTCGCTCATCGGCTGGGTGGGAGGGAGAAAATTTCCCGGCCAGTTTCCCGCCGGCAAGGGTCACGGAAAAGCAGGCCGGGAAGATCTACCAAGCGCCCGCTTGCCTCCATCGCCACCGGCCACGCTCCCGCGCACGCTTCTCGTTTCCACCATCTGTCTCGTGCTGTGGTGGCTGCCCGTGCTTGCGGTCGGGCTGGTGTTCGGCTGGCGGGGCATCCACTTCCAAGAGGGCCTGTTTTTCAGCAAAGCCGCGCTGGTTACCATCGGCGGGGCCTACGCGGTGCTGCCCTACGTCGCGCAGATGGCCGTCGAGCACCACGGCTGGCTCGGGCAGCGCCAGATGATGGCCGGCCTTGGCCTTGCCGAATCCACCCCCGGGCCGCTGATCATGGTGCTCCAGTTTGTCGGCTTCGTCGCCGCATGGCAAAATCCCGGCGATCTTCCGCCGCTCGCGGCCGGCATCCTCGGTGCCGCAATCACCACCTGGGTCACCTTCCTGCCCTGCTTCCTCTTCGTTTTCCTAAGCGCTCCCCATGTCGAAGGCCTCCGCGAGCGACCCGCCCTCGGCTCGGTGCTCACCGCCATCACCGCCGCTGTCGTCGGCGTCATCCTCAACCTCTCGATCTGGTTCGCCTGGCACGCGCTTGTCCCGGAGGGTGGGGGATTCGACGGGTTTGTCGCCGTGCTGGCGGTCGCGGCCTGGCTCGCGATGGAGCGGTTCAAGATCGGGGTCATCCCGGTTCTCGGCGCGTGCGCGCTTGCCGGAATGATCCGCTTCACCGTATTTTGACTCCATCGAATGCCACCGTCCCTTGGAAATCCGCCGCTGAATTTCCTCCAAATAGCCGGGACGATCGATCGTAAATCATCCATTCAGACTGGAGGATTTCACGCTGAAGTTTGATTTCCTCCAATTTCACATAGGGCCTGTGGGCGGTCGCCGCGTCGCCGCGTCCGCAATCTTCGACTTCTCCACCGCCACGCCGGGGAAACACTCGACGGTCTGGCAATTCAGATGCCGGTGGGCGAGATCGCGGCCGGCTTGGGAGAAGGAGCGGAAATCCGCAAACGTCTTCACGGCGGGAATGCGCGGGAGTTCCTCGCCGAGGTTGTCCGCCCAGCGGCTGCGGTAGTCGATTTCCCCCTATCCGGCTCACGGCTTTGCACTCGCATAGGGGGCGTCATTTTCATAGGTCCATTCTCCTATCAATTCGAGTGGCGTGCAAACTTTCGGCTAACTCCAGCATCGGAGCACTCAATCAAAGGTCAGGGCCGCTATATCGTTATGAAGCTGCTGCGCGGACGGCAGGCGGAGCAAGGGTTCCCAATTTTCCAGAAAATCCGGGACGCGAGCCCGTTGCGAGGGAAAGTTGATTTGCTTTCTCCGTCGTCCGGAAAGCCCGCTGGCTTCGACGAGCAAATCTCGCAACACCTCCTTTGGATCAGGGATTTTTTCTAGGTCTCGCATTGGTGGAAGCTGCAGAGAGTTACGCCCATTCGGATTGCCGGACGCACCACGCAATGCACTCTCGGAAACCAGCAACCAGGCCTCTGTCATTCGTACAGGAATCACCGGAACCCAGTGACGCGCGGGACGCTCCTGAAAGGATTGCATGGCAGTCGTGATTTCCTGCCGTCTCTCGAACGGAGACTCCCTGTCCGCATCGCGGTGGATGAAGATGACATCAGCCGGAAACAAATGTGAAGCGGTAGCAATCTTCTGCGTCAATGTGCGCGGCGGTTTGGGAAGTTCGTGAAGTTCCGCTATTTGGCCCATCCATTCAAAACTCGAATGGTGACGCAGCAGCATCCAACGCAAAATTGGGATCAGCACCCTGTCGGACGTTCCTTCGGCGACCAGTGTGAATCGGAGAGTCGTCATTTCCCAGCGTCTTCAATTTGTGGCAAAAGCATTTGGAGATCTTCGCGGTCCACAACACGGTCCGGATTGCGCTGGTCCTGCTGTTTAAGCCGAATCGGATTCAGGTAAGGAATCAACAATCCCCGCGCGACGGCTTCGCCTGAAACGCGCTCACGCCAAGTGTCCGGCAAGCCTAGGAAGCTCGGGGTGTGCACCAGGCGGTCTTGATAGTAAGCCGTGCGATCCACCGCGATCACCAAACTGCTGTCGGGCACTTCGGCTACAACCGTTGGCGAGTGAGTGTTAATGATGATCTGGCGAAGCGGGTTATCGTCACCGCAGGGTTCCTGGGTATCGACCGCGATTTCCTTGAGCAGGGCAATCATCGCAGGCAGGCGCTTCGGATGAATGCCGTTCTCGGGTTCCTCCAGGCAGATCACTCCTGTGACAAGCGGATCTTGTTCCAGAATTGCCAATGCCAGAAAACGTAGTGTTCCATCGGAAAGTCCGCGGGCGGGGATTTCATTCCCGGAGTGATCGGCCACCAAAATGCTGTATGCACGCCGGACAGGATCTGGATCAACGCGAATCCCTTTCACATTCTCAATCAATTCAGTCAGACGCTGGGCGATACGGTCACCCACACCAGGCCCCAAACCTTCTGTCTGCATGAGGCGATGCAGGGTGGCGGGCATGTGGCGTCCGTGCGAATTCATGATGTTGGACTCGGTGAAATCATCCGGTGCCCGCAAACTGGATGCTTCCAGCGCGAGAAAACGCCATGCCTCCATTTCGCGCTTCGCGCAAAGCGCGGTGGGCGATTCCGTTGCGTTGGCGATGGAGAGAACCGTACGAGGCAGGTTGGATGCGAGGTAGGGATACGGCTTGCCACTGCTGCCTCCATCTTGATGCCGCTGGATGACGGTCTTGTTGTCCTCCGTTTTCGTGGAAATAAAAAACTGCCGATTTCCGCCCTTGGCTTCCTGCATTAAACTCTGCCGCCAAGTTGCCGTATTCTTAAAGTTCAATTCCCCGGTGGCTTTAGACCATGGATGATATGTCAGGTTCTCCTTGACGATCTGCAACCCGGAATCGCCGTTGCCGACAGTGCGCTCCACAAGTGACAGTTCGTATTTTAAAAACGTGAATGTTGCACGCGCCTGTTGATTCAAATCGTCGTAGGCGACTTTGGGCACAATCATGTCCACGATGAAGTCGATCCCCCGGGAACCCACAGGATGATCGAAGCAAAAGATATGGGCGGGGTCGGACGACATCGCGCCGTCCGCCCGAATCGCCAGCGCTGCCTCTAGCAGTGTTTTCGATGCGGTATGGCTGAGAAACTGGATGGCATCGAACAGATTGGATTTTCCGGCACCATTCGGTCCAGCGATGCAGGTAAACTCGCTAAAGCGCAGGTCCACATTCCGCAAGTTCTTGAAGCCGTTGACTCTCAGGCGCGTGATCATGATGGGGATTCTACGGAAATATCCAGCTTCGGCAACCCATTCACGATCTTCATTGTTTCAAGGCTTACGGTGACCACCCGCAGGAACAGCTCCAGCGGATACTTTGCGTTGCCCATGGTTTTGGTGGCCCAGAGGCTGGCGTCGTTTGTGATGCCGCTGTCTTTGTCGGTGGTGATGGACTGCCGCTCCATCACCGATTGGAGAGCGGTCATGAAAACAAAGAGGCAAACAGTGAAGCATCAGGCTGAGACTAACCGGACGGGATCAGGCGAGAAGTCCAAATCCAGGGAAATGTGAGAGGAGAGGGGATGCCGTTTCCCTGGATTTCACACCCGCGCATCGAGCCAGTTGCCGCGGAAATGCAAGCGTGCGAAAACCAGAGACTGGGTGAACAAATCCAGCGAAAAAACCACCCACACTCCGGTCAGGGTGAGGCCTGCGTAGCGCACCAGAATCCACAGCACCAGGACCCGGAAGAAAAACATGATTCCGAACGACCAACGCATCACCATCCGGGTTGCCCCGGCTCCGCGCATTGAGGTTTTCAGGATGATGCCGGTCGCGAAGAACGGTTGGGAAAACGCGCACACCACCAGCAACGGTGCCGCAAGGTGGAGGTGCAACTCGCTGCCCGGGGCCATCCAACCGATCAACCACTCGCTGCCAAACACAAAAAACACCCCCATCGCCGACATCAACACCACCGCGGATTTCCAACACAGCCGCACCGCCTTCACGGCCATCTCCGGCGAGCCCGCTCCCAAATACTGCCCCACCAGCGCCGCACCCGCCGTGGCGATCGCGAAACCCGGGAGGAAACTCATCGACTCCACCCGGATTGCTAGAATGTGCGCCCCGAGTGCCCCTTCGCTCGCCAATCCTGCGATCATCCGCACTCCGAATGCCTGGATCGTCCACATGCCCGCGATTTCCAGCGACTGCGGCACCCCCACCCGCAGAATTCTCGCCAGCGTTTCGCGATGAAGCCGCAAGCTCGCCCTCGACCAATGCAACAATCGCTCGCTTCGTCCGCTAGAGACCATCCACACCACCGACACCAGTCCTGCCAGCCAACCGACCACCGAGCCGCCCGCGATGCCGCCGATTCCATGTCCGCCCAGCGGCTCCGGCCCAAACACCAGCGCCCAGCTCAACACCATGTTCACCACATTCACCACGATCATGGCGAAAAACGGTGTGCGGGTGTCGCCCGCGCCGCGCAGGCCTGCATTGATCGCGAACAGCGCACCGCTGAACGGCCCCGAAAATGCCAACACCCGCAAATACTCCTCCGCCTGCCCCGCTGCCTCCGAACTCAGTCCAATCCAGCCGATCAAAAATTTCACACCCGCCTGCAACAACAAGAAGGAGCCGAAACCCGCCGCAATCCCCAACCACAACCCTTGTCCGAGTGCCCGGTTTGCCAACTCCTGGTCCCGCGCACCGACCGCACGCGACACCAAGGCCATCACTCCGGTCGCCACCGCGCCCTGCAGGATATTGAAAAACCATGCGACGTAGCCGCCCAGTCCCATCGCATCCAGCACCGCCACCCGCTCCGCCCCTTCGACCATCCGCCCCGAAATCAAGAGGTCGGTCATGCCGACGAAAAACGCCAGAATCTGCTCAAGCAACGGCCAAAATGCCAGCACCAGAACCTGACGCGGCAGTGACAGCCCGGCTAATTTGCCGCTCAACCGCACTTCTGCGGCTCCGCGTTCGCTGGCTTCGACACTGGCACCCGGCTTCGGCATAATCGTGGCGTCGGCGTAACCGCTCATCCTGGCATCCGCGAACCAATTTCCCGCGAATCCGCAATTCCCGTCCCCTACACAAAACAGCCGCCCCTTGCGGAGCGGCTGTCAGCAACCGATTTATAACAAGAATGGAGTCCAATCAGAAGTAGGTGCGGAACGCGAGGAGGTAGGTCAGGGTGTCGAAATCACCCACCGGGGTGTCCATGGTTTGATACTCGATACCGCCCTGGATCTTCAGGTTCTGGCCGCAGAGGTAGTAGTTCAGGCCGGTGTAGAACGAGTTGTGGTTGTCGCCACGACCGCTGTTCACGTCGATGCCGGAGGTGCCGTCGGTGCCGCGGGCGCGGCCGTAGCGGCTGTTGATGCGGAAGCCGTCGGCATCGCTGGCGCTGCCGTGTTCGTATTGACCGACCCACTGGAGCTTTTCGTCGATGATCCAGCAGTAGGGCATCACCATCACTCCCCAGAAGTTGTCCTGGCGGCCGGCGCCGTTGCCGACGCGGGCACCGCCGTTGTCGCCATAGATGAAGTCGCCGATGACGCCCCATTTGCCGGCGTCGTATTGGCCGTTGATGGAGTTGGCCCAGGCGTAGTTCATGATCGAATCCTCACCGTCGGTGACGTTCGCGCCGTTATAGACGTAGTCGGTCCCGACGATCAGTTGCTTGTTGACCCGGTAATCGACGCTGGCGAGGTAGATGATGCCGTCCTGCCAGCCGCTGAAGCCCTGGTTGTCCGCGCCGTCCACGGTGGAGCTGTAGAGGGAGCCGGAGAAGATCCAGCTTCCGATCTCACCATCCACGGTGAGGCCGGTGGGGCGGTTGCTGCCGAAGTTGCCGCCATAGACCTTGTTGGAAAGTGCCGAGCGCTCGACCGTCAGAAGTTTGTTGGAGGATTCCAGGGCTTCGATTCCGAGGACGAATTTCTGGCGTCCGTATTTCAGTTCCAGCTTGTCGAAGGGGCTGTCGCCGATGGCCTTGGCGAGGTCGAAAGAGAGGTAAGCCTCGTCGATCTGGGCGTAGTCGAAGTTGACGCCGTCGTTGGGTTCCGCATCCACGCGAGTGTCGTCCACGAGGTCAACCTGGTATTTGGCACCGAAGTACTGGAGAAATTTGCCTTTGGCACCGAGGCGGAAGCGGCGGAATTCGTTGAAGTCCGAGCTGTAGTCGCTGCCATTGACGTCCTCACCCTCGAGATGCGCCATTTGGAACTGGAGCCGCCCTTCAAGCTTGAGTTCCTGAATGTAGGGATTTTCCGGGTTCTTGTAGATGGGAGGCACGCCTTGGAGCCATTCGCACCAGTTGCCTGGGTTTGAAGGCGCGGGAGCGGCGGGTTCGACTGGGATCGGTTCTCCGGCAAATGCTGGAATCTGGAGTCCGAGGGCGAGACCGAGGGCAATCGGTAGTTTCGTTGCGGTTTGCATGTTGGTTATTGGATTTGTGACAGAAGTGTCACGCGTTGTGTAACAGAAACGACAGACAAATAGGAAAAAAGGGAGGATTTTTAAGCGGGATTTAGTGACGGAAATGTCACATTGGCAAAAAAGCCGGACTTTTCCTTTAAATTGCGGGGGAAACCGGATGGTTTCTGGGTCGCCCCGGCTCATCGAAATTTCCCGAAAGTGACAATCATGTCACAAAGCAATCTTTGATGCCGGCAAGCCAATTGCCGTTATTGCGGTTGTTCGACGGACCTTCGTCCGCAATCAACCAACAACATGATTATGAAATCCACAGCCATTTGCCTCGCAAGTGCTCTACTTGCTACGATTCCAGCCTTTGCTGCAGAGTCTCACATCGATCCCGCGATGCCTGATTACAAGGCAGTGAGCGGCGTTTCCGGAAACCTGAACTCGATCGGATCCGACACTCTCAATAATCTGATGACCCTCTGGGCGGAGGGTTTCAAGAAGGCCTACCCGAACGTCAACATCCAGATCGAGGGCAAGGGATCCTCCACCGCGCCTCCAGCCCTGATCGAAGGTACCGCCCAAATCGGTCCGATGAGCCGCACGATGAAGGCTGAGGAAATCGACGCCTTTGAAAAGAAGTACGGTTACAAGCCGACCGAGGTCAAGGTGGCCATCGACGCGCTCGCCGTTTTCGCCCACAAGGACAATCCGCTTGAAGGAGTCACCATGAAGCAGATCGACTCGCTTTTCTCCAAGACCCGCAAGCGCGGTGGCGAAGATCTTTCCGACTGGGGCCAGCTCGGACTGGAGCCTTGGAAGGGCCGCGCGATTTCCCTCTACGGGCGTAACTCCGCTTCCGGCACCTACGGATTTTTCCAGGAGCACGCGCTCTCGAAGGGTGACTTCAAGACCACGGTCAAGGAGCAGCCGGGTTCCTCCGCGGTGGTTCAGGGCATCGGCTCGGATCCCTACGCCATTGGCTATTCCGGGATCGGCTACAAGACCTCCGGCGTCCGTGCGCTTCCGGTCGCGGGAGATGACGGGAAATTCTTCGAGGCCACTTACGACAACGCGCTCTCCGGTGATTATCCGCTTGCCCGCTTCCTCGTGGTCTATGTCAACAAGAAGCCCGGTGCACCGCTCGACAAACTGACGCTTGAGTTCCTCAAGTTTGTGTTGTCCAAGGAAGGCCAGACCATTGTCGAGAAGGACGGATATTTCCCGATGCCCGCTGAGCTGGCTGCCGAAGTGGCCGAATCCCTGACCAAGTAAGGTCGCGTATAGATTGCTTTTCAAGCGGCCCGCGGGGTGATTTTCTCTGCGGGCCGCCCTTTGTTCAGTTCACGATCCCCCATGCCTCACATTCTGAAAGCACCAGACCCCGGTCGCTTCGAAGTTTCTCGCGCCACCCTGTGGTTTGACCGGTTCATGGGCTGGGCGATCCGTTTTGGCGGGATCAGTGTGATCGTCGCGGTGTTTGGAATTTTCTATTTCATCGGCAAGGAGGTCGTTCCTCTTTTCAAGTCTGCGAACATCGCATCTTCGGGGGAAATCGAACAAACGACGGCACCGGTGGTGCTGGGCGTCGATGAGTGGGGCGAGATGCCATTCTTCTATGACGGCGGCGAAAAGGTGGTTTTCGCGTCGGTCGAAAACGGTGTGCGCAAGGAAATCCCGCTGCCAGGCCTCGCGGGATTGAAGGTCACGGCCACGGATTATGATCCGGTGCATCGCCGCGTTTCGCTCGGTCTGGATGACGGGCGGGTGGGGTCCTTTCTGGTCAACTACAAGCGATCCGCCGGTCCTGATGGGAAATTCGTGATCGAGCCCTCCGTCGTGGAGGAGCCGTGGTTCGTGCTGGAGCACGGCGCGGGTCCGGTGACGGCGGTTAGCTATGGGGATTCCGGAGCGGATCGGGTGATCATCGCCAAGCGCGGCGAAGGGGGGGGGGCTTCGGTTTCGGTCCTGCGCCTCGGGATGAAGCGCAGCCTCATCGGCAAGGGGAAACTGAGCTTGCAGGGAGAAACGGACATCACCTCCGAAATCACTGGAGAAGCCAATCTAGTCCGCGCTTCGCCGAATGGCGCGATGGTGCTGGTCGGCAGTGACAAGGGTGAGGTCGATTATTTTCTGGCAGAAGGCGACGGGGCGTCCAAACGCCAGACGTTCAAGCCGTTCGCCGATATCGCTCCCCGCCAGATGGATTTCCTCTTCGGCGGAGTTTCCGTGGTGATCACGAGTGAGGATGGGCAACAGCAGCAGTGGAGCCTTTTCCGCAAGGACAACGAGGGCGAGCGGATGTTCGGAATGACCAAGGAGTTTCCGAAATTGGCCGAGGGGCCGGTGATCTTCGCGGCGAGCCAGCGCAACCGGACGTTTCTAACCGGAGTCGGCGAGGACCTGTCCATCCGCCACAGCACCTCGGGTGCGGTGCGCTGGAATGGAGAAATCGACATCGTCCCGACCGCCGCCGTGCTGGATGCGAAGGGCGAGAATTTCATCGTCGCGAATGCTGCCGGCGAGGCCCGCCGCTATTCGATCCACGATCCCCATCCCGAGGCAAGCTGGCGGGCGTTTTTTGGCAAAGTCTGGTATGAGGGCGGCGCCAAGCCGATCTATCAGTGGCAGTCCACCGGTGGCACGGATGATTTCGAACCCAAGCTCTCGCTGATGCCGCTGATCTTCGGATCGCTCAAGGGAACCGCGTATGCCTTGCTCTTCTCGGTGCCGGTCGCGCTGCTGGCGGCCGTGTTTTCGGCGGCGTTTCTCCCGCTCCATGTGAAGCGGGTCGTCAAGCCGGTGATGGAGATCATGTCATCGCTGCCATCGGTCGTCCTGGGCTTTCTAGCAGGTCTGTGGCTCGCGCCCATCCTTGAGACGCGCGTGCCATCCGTGGCGGTGATGACCCTTGCCATTCCGCTGACCGCGCTGCTCGTGGGTTATTGCTGGAGCCGCATGCCGATCGCGGTCCGCAACCGTTTTGAAAACGGCCGCGAGTGGCTGGTGGTGATGCCGTTCCTGGCTTTGGCGGGATGGATCGGTTGGCAGTCAGGCCCTATCGTGGAGCAAATATTTTTCATCTACAAGGATCCGGCGACCGGTCGTGAGATCGCGGACTTCCGCCTCTGGTGGCCACAGGCGACTGGGATGTCGTTCGAACAGCGGAACTCGATGGTGCTTGGATTCATGATGGGCTTCGCAGTGATTCCCGTGATTTTCACCATCGCCGAAGACGCGCTTTCCAATGTCCCGAAAAACCTAACCGCCGCCGCGTCCGCCCTCGGCGCCAACCGCTGGCAGGTCGTGTGGACCGTGATGCTGCCCATCGCCTCGTCCGGGATTTTCTCCGCGCTGATGATCGGCTTCGGCCGTGCGGTCGGCGAGACGATGATCATGGTCATGGCCACCGGCAACACCCCCGTGACCGAATGGAACATCTTCAACGGGATGCGCACGCTTTCCGCCAACATCGCCGTGGAACTTCCCGAGGCCTCCGTGGGATCCACCCATTACCGCACCTTGTTCCTCGGAGCTGTGGTGCTTTTTGGCATGACCTTCGTCATGAACACCGTCGCGGAACTGCTCCGCCAGCGTCTGAGGGAACGCAACAAGATTGTCTAACCAATGTCGCCTGATCCACCATCATCCGCATTTTCCACCACCGGCCGCTGCCGCAAGGGCGAGCCGTGGGTCTGGCTGACCGCTGCCGGTTTGGCCATCGGGATTGTGATGGCGCTCGGCCTGTTCCTGCTCATCCTGGTCAAGGGGACGGAGTCATTCTGGCCCCATCGCATCGACCTGATGGAAGTGGTGCAAGGCGACCGGATCGAGAAAATCGCAGGATTCGTCACTCAGGAATCCCAGCGCAAGGAAACGGATGGGACGGTCCATGAGGAGATCCAGGTCTTCCGCGGCAACAAGGATTTGAACGGTGAGTCGTTCAAATACATCGACCGCGCTGCCATCAAGGCGACTACGCGGCCGGAGAGCATCCTGCTCATCGAACGTCTCGAGTATGGCTTGGCCATCGTCTTTCCCGTGGCCCTCGAAACACCGGGCGGGCGTCTCGAGGCAAGCTCTGGCGAATTTGAGCCCGCGCTGGAGAAGCTTCTCGAACAAGGGGAAACCGCTAGAAAGAAATTGCTTGTCATCGAGCGGAAAAAGATCGGTGCGATCAGTCTCGAGCTTGAGGCCCTCGGTCGTGCGGAAAAGGCGGATTCCGTGGCACCGGACGTGGCGAAAGCCCGCCGTGCCGAACTTCAAACATCATTCGATCAACTGCAGGCCGAAGCGGTCGCGATCCGTGGGAAGCTTGCGGAGTCGAGTTTCATGGGAACCGCGGCGGACGGCACCGAAGTCACGTATCCCGCAGGCAACCTGCTACATGTCTTCGCGTCCAATCGCGTGGGATTCGTGGGGCGGGTCGGCGAAACCCTTCATCGCATGTGGAATTTCCTTTCGGAAGATCCCCGCGAGGCAAACACCGAGGGCGGAGTTTTCCCGGCCATCTTCGGAACGGTGGTGATGACCCTGGTCATGAGTTTGTTCGTCACTCCCTTCGGTGTGATCGCCGCCATCTATCTTCGGGAGTATGCCAAACAGGGCATCTTCGTCCGCATGGTCCGGATCAGCGTGAACAACCTGGCCGGCGTGCCCTCCATCGTCTTCGGTGTCTTCGGGCTGGCGTTCTTCGTCTATACGGTGGGGGCCGGGGTGGACCAATGGCTGTTCGCCGACAAACTTCCGACACCCACCTATGGCACTCCCGGGATTTTCTGGGCATCGCTGACACTGGCACTGCTCACGCTGCCGGTCGTCATCGTCGCGACCGAGGAAGCACTATCCGCCGTCCCTCGCGGCGTGCGGGAAGCCGCTCTCGCCTGCGGTGCCTCCAAGTGGCAGGCCATCCAGCGGGTGGTGCTCCCCGCATCGCTGCCGGGAATTCTAACCGGAGTGATCCTCGCCATGGCGCGGGGCGCGGGCGAGGTGGCACCTCTCATGCTGGTGGGCGTGGTGAAGCTTGCCCCCTCTCTCCCCATCGACGACATCGCGCCGTTCATTCACCCGGAGAGAAAGTTCATGCATCTCGGTTTCCATATCTATGACCTTGGCTTCCAGTCGCCCGATGCCGAGGCGGCCAAGCCCATCGTTTACGCGACCGCGTTGCTGCTTATCTTGGTGGTGGTGAGCTTGAATCTAACCGCGATCCTGATCCGCAACCGTCTGAAAAAACGCTTCGCCGTGAGCAGCTTCTAATATGTCCTCCAGCGCTCCAGCACCAGTGCCCGCTGCCCGTCCCGATTTCATCGAGGTGGACAAGTTCAGTTTCCACTACGGTGAGAAACAGGCGATTTTCGATATCGACATGAAGATCCCCGAGCATCAGGTGACCGCCCTGATCGGCCCGTCCGGTTGCGGGAAATCCACGCTTCTGCGAAACCTGAACCGGATGAACGACCTGATTGAGGGAGTCCATCACCAGGGTGACATCCGCATCGCCGGGAGGAGTCTCTATGATCCTACGGTGGAGGTGATTTCCCTTCGCAAGCGGGTCGGGATGGTTTTCCAGAAATACAATCCCTTCGCCAAAACGATCTACGAGAACGTCATCTTCAGCCTGCGGGTCGCGGGGCGATCAAAGAAATCCGAACTTGATGCCACCGTCGAGTGGGCGCTGAGATCCGCCGCGCTTTGGGAGGAGGTGAAGGACCGGCTTCATGATTCCGCATTCAGTCTATCAGGCGGTCAGCAGCAGCGGCTTTGCATCGCCCGCGCCATCGCGAACCAGCCGGAGATCCTGCTGATGGACGAGCCGTGCGCCGCGCTCGATCCATTGGCGACGCTGAAGATCGAGGATCTGATGCTCACGCTCAAGGAGCAGTTCACCATCGTCATCGTTACCCACAACATGGAGCAGGCGACACGCTGCTCGGACCGCACGGCATTTCTATATATGGGAAAGCTCGTCGAGTATGGCGAGACCATGCAGATTTTTGAACGACCTGCCAAACAGCAGACGGAAGAATATATTTCCGGAAGATTCAGTTGATATGACCGCATCTCCCGACAAGACCAAATCTCCCGCCATTGAGGTGCGTGACATGGAATTCTGCTATGGCAAGTCCAGCGCGTTGAGGGATATCACGCTGGACATGGCGAGGAACGAGGTGACCGCCTTCATCGGGCCGTCCGGCTGTGGCAAGTCCACCTTGCTCCGTTGTTTCAACCGCATGAACGATTTCATTCCCGGCGCCAAGGTGACCCGCGGCGGGATCTGGATCGACGGCATCGAGATCCACAGCCCGAGTGTGGACGGCGTGGAACTCCGCCGGCGGATCGGCATGGTTTTCCAGAAGTCCAATCCCTTTCCACGCAGCATCTACGAGAATGTCGCCTACGGCCCGCGGATCCTCGGCGAGAAGCGGAAAAGTGTTTTGGACGGGATCGTCGAGAAATCCCTGCGGGGCTCGGCTCTTTGGGACGAGGTGAAGGACCGTCTGCATGAAAGCGCCTATGGCTTGTCCGGTGGCCAGCAGCAGCGGCTTTGCATCGCCCGCACGACGGCGGTGGATCCCGCGATCATCCTGATGGACGAGCCGTGTTCCGCGCTGGACCCCATCGCGACCGCCCGCGTCGAGGAGTTGATTCTTGATCTCAAGCGAAATTACACCATTGTCATTGTAACGCATAACATGCAGCAGGCCGCCCGGGTTTCAGACAGGACCGCGTTCTTCTATCTGGGAGAACTGGTGGAATATGATGCGACCTCGAAGATCTTCTCCAACCCCACTCATTCAAAGACGGAGGATTACATCTCCGGTCGCTTTGGCTGAATTTCATTCCCATTTCCGATCCCATGCAAAACTCCCACATCATCCGCGATTTCGATCAAGCCATTGCCGCGCTGCGCGCCGAGGTTCTCGGGATGGCTGCGAAGGCCAGGTTCAATCTGGAGCGAGCCGTCCAGGCCCTGCTCGAACGGAATACCGAACTCGCCAACGCGGTGATCGCCGATGATGACGACGTGGACGATGCCGAACGAAAGATCGACCAGCTCGGCCTGGATCTCCTCGTCCGCTACCATCCCGTCGCCACGGATCTCAGGCTGGTGATTTCATCAATGAAGATTTCGATGAATCTCGAGCGGATTTCCGACCATGCCACCAACATCGCAAAACGTGCCAAGAAAATGGCGGCCAACCAGGAACTCCCGGACGCCACCCTGATCGAGCCGCTCTACACCCTGGCGGATCATCTCCTGCGCGACGCCATTTCCTCCTACAGCGACCGCAATGCCGAGCTGGGTGCGTCCCTCCACGCCCGCGACAAGGAACTCGACCGGATGTACAAGGCTGCCACCGCCACCTACGGCGGCCGCCTCGAGCAATCGACCGGTCGCAGCGAGGACTATCTGCATCTGATCCTCGTCAGTCGTTCGCTGGAGCGGGTGGGCGATCTTGCGACCAATATCGGAGAGGACGCCGTGTTTCTCGACAATGCCCGGGATCTCCGGCATGAGAGCAACCGGAGCTTGGAACAAGGCGGCTGAGTCGGGGAGAAGAGGAAGAGTCGAAAGTCTGAAAGACGAAAGTCGAAGAGAAGAAGCGTAGCGGCGATCACCGGTCGCCGCGCATTCATCCACGCATTTCCCGACCGTCTCAGTCGGGACACGTTGCCCAAATTGAATCCGACTGGGACAGTCGAAACACATTCCCGGTCCCATCCAAAGAATTGGCAGAATCATGAATGGCAGAATCATTTTGAAGAAATCCAGAAACCCGGTCTTCATGATTCTGTCAAAAATGATTCTGTCAAATCCTGTCCGGAGAACTACCGCTCCCAGATTACGGATTGTGGCCAAAGTCAATGGCGGGTTGTTCTTCGTAAGACTCTTTCATTCCCATTTCCAAACCG
>Ga0163144_10014099_pt1 | contig 16613 bp, 12 predicted proteins | sample OliLak19BULKMAT1_FD_123175 | JGI IMG/M metagenome (GOLD analysis project Ga0163144, IMG submission 123175) | Freshwater microbial mat bacterial communities from Lake Vanda, McMurdo Dry Valleys, Antarctica - Oligotrophic Lake LV.19.BULKMAT1 | ecosystem: Environmental > Aquatic > Freshwater >... | reverse complement strand
TCGTCGCGGACGACGACCGTGGCGCGGCCGAGCTCGAAGCAGAGGGAGATCTCGGCGACCTCGGCGGGCTTGAGGGCGTTCTGGATGAGGATCTGGGACGAGTCGTTCCAGCGGACGATGTCGATCTTCTCGCCGTTGAGCTCGTCGACGATGTTTTTAATGCGCGAGCCGCGGACGCCGACGCACGCGCCGACGGGGTCGACCTTGCTATCGACGCTGGCGACGGCGACCTTGGTGCGGTAGCCGGCCTCGCGGGCCATGGCCTTGACCTCGATGATCTTGTCGGCGATCTCGGGGACCTCGACCTCAAAGAGGCGCTTGATAAAGTCAGGGTGGGCGCGTGAGAGGACGATCTTGACCTGGCTGCCCGCGTCGCGGACGTCAAGGCACAGGCAGCGAACGCGGTCGTTGGGCTGGAAGATCTCGCCGGGGATCTGCTCGGAGCGGGGCATGAAGGCCTCGGCGCGGTCGATGGTCACGACCATCGCGCCGCCGTCGTAGCGCTGCACAACGCCCGAGACCAGCTCGCCGACGCGCTTGCCGAACTCTTGCAGCAGGCTGGAACGCTCGTCGTCGCGGAACCGCTGGATCATCACCTGCTTGAAGGTCTGGGCGGCGATACGCCCCAAATCGGCGGGCTTCATGTCCAGAGGTGCGCCGTGGCGGAACATCAAGACCGCGCCGGTGATCTGATCGACCTCGCACTTGAACTCTTCGGTGTCGAGGGTGTTGAAGTGCTTGCGGGCGGCGGAGGCCATGGCCTGCTCAAGGTCCTTGAGCAGGATCTGCTTATCGATCTTGCGGTCGCGGGCGATCGAGTCCAGGATTCGCATCATCTCGGCGGTGTTCATTGAGGACGTCCAGGTTGGCAGGTTGTGCGAGGCAAAGACGAGACGGAAAGGCGTGAAGCGTGCGAGAGGCTTTCGTGAGCTTCAAGTCGAAGCGAGCCGAGCGACAGGCCCTCGTACGGCCCTAGAACGGACTCTAGAGCAGACTCTAGAACGGGCCCTAGAACCGGCCAAAAACCAAAGACCACGCGGGGCGGGCCGCGTGGCCGTCACTGCTGGCGGTGCCGAGAGATTCGGCACGACCACCGGGCTGGCCGGCTGGGGCTAGTGCAGGCGCACCTCCCAGACCACGGCGCTCGAAAGCCCGGGCGCTGCGACCCCTGCCCGGACGTTTCCGGGAAGGATCGTGCCGCTCACCACGATGGTGAGGGGCTCAGCGTGCATGATGACGGCTGGTAATCATGCGAAACTCCAAAGGGGGAAGAACTCGAACGACCGGATGATACCACTCTTGAGCCCCGTGTGGGGCAATGAGCGCAGAGTTCGCCCGGGATTCACACCCGGGACAAGCTTGATTGGGGGGTTGTTCGGATCTCACACAGTCTAACGCGGGGCCTCAATCGGACGAAGGTCGATCGCCACTGGGTAGTGGTCGCTGGAGTAGCCCGCGGGTGCCGGGGTCGTTCGGAAGTCTGCGCCCAGCGCGCGGGCGGCGGTCCCGAGGACGAACTTGGAGTCCATCAGCAGCTCAGGCTGGGCCTGGTCGTTGAAGAAGATGTGGTCGATGCAGCGACCCGAAGTGTGCGTCATCGTTTTGGCGTCGCGCGGCTCACGGTCCTGAAAGATGCTCGGCAGCCCGGCGCGGCTGAAGACCACCAGCTCATCGCGGTTGAGCGTTGCGTTAAAGTCACCCAGCACCAGCACGTTGGCCTTCGCGTCGGCCTGCTCGATGGCCCGGACCATGTTCACAAGCGCCTCAGCCTCCGCCACGCGCTGCGCGCCAAACTCGCGACCGCTTTTGAGGTGCACGACCAGAAGCTGGAGCTTGTAGTCGCGGGCCACCGGGGTGGTCTTGCCAGACTTGGCCAGCAGCTCTTGCACGCTCGATGTTGGGACCGTGACCGTCACGTGCAGCGGCGCGCGGGTGAACTGGAAGGGGCTTCCGGAGTTGCTGTTCGGCCGGTCGCCCCAAGCGCTGGGCTGCTGCCCGCCGAGCTTCTGTTTCGGCTCGTTGCGGACTTCCGAGAGCGGGAACCTTGAGAGTACGGCCTGCTCGATCCCGCGCCCGTCGCCCGCGTCCAGGCTCGCAACGTGCTCATAGCCCAGCCCCTTGAGGTGGTTGTCGCGGAACCACAGCAGCGCCTCGAGCGACTCGATCTCCTGCAGCGTGAGCACGTCGGCGTCAAGGGCCGCGATCACTAGCCCGGCGGCGCGGAGCTGGGCCGCGGGCTTGGTCATCTTGATGTCGTCGATCTCGCCGGAGATCTTGGGGTCGTCCTTGTCGTCAAAGAGGTTCTCGACGTTGAACGTGGCGACCCGGACGGTGCCGGGGGCCTTGCGACGTGCCTGCGGCTCTCCGAAGCGGATTGAGGCTGGATCGACCCTTTGATCAGCGGCTGTGGCGGGCTCAGGTTCGCCCAAGCCGCGCGTCGGCGGTGCGACGGCGTCGGGCATGGCGAGCTTGCCTGAAGGCCCTTCTGAGCCATGTTCAGGACTGAGCTGGCCGGCCTTGCCGCTGCCCTTGGGGTTGGTCAGGCTGACGGCGATGATGACCCCGAGCACCGCAAGGACGGTGACGAGCTTGACGAGCGTCCCGCCACGCGGGGCGCTGGTGTTGGGGGCTGGAGATTGATCGCTGGGCATGGGTTTGGCCTTGGCTGGGTTGGAGAATCTTGGCCATGGTAGAGCCCGCCCTGGCAGCGCAGGTCGGTCCGATACCGCCGGCACGCGCGGTGATCGCGGGCGGAGGCCGTGCGGGCGGAAAGTCACGACGCCCGTCCGCCGATAGGCGTGGTTGTGATGATCACCGGTGGGCCTCAACCTGAGATCGGCGCGCGGTCGGGCGGTCACGCTCCGGCGCACTGGGCGGCGTCCTTGCGGGTCTGCCTGATCAGCGATCAGCCCGAGGTCTGGGCGCGAAGCTGGTGGGCGACGCATGTGGCGGGCGCTTGGCCAGAGCACGAACCAATCGTGCGTTGGGAGAGCCTTGAGGGCGTGGCAACCTGCACCGGGACGCTGGCCCGTGTTCGCCGCGATGACGTGGTTTGCGTGATCGCTGGCGGGGCCGGTCCGGAGGCTGAGCTGGCGCTCCGGCGCGCGTGCCTTGTGCTGGGCGAGCACGCGGCGGCCGGTGCCTGCTGCCTGGACCAGGCGACTGGCCACCTTGCCGGCGTGGCGCGTGCGGCGGGGCTGCTGCCGCACATCAGCCCCGGCGTGCACGACGACGAAGCTTCGCGCGGCGTCTCGGGGGCGATGCTCGCGGGCCTATTGCTTGGTGCGGGGCAGCGCCAGCACCACGTGCGTGACGTTGAGGCCGAGCTTGACGCGCGGCGTGCGGCACAGAGCCACGTCAACACGTTCGTCAGCAAGGTGGACGGCGAGCTGCTGTTGGCCGCCAAGCTGCAGCGCGAGGTGATGCGGACCGACGACTTCCACCCGCCCAACCTTGATTACGCGGTAATCTTCCGCCCCGCGTGGTTTGTCTCTGGCGACGTCTACAAGCTCACGCGCCTGGATGAGGACCACGTCGGGTTGCTGATTGCCGACGCGATGGGCCACGGTGTTTCGGCGGCGATGTACTCGATGCTGATCGCCAACTCGGCCAGCATGAAGGACTTCGGGCCCGGGGGTTACCGCCTCGTGCCGCCCAGCGAGGCGATGGAACGGCTCAACGCCAGTTTGATGCAGCCGGATAGCGAGTCAACCCGCTTTGCCAGCGCGATCGCCGCCACGCTCAACCTGCACTCGGGGGCCCTGAGCCTGTGCAACGCCGGGCACCCCACTGCGCTGGTGGTGGGCGAGACGGTGCGTCGGCTGGAGTCGACCGGCCCGGTGCTCGGGGTCGTGGAAGAGCCGGGCTTTGAGCTGGCGAGCGCCCGGGTTGCGCCCGGCGAAACGGTGGTGATGTACACCGACGGACTCGAGGCCTCGCTCGGCACGCACGGCGGTGCCGCGGCCTGCGAAGCAGAGATTGAGGCGTTCATCGTGGCGCAAGTGCGGGCGGCTGGCGGCGACCCGCACAAGGCTGCGAGCTTGATTGAGCACGCACTGGACACGCGCCCGGGATCACTTGCACCGCAGGACGACCTGACGATCGTGCTGGTTACGCTCCGGGCGTAACACGAGCCTGAGGTGAGCCCGATTGGAAGTGCGGCGATACTGACGCGGGCCTGAGCCTCACCGATCAGTCAACCTGATTGAGATAGATTTCGAGCCCGTCAGGGCCTCGCAGCGTCAAGCGGCGGGCCTCGATATCGATCTCGGTCAGCACCCAGCCGGCCACGACTCGCTCGCCGACGGGCACCGCGCGGCCGTTGATGATCGCGCGGGCCGCCCCGGTGGTTGTGCTGCGGGCCAGCCCGCTGAGCTTGAGCGCGCGGATTGCTTCGGGGATCTGCGCAGTGGCTGCCTCAACGGGCTGTTCAACATTGGGCGCGGGGACGACCGTCATGGCGGGGCTCTGCGTTGGCAGGGCGGGCGGAAGCGGGCGGGCCAGCGGGCTGTGCTTGACCACCACGTCACGCTGCTGCTGAAGCCAGGCGGCCAGCGCAAGCTGCTTGGGCGTGAGTGTCTCTTGCGCAGCGGGAACGGCCACCGGCGCAGCGGGCGCGCTGACTTGCCCCGTGGCGGCGCTGACTTGCGTGGGTCCGCCGGTGCCCAGCAGCAGCCGAACGCCCTGGACCGCCACGACCGGCGCGACCAGCGCACCGGCAGAGAGCATGGCCACGGGCCGGATGCGGCCGAACCACGACTTGATCTTGCGCACGGGGCTGGTCACGGGGTGGTCGCTCCTTGCTTGGGCGTGACGCCACCGGCTTGCGAGAGCTGAACTTGCATGAAGCGTGCGACGTCAAAGGCCACGTGCTCAGTCTCGAGCGCGACGTTGACGCGCTGGCCCTCATTGCCCGGCGAGACGCGGATCGAGCGAACGGACGTAAAGCCGACGCCGCCTTGCAGGCCCCGGATGAACCGGACGACGCTGGAGTAGTCACCCTCAAGGCTGATGCTGTACGCGACGCGGGCGTCAAAGACGGGCCGAGCGGGCGCGGGCTGCGCACCTGGTTGTGCACCTGAGGCCGTGCCGGCGACCTGGCCCTTCGCACCTTGCGCGCCGGCGGTGCTCATGGAAGCTGATGTGTTCGAGCTTCCGCCTTGGCTTGCGCTGGCCGTGCTGGCTAGGGCTCGCGGTCGAGTTGAGCTGGGCTGAAACTGATTGATGCGGACGCCCGTGGTGTCGGCCAGATTCATCAGCGCGTCGAACATCCGCGTGCGGTCGGTGGCGGGGCGGCTGCGATCGGCGATCTGCTGGACGGCGAGCTTGGCGCGGGCCGGATCGTCAGGCGCGGCGTGCGTCTGGATCGTTCCAGCGTTGCCCTGACTGGGCGCGCCGGGTGGGTTCGTGGCAGGGATACCCGCCGCGGGGCGTTTGACCGGGTCGATCATCGACCGCTCGAAGCTACTGATCGCCGCACGTTCGTGACCGAGCTTTTCTTCCAGGGGCATGACGAACATGACCAGGACCGCGCCGCAGACCGAGAGGCCGATGGCCAGCTCGGGCAGGCTGCGGCGCAGAACCTGACTTATGAGCTCGGTGTTCATGGGCTCACTCCGTCAGGCTGGCCGGCCAGCGGCTTGTCGGTGCTTGGCGCGGGGGCCACGGCCTGCGGCGGCTCGAACGCGCCGGGCGCCACATAGGCGTACGGCAGGTTGACCAGCGTGACGCTCAGGTCGAAGCTGAAGCTGTCCAGCGCAATGGGCGTTGATGGGTCAGACCGGCTGCCGCCACTGCGCGAGGTGCCGCCCATCTTGACGCCTGAGACCGCGGGCAGGCTCTCAAGCTGCGCGATCAGCGATCGCAAGTCGGCGGCGAAGGCCGCGTCGTCTGAGGCGAGCATCGTGCCAGCAAGGCGCGCCACGGGCTCGCCTGAGGGCTCAAGGTCGTTGAGCTCAAGCGACGTGACTGTCACCTTGGTCGGGATCGTCTGGGCCAGGCCCGCCAGCACCGAGGCCCACTCTGGGCTGGGGCCCACGGCGTCTGCGATCAGGCGCGAGGCCTGGTTGGTGGCCACGCCCGCGGCGGAGGACGCGCGGCGCGCCTCCTGCTGCTCTTGGGCGCTGCTCGCGCCGGCGCTGAGGCCCTGGCGCTGCGCGCGGGCCGAATCAAGCGCGAGCCATGACCAGGCCGCGTAGGTGCAGACCATCGCCAATGCCGCGACGAGCCCGACGCGCAGCGAGCGCCTCGCGCTGCGGGCCATGCGCTCGCCCTGCATCTGGGTGGGCAGCAGTGAGAGTTCCAGATTCGTGCAGACCGCCAGTGCGGCGATGTTGCCGTCGGTCGCGCTGCCGGGCTCGCCGCTGGCGGGTGCGGGCTGTGTCGTGCTGACGGTGACCGGCGATTGGCAGAGGCCCGAGAGGACCTCTGCTAGGCGCGGGATCGCTGCGCCCGGGCCGGTAAGCGTGACGCCCAGGCCCGCGCGGTCCTTCTCAGAGAGCCCGAATCGGACCGACTGCTTGACCTCGACTGCCAAGCGCTGCAGCACGGGGCTGAGCAGCGGGAGCAGGCCCGCGCCGGTGATGTCGTTGCGCTGATCGACCAGATCACCCGCGGCGGGGACGCCGTGGCGGGACATGATCGAGCGGGCGGAGGCGCGGTCGATAGTCACGGTTGCGGAACCGGGGGTGCGCGGCTGGATCGGGCGGAGCAGGGCCTCGACGAAGGATTCAACCCCGATGCCCAGCGGGCGGTACAGGGCCAGGCCCGTCGGCCCGCCCACGAGAAGGAAGCTCTCGTGCTCGCCGAGCCAGAGCTGCGCGCGGGTCGCGGGAGTGGGTTCGCCGCCGATGGCGTGCAGCCCGCGCACGCATGCGGCGATCGGGCCCGCGACGGCAGGGATCATCCGCTCAACTCGCAGCCCGCACGAGCCGACCCACTGCGCCAGCAGCGCACAAGTCGTTTCGTGCTCCACGCAGGCGACGATGTGCGACATGACGTTGCCGCCCGACGAGCCCGGGCGAGCCCAGGGTGCCAAGTCGGTCAGCAGCGTCTGCGTATCGCTGGGGTGCGAGGCGGTTGGGTAGCCGGCTAGGTCACTGAGGGCCAGTCTGGCGGCCTGCGAGGCGGCGGCGCCGGTGACGGCCGCGGGCAGTGAGACAATGCTGCAGGTGGTCGTAGGCGTGGTGAACACGAGCGTGGCAGAAGCGCCGGTGAGCCCCAGCTCAGCCACCCAGCCCGAGAGGGTTGCGTGCCTGGCGCGCAGGACCTCGGCGAGGTCGGTGCTGGTCTCGGGCGGGCTGTAGCGCTCGCCGCGCGCTTGTGTGCGCATGCCCCCGCTGAACACCGCCAGCTCAAGGCGGGTGGACGTCAGCTCAACATAGATGCTGATGCGTGTGAGCACGGTTGGTCTCAAGCAAGCAGATGCAGTGCTCCGGGTCATCAAGACCTGGGCACCCTTGTGTATCGGCGCACGGGGCACGCGCCTTTGGACGCGAGGGCTAGGCGACGGCCAGGCGATGGCAAGGCGATGGCTGAACGTGGATCCTGAGCATGATTCCCGGGCTGAGGCGTCAAACGGCGACGGCCGGGGTTTGGTCCCGGCCGCGCGTGAAAGTCTGGTGATTGGTGCCGGCCCGGGGGCCGATTACAGGTTGTTGGCCGTCAGCGTGCCGCCCGAACCGTTGCTGGCGGTGCTGGTGTTCGAGCTGTTGCAGTAGAAGGTCGCGGCGGGGGGCGAGGCGGCGTTGTCGAACCAGTAAGCCCAGCCTTCGGTGCCCGACACGGTGCGCGCGGCGGCCTCCACGCTGCTGGCCGCACGGACGTTATTGAGGTTGTTGAACGGGTTGCGAGGCAGGGCGTCCTGCATCACCGTGCCGGTGGTCGTCAGCTGGATGAGCGTCGGGAACGCCGGGGTCCCGGCGATCGAGCTGTTGGCGAAGAAGTTGGCGATGCCGGTGCGGACATTGCCCACGGTGCCGAGCACGGCCGAGGTGCGGGCCCGGTCGGTGTAATCAAAGTAACGTGGGATTGCGACGCCGGCGAGGATCGCCAGCACCACGATGACCGCGATGAGCTCGATGAGGGTAAACGCGCGACGGTTGCTGCTGGTCTTCATTGGTGTGCTCCTTGCGAACGAAACTTTTGATCCATCCGTTGAGTCCGGGGCATTGACCCATCCATTGGGCCAGAGAGTCTGCTCCGGGCGAATCGTTGATGATTCATCTATCAGCGATTTGATCCTCACACTTGAGGCCACACAAGAAGGTGTGGAGTAAAATCTCGGCTCTATCACCGGCCCCCAGACCGCACAACCGTCAAGGCTTGCGCGTCGGCCCGCTCAGCCCATCAGCGTGACCATGCTCCACATGGGCAGGAAGATCGCCAGCGCGATGACCATGACCACGCCCGCGATGATGACCACCATCAGCGGCTCAATCACCGTCGCGATGTTCTTGGTCAGGTGGCTGGTCTCGCGCTCGTAGTGACGCGCCACCACGCCGCACATCCGCGGCAGCTCGGCGGCGTTCTCGCCCGCCGCCAGCATCCGCTTGGTAAAGGGCGTCAGGTACGCGCACGCTGGCAGGCACTCGCTCAGCCGCCCACCCGAGCGCACCTTGACCGTCAGGCGCTCGACGTCGGCGCTGAGCATGGGCCGCCCGGCGCTCTTGCCGGCCAGGTCCAGGCTCTCAATCAGCCCAAGGCCCGCGCCAATGCTGACACCCAGCACCTGCGCGAACCGCTGGATCGCCAGCCCGATCAGGATCTTCTTGACGTAGGGCACCTTGTGCAGCAGGCGGTCGATGAACTGGCGGCCCTGTGGGTTCTGCCATGCCGCGCGAAGCCCGAACGCTGCGCCCGCGATCGCCACCAGGTAGGCCCACCAGTAGCCCTGCATCGACTCGCCAAAGCCCTGCAAAATCTGCGTAAATATCGGAAGCTCAACCCCGCGCGAGGCGAACATTGAGCTGAACTTGGGCACCACATACGCGATCAGGAACGCCACGGCCCCCGAGAGCGCGACCGTCACGCACGCGGGGTACATCAGCGCGCCTTTGACCTGGCGGCGCGTTTCTTCCTGACGCTCAAGCATCGTGGCGAGCTGTTCGAGGGCCTTTGGCAGCGTGCCGCCGCGCTCTGCACCGCGAACGGTCTCGACGTACACCTCGCTGAACACGCGCGGATGCTTAGACAAACTGTCGGCGATGGTCTCGCCCGCCGCCACGCGCTGGCTGACGTCACGGACCACGTCACGGACCGCGGGGATCGTCTCCTGCTCGGCGATCGAGTAGAGCCCTTCGCTAATTGAGATCCGGGCCGAGACCAGCACCGAGAGCTGACCGGTGAGTTGCACCAGCTGTGACAGGCTCATCTTGCCGCCGCTGATCGCCCTGGCACCGGTCACCATGCGCAGCTGCAACGGCGTGAGGCCCTGAGCCGCGAGCTGGCGGAACGCCTCCTGCTCGCTGCTGGCCTTGGTCGAGCCAGAGCGCTTGCCGCCCGAAGCATCGATGGCGCGGTATTCGAACTGCATCGCGGCGGTGCTCATGCTGAAAGCCTCACGCCCGTGCCGGGCTGACTACTCGTGGACGGCGTGACGGCGTCGGGCTCGATCGCGGCCAGCGCGTCCTCGCCGTGCACCGAGATCACACGCGCGATCTCCGCCGGGGTTGAGAGCCCCATGCGGCACTTGTTGATCCCGTCGAGCCACATCGGCGCAAAGCCCCCGCGCCGCGCCGCCTGACGAATCTGCGGGAGCGGGGCGTTGTTCTCGATGGCTGTCTGCATGTTCGAATCCAGCTCGAGCACCTCGTACACGCCCACACGTCCGGCATAGCCGCTCGACGCGCACCGCGCACACCCGGTCCCGCTGACAAAGCCCCCGCCAGCGGCCGCAGCACCGAAGTGCTTCATCAGGCTCGGTGCCGGCTGGTCAGGCTTGGCACAGTCACGGCACACACGCCGGACCAGACGCTGCGCCACGATCGCCAGCACGCTGGCGTTGATCGCGAACGGCGGGCAGCCGAAGTCTCGCAAGCGCGGGATCGCACCGCACGCGTCGTTGGTGTGCAGGCTGCTGAGCACCAGGTGGCCCGTGAGCGCGGCCTGCACCGCGATGCGGGCGGTCTCGTCGTCGCGGATCTCGCCAACCATCACCACGTCGGGGTCTTGCCGCAGGATGCTCCGCAGCGCGCCGGCGAAGGTCATCCCGATCTCGGTGTGGACCTGCACCTGCCGGACCAGCGGCATGCGGATCTCTACCGGGTCCTCAATCGTCATGACGTTCAGCCCGGGCTGGTTGAGCTTCTTGACGCACGTGTACAGCGTGGTGGTCTTGCCCGAGCCTGTTGGCCCGGTCACCAGCAGCATGCCGTGCGGCTCGTCCAGCACGCGGTCCAGCGTCGCGACGCCGTCGGCCGGGATGCCCAGCTCTGCAAACCCGCGGATTGCGCTGCCGCTGGTGAGCAAACGCATGACCACGTTCTCGCCCGAGACCGTGGGGATCACGCTCAGGCGGACGTCCACCGCGCGCCCGTTGTGGCTGAAGCGGAACTTGCCGTCCTGGGGGCGGCGCGACTGGGTCAGATCAAGATTGGCCATCACCTTCAGGCGCTGCACAATGCCCAGGTGCGCCGAGAGGCCCGGGCCCTGCTGCGGGAGCAGCTCCCCGTCAATCCGGAACCGCAGGTGCAGCGTCGTCTCGTCGGGGCCCAGGTGGATGTCGCTCGCGCCGCGCTCCACGGCCTGCGCCAGCACCTGGTTCACCGCCGCCACGATCGGCTCGCGCCCGGTGGTCGCGTCGGCGAACGCCTCGGCTCCCGCGCCCGCGCGGGTCTCGCCCTGGCCGCTCATCGCGTACGCGCGCTCGATCAGCGACCGCAGGGCCGTGGGCTCGCAGAGCACTGTCTCAACCTCAATACGCAGCACCCCGCGGAGCTGATCGACCGCGCGCAGGTCAAGCGGGTTGGCCATGCCCACCGTGGCGACCTCTGCCCCCGGCGCGCCGACAATAAACAGCGGCATGGCCTGGAGTGACTCGGCTGTCGGCTTGGGCACACGCGCAGTGTTCGCAAAGTCGATCTGGAACTGCTCAAGGTCGACAAACGGAACCTCGCAGATCTGGGCCCGCACCAGCGCAAGGTCGCGCCGCGTCACCGCCCCTTGCTCAACCAGCGCATCACATACGCCCGAGCGCTTGTCAGGAGCGGCCCTTCGGGCTTTATCAACCGCCTCAGCGCTCAGGCGTCCTTCCTCAAGCAGCGCCGCGATGATGAAGTCTTCGTGCTCAGCCACGGGGTGCTCCTGCGTTGTGCTGCGTGGCGGCCGCGCCGGGCTTGATTTGACCCACGATCCGCTCACCCTGCTGAGAATCCTGCTGGGAGGGCTGCTGCCCGGCCTCACGGGCGGCCTCTTGTTCACGGGCCACCGCCTCGATCATCGCACCAACGGCAGACACGAGCTCGGGCGTCGCGTCCACCAGGGCCAACCCCAGCTCATACCGCGGCGTCCGATCGATCATCTGTACACGCATGACCCGCAGCGTCAGGCTCAGCGTCCCGCCCGCGTCAGGCAGCCGAACAATCAGCCGCGTTTGCTTGGGCACAAACACGCTTGTTCGCACGCCCGCACCGCCGCGTGAGAGGTCCACCAGTGTGCCCTCAAAGCCCCCGCTCGCGTCCGCGGCAATCGACGAGAGCTGGACCATCTTGGCGTGCTCAGGGGCCACGCGCAGCGGGCACGCGATCGAGCACCGCACCCGCTGGTGCTGGCGCAGCGTCAGGTCACTGGCGCCACCCTCGGGGCTGGCGGGGCTCGGGATGGCGGACGGTTGGGCGTTCATCGTTGCGGCTCCGGTCAGTGCGCCGTGCGGGCGCTGATGGTTGAATCGGTCGCTCAAGCGCCGCGGTTCAGGCGGGCTCATAACCACGCCACAACATTGCCCACGACGACCACACGCCAGCACGGGCACCCGCCGCCCAGACCGCGCGGTGCAGGGTTATCCGGTACCATCGCGCAAGACCTGCGTGCGGACGCGCCGGCTTGACGCCGCGCGGGCCCACGCAGATATTGGAGCCGACCATGGGCCAAGGCGTCACGACTGACTTTGAGAAGCTCGGCGCGTTCTACCTGGGCCGCGAGGTTGCCCTTGAACGTCCCGCCGCGCCCGATGCGTCAATCGCCCCGATGCTCTACGACGCCGCTGATCTGGTCACCCACGCCGTCATCGTCGGGATGACCGGCTCGGGCAAGACCGGCCTTGGTGTCGCGCTGCTCGAAGAGGCCGCGATCGACGGCATCCCCGCCCTGATCATCGATCCCAAAGGCGACCTCTCCAATTTGCTGCTGACCTTCCCGCGGCTCGCGCCCGAGGACTTTCGCCCTTGGATCAACACCGACGAGGCCCGCCTCGCCGGGCTGAGCCCAGACCAGTTCGCCGCCGCACAAGCCGCCACGTGGACCAAGGGCCTGGCGCGCTGGGGGCAAGACGGCCAGCGCATCGCCCGCTTCGCCAGCGCGTGCGAACGCACCATCTATACCCCCGGCAGCAGCGCAGGCGTCCAGCTCTCGCTGCTCAAGGGCTTTGATTACCCCGGGCCTGCGGTCATGGAAGATGGCGAGCTGCTCCGCGAGCGCGTCGCCAGCACGGCCACCGGCGTTCTTGCGCTCGCGGGCGTGAAAGAGCAAGACGCGCAGTCTCGTGAGCACGTGCTTGTCTCGATCATCATCGGGCAGGCCTGGGCCGAGGCGCGCGGGCTTGAGCTCGCCGAGCTGATCCAGGCCGTTCAGCAGCCTGCGTTTACGCGCGTGGGCGTGCTCGAGCTTGAGGGCTTCTACCCCGCCAAGGAGCGCTTCGCGCTGGCGATGGCACTCAACGCGCTGCTGGCAAGCCCGCAAATGCGAGCCTGGAGCACCGGCCAGCCGCTGGACATCCAGAAGATGCTCTACGCACCCAACGGACGCCCGCGCCTGGCCATTGTCTCGATCGCGCATTTGGGCGAGGCCGAGCGGATGTTCTTTGTCACCAGCTTGCTCAACCAGTACCTGGCGTGGGTCCGAGCGCAGAGCGGCACCACCACGCTGCGCGCACTGCTGTACATGGACGAGATCGCCGGATACTGCCCGCCAACAGCCAACCCGCCCAGCAAACGCCCGCTGCTCACGCTGATGAAACAGGCCCGCGCGTTCGGCTGCGGCGTCGTGCTGGCGACCCAGAACCCCGTCGATCTTGACTACAAGGGCCTGGCCAACGCCGGCACCTGGTTCATCGGCAGGCTGCAGACCGAGCAGGACAAGGCACGCGTGCTCGACGGGCTCGAAGGCTCCGCTGCCGCCGCGAGCGGTGGTTTCAGCCGCGCCGATGCGGACCGGGCGATCTCACGGCTGGCCAAACGCGTGTTTCTGATGAGCAACGTGCACGAGCCACGGCCCGTGGCGTTCGAGACGCGCTGGTGCCTGTCGTACCTGCGCGGGCCGCTGACGCGCGAGCAGATCAGGTCTTTCGCGCCGGCCGTCGTCGCGGCCGTGGGCCAAACCGCGGGCAATCCTGCGGGCTCATCCGCTGGCACATTTGCTGCGACCTCAAACCCAGCAACTTCGGGCGATCGCACAAGCCCCATTGAGCGTCTCACTGCCGCAAACACTCAGCCCGCCGCCGCGAACCCAAGACCCGTGCTCCCGCCAGGGATCGCCGAGGTCTTCATCCCCGCCCCCGACGTCCAGAGCGTGCGAAGCTACACCCCCGCGGTTCTTGCCTACGCGCGGGTCTACTACAGCGACGCAAAGCTCGGCATCGACACGCAGGCCGCACTGCTTACCCTCTGCTCACCCAGCGACGGGCCCGACGCCTTCGACTGGACCCACGCGGAGCCGCTGGAGCTCGAAGAATCCGTCCTGACCCGCGCTCCGGCCGCCAGCGCGATCAACTTTGGCAACTTGCATCCGCAGATGGCGCTGGCCAAGAGCTACGCCGACTGGGCCCGCGAGATAAAGGCCACGCTCCAGCGGACCGCTGGTCTCAAGCTGCTGCGGGCGCCGGCCTTCAAGCTGGTCAGCGCGCCGGGCGAGAGCGAGGGTGACTTCCGGGCCCGCGCCGCGCACGCGGGCCGCGAAGGGCGTGACGCCGCCATCGCCACCTTAAAGGCCAAGTTTGGCCCCAAGGTTGCGGCCCTGAACGAGAAACTCCGCAAGGCTGAGCAGAAGCTCGAAGTCCAGAAGTCGCAGTCCAGCCGCGCCAAGGTTGATACCGCGCTGTCCGTCGGTGGGGCGATCTTCGGGGCACTTCTAGGGCGCAAGGCCCTCAGCGCCGGGAGCGTCTCCAAGGGCCTGACGGCGGCCAAGAGCGCAGGCCGCGCTGCCGCGCAATCAGGCGATGTCGCCCGCGTCGAAGAAGACCTGCAGACGCTCCAGTCGCAGATGAGCGAGCTGGAGGCGCAGTTCAGAGCCGAGGCGGCATCGCTCGCTACCAGCGCGCAGAACGTCGCGATCGAACCTGTCACGCTCAAGCCGAAGACCTCGGGCGTTGAGGTTCGCGCGGTGGTGCTGGCCTGGGTTCCTGTGGTCTAGTCGCCCGAGCTCTACTTGCCCAAGATCTAGCTGCCTGAGTTACGCGGCCTCGGCCTGCGCGCCGTCGCCGACGGTCCCGGCGATCCCGTCGCGCGTCACGACGAAGAACTCCGGCGAGATCGGGTACGGCAAGCGTTGGTGGTCTTCACGCACCCGCGCTGCCAGCCGCTGCACGAAGGGCTCGGGGCCGATAGAGATCGCTACGAACATGTCTCGCGCGGGCGTAGCGACGTAGAAGTCACCACCCAGACGGTGCGCCAACCGCTGGTGCAGGTTCGTCAGCAGCAGCCGGGCCGCGTCGTACCCGTCCTGTTCTGCAACGACGATGGCCCGGCCACCCTCCTTGCTTGTGACGACCTGAAGCTGCAGCTCTTGGCTGGCGGCCGCAAGGTTCTCGCGGGCGATCTCTTCCATGTCCTCGGGCGTCACACCCCAGCGCAGCAGCTGCTCGGTCGTCACGCTCACGGTCATCTGCGGCATGTCGATCACGAACACGATCACCGTCCCATTGACAAACGGCACGTGCGCAACCTGCTCACGCGAGAGGTGCTCAAAGATGCTCTCGGGCTGGATCCGCGGCATGATCCGCGACCGCACGAACTCAAAGCCCATCGACGAAACCGCCGACGCCTCGCCCGAGAACAGCTGATTCAGGTAGTGCTCAACGATCTGCGTCGCACGCGACGGGTCGTGGTTGACCAGCCGCAGCAGGTTCTCAAGGTCCAGTCGGCGTCCGTTGACGATCAGCTCGCGCGGGCCGGTCATCTCGATGGCCGACTCGGGCTGCAGTCGGCGCAGCATCTCGGCGACCTGCTCAGCAAACGCATCTGGTTCACGCGGCATGTGTCCCATCGCGACGCACCCCTTGGGGCGGGCCCACATTGCGTGGGCCGGCGGGGTGTGCATCGACCCGGCGCAACCCGCCAACAGCCGCTGTCAACCAACGATGACAAACCCGGGTTGGGGCTGTGCCGGTCTGGTGAAAACTGCGGGCCGCGCACGGCGCGCGGTTGCCGACGGTTCGGGCTGGGGCGTCCGCATAGCACGACCTCGCCCGTTGTTGCGCCCCCATGCGCTGTGCCCCTAACAAGCCACACCCGGGCCTAAAAAGCCCTAGCTTCGACCCCGCATCCAAGCAAAAACCTATCATCTAGGTGGTTCCTCTGAGCCCGGGGCGTGCTTTGGACGCCGACGATGCTGCCCGCTATGCTCTCCGACTGGGGCGGCAATCGCCTCAGCTAAGATGGAGCTCAAGCAGTGACTAAGCACGAAGTCGAGTCCAAGGTGATCGATATTGTGGCCAAGCAGATGGGGGCCGACAAGGCCGTCATCAAGCGGGACACCAACTTTCAGACAGACCTCAACGCCGACAGCCTCGACAGCGTCGAGCTGATGATGGAGTTCGAGGACCAGTTCGACGCGCAGATCCCCGACGAGAAGGCCGAGAAGATGGCCACTGTCGGCTCAGCGATCGACTACATCTGCGAGGTCAAGGGCATCAACTGAGGCGGCGCGCTCCGGCGCGACCGTTGAAGGTTCCCTCGATCCATCCCCCATCGCTTCTGCGCAGCGCACCCCGGCCTGACCGGGCAGGGCCTACGCCCACGGAGTTGTCCTGATGCCCGAGCTGCCCCGCATCGTCATCACAGGCATGGGCGCAATTACCAACCTCGGCCACACCGCCGGGGCGACTTGGGAAGCTATGCGCGCTGGCCGGTCGGGCATCTCCGTCATCGAGGGTGACGACTTCAAGCCCTGGGCCGGGCAATGGGAAGTCACCTTCGGCGGGCAGGTCAAAGGTTGGGACCCCGGCACGGTCATAGAGTTTCGAGAGGCCAAGCGCCTCGACCGCTTCACCCAGCTGGGCGTCGGCGCGGGCATCGAGGCCGTCGCCCACAGCGGGATCGATCTGACCAAGGAAGACCCCGAGCTGTGCGGCGTCATCCTCGGCGCGGGTATAGGCGGGATTCGGACCATCGAAGAGGGCGCCAACACCCTGGTCGCCAAGGGTCCAAGTCGCCTGAGCCCCTTCACCGTGCCGCGCCTTATGC
>Ga0163144_10014098_pt1 | contig 16615 bp, 13 predicted proteins | sample OliLak19BULKMAT1_FD_123175 | JGI IMG/M metagenome (GOLD analysis project Ga0163144, IMG submission 123175) | Freshwater microbial mat bacterial communities from Lake Vanda, McMurdo Dry Valleys, Antarctica - Oligotrophic Lake LV.19.BULKMAT1 | ecosystem: Environmental > Aquatic > Freshwater >... | reverse complement strand
GGCAAGTGTTTTCGCTTCGCTGCGAAAGCGCAGAACAGAGTCCCGATCTGCGGCGGCCGATGGAGCGAGGACCTTGATCGCGACCTGGCGGTTCAGCGCGCGCTGTACCCCGTGATAGACGGTCGCCTGACCGCCCCGCCCAAGCTCACGGGTAACCTGATACTCGGCGGCTAGCCCGGAACGGAGGCGAGCCAATATGAGGTCCCATGTACCCGATCGACTCGGCTCCGAGTCAGCCGACGAACGCACCACGGCCGTGCCGCACGCCGGGCACTGGGTTGCACCTTCGGGCATATGTGACCGGCACGACACGCAGCGTGGCTCAGCCTCCTGACCGCACGCCTTGCAGAAGCGAAGGCCTGGAGCAAGCGGTGCTGCACACGCGGAACAGATGATGCCCTGTTCTGGGATGTCGGATGAACTTGGCGGCATTCGCGAGCTCGAAGTGATGCACTGGGCTGATCCCGGCCTAACTACACAGAAGGAGTTTGTGACGCGCCTCGCACTTCGGCAAGTTGATCGGCGCTCAGTCGGCCTCAGAGAAGTGGCACGCAACCGATCGGTGGGGCGCTTGCTCCGTGAGTTCTGGCACGGCCTCAGCGCAATGACTTGGACGACCGAGTCGCACATATCGCGGGCAAGCGCCCCGGTACGCGCAGCCCTTCATTCGCGACGTCGTTCCGGTCGGCGTGCCAAACTCCCGGGTCGCTGCGAATTCGGACGTGTGACGGTGGTCGGCCGAACGACCTTGCAGGCCATAGTGCAGGCGGTCTTTCGCCGCCGCAAGCTCGATGGCATACGGGTGCCTGTACCGGAACTCCGGTGCGAGCTGCGGCGCCACCACGGGAGCCGATTCTACGACTCGACCGGCGAACATCACTGCTACCCGATTGCACACCTGATGAACGCGATCGAGATCGTGCGATACCAGAACCAACGCAAACTGTCGCACGGTCTGCTCGTGCAGGAACAGTGCAAGCACTCGCTCTTGCAGCACCACATCTAGGCCGCTCAAGGGTTCGTCCGCGACAATCACAACGGGATCGCTGGATAACGCACGACAAATGCCCAGTCGACGCTTTTCTCCACCGGAGAGCTCGTCCGGATACTTGAACGCGTAGCTCGACGGCAGCCCTACTTCCGCCAAAAGCTTGCTGATGGACTCGTCGATGTGTTCGCTGGAAACACGACCACCGAGCATGAGCGCCCGCCGCAGGCCTTCACCGATAGGGTAGGCTGGATTGAGAGCCGCATCCGGATCCTGAAAGATCATGCGGATTGCCGGACGCACCTCCCGGCGCACGGTTTCCTTGTCGAGAGTGTAGACGTCGCGCCCGTTTAAAATCACCTGACCGGCTGACGGCGGAAGCAGACAGGTCAGCATGCGGGCAAGCGTGCTCTTGCCCGATCCGCTGGCGCCGACGATCCCCAGCACGTCACCACCGCGAACCACAAGGTCGACGTGGTCAACCGCGAGGATCGACTCCGAGACACCAAACCGCACTCGCCGATTGAACTGCCGAACGAGTCCGCGCGCCTCGAGAACTAAGGTCGTATTGGCTTCGCGCTCTTCGGTTCCCCCAGCAAGAGACGTCACGTCGCGATCCCCCAGCACGCCACCGAATGCACTTCAGTCACCGCCTTAAGGTTCGGCGCCTCGGTCGCGCACATCGCCTGGCGGTCCGCATCGAGCCGCGAGCGCAGTTCACAACGTAATTGGAACGCGCACCCCGTTGGAGAAAGTGGCCGAGGGGGGGCGGCACCAGCCACGATCGGCTGGCCGAGTGTGCGACGCCGCCGACTCTCGCGCAGCTCCCGCGCGTATGGATGCACGGCCTCGTCTGGAAGATCACGCAACACTGCGGCTGGCGCACGCGCCACGACTCGGCCGGCATACATGACCAGCACATCGTCCGCCATGGCATCGATCACGCTGAGATCGTGCGAGATCAGGACGATGGCCATTCGATGCCGTTCGTGCTGCTCGACGATCGACTCGAGCGCCAGTGCCTGGTTGATCGTGTCCAGACCGGTCGTGGGTTCATCGGCGATCAGTACCCGTGGCTTGATGGCCATGGTGAGTGCGAGCATGGCGCGCTGCGCTTCTCCACCACTGAGCTGCTCCGGATAAGACTGCAACACGCGAGCGGGTTCGGCAAAGCCGAGACCGCGAAGCAATTCGGCGGCACGACCCCTACGCGCATCATCGGGAGCCGAGCCCTTGCGGTGGAGCACTTCCTGCAAGTGCCGACCGATTGTCCAGTAGGGTACCAACGACCGACGAGGATCCTGAAATAGAATCGCAACAGTATGTCCGAGCACGCCCTTCAAGCGCTCCTCCTGCAGGCGACGCCATGCAGGATCCTTGACTACGCGAACCGCGCCATCGGAATCGACCCGCTCATGAATGTGCTCGGGCAACCCTTCAAGTACGTCAACGTTACCGATGCGCGCCCGACCCGACACGACCCCCGGCGTCCCACGCGACAGTCCGAGCACGCCGAAGAACGTCTGCGTCTTTCCGCTACCCGACTCGCCCACAATGCCAAGGACGCGACCATCTTGGACGGAAAGACTGACGCGATCGACAGCGCGCACCACACCGGCCGGAGTCTCGAAGAGCGAGACGAGGTCCTGGATCTCGAGAACTGGCTCAGGATTCTTCAACGCGGGCGCCCCCACAGCTCGGCAAACCCACGCGGAAGCAGTGAGAAGCAGCCAATCACGAGCAGGAGCAAGAGCAGCGCAGGCACCAACATCGCCGGCGCATTCACTTCACGTCCGACCAAAAGCACGCGGCCTAGACTGGGGGTAAGCGAGTCGGTCAGGTCGAGAAAACCAAGTGTCACCTCCGCCAGTACAGCCGCAGCATAGGACTGTGCAACACGTTCCACGATGAACTGCCGACCATTGTGCCACACGATCTCATCCCAAAGAATCCGGTTGTCGCTCATGCCGAGTTCCCGTGCCGCCTCGACGAAGTCCCGGCGCTTGAATCGTTCGACCAGTTCGCGAACGCCGCTGGCCGTCTCTGGCAGCAACACCACGCCGACGGCCGCCATGATTAGGAGCAGGTTCCACCCTGAGAGACGACCTGCCAGCGCGATCAGGAGAATCCCCGGGATCGATTGCACGGCCGACGATATGGCAATCAGCAGGCTCGCCGCTCGACCACCGAAGAAGCCACTCAGCGCCCCCAGTGGGACGCCGACCCCGAGAACGATGAGTGCGGCGATGGTCGCTGGCAACACCGTGCTCTGCATCGCCTCCAGCAACGCGCGGGCAACGTCGCGACCATTGTTGTCCGTGCCCAGCAGGAGAAAGCGATCATCGACGTACAGCTTCCACTGCTGCAGCCGTGCCCGACCATCGTCGCTTTTCGCCGTCAGCCGTACATCGAGCGTAGTCGGCACCAGCGGAGTGCCTGTCAGGACGCCACTTTGGGGGTCCACGGCGAGCCAGCCCGTCTCTCTACCGGCCGCATCAATCGCTTCCACGCTCCAGCGATCGGTGTTCCCCGACTGGATGAGCGACGGGCGGTAGGTGTAGGGCCGCCCAACGCGTGCGATTGGGGCTGGGCTCGTGCCGAATAGTCGCGCGCTCGAATCGCTCGCATCGGAACCCGCGTCGCCACTGCAGTTGAATCCGAATGCGAAGCTTGCGGTGGCGTCGCTGGACTCGCGTGCGCGCTCGGCGCCGAGTGCGGTTCGGATTATCGCAATGTGTGAGGGGGCGAGGCAGAGATAGCTGTCGCTTCGCTCGTGGTGGAAAATGTAAGCGGCGATGTTCGCCGCGATCAGCATGGCGAGGAGTACCAGCCCACTGAGCATCCGCGCCGGAATACGGCGCCGTTTGTTAAAGGCCGTGGGTATTATCAGTTTCGTCATCGTCGCTACATGCGTCGTCGGCCGTCTGCCAGCACTGCGGCCCCCTCGGCAACTGCTCGCATCATGATGCCAAGCGTGACCAGAGCGACAGTGCTGACTACGATCACTTCCCGTTCCATTGGATTACTCTTGAGGGCATCGAAAACCAGGCTTCCGAGTCCCCTGATTCCGTAAAGTCGCTCCGCGACGATGGCTCCGCCCACGAGCAAGAGCGTGCGGGAGGCAATCGCATCTGCTACTGGAGGCACGAGCCCTTGCACTAAATGCCGTCGCATGCTGAAGCCTGCCGCCCGGACGGTGCGAATATGCGGTTCGGCGAGCAGTTCGTGGGTAGAGCGCGCCACGCGATCGTGGACATCGCCGAGCAATCGGTCGCCGAGCAGTAGCGTGACGACCGCAGCCGTGAATGTGACCCATGGATTCGTCATGACCGACTGCCCGGACCGAAACGCCAGTGCAAAAATCGCGGTTGCCCACACGATGACCGGTAGGCTGGACAGTGTTTGAATCAGCCTACCAGCTGACCGAGCCCAGGCATTGTGGCGATCCCGGCCAGCCGCAATCCCGGCCGGAACGGCGATCAGAATAACGAGCAACATCGTAGTGAGCACGAGCGCCCCGCTCGTGCGCAGCAAGTGGGGTAGGTCAGCGAAGAGCGAATCCGAACCGGTCAGCTGTGATGCACAGGGTAAGTGACCACGCACAACGCGCCTGGCAACCGAATCAACCCGCACGCTCCACGTGGGGGTGGTCGCGGCCGCTGCAACAGAATCCGCACACGGGTCTAGGTTGTCTGCCGGAATCGCCACGAGTGCCACCACGAGCGCCAGCGACAGCAGCAGAGTCAGAAAGCCATTTCGCAGAAGAGAGGTCATTCAACACCCGCGCTGGTTGCACCGCCGGGATCGCGTGGCGATCACCGGCGTGGACGCAGTCGCCACTTCTGGGCGTAAGTGAAGAAATCGAACTGATCCACATCGTCGCGGTCGATCTGGAAGCGTCGCTTGTAGGCATACACGGGCTCTTCGTTGACGAGGAACACCGCCGGCACCTTGCTGCCAATCAGTCGCCCCGCCTTCACGTACAGCGACTTACGCTCGGCGTCGTCTTGGGCACCGCTCGCGCGATCGAACAAATTGTCCACTTCGGCGTCCTTGAACTGCATGAAGTTGTACCCGCCAGGCCTGATCGACTTGGAGTGGAAAAACTTCGAAATGTCTTGGACCGCGTCGAGTTCTATCGTGACCAGCGCCACGTCCCAGGTGTTTGGCTCGCCGTTCTTGAGTCGCTCGAACTCTCCGGACTCGTGCTGCGTGACGGCTACCTTCAGCCCGATCGCTTCCAGTTGCTCGCGCAAATCCTGCAACACGTCATCGTCCCGCTGCTTATTGATAGACCGAGTCTTCTCGGCGATCAGACGCAACTTGTATCCGCGAAGGCCCGCGTCATTGATTGTCTGCGTTGCCTTCTCGCGATCGAATGGCAGGCCTTCAAACGTCGCGTCGAAGTACGAAGAATTCGGCGCATAGGGGGTGCTCATGAGCTTCCCTTTGTCCGAAAAGCGGGTGCGTAGGAGCTTCGCCCGATCGATAGCCATGGCAATCGCCTGACGAACCTTGATGTTGTTCATCGGCGACGTTCCGCCAACCCACTGGCGAATGGCCAATTCGTGGATCTTGTAACTGCTGAGCCGCTCGACGATCACCTTCGTCGGTTCTGCTTCGATGGCATTGAACTGGCTCGTTGGCAGGTCTACAACGAGCCCCAGCCGTGAGCCTTCAGTGAGTAGTTCGCTCGCGACGGTCGGCGCGTCCGTATACTCTTTGCTGATTATGGGTGAGAGCGATGCCTTGGTGGAATCGTGATAAGTGGGGTTCGCCACAAGCCTCGGCGAATCGCCGTCGGTGTCGGCCCAGCGGTAGGGTCCAGTACCAATGGGTGCATCTTGAAGGAAAGGCCTGAGCGGCTGAAAGTTCTGAAAGCGGTTTGCGGGAATGATCCGCCACTGCAGCGCTTCGTGTTCATCCAATGCACCCAATGTGGCCGGTTTCAGTTCCAGATAGAGCTGAAGCTCGGTCGCCCCGTCCTTCTCGATCGTGACGATTTGGCGGCCGAGCACTGCCTTTTCGTCTTCGTCCCGCCCCCACTTCTTGATGAAATTATACGTAAACACAACGTCCGCAGCCGTAAACGCCTGTCCGTTGTGCCAGCGTACGCCTTCCTTGAGCTTGATGATGTAAGCGCGGTTTTGCGCTTGCGTCGAACGCGGGGTCGTCTTCTTGATGTCCCGTGCCAAGACTGATTCGAACTCCTCTTTGTCCGTGTTCCACCTGAAGAGGGGTTCATAGATCATCGAGAGCAGTCGGTCGGTCGGTCCGGTATGGGTCGGATTTATGTGCGGATTGAGCAGCCCTGGTCGGCCGCTCTCGGCATACTGCAACTCGGAACCGCTTTGCGCGCGGCCGAGCGTGGGCAGAACGCTGAGCAGGCAGACACCGGCGAGGTATGCAGACTTCATGGGTAAGCGGCGACGAGGGTATGACATGGCAATGGTTATTCGATTCTCAGAACCCGCGCACATCGCCGGTGCTCGCAGCCGGAACAGACACTTGCTGCAGCATCCGATACACCGGAGCCGCACCGCTGAACGCCGCGACCGGCAACAGCTCCGTGAGGGCATCGACGTACCGTGACTGTTCGCCACGTATAAATCCGAGGCGATAGGTTGCGTGCGCGGCCAAAACGGGAACGAGTGGCTGAACCCGGTCGAGTGAAGCCGTTTGACTGAGGGGGCGAACCACGCGAAGGACCTGCAGTGCCTGCTCTGGATGATTGGTTCGGAGAAGCGCGCGGGCGAGATAGGCACCGGCAGAATCCGGTGCCTGCAGCGAACGCAGCTGCTTGCGTGATTCGGCGTCGTACTGGCGCATGGCGAGCGCACCGTCGTTAGCCAACAGCGCGCGACTGTCAGCGAGCATGTTCACGGCGGCCATTCCTGAAACGCGCTTCCACGACTGCTCGGCCGCGGCGCGGTCGCCCGTCGCGAACTGGGCTTCGCCAAGGAACACGCTCAAGGTGGGGGCCTCGGCGTTGGCCGACGCAAACGCCGCGAGCGCGTCCCGTGGTCGCCCTGCGCGAAGGAGCGCAATCGCGCGGAACCCGTCCAGGGCCGTACGCCCCTGGAGTACGCGCCCTGCAATGAAGTAGTCAGCCGCTCCCAGTATGGCGTACAGCACCGGGTCGCTGTATTCGATCGTGAACGCCCCGGTCTTTCCAGCAAGAGTATCGACGTACTCCGGGGTGGTTCGACTCAACGCTTCTTTCGTGACCCGAAGGATTGCAGGCACATCCCCCGACACCATCGCCTGCAACACCCCGCACGCCGTCGGAGCGCCGACAGCGCAGCTCACTGACCCAACCGGCTTGCCCTGCCGCCAGTCGGTAACCTGCTGGTGCCACGACGAGCCGCCCTTGCCGGAAAGCACCGCCGCCCAAGAAGTCGCCTCGGCGCGCAGTCGAGCAGGCGCCGAGCTTCCGGCGCGCGCGTATGCGGTAGCTGCTTCGCGGGTTCGGCCGACTTCGTGAAGCGCTCGGGCGAGAAAGAACATGGCAGATGGCGACAAAATCCCACCAGAACGCCCGATCGAGTCACGCTTGGCAGCCAACTCCAGCACCAGATCGCGATCGAGCGCGTAGAGGTCGTACAGGTACTGCCCGCGACCGCTCAGGTTCTCGTAAAGCTGCGAGAGTTGGTCGTTGGATGCTCGTGTGAGGTCGCGCGCGCCGCCCAGCTGACGAAGTACCCCATCGATGCGTGCGGTGTGATCAAATCGCGCCTGCGCGGCAATTCGCGCGGGAACCGTGGTGAACGCCAGCGTCGCGCAAAGGGAAAACAGCCTGCCTGCCAGAGTCCGCATTGACGCTTAGTGACCCAGCGGAAGACGGAGAGCCAGCGACGGGGCGGACGCCCACCGACCGTCTGGCGCGAGCATCGGCTGGACGCCGACGGACACAAGTTTCGCCTTGGAGGCATGGCTCCATCCGTCCCCAAGGCCGAAATTCCAGATCGCCATACCTAGCGCGGCCCCGCCAACAGCTCTGGCGCCAATACAGCGATTCAACCTGCTGCAATTCTTCCCATTGTCATCCTGCCCGTTAAGTAGGCCACTCATCATGACGTACCCCGCTCCGGCCCCGCCGGCAAGAATCAGCAGCCCCGTGCCAGATCTTCCTTGGCGAAACTGCATGACGCCGGGTGCCAGATCGAAGAAATTGCCGCCGGACCGACCACCGGCCACTGTCTCTTTCTCGACCTTCGGAACCGTGGCGGGGATCGAAGGGGCCGACTTTATGCTACCAGAGGTGGACGAGGTCGACTCGGCCCCCTTCGGTTTCGCGGGCGCGGCGTTGTCCGCCACCACTACCGGGTTCGACCACGTCGCCGGGACGTCACGGGTCCGTAGCTCTTCGCCTCCCCCCTGTGACGCGGCGTAGGCGAACCGAAGGTTTTGCGCCGCTTCCCGAACCACAACGGACTTGTGATTTCGCGAATCCCAGCCCGACGACAGCTCAAGATTGGTCTCGCTCTCGGGACGGCCGTCAATCCAACGCTCCAATGTCACGAACATGACGGGGTTGCCGCGGGTGGCATTGCGGGACGGATAGAGCAAGCCGTCCAGCGGCTTGCGGCCGCCAGCCATCGCCTCGCCTTCCACCCGGGCCCAGGAGGGCCCGTGTGCATCGTTGACAACCACATTCTCCGCCAGTCTCCGGGAGCGCCGACCGCGCACTTCGCCGCCGATGAGCCGACCCGTGTTTGCGTCGCGCAGCAATTCCGATACACCAATGTCGAGATCACGCGTGGCATCCGATGTGCCACGATCCATGTAGAACGCAATGAATCGCTCATCGGCACTCCACGACGGCCGATAGGCGTTCTCCAAAGGCAGACTCGTCAGCAACACGGCGGCGCCGGTGACTGTACCGGCCTGCTGGTCGACCGGAAGCGCTTCGATGACGTACCGGCGGGATCCCCGCAGTTCGCGCTCGGTTTGATAGGCGATGAGGCCTCCTTTGGGAGACCAAGTCGGGAAGAGAACGCGCGACCCCGCCGCAGAGATTTTGGTGGCGACCACACCAGCCGGACTCCCACGCAGCAACCGGTCGATATTCCAGACCACGAACAGCGCTCCGCTGTCCGAGACAAAAGCGAGATGCCTGCCGTTTGGCGACCAACGCGGCGCCGTCGCAGCGGGGTCACCAGGAATCGAGAGTGGAGATTGCCCACCAAACGTACCATTCGCCCCTACGTAGTTCAGTCGGACGCGAAAGCCGCCCTCCTCGCCACTCACGTAGGCGAACCATGTGACATCACCGCCCTTCACGGCACGCCAGTCCAGATCGCCGCTGTACGCCTTCAGAGTGCGGGATCCAAGCCCTGGAAGCTGAAAACTGCCGCTCGTGCTGGTCGCTGCGGTCCGACGCAAATCGAATGTTTGGTTGGACACGATGTTTCTGAACTGGAGCTCCTGAGAGTCCTCGCCGTCGCGGAACTCGTAGGAAACCAGGTCGGGAAGAGTCGGACTGATCGAGACATTGAAGACCAGTCCTGGTTTGGTCTGGGCAACACATTCACTCGCCGGAATTCCATTGACTGCGCCAAGAACGAGCAGAACTGCAAAAAAGCGATGAATTGAGCCAAGCATGCACCACCCCTATTCGGAGGATTTTGTTACGATGTCTCGATCTGACGGTCGCTTACGGGGACGGTAGCTTGCGGCGAAGCCCTTCACCCTCAGTAACGGTGGTAGCCAGCAGGGCCTTTACACTCGCCGACATGCTCCCGTCGGTTTGCGCCCGCTCTGCACTGTTGAGGAACGTCTCGAAGTCATCGGCGAGGGCCAGGAGAAAGTCTTTCGACGGCGATCCGGTGCGTGAATCCATGTCTTGGTATCCGCAATACGCCTTGCCGAAATAGGCGAGCGCCCGAACAGCCGCTCTGTTTTCCCGGGCCACGCGGTTTATGATTTGGCCGTTCAATTCCGCGAAGCTCTGCTGCCCTGGCCTGAATGCATTGTTTGCACACTGCGCAAGGCCAAGTTCGTAGACCACAACCCAGTTTTCACGGCCCGCTTCGTCCTGTCGTAACGCGCGGAGCACCTCGACCGCCCCGCTCGCGTCACGCAGGCGCGTGTAACACTTCGCAAGTTGGATTCTCGACTGCACCCACCGTTCGTTCAATCGGCTATCTCGTTCAGCCGGCCGCTGAAGGGTCCGAAAAAGGCGTACAGCCTCCTCACAGTCACCGTTGAGGAATGCCGCTTCCGCTTTCTCGCCGATCGCTGGATCGCCCGTCTTGGTCAAGGAAACCGACAGCGAGGCATTGGAACCCCCGAGTAGGCGGAGGCCGCCCGCTGCGGAGGAGTCCGTCAAGAAGCCGACCTTGCTCACCACCCAGACGTAGGCGCCAGGCGGAACCGTGAGCGTGGCTGGTGTCTCCCCCCGTTGTACCAGCTTCCCCCCCTGCAACAGAATGAAAGTGGCACCCGAAGGATTCGACCTGACCTCCACCTCCGCCATTGATGCGACAAGAGTGGGCTCCGGGCCTAGCGGACCCGCAGGCCGGGCAACGGTTGGCGCGATGCTGGATGGCCTAGTCGCGGATGGCGCTGGCGTCTCACGTTGCCGCGTTGGCACTGCTTTTTTGGCACCGTTGACCACAACTTCGCCGGGCCCTTCGGCAGGCTGGGGTGGGGTCGGGGGCAGAGGCTCATCGGCCGACGGCACCGGTATCGGCGCGCCGGAGAACCCGTCGTCGGCAGCTGGCGAAGATTTGTCCTTGCAAGCGGAGAATGCCACGATCACAAGACAGGCGACCGCCGATCGAAGAAGGCGCGTCATACGGGCTCACGGAACAAAAATAAAACGCTACCGGTCAATGGCGGACCCTGCCGTTGGTGTTTGCAGCCGCCTTGACAGCCATATTATCGAGGGATGTTGGTGGCGGCCACGGGGTGGCATCGCCGCCCAGATGGATAGCCACGAGGGTCGCCTCCCCCACATTCACAGGCACCGGTATGTCGGTGGTGCCGTTTTCCTCGTCCGTTCTCGCACTGACGCGATACCGGCCTGGTACGAGCCCTGCCCGAAACTGAAAAGCGCCTTTCGCATCGGTTTGAGTCGTCAGCCGTAGATCCTTGATCTCGACGAATGCGCCTACGACGGGAACTGTGTCTTTACCTGTCGTCCGCGTGACGATGCCAACTACAGAAGTAGCGGCCGGCTCGGCCTCGGTGGCCGGCGAGCTGCGGCGAGGAGTACAGGCTTCGGTCGCTAAGAGCAGGCAGGCCAGCAGGGAGGCCAAATGCGCGGTGCCGGGTTTCCGAAACGAATTCAACGCGGGCAGAAGTCTCATGGTCGCGGCGGTCAATTTGCGATTGGTGGGAAGTGGACACAACCGCAGGCCAATGTACCAAAACCTCGCCGCACCGCAAGCACCGTCGCGCCGCGAGGGGAATCCTCTGGATCGGAACGTGGCTTCGGCGCCTCAGTAACCAGGTTGCGCGGCAGGGTTTCCCCATAATGCCGCCCATGGGCCGGTACAGCTTACCGTGCGCCCAAAGAACCTGACACCAACGAGTCAAACGACAGGCCGCCGTTCGAGTACAACGACACGCGCGTCGGTTGCATGGCTCCAACGTTGATCGGCCCCAGCACCGGCTGTTCGTCGACGAATACCGTGAGCATCGAATCCGTCCAGACGACCTCCAGCGCCACGGGGCCCACCCAACTCCCGCGCATAGCAAGCTGTTCCGCGACCAGCTCCTGGCGTCCCTTCGTCAGTCGAAGCAGGCGGACGTTTGCGGGTGTCGCATGGGTTACCACCACATAGTACGCCGTGTTGTCGCCAAGTCGGAAGATCGCGAGACCGCCGGTACGTGTGGTCGCGTCCGGAACTCCGACGACGGCCCGCACCGCGAATCCGCGACCGCTGTGCGTGGGCCAGGTGTTACGCTCCAACGGCGTGTTCTCCACCCGAAGCTGTCCGCCCGGTTTGTCGCTGAACGCATCGATGACGACCGGGGCCGTCAGTTCAAGCGAGGCGGCGTCGATGAACGCAGCCACCGCGGGCGAAAGCGCAGCTCTGGCTTGAGATGGGTCGGTCTTCGCCGGCGGATCATCATTGCCCACAAGCGCCAAATACCCGAATGCCGCCACGAGCACTGTGGCGCCAGAGGCCCACGGCCACCAGCGGCGAGCCGATGGCGCGCGGGGCTTGGACGAAACGACACCCGACGCCCCTGTCAACCCCACCGGTTGCGGGTAGCCGTCCTCGTCTTCGGGATAATCCCCGTTCGGATCCCCCGAGCCCGAATATTCCGCGGGCATCACAAAAGGAGCCGACACCGGTAACTTCGGCGCGACGGGAATTTCGAGTTGCGCTATTGGCGGATTGGCGGACAGAGTCTCGCGCACTACAAGCGCGACGGACGCCGTCGCCGCACCGTGGCGGGCCGTGAACCGGACGCTCCCACCGTCAAGCGTTGAAACGAAGCCGAACCGGTCGATCGTCGCGACCCGTTCGTCATTGCTGGTCCACTGGAGATCGCGGACGAGGATCGCCGTGCCCCGCGCGTCGAAAATCTGCGCCGAGAGTGCGAAGGATTCGCCTGGCCGGACTTGGGTGGGCGGCGGCGTGATCGCGATCGACGCAGTCGCCGCCTCGGCCACTGTGAGGGTGCGCGTCTCGGTCAGCGCGTCCACCGTGGCGCTGAGCTTTGCACTGCCTGGCGCGATCGCGGTCAACATTCCATCGCGGGCCACTGAGAGCACGTTGGAATCCGACGACTGCCACCTTGCGCTGAGTGCAATAGGCTCGCCTCGGCGGTCGCGGACTTCTGCCGTGGCGCGCATCGTCTCGCCGACTTCGAGAGTGACCCGCGCCACAGCGATGCGGAGTTCGCGTGCACTTGCTGCCACGATCTCCAATGTGCCCTCAACTGTACCGAACAGCGTTTCGGCGCAGACGCGAACCGAACCAGACGCGACGCCAATCACGGCGCCGGTGGGGCCGTCAATCGCCGCGAGGGCAGGGTCGCTCACACTCAGGGTGGACGCGACCCGTTGCGGAATGGACTCGCCAGGGGAAACGCCGAGCACTTCGCAGGTGGCACGTTCGCCGACCTCGAGTCGCTCGGGCATTCTCATGTTGAGACGAATGCGGCCCGGCCGGCTGATGGCCGCTGCGCTCGCCGTCCCCATCGCGAGGCGCCGCAGTTCGGCACGGATCGGATCATCGTGCATTAGCGGCGCCGCGCCCAATGCGTCGAGGGCTTCACCGAATGAACTCCAGCGCCCTTCCGGATGCTTCTCCAGCATGCGGAGCACGGCCCATTCGAGTTCGACGGGGCAGTCGGGGCGCAGTGCGCGGATTTGAGGCGGTTCGCGGTCGGTGTGTCCCTGCATGACCATGAACGGACTGCCCTCGAACGGCACCTTACCCGTCAGCATCTCATACAGCATCACGCCGAGCGCGTATTGGTCGGAGGCCCACGTCACCGGCTGTTGGTGACACTGTTCGGGGCTCATGTACGCCGGCGTTCCGATCAACCCTCCGGTGAGCGAGGACGACACGCGGGTGATGTCCTTGGCGATGCCGAAATCCGTCACGATGGCGTTGCCGTCTTCGTCGAAGAGCACGTTGGCCGGCTTCACATCGCGGTGGATCACGTTCCGCTTGTGCGCGTATTGCAGCGCATTCCCCACCTGATATGCGACAGCACGCACGGCCGTGAGTGGCAGCGGGCCTCGTTCGGCGATGATGGCGGCGAGCGAGCGCCCCTCGATGAACTGCATGACGAACAGGTGAAGATCGTCGACCTGTCGGACCGCGTACACCGTGACAATGTGCGGGTGCGTGAGGTTGGCGACGGTCAGCGCTTCTCGCCGAAACATTTCGACTTCGCGATCGCCGTTGACCGTCCCCGGTGCCAACACCTTGATGGCAACCATGCGATTGAGCGCGATCTCGTCGGCCTGAAAGACGGCGGCTTGTCCGCCGCGGCCCAGCTCACGGGTGATCCGATACTCGCCGGAGAGAGTCGATCGCAGCGCGCGCACCACGGTGTCCCAGACCGAGGTGTAGCCGGAGTCGACGGGCACGGGGCCGGTTGCGTCCTGGGGCGCGCCGCATTCGGGGCAGAAGCGATCGCCCGAGACGAGCATCGTGCCGCAGGTTGCGCACCCGCGCTCGACCCGCGTTCCGCAGGTCGCGCAGTAGCGGTCGCCAGAAACGACCTCTTCACCGCACTTGCGGCAGATACGAGGGGCTGCGGTACTCACGGCGAACTCCCGGTTCGATGAAACTTGCGCAAACGGTGCGGCGGCGCAGCGTGCTAGTATAGCTTGCCCCTACTGGTGCTGACAGGGCGCACGGGCCGGTTAGGCGCATGTCGATGGCCTTTCGTGGTTGGACTGCGTTGCGTAGTCTCCGGATCGGTGAAAGCACTCAGTAAAGCTATGCGCCTTCACCTGACGCTCTGCGTGCAAGTCTGACATGCCACCGTCGTTCCCCATCACCAAAGAGTCTCAGAGTCCGGTGTACGACGAGAACGAGCTCCTGCAGTCGCTGCGCGAAAGCGCGAGCGACGATTTCGAAGTCGTCGGCTTTCTCGGTCGTCGCGAGCCGAGGCAATTTGTCTTTCTCGCTCGCGAACGGAGCTCAGGCGACCTGGTCGCGCTCGTGCTGGAACAGGAAGAATCCGATGGGAGCAGCCCGCCGGCTTTTTCAATTGAAGTAGCGCGCGAGCTGGATGGCCGCATCCCCGATGCGGGCGCGCTCTGTCCGCGGTGCCAGCACGGCTTGCGCAAATGGGCGCGGTTCTGCACGCAGTGTGGAACCGATATCTCCGGCGTCGGCACATCCGGAGAGGCTGCGTATTCGCGGGCAACGCTCCTTGCCGCCGTCCGCGAGGAGGCCGGCAAGGACTACGAGGTGCTGGGCGAGATGCCGCGACGTGAGGGAGGCGGCTTGGTCTACTTCGGGCGCGAACGCACCAGCGGACGGATTGTGGCGCTGCGGTTGGACCGGGAGGACTCGGATGTGTACTCCTTGAACGTGACGCGTGTGCTCAAGCCGTTGCCGAAGCAGACTACGGCTGAGAGGCCGCGGGCGGTTTCGCTCGTGCGGCGTTTCACGACCGAGGAACACCAGATCATCGAGGAGGCCAGGCGGCAGCGCGTGAAGAAAGCCGCTGCTGAGGCGGCGGCGAGCCGCGAGCCTGCTCCGCGAACTGCGCCTGCGGCGTCGGGAGGCTACGCGGCGAATCGTTCGGGCGGTTCCCCGGCGATGCCTTCGGGTGGGTCTCCGGCCAATCGTTCGGGTGGCTCGCCGGCCATGCAGTCGGGCGGTTCCCCGGCAAATCGCTCGGGGGGTTCACCCGCGAGGTCGTCCGGCGGCGGTCCCGCCATGTCGGCATCAGGTGGCGGTGCTCCAGTGCCGGGCGTGCCTTCGCCGCCAAAGGGGACGCGCGCTCCAAGCAGCACCCGCACGGTGGCAATTGCGATTGGGGTTGGCATCGCCGTAATCGGTGCGGTGGCGCTGGCACTGTTGTAGCAGCGGCAATGGGCTCCGCGCCGTATCGGCGGCGCTACCTATCGGCATCCGGAGACGATCATGATCACGGTGGACAAGCTGAAGGCGTTCGAGGGGCTCAACATCTCGAAGATCTGCGACGGTGAGTACACCGACAACGGATTGAACCACTGCGCGCACTTCGTCAGCCATGCGCTGGGGCTGTCGATCGGCTTCACCTGCCGTGGGATGACGGGCAAGGGGACGTCGCCTGCCAGCATCCGCGTGCATGAGGTATTCGCGCGGTGCACGCGCGTTGCCGAGTGGGACGAAAACAGCGGTGAGACTATCGGTTTGGCGTTCGTGACCGCGACCGGGAACGTGGACCTGAAGACCAAGGTGATGAAGAACGTCCCGAAGAAGCACGTGGGCATTTTGCTGGCCGGCACGATCTGGCACTACTCGAACACCAACGACAAGGTGGTGACCACCACGCCGGCGGTGTTCGCGAAGCACTACGCGGGGAAAGACATCGGGTTGTTCTTTGGATCGATTCCGGCGTGAGGGGGGTCCCGCGTGGGGGACGAGGACGGGGGCGGGGTGTCGTGGGAACGGGATGGGTGCGGTGGCTGTCTGTGCTCACGACCGTTGTGGTCTCCGGGGCCAGCGCGGGTTGCAGCTCCAAGGGAGAGGGCGGCACGGGGCGTGAAGAAACGCTCGACATGCAACCGGCAGCTGGGGCACTTGCAGTGGCGTCGGTCGCGGCAGCGGGGCCGATGGACAGCGTGAAGGCGCCGTCCGAGCACGAGGTGATTCGGGTACTGTTTCGACAACTCGACCGGCCGCTGGCGGCGGATTCAACGTGTGCCGGTGTGGGGGCGCGGAGTGACGATCGGACGATCGGTGACTTCCTGGCCGGGTTTCTGGCTGCGCAGGCCGACTCCAGCGGCGCGAACTGGGTGCAGGTGACGAGCACGCGGGTGACAGCCGGGGCGGCCGCGTGGCGGCATGATGTGCTGTTGCGAAGGCGTGCCGGGGAGGAGGAGTGGGCGTGGGGGGTGCGGTTCGATCAGCGGGTGCGTGATCGGGGGGTGGAGGTGACGTCGATGCAGTGTCTCGGGGGGTGATGGGGTGGGGGGCAGGGAGCCGTCAACGG
>Ga0163144_10014095_pt1 | contig 16620 bp, 16 predicted proteins | sample OliLak19BULKMAT1_FD_123175 | JGI IMG/M metagenome (GOLD analysis project Ga0163144, IMG submission 123175) | Freshwater microbial mat bacterial communities from Lake Vanda, McMurdo Dry Valleys, Antarctica - Oligotrophic Lake LV.19.BULKMAT1 | ecosystem: Environmental > Aquatic > Freshwater >... | reverse complement strand
GGGGGCAGGGGGGGGGGGTGGTGGGTTGCGGGTGTGGGGGGGGTTGCCGGGGAGGCGGGGCCGCCCGGTGGGGGGTGGGGGGGCGGGTCGGGGGGGGGCGGGGAAACGGGGCGGGGGGGGGGGGGGGGAGGCGTGGGCGCGGACGGTGCAGGCGCGGTTCCCCACGCCCGAGGTCACGTGGCATCCGCCGATCTACGATATCGCGCAGCTCAATGACCGCTACGAGCGCGCGACCGTGTTCGCGTATCCGTCGCTCGCGGTGAAGGGCGAGACGTTTGGCCTCTCGGTGCTGGAGGCGATGGCGTGGGGCGCGGTGCCCGTGGTGTCGGGGCTGGCTTGCTTCCGCGATTTCGTCACGGAAGGTCGCAACGGTTTTTTCTTCGATCACACGTCGGGGCTGGCGGCGGGTGCCTTGGGCGGAGCACTCGAGCGTGCGACGCAACCCGAGGCGCGGGTGCTGGCGGAGCGGGCGGTGGCGGTCCGGGCGTCGCATTCATGCTCGTCTATCGCGACCCACTTCCTGGAAGATTTCGCCCGCCTGAAACCATGAGCCGCAAGTCGCTTCAGCCGAGGCAGTCGCCGGGTCAGCGTTCACCGTGGACGTGGGGCGCGCGATTGCGTGCGCTGGCGTGGGAGTTGGCGTGGGGGCTGTTGTGTCGGTGGACGCCGAAACCGGCGAACCCCTGGCGGCTCGCCGTGCTGCGACTCTTTGGGGCGACGATTCAGGGCACGCCCTTCGTGCATCCACGCGCTCGGATCCAGTTTCCCTGGAATGTGACGCTCGGCGATCGCGCCTGCGTGGGCGATCGGGCAAACCTCTACTCGCTCGACCGGATCGAGCTGGGTGAAAACTGCATCGTCGCCCAGGAGGCGTATCTCTGTTGCGGCACGCACGATGCGAGCGATCCGGAGTGGCCGCTGCTCACCGCGCCGATCGTGATCGGCGCGCGGGTGTTCGTGGGGGCGCGGGCCTTTGTGCTGCCGGGCGTGACGATCGGTGAACGGGCGGTGGTGGGGGCATGCAGTGTGGTGACGAAGGATGTCTCTGCCGGGGTGTGCGTGCGCGGGAATCCGGCGAAATAGGAGGGGTTCGCTGAATTCCGAAGGGCTCCCAAAGTTTTGTTTGCATTCAATTAGGCCGGCCGTATCACCTGACCCTCTTTTCCACTACGCCTGCCTCCAATTCCGGGGTGACAGGGGGAACGAAATCCATGAGCCAACAGTTCAAACTTAACGTCGCTGACCGCGCCCAGACGGGCCGCAGCGCATCACGCCGCCTCCGCAAGGCCAACCGCGTTCCCGCGATTCTCTACGGGAAGCACACCAAGCCGGAGTCGCTCTCCATCGAAGGACCGGAGTTCACCCGCCTGCTCAAGACCGTTGCCGGTCGCGCGGTGCTCATCGAGCTGAGCCGCGATGGCAAGGCCGACAAGGCGCTGTCCTTCCTCCAGGAAGTGCAACGTGACCCGATCACGGACAAATATCTCCACGTCGACTTGCAGGAAGTGAAGGGCGACGAGAAGTTCGAAATTCGCGTGCCGGTCCGCGTCGTGGGCGAGTCCTTCGGCGTGAAGAACCAGAGCGGCGTTCTGGAAATGGCGTCGCCGCAACTGCGCGTGCGCACCACCCCGAAGAATTTGCCGGAAGCCATCGTCGTCGATGTGACCGAGTTGAAGGTCGGCGAGACCCTCAAGGTCGGCAGCTTGAAGCCGGTCGCCGGCGTCGAGTTCATGGACCCGAAGGGTCAGCCGGTCATCTCGTGCGTCGAGCCCGTCGCCGAAATCGTGCAGGAAGTCGCCACCCCGGCCGCTGCGGCCGCTGGTGCCGCTCCCGCCGCCGGTGCCGCTCCTGCCGAGGGTGCCGCTGCCGGTGCCGCCGCTCCCGCGGCTGGCGATGCCAAGGCTGGTGCCGCGGCTCCCGCCGCCGGTGCCAAGGGCGCGGCCGCTCCCGCCGCCGGTGCCAAGGGCGCCGCCGCCAAGCCCGCCGCCCCCGCGAAGAAGTAAACTTCGCTGTTTTTTCCGCGCCGCACCGTCGCCTCAACCGCGGCGGTGTCCGGCGAAGTTCTTTGAGTCATGTTCCTCTCGCTCGTTGCCGGTCTCGGCAATCCGGGCCGCGATTACGAGTCGACCCGCCACAACCTCGGTTGGGTGGTGCTCGACGCTTTCGTCAAGAAACACGGCCTCGCGTGGAAACACGCGCCGCAGTTTGACGCTGAAATCGCGCGCTGGGATGTCGGGGCGGGTCGCACGCGCTGGCTGGTGAAGCCGCTGACGTTCATGAACGGCAGCGGTCGCGCCGTCGGTGCCGTGGCCCGATTCTACAAGATCGAGCCCGCTGCCATCGCCGCCGTTTACGATGATCTCGCGATCGACCTCGGGTTGATCAAGGTCAGCACCGGCGGCAGCGCCGGCGGGCACAACGGGGTGGCCAGTATGATCGAGCAGCTCGGTGAAGGATTCGTCCGTTACCGGCTCGGTATCGGCCCCAAGCAACCCGTGCAGATGGACATGGCGGACTTCGTCCTCGGAAAATTCACTCCTGAACAACAGCTCATCGTTAATCAAAAACTCGACCAGAACCTGTCCGGCCTCGACCTGCTGCTCTCCCGCGGCGTCGCGGCGGCCATGAACCAGCTTAACCGCAGAGACCCAAAATGAAATCCACCAACCGCAACTACCGCGCGACCTTCATCCTCGATAACCGCGGCAAGGAAGACACCGTCGACCAAATCGTCGAGGGCGTGAAGAAAGTCATCGCCGAAGTGAAGGGTGAAGTCACCGCCGTGGAAAACATCGGCAAGAAGGACTTCATCCGCGTGACCGACAAGAAGCTCACGAGCGCGGCCTACGTGCATGTGAATTTCTCCGGTCCGGCGGATGCGCCGGCGAACCTCCGCGAGAAGCTGCGGCTGAACAGCAGCGTTTACCGCACGTTCATCCAGTCGGCCTGACGACGCGCGGAGACCAGAGAAGAGAGACCAGGGGCCGGAGACCTCAAACAAGCGACTCGCCAACGGGTCCGGGTTTCTCTGATGGTCTTTGGTCTTTAGTCTTTAGTCTCCAGTCTCTAGTCTTCATCATCCCCTCACCGCCATGCCCTCCCTCAACAAAGTCATGCTCATGGGCAATCTCACGCGCGACCCCGAGTTGCGTGTGACGCCCAAGGGCACTCCGATCTGCCAGTTCTCGCTCGCGATCAACCGGAAGTTCAAGATGGAGTCCGGCGAGAGCCGCGAGGAAGTCATCTACGTCGACATCGAGGCGTGGGGCAAACAGGGCGAGACGATCGCGAAGTTCGTCACCAAGGGCCGCCCGCTCTTCGTCGAAGGCCGGCTGCGGCTCGACCAGTGGGAGGATAAGAACACCAAGGAAAAGCGCAGCCGCATGAAGGTGGTGCTCGAGCAATTCGAGTTCCTCGGCGACGGCCGCGCGGGCGGTGCTGGCGGCGGAGCGCCCGGCGGCGGCGCGCCCTCGGGCGAATACGACCAGACCAGCAGTCCTTCGCCCGAGCGTCATGCTCCGCCACCGCGCAGCGCCAGCGCCAAGCCGGCCTCACCGGAAAATCTCGACGAAGACGTGCCGTTCTAAAAGGCGCCTCTTCTTAACCAACAATGTAGCGGCGCCGGCCACGGCGCCGTCGGCGGCAAGTGCCGTCGTGACACCCGGAAACCCAAATCCCGCCTTCGGCGGACTCGCTTAACTCGATACGACCATGGCTCACACAGAAGTTCTCCTCGTCAAACCCGTCGAAGGTCTCGGCGGCGAAGGCGATCAAGTCAAAGTCCGCGCTGGCTACGCCCGCAATTTCCTGCTCCCGCGCCAAATCGCGGTGCCGCTGACCGGCGCCAACCGCAAGCACGTCGATGCGCTGAAGAAGCGTCGCGCCGAGCGCGAGCAGACCGAGCTCAACGGCGCGCAGGATGTCGCCAAGAAGCTCGAGAAGACGAGCCTCGCGTTTGCCGTGAAGACGGGCGAGGGCGGCAAGATGTTCGGCGCGATCACCGCCCAGGATATCTTCGAGAAGCTCGCCGCCTCCGGCCTGCACATCGAGAAGAAGAAGATTCACCTCTTCACCCCGGTGAAGACCCTCGGCAAGCACACGGTGAAGATCAAGCTGCACACCGACGTGTCGGTCGATGTGGCCTTCGACGTCGTGTCGGAAAACCCGATCGAGCCCGTCGCCGCCGAAGTGGCGCCGGCCGGCGAGAAGACCGAGAAGCGTTACGATCGCCCCGAGCGGCGTCCGCGCAAGGACAGCTAAGCGGGTCGTATTTCGTAGCGGAAGCACTTCGCTTCCGACCCGGAACCCCGAACCGTCGGGATTCCACTACCACTTCCGAAGGCCGCGTGAATCCCCACGCGGCCTTCGTGTTTCTGCGAATAGAATGTTGAAAACCGACCCTTGCCGCGCCACAGGCCCGGCCTCTCACTGATACGCCCGCGCATGGTTCAAGACGCCTCCAGCAACCTTCCACGCTCCTTCCCCGCCGCCGGCGGCGGCGGCGCCGTGGGCCGGAGCCTGCCGCACAGCCTGGAGGCCGAGGAATACCTGTTGTCGTGCTGCCTGCTCGATGGCGCCGACGTGCTGTCGCGCTGTCTGGAAGCGCGGATCAAGCCCGAGTCCTTCTACGATCCGAAGCACGGGATCATCTACGAGCGGCTGATCGAGCTCTACAACCGCCAGGCGCCGATCGACGTGTCGGTCGTGGCCGAGGAGCTGAAGACGTCGCGGCAGTTGGATCAGATCGGCGGATACGCGTTCCTCTCGCAGGTCAGCAGCCGGATCCCGACCACGGCGCAGGCGACATATTTCATCGAGAAGGTCCGCGAGCAGGCGCTGCTGCGGGAAATCATCCGCTCCGCGACGGGCGCGGTCGAGGATTGCTACGGCTTCTCGGGCGGCATCGACGAGTTCGTCGACCAGATCGAGTCCAAGATTTTTTCCGTCACGCAAAACCGCGTGAGCGAATCGGCGAAACAGATGCGCGAGCCCACGCGCGAGGCGATGAACGTCATCACGAAAATGATGATGAAGAAGGGCGAACTCACGGGCATCTCGTCCGGGTTCAAGGACCTCGACCAGATGATGTGGGGCTTCCAGAAGACGGAGATGATCGTGCTCGCGGCGCGCCCCTCCATGGGCAAGACCTCGCTCGCGCTCAACTTCGCCGAGGCGGCCGCGCTGCCGAAGAAGGGCCCGCCGTCGGCCGTGTTGATCTTCTCGTTGGAAATGGGCGCCTCGCAACTCGCGCTGCGCATGCTCTGCTCCCGCGCCCGGGTGAACATGAAGCTGCTGCGCGACGGCCTGCTCTCGAAGAACGGCGAGGAGCAGAACCGGCTGCTCGAGGCCGCGGACGAGTTCTCCAAGTCGCCCATCTTCATCGACGATTCGAGTTCCATCTCGATCATGCAGCTCCGAGCCAAGGCGCGGCGGATCCATTCGCGGACACCGCTCGGCTTCATCGTCGTCGATTACTTGCAATTATTGAGTCCCACCGACCCGAAGGTGCCGCGGGAACAGCAAGTGGCCGAGGCTTCGCGTGGATTGAAGGCTATTGCGAAGGAACTCGACGTGCCCGTGCTTGTATTATCCCAGCTAAACCGGGCGTCCGAGAAGGACAACCGCACACCCAAACTCTCCGATTTGCGCGAATCAGGTTCAATTGAGCAGGACGCCGACGTGGTCCTGATGCTGGCCCGCCCCCGTGACGCCGACGAAAAATTCCAAGTAGCCGCCGACTCGGCCGAGTTAATCGTTGCCAAGCAACGAAACGGCCCGGTAGGAGAGTTGAAGCTTACGTTCCTACGAGATATCACCCGCTTTGAAAACTTCCATCAGTAACCCTGTGCGTAGGGTCGCCTTATTGTGTCTCGCAGTTGTTGGGTTGCTGGCAGCGGGTTCGAATCCGGTGGCGGCGCAGCCGCAGTCCACCCAGGCGCCCGCCCCGCAAGCCCCGGCCTACAAGGTCGGCACCGTCACGATCAAGTTCGTCGGCACGGCCAACGTGAACGAGCAGGTGGTCCGCGCCAACATGCAGATCCGCGAGGGCGGCGAGTTCGACGAGGTGATCCTCGATCGGGACATCCGCTCGCTCTACCGCACGGGCCTGTTCGAGTTCATCGAGGTGAAGCACGAGGCGGTCGACGCCACGACGTTCAACCTCGTCGTGGAAGTCACGCCGAAGTTCCGCGTGCTCGGCGTGCGTTTCGAGGGCAACACGAAGATCAAAAGCAACCGCCTCGAAAAGGAGATCAAGACCAAGGGCAACCAGGCCCTTGATGAACGCCAGGTGAAGGAGGACGCGGAAAAGCTCCGCGAATTCTACCAGAAGGCCGGCTACAACCAGGTCTCCATCAATCACACCATCGACCGTGACCGCGTCGGTGGCTTCGGCACCGTCATCTTCAAGATCCGCGAAGGTTCGAAGGTGAAGATCGCCGACATCCGCTTCACCGGCAACAAGAGCGAGACGCCGCGCAAGCTCCGTGGCGTGATCGAGACCAAGAAGTGGTGGATGTTTTCCTGGCTGACCGGCTCCGGCCGCTTCAAGGACGATCAGTTTGAGGACGATCTCGACAAGCTGCGCGACCACTACCGCGAGCTCGGCTTCCTCGACGTCGAGATCGCCCAGGACAAGGTCCTCTTCAACTACCCGGCGCCCGACAAGCTCGTCCTCGTCATCAACATCACCGAAGGCCGCCGTTACCGCGTGGGTGAAATCGCCTTCTCCGGCAACAAACTCTTCGACTCGGCCCTGCTGAAACGCGTCGTGCGCCAGAAGACCGGCATGGTTTTCGTGCCCTCGAAACTCGACAAGGACCGCGAGCGGCTCGACGACTTTTACGGCAAGGACGGCTACCTCGACACCCGCGTGAACCTCACGCGCAAACCCAATCTCGCGACCGGCGCGATCGACGTGGAATACAAGATCGTCGAGAGCGAGAAGTTCGCCGTCGAGTCGATCGTCATCGAAGGCAACACCAAGACCAAGAGCACGGTCATCCTGCGCGAGCTGGTCCTCGGCCCGGGCGATGTCTTCAGCACCGTGCTGATGAAGATCAGCCAGCTCCGCCTCGAGAACACGCGTTTCTTCGAGAGCACGAACGTGACGCCGCAGGAGACGAACATCCCCGGCCGCCGCAACATGCGCATCGCGGTGCACGAAGGCCGCACCGGCAACCTGACCTTCGGCGCCGGCTTCAGCTCACTGGAGCGCGCGACGCTCTTCGCCGAAGTCTCGCAGTCCAATTTCGATCTCTTCAACCGCCGCTCCTTCTTCCAGGGCGACGGCCAGAAATTCCGCCTCCGCATGCAGCTCGGCTCGCTCTCGAGCGAGGTGGTGCTGTCGTTCGAGGAGCCCTGGCTCTTCCAAAAGCAGCTCGGCCTCGGCTTCAGCGTCTTCCGCACGAGCTCGGAATACAATTCGACCTTCTACAGCCAGATTCAGACCGGCTTCGAGGTCTACCTGCGCAAGCATCTCTGGGAGCTGTGGAACGGCCGGCTCTCCTACACCTACGAAATCTTCGACATCCAGGACATCTCGCCCAGCGCTTCGCCCATCATCCAGGCGCTCGCCGGCAGCAACGCCTCGTCGAGCATCGGCCTGCAGCTCGAACGCGACACGCGTGACAAGATCATCAATACGACCTCCGGCAATCGCGTGGAGATGAACCTGAAGTTCGCCGGCGGCCCGCTCGGCGGGAGCAAGATCAACAACAACTACAGCCTCGAATTCCGTGGCGCGCAGTTCTTCCCGGTCTTTGAAACGCAGACGCAGGTGCTGGGCTTCCTGGCCCGTGGCGGCGTGGTGCAGAACTTTGGCGACGCGACCGATGTGCCGTATTACAACAAGTGGTATCTCGGCGGCCCCACGACCCTGCGCGGCTTCGAATTCCGCGAGGTCAGCCCGCGCGACCAGTTCGACGAGCCGATCGGCGGCAAGACCTACGGCTTCTTCAGCGCGGAATACTCGCTGGATATCGTGAGTCCGATCCGTTTCGCCGTCTTCTACGATGCCGGTTTCGTGAATCGCGGGGCCTACGACTTCAACGCCGCCGAGTATAACGACAACTTCGGCTTTGGTTTGCGTCTGTTCGTTGCCGGCGCGCCCCTGAGTCTCGACTTCGGCATCCCCATCACCGGGACCACGCTCAACAAGAAGGGCAACCAGTTCAATTTTTCCTTTGGCACCCGCTTCTAACTCTGTTCCAGTTTCCGGCTTCCATTCTCAAATACCACCCATGAAGAACCTCATCAAATCCCTTGTCGCGATCGCGGCGTTTGGCGCGCTTTCCGTCGCCGCCTATGCCCAGCCGGCGCCGAAGATCTTCATCGTCGATATGGCGAAGCTCTACGACAATCACTACAAGACGCAGGAGCAGAACACCAAGATCCAGGCCGATGAGGCGAAGGCCCAGGAAGAGGTCGTCAAGATGAACAAGGAAGGCCAGACCATCGTCGACGAATACAAGGCGCTGATGGAACAGGCGAACAACCCGACGGCGAGCGCCGAAGCGAAGTCCCGCGCGCAGAATGACGCCCAGCGCAAATACGAGGACATCCAGAAGAAGCAGCAGGAAGTGCAGACCTTCGTGCAGAACACCCGCAATTCGCTTGGCCAGCGCCTCGCGACCTTCCGCGCGCTGATGCTCGAGGAAATCAGCAAGATCGCGGTCGATCAGGCCAAGCGCAAAGGCGCCACGCTGCTGCTCGAGAAATCCGGCCAGACTCACATCACCATTTCGAACATCCTCTACAACGACGCGGCCTACGAAATCACCGACGACGTGATGAAGGAAATCAACAAGGACCGCCCGGCGGGCGCCGTGACGCCTCCGGCCTCCGACAAAGCTGCTCCGGCCGCTGCTGCTCCCGGCGCCTCGCCGGCGTTGAGCGTCCCCGGTCTCGCGCCGAAGAAGTAAATCTGCGCCGAGTTTGAAATTTCCCGCCCCGCTCGTGAGAGCGGGGCTTTTGTTTTTGGGGCGCAGGCGTCTCGCCTGCACCGCGCCACGCAGGTGGGATGCCTGCGTTACTGCTGAATTGCACGACGCGGTGAAACCCGCACGCTCGCGCGCATGGAGGTTTCGTTTTCCGCGGCCGAGATTGCCGCCATCACCCAGTCCAAGTCATCACACGGCTCGACCTCCGATACCATTCGCGCTCTTGCCGCCCTCGACGATGCCGTCCCGGGCGACCTGTCTTTCCTCGGCAACAAGAAATACAAGGCGGCCGTCGCCACGACGCGCGCGTCGGTCGTGCTGCTGCCGGCGGACTATGTGGGAGAGCCGGCACCGGGACAGATGTTTCTCCTCGTCGACAACCCTTCGGTCGCGCTGGCTCGCGTCTGTGCGCGGATCGAGCAACAGCTCTGGCCGAAGCCGGTGCCTGGCGTTCACCCGAGCGCCGTGGTGGCGCCAGGCGCGACGATCGCGGCCACGGCCACCATCGGGCCGCTCTGTGTCATCGAGAGCGGCGCCAGGATCGGCGAACGCGCTCATCTGCAGGCGCAGGTCTTTGTCGGACGCAATGCCACCCTCGGCGAGGATTGCTGGCTCATGCCCGGAGTGATCGTCGCCACCGAGTGCACGCTGGGTAAGCGCGTGCGCCTCCAAGCCGGCGTGGTGGTCGGTTCCGACGGTTTCGGCTACGAGTTCGTGCAGGGGCGGCATGAGAAGGTGCCGCAGGTCGGCAACGTCGCCATCGAGGACGATGTCGAGATCGGGGCCAACTCCACGCTGGATCGTGCCCGCTTCAGCCACACCGTCGTCGGCGAAGGCTCCAAGATCGATAATCTCGTCCAGATCGGGCACAACGTCCGCATCGGGCGCCATTGCCTCATCTGCGCGCAGGCCGGCATCTCCGGCAGCACCACGCTCGAGGACTACGTCGTCCTCGGCGGGCAGGCCGGCCTCGGTGGGCACATCACAATCGGCAAGGGAGCCAAGGCGGGCGGGCAGGCGGGCATCACGGCCGATGTGGCGCCGGGCAGTTTCATCAACGGCACGCCGGCCATTCCCTACCTGCTCGAGCGCAAGATCGCGGTGCTGCAGCAGCGCTTGCCCGGCCTCTTCAAGCGCGTCGATGCCCTCGAGGCACAGCTCGTTGACGCAAAAAAGTCTTCCTCCTAGACGGCGCGGCCCCAACATGCCGCTCCATCCATGAGCGATTCGCGGCTAAAGATTTTCACGGGCAACTCCAACCGGCCGCTGGCCGAGGCCATTTGCCGCTCCATTGGCGAGCCGCTCGGGGAGGCGACGGTGACGAGTTTCCCGGACGGCGAGTCGTTCGTGAAAATTAACGAGAACATCCGCGGGCACGATGTGTTCATCATCCAGTCGACCTGCCCGCCGACGAATCACAATCTCGTCGAGCTGCTCATCATGATTGATGCCGCGCGCCGCGCCTCGGCGCAGCGCATCACCGCGGTGCTGCCGTTCTACGGCTACGCGCGCCAGGATCGCAAGGATCAGCCCCGCGTGCCGATCACCGCGAAGCTCGTCGCCAACCTGCTCGTCGCCGCCGGCGCGAATCGTATCCTGACCATGGATCTGCACTCGCAGCAGATCCAGGGCTTCTTCGATATCCCCGTCGATCACCTCTACGCGTCGCCGGTGTTTTTCGCCCATCTGGCCAAGACCAAGCCCGAGAGACTCGTCGTCTGCTCGCCGGATGTCGGCGGCATGAAGATGGCGGCCGCCTACGCCGACGTGCTCGGCGCCGGACTCGCGCTCGTGGCCAAGAAGCGCAAGAGCGCCATGAACGTCGAGGCGATCAACGTCGTGGGCGAGGTGGACGGCTGCGATGTGCTGCTGGTCGACGACATCACCGAGACCGCCGGCACGCTCTGCGCCGCGGCGAAGATTCTGCGCGAGCACGGCGCCCGCAGCATCCGCGCGGCCGTGAGCCACTGCATCCTCAACGAGGTCGCGATCGATCGGCTGAAGACCGGCCTGATTGACGAACTCATCACGACTGACTCCACGCCGATCAACACGCACGGTATTCCGGTCAATGTGCTCAGCATCGCCTCGCTGCTCGGCCAGGCGATTCAGCGCATCAACACCAATGAGAGCGTGACCAGCCTGTTTCGCGTCAAAGGATTCTGACCGGATCGCGGTGGCCCGGCACCCGCGAGCCGCAGAGACGGTTGCAGGGTTGCCACGGGGAGCTTTCCGGCTAACGGATTTGTCGACCGCCCGCCCATGCACCTCCCGTTCCTGCCCCGTCTCGTTCTCGTCACCGCCGTTCTTTGCGCCGCGGGATCGCTTGTCGCGGCGACGGCCAAGGACGCCAAGAAGACCCCGCCGCCCGCCGCGACCAGGAAGCCGGCCGTGCGGCTCGACAGCACGCCCGTGACCGACGGCACGAAACCCGGCCTCGTGATGAGCTACGCCGACGTGCTCGACCCCGCGCAGAAGGCGGTCGTCTCCGTCTATTCGACCAAGATCATCAAGGAGCGCTACACGCTCAATCCGCTCTTCCGGCAATTCTTCGGCAACGTGCCCGATCAGGAGCGGGAAAGCCGCCAGGAGGGGATTGGCTCGGGCGTGATCGTGACGCCGGACGGCTACATCCTCACGAACAACCACGTCGTCGAGGGCGCGGACGAGTTGAAGATCACCCTCGCGGACGACCGCGATTTCATCGCCAAGGTCATCGGCACCGATCCGAAGACGGACATCGCGGTGCTCAAGATCGACGCGGAGGATCTCCCCACAGTCACGCTGGCGGACAGCGACAAGTTGCGCGTGGGCGACGTGGTGTTCGCCGTGGGCAACCCGCTCAACGTCGGGCAGACGGTGACGATGGGCATCATCTCGGCGAAGGGTCGCAGCAAACTCGGACTGCTCGACAATGTTTCCGGCTACGAGGACTTCATCCAGACGGATGCGGCGATCAACATGGGCAACTCGGGTGGCGCCCTCGTCGACGCGCGTGGCCGCCTGATCGGGATCAACAGCGCGATTCTATCGCCGTCGCGCGGCAACATCGGCATCGGCTTCGCCATTCCGATCAATCTCGCGAGCTTCATCATGAACTCGCTGGCGGAGACCGGCGCAGTGGCGCGCGGATATCTCGGAGTGACGAGCGACACCATGACGGCAGACATCGCGGAACAGTTGGGTCTGCCGAAGGAGTCGCGCGGGGTCGTCGTGACCGACATCGATCCGGACAGCCCGGCGGAGAAAGGCGGCGTGAAGCGCACCGATGTGATTCTGGCCTTCAACAACCACCCGGTCAGCAACTGGGAGGAATTGCGCCTGCTCGTCGCGCAGGTGGTGCCGGAAACCAAGGCCACGCTGAAAATCGTGCGGGATGGGAAGCCGCGCACGGTCGAAGTGACGCTCGGCAAGGTGACGGAAAAGCCCAACGAGCTCATCGCCGGCATCGACGTCGCTCCGCTCACGCCGGAAATGCGCCGCCGTATCGGAATTCGGGATGCGCGCATCACCGGGCTCGTCATCACGGAGGTGGCGGCCGATTCACCCTATCGCGGGCAGCTCGCGCCCAACATGGTCATCCTCGAGCTCAATCGTTCACCGGTGCCCGATCTTCGGACGGCGCGGGAGAAACTGACGCCCGGGCGCAATCTTCTCGCGGTCTACGACGGCCGCGCGATCCGTTACGTGGTGATTGCGCTGCAGCGCGATTGAGCCCGCTGGCAGCCGCCAGGCCGGACCCGAGCCCCGCGGGCGGGCCGTTTCCGGCCACGTGTCGCCGGGCTTCAGCTCCCGGGCTTCTGCACCGGAATTTGGGCGAGCGACTCCGGCACGGCGTCGGCGGCGTAGGTGGGAAAGCTCAACTCCAGCAGCGAAACGTCCGGCACCTCAAAGCGGGCGGTGCCGGCGCTGCGATCGACCAGCATCGCGATGCCCACGGCGGTGCCACCCGCCTGGCGGACGAGCTCGAGGCACTCGAGCACGCGGCCCCCGCGGGTGACGACGTCTTCGACAATCAACACCGGCTCGCCGGGGCGCAGCGTGAATCCGCGGCGCAGCACGAGCACGTTGTTTTCCTTTTCCGCGAAGATATAGCGGGCCTTGGCCTGGCGCGCGACTTCCTGACCGATCACGAGGCCACCCATCGCCGGGGCGAGCACCGTCTCGAATTTCAGGCCCTGCGCGCGAATCTTCTCGAGCAACAGTTCGGCCAGCCGCTCGACCGCGTCCATCCGCTGGCACACTTGCGCGCATTGGAAATAGTGACCGCTGTGCAGGCCGGAGCGCAGCACAAAGTGCCCCTGCAGCAACGCGCGGGTGCGGGTGAAAATATCGAGGATCTCCTGTTGGCGGGCGTCCATGGCGCGAAGCTGGGCGATGGCGGGCAAAAAACAAAATCAATTTTGCTTGTTGGCCGGTGAGTCGCCTAGACTCGGCCCGCCGTGATCAAAACGCCGACACTTGCCCTCGAAGACGAGGTGGGCGACGTCCTGGAGAAGGCGATGCGCCGGGGCCGCTTCACCGCGGAAGCCCTCGCGGCGCGCGGCGACGTGCCGCTGGGGCGCTTGTGCGATGCGCTGGACTATCGGTCGGAACTCACGTGCGACGAGCTGCGGCGGCTCGCGGCGGTGCTGCAACTGAACGAGGTCGGACTGTGCGCCCTGGGCACGGGCCGTTATCCGCAACCGGACATCGGTGCCCTCCCGTTCTGCGTCTGGCCGCTGCGGATGCCTCACGGCATTGGCGTGGCGAACGCCTATTTGATCGGCGAGTGCGGATCGGGTCGCGCGATCCTGTTCGATACGGGGGCCGGTATCGAAGCGCTGGAGACGACCTGGCCGAAAGCGATCCGCGAACTCGCCGCGGTCTTCCTGACCCACGTGGAAGGCGAGCATGCCGGCGGCCTGTGCGATGTCGTGGCGCGATTCGGCGCGCCGGAAGCATTCATCCCTGTCGGCGCGATCGCCGCCTGTGGGCGGCCGTTAGGGGAGGGCGGGGTGCGGCGCTACGGCAGAATCGAGGTGTGCGCTTACACGACGCCCGGACACGCCGCACAACATAACTGCTATCTGGTCCACATGACGGGGGACGCAGCGGGGCCGGCAGTCCTGGTGTCGGGTGACCTAGTCTTCGCCGGCTCCGTGGGCGGGGCGTATTTCTCGCACGAACAGCTTCAGGCGAACCTGCGCCGCATGCTTGGGATGCTGGCCCCGCAGACGATAATTGCTCCGGGCCATGGCCCTTTGACGACGGTGGAGAACGAGCTGCGCTATAACCCCTTTGTTGTCTAAGAGGGCGGAAGAATGGTCGGGGCGACAGGATTCGAACCTGCGACCTCTACGTCCCGAACGTAGCGCTCTACCAGGCTAAGCTACGCCCCGATTCCATTATTTAGTGTTTTATTCGCTTCCTACGAGCTACTTGCGTAACTCGACCTTTTCACCATTCAAGAGGCCATGTTGTCTGAAATTGTCTGGATTTGTCAGAAATGTCGAACCGGATGTCGAACCGCTGACCCCATTTCAATGCAGCTAAAACATACCCTCAAAGTTACCCCGTTTAAAAACCGGGGAGGAACGATCTCCTTCCGGGTCACGGGTCGGCTTCTCGGTATCAAGGTGGAAAAGAACTTCAAGACCTCTGCCCTTGCAGAAGAGAAAATAAGTGAACTGGTCAACGCAGCGGGGCAAGGGAAAAGTGCGCCAACTAGGACGGTGCAGACAACTTTGCCCATGATCGAGGTGTTGCACGAGGCGGAGAACGCGTATTTCCGGCTGCAGCAGGCGCAGCCCGGGGCGTCGATCCGGTTCGCCGTTGACTACTATCTCGCGAACCACGCCACGGTGGTGATCGATCTCACCGCCGACGAGGCGCTGGAAAAATTCAATGCGGCGCGCCGAGCCAGGAAAAACGAGGAGATCACAATCAAGACCAGTGCCACCGTCATCCAGAAATTTTTCAACACCCAGGGCATCTCGCTGATTTCCGACATCACCCCCGACAAGGTGAGGGCATTTGTCACCGATGCGACCCTCGCGGACCGCACCGTGCGCGACCGTCATGGCATTCTGAATAATTTCTCGAACTACCTGCAGAAGAACCGGCACCTCGCGGCTAATCTGGTCGCGCATCTCGACCGGCCCAACGTCAAGAACGACGGCGTGGTCACCTATCTCACGGTCGCGCAATGCCAGCGACTGCTCGATTTGGCCGCCACGGAGCCGGCCGGCCGGAAACGCATCCGGGGCGCGATGCTGCCGTACTTTGCGCACTGCATGCTCTCGGGCCTGCGTCCGGACGAGGTGCAACGCATGCGGCCGGACTGGAACAACCATTCCTTCTTCAACGGCGTCATCACGGGATTCCGCGCAAAGACCCAGAAGCCTCGCCATGTCGAACTGCACGGCGAACTGCCCGGGATATTGCAGCAGTGCCAGGCGGCGAGCCTGGCCCCGGGGTATTTTAGCAGAAAGGCTTTCGAACGGATTCAGGAATTGGCCGGCCTAAAGGCCGGGGACTCGCCGTCGCTTTGGGCCAACGATATCCTGCGGCATTCGTATGCGTCTCACCATTGCGCGCTCAACCAGAACCTGGACTCTCTGGTCAAGAACATGGGTAATTCCGAGGACGTCCTCCACCAGAGCTACCTCAACATGACGGCGCTGAAGGCCGAGGGGGCAAATTACTTCAAGATGCGGCCCGCGAACACGCTGCCGAGCGAGGCGTAGTCCACCACCGATGCCGTAGAGCAACGACCGCGGACCGCGGGCGATCTCCTGGCGATCGACGTCGCAGGTGCCGCCGGTCGCGACCACGGTTAACTTCGGGCGGAACACCTGGTTTTTCTGCGAGCACTCCGCCCGGCTCGAGGTGCCGGGGCACAAGTGAGCGGGAAAATATCAGCGCACGTCAGAAAGCGTGTAGAGCACGCACCTCGACTCCGGTTACACTTCGGGCCGGTTCAGCGGTTGTTAACGTTTACGCGTCTCCATGACCTTCACCTCTCGCCGCCGGAATTCGTTCATTTTCGCCGCGGGCTTCCTGGCCTTTTTCGGTCCGCTTGGTTTCAGCCAGCTTGCCTCTGAACGTCAGCCGACAGCAGCTGAACTCTCGAAGTATGATGTGAATCGTAACGGCCGGCTCGATCCGTCCGAGCTCGCCACGATGGAAGCGGCCCGGCGAGCACGGCCGGTCGAAGCCAGGTCCGACAGCAGTGGCTCCTCCGGCGATACGGTGACGCTCTCTCCCTTTGAGGTGAGCGGGGCAGGCGATCATGGCTACTACGGCGCGAACACGATGTCCGGCACGCGGCTGAATTCCCGGATCGAGGATCTCGCTTCGTCGATTACCGTCGTGACTAAGGAGCAAATGGAGGACTTCGCCATGCTCGATATCAACGACATCTTCAATTACGAGGCGGGCACGGAAGGCACGGGAAACTTCACCGATCTGTCGTTCAACAATAACGGCGATCCCGTCGACAACACGCAGCTCGATCCGAATAACGCCAATCGCGTCCGCGGCCTTGGCTCGGCGAACATTTCGTTCGGTAGTTTCGGACCTCCTGACATAGCCCTCTTCTAAATGTCCGCTTTTTGTTCATTATGACTGGATTGAAACCGAGAAGTGAAGGCGCAACCGGGATCCTGGGAAGAGAACCGCAGAGTGATTTAGCTCTTCG
>Ga0163144_10014093_pt1 | contig 16624 bp, 14 predicted proteins | sample OliLak19BULKMAT1_FD_123175 | JGI IMG/M metagenome (GOLD analysis project Ga0163144, IMG submission 123175) | Freshwater microbial mat bacterial communities from Lake Vanda, McMurdo Dry Valleys, Antarctica - Oligotrophic Lake LV.19.BULKMAT1 | ecosystem: Environmental > Aquatic > Freshwater >... | reverse complement strand
CTTTAAAAGCGGGGACCGCACTCTTCCATTATGCAGGACGGCTCAAGATGCGTTCGTGCAAGATTCAGTAGTTCTTGAAGTCGCGTGCGTGCGCCTTCACCATTGAAGCGATGAGATATGAGTTCATCAGGTCTTTGGTGTATCGTTCTTGTGTTTTCATGCCGTTCCGGGCTTTCGCTGTTCAAAAAAATATGGATCGGGTGGAAATCAAACACTTTCAGGCCGCGGCGGCGCACCAGCTTGGAAACAGGTTCCGGTTGATGGAAGCACGAGGCAAAATCACAAAAGAAGTAGGGACACTTAACTCCTCCCTGGAAGGTCCTGCTTGGGTGGATTTCATAGCTGTTGAACTGGTGCGGAATGTACAGGCTCGAATCATGTGTTATGTTCGTCTTCCGATAAAAGGCTTCAATTGGGCTGCCAGAAACCAGAGAATGCGATCTGGTGCTGGTTGCCTCTGGAACAAGATTCCTTAGCTGATTAATGACATCTTCGAAACTTGTCTCCCTTGTGAGATTTCCAAGGAGTAGCCTGTTGAAATTCGGATGAATGCCCATCTCGATGTATTCCAGAGCTCTGAGCTGCTGTAAAACATCGCTTTTATGCGTTACAAAAAATGTGGACGGCACTTGATACTGCTGTATCAGGTTAAGTGTATCCTTGATTATGTCGTCATGTGCCCAGTCACAATCGAACGTGAGAAAAAGCTTATCCTCCCACGTGTTCCGTATTTCGGGTATGATATCGGATATTTTTCCAAAATGCAGCATCGAATTTAGTAACGGATTCGGCATAACGAATTCTCAAGTTCCATCCGGGATTTTGACCCTATTTCGTGCCCGGTGAAATCCGTTTCCTGTAATCGAGTGGATAGCAAGATCGGGGTCCATCTCTGTTAGGCGCTTAATAATCCCGGGGTGATATTGTTCGCTCAGAGTGAGGATCACAGGTGAATTTGATATGAGATCGTCTCGGTTCAAAGCTCGGATCTCAAGTGGTGTATTCGGCATCAATCTGCCATGTATCGCGCTGTTGTCATCGAAAAGATTGATCTTTTTGAACCAATCGTTGTCAAAGTGGGGGGAATAGAGAATCGCTGTCAGGGAAAGTCCGGCACCATAAAAATTGATTTTGCCTTCGCAGGCGCGAATAAAATCACAGACCTCTAGAATTACGGAACCGGCAATCGAGAGATGCGAGTCGGGCAGGTACTGATTCCGACCGGAATGGGACACTGAGCAGATCAAACTTGGCTCGCTGCTTCTGCTCAGATATTGGATTTCAAACCCATGTCTGGACATGAGCAGTGAAAGTGAAGTGCGGCAAAAATAGTGCGCATGTTCGTGGGCGAAGATATTGAGAATGCCAAGGCGTAAAAAATATTCGGCGTTGGGAACTTGGATGATGGCAACGCCGTCGTCTTTCAAATTGGACGAAATCTCCACAAGAAAGCGTTCAATATCGACGATGTGCTCCAGATTGAATCTCGCGATTATTCTATCGAAAACTCCGGGAATGGATTTTATCCCATAGAACCCATTGATGAACTGAACCTCATGTGATTCGACAATGCTTGGATTAATTGCCGTGCAATTATATCCGAGGTCGATAAAACGCCTCATTTGCTCGACGTCTTCGCAGCCTATTTCTAAAAGACTCAGCGGGCCTTTTTGGCAAAAAACGTTGGCAACCCTGTCGAATGGATCACGGTAAAACGCATTCAGTGTCTCCAGGCCCTTGAAGGGATACAGGTGATAATATTTCCTATAGAGCTGTTCGGTAAAATCACTGTCAATCTCAGAGAGAAAGATATGACTGCATTCCGCGCAAACCGACGCTTTTATAGCAGCTGATGGAACGCTGCCAGTGCTCCCGCGCTCGACAGGGAACAAAATCGCAGGCAAGTGCATTTCCGAACCCATCTGTCTGATTTGTTTCGAATAGCAGGCCGGACAAGCATTCCGCGTTATCACCGGTTTATCAGTTTTGCACATAGTCGGTCTCCACGAGTTTCCGGAGGATGCAAGCCTCTTGATACGGAAAATCGGTTTCAACGGCTTCCCCGAACAGATGGATGCGCATCAGTGCATCGGGTTCATTGTAGCCAACCATCGCACGAAGTGAAGTTGTGCCGGAGAAGCGCGGGTTGATTTCAAAGACTTTGACTGCCCCATGCACTAATCGACATTGGATATTGAGAGGTCCCCTTGCCCCAAGGGCACCGGCAATCTCTTTACACTGGCCTGTTACCCCGGGAAATCTTCCAATTGCACCTTGGCTGACTCCTGAGCTGATAAGCAGTTTCGTTCCCAATTCGGTTTTATTGGTCACGTTGGCAACGCTCATACGGATATTTAACTGACCGCTAAATGCCCGTTTTACGGCAATTGAATTAATATAATTGCCATCCATGTCATGGAGAACACCGACCGTATATTCATCTTCGTGAGTCCCGACATATTCCTGGATGAAAAACTTGATCTGGTTTTCTCCAAGGTTGAGATATTCAGCCAACCCGTTGAGTTCACGGGCATTTTGAGCGATGTAGACATTCGCGGAGCCGCCGCCGCCCACGGAAGGTTTGACAACCACAGGAAACCAATCAATCAGACCCAGATCGGAGGTTTTTTCGACCGTCAAAAACCGTGGCGAATCGAAACCCATCTCAACCAAACGCCTGTTGGTTTTTTCTTTGTCCATGCACAGGGCAATAACAGGTGTTGGATTGATCGGAAGGAAAACGCCGCGGGATTCTATCTTAGTCCTGTGTTCTGCAAAAAGTTTCAGTTCAGGCTCACACCCGTGAAACAGAGCCTTGATCTCATATCGATCGATAAGCGCAAACAGCTTTTGAAGATAGTCCGGCGAATTTGCATATGGCAGCACGGCACCTTCATCCACCATGTTAAACTGGGGACACCCCGGGTTTGCATCCGCGCCTATGATTCGGTAGCGTCCTTTTTCTGCCAGTCGAAGAGCCTTTAGGATTTGCTCTCCGTGACCGCCGCCACCCATCGCTGTAATGAGAATATTTATCATAAGTTGGTACGGGGGGGAGGGAAAAGAGTGCCGGACAAGGAGCACGATGTTCGCTTAAACAGTTCCATAACGGACGGATGGGGGGGGCTTTGCCGTGAGTTGGAAAGCAACTCCACCGATTGACTGATGTCGAATCTATAGAGTTCGGCTATGTTCTGCTCTGGCGCGAATGTGGCAAAGGATCCATAGCGGCCGTCGTCTCGCGGCAATCCGCAACTCCCGACATTCACAAATATGGTTCCGTTCACGCACTTGATAAACGGGTGGTGGCTGTGTCCCATAAAAGCAAATCTCTCGCTCACGTTGAAGCGGCTGAGATCGGAATCAGGATATACATAACCATTGGTAAAATCCAGCGGGCTCCCATGCACAAATAGGACCCCGTTTCCGTTCAGCGATTCACGACGATGTGTCGGCCACGAGTTCAAGAAACTTATTTGCTTCTGCGTGATAAGTCTTCTTCCAATCCCGTGTTGATAAACCGCCTCATCCTCCGGCTCTGTTGATCCGCTTAGCATCATGAATTCGTGGTTACCCAGAATACACTTAACGGAGTCTCCCATCGTTTGCAGTTCGTCAACAACCGCAAGACCGGGAATGTATCCCACGGCATCCCCAAGAAAGTAAAACTTTCTGACTCCCAAATTCTTGAGATAGTCAATTGCGAGGCGGAAGGCATGAATATTCCCGTGCGCATCCGAAAGCACGCCGATCATTCAAATTGTCCTTTCATCCACGCTGCAACATTCAACAGTGACCAAATCAGTAATCTTCGATTCTGTTCGCCACGGAGATGCCGATTGACCAGGCCCTCAACTGCAGTGCGATCCATCACATCGTAGATGGGAGAGTTACTGTCGAGCAAGCCGCGCTTCACGAAGTCGATGCTTTCCCCTTTGAACCAGCTCGCATCAGGAGAAGAAAAGCCCTGTTTTTCCGCCTGTGTAATGTGTCGCGGGATATACCGGCTCATCATGTTGCGAAGGATCTGCTTTCCGTCGTTAGTCTTCTTGAAATACTTGTCCTGCTTACTGCCCGGATCGTTCTCATTGATTCGGGCCACCTGGTCCAGATTGTTAAGCTTCAAATTGACCGGGCATTGCATAGCGAAATCCACCAGATCATTGTCCATGAAAGGGACTCGGTTCTCCAAACCGTGGGCCATAGAGAGTTTGTCCTCAACAATGAATAGGCCGTGTAAAAATGTCTTGGCCTCAAAGTAGAGCGAGTGATTGATATAATCCTCCGGGCGATCCAGTGAGTTGTCATGTGTCGCAAAGACATCGCGGAAGATGTCGCGTGTCCAAACTTGTGAAACCTCCGGCCAGATCGGGGCGAAAATAGCCTTTATTTCACTGTTGCTGACAAGCCGTTGCCAGTAGAGGTAATACTGATCGATGTAGTGTTCGAAATCCTGATTGATCACCGCGCGATAGTAACGCCAAGGGTAGCCACCGAACAACTCATCGCCACCGCTGCCGGCAAGCACAACCTTCACGAACTTGCTGGCCAGTTTGGCTGCGTAAAAGTTGGGATAACTCTGCCCGACCCTAGGCTCCTCCAGGTGCCAAGCCAACTGGGGAAGGCACCGCTCCATATCCCCCGCTTTAAGCACCATTTCGTAGTGCTCTGTTTTAAACCGGGCTGACATAGCCTCGGCCTTGGCTCTTTCATCGAAGGCCAGTTCGATGCCGGAGGCCGAACTGAGATCAAACCCGCAAGTGAACGTTTTGAGATTTGGGAATGACTGCGCAGCTATAGCTGTGATTGCTCCGCTGTCCATTCCACCACTGAGGTAGGCTCCCAATTCGACGTCACTGACGAGTTGACGGTTGACAGCTTGCCGGAAAAGCCGATCAAGCTCTTCGATGTATTCTTCTTTGGTAGCCGGGCTTTCGGGTTCGCGAAAGCGGTAGTCCCAGTAGCGGGTTCTCTGGAGGGTGGGCTGCTCCCTCCGGAGATCGAGGCTCGCGTAGTAACCAGCGGGCAGCAGGTGAATGTCCTCCAAGAGCGTCTGGTCAGTAAAGATATTCTGGAAGGTGAAATACTCGAGAAGTGCAGGTTTGTTAAGCTTGCGCACGAACCCGTTCTGCGCAGTGATTGCTTTTTGCTCGGAACCAAAAGCGAATGTCTTGGCCTGATGTGAGTAATAGAGTGGCTTGATACCGTAGCGGTCCCTCGCGAGGAGTAGAGTTTTCTCGCGACGATCCCACAGGGCCAAGGAAAACATCCCATTGAAGCGCAAAAGGGAATCCGCGCCCCAACGCACCAGCGCGTGGAGGACAACTTCCGTATCCGTTTGTGAGCGAAAACGGAGGCCCTCGGCTTCGAGATCAGCCCGAATCTCGCGGAAATTGTAAATTTCTCCATTATAGCTGAGGACAAAGCGATGGTCTAAGCTGACCATCGGCTGGTGACCGGCCGGAGAGAGGTCCAAAATGGACAATCGCCGGTGTCCAATGCCGACATTGCCCTCGATCCATTGCCCTTCGCCATCCGGACCGCGATGGGCGATGGCATCCGTCATTCTTTTCAGAACGACGGGCGAGACCGGTTGGTTATCGAAGTGGATAATGCCTGTTATGCCACACATGGAGGAAGGAGAAAGTTGAGGACGGGCGGGTTATCGGGTAAAAGCAGGCAGTTAGTGGTGCGCAATTGGCGAAAGCGGGCTACGGGCTTAAAGGCATTTCACAAAATCTATCAGCGAGCGCAGGTTTGCCCGGCCACCCGCAGGATAGAATCCACAACATACTCATAATCCTCTTCTACCATGCGGTTGTGGAGCGGAATCGCCATTGTATTTGCATCGCAATCGCGTGCGCCGGGGAAATCGTCAGCCTTGATGCCATACCGTTCTCGATAATAGCCCAGCATGTGGACTGCGTGCGTCCCCGGCCGCGTGGAAATGCCCTCTTCTTGGAGCAGGCCCATGATCTCATTACGTGGAAGGGGCGACTTCTCGGGATCGACATATGTGACAAAGGCCTGCCAAGCGTGACGCGCGTGATGCGGAGTCGATGGCATTCGGAGCCAAGGTATTCCCGATAGGGCCGCCGTATAATAGGACGCCCGCTCACGACGTTCGTCAATGAAGCGATCAAGCTTCCCGAGCTGGACAAGACCAACTGCTCCCTGCAGGTCTGTCATTCGATAGTTGTATCCCAACAGGTTGAACTCCGGCAGAAGATATGGCCGGGGCCCCTGGTGGCGCTGCTCTTCAGAAATGCTGGCTCCGTGGTTGCGAAGCATATTCATCCGCTCGGCCAACTCATCGTCATTGGTCGTGACCATCCCTCCTTCCCCTGTGGTAATCGACTTGCGCGGATGGAAGGAGAATGAAGCGGCACAGCCCAAACCGCCGGCAGCGACGCCATTGTAAGCCGCGCCGGCCGCACACGCCGCGTCCTCAACGATAGGAATATGCGATGGCACAACCTTCCTCAGGGCATCCATATCGGCACAAAGGCCGAACAGATGGACGGCCATGACCGCCTTGGTGCGGGGCGTAATGCGATGCGCAACATCAATGGGATCGATGTTGCAGGTGTTGCGATCCACATCTGCAAAGACCGGTGTTGCGCCGCAATAGACCACAACGTTTGCTGTGGAAACCCAGGTAAAGGCAGGCACAATCACTTCGTCTCCGGGGCCAATCCCCATGGCCGCCAGAATCAAGTGCAATCCGGTGGTGCAACTAGTGGTTGCCAGCGCATGTTTGACTTGGTGGCGGCCGGCAAACGCCTTCTCAAAGTTCGCCACCTTCGGGCCCTGTGTCAGCCATCCGCTCAGGAGCGGCTCCCGAACAGCCTGCCACTCCTCGGCGCCGGTCGAGGGAAGTGAAATCGCAATGCTTCGTTTGCTCATCATATCTGGCCCCCGTTCGCCGCTCGCCAGGAAATGAGTTTAAGCAGGCCTTCACGGAGCGGATACGAATACTTGAACGCCAGATCCGCTTCAGCTTTCCCGGGGCAGCCGATTCGATTTTGCACCATGCGACGGGCATCATCTGCGCTGTAGGGCTTGTATGTGACCTTCTGGTCGGACTGCTTGAGTTCCAGAATCAGATTACAAAGCTCTCGAATGCTGGTCTGCACGCCGGAACCAACATTGTAAAATTCGTCATCGGTCTCGGCTTGAAGTGCAAGCACGTTACACCGGGCAACATCCTCTACATCAATGAAGTCGTAAGCTTGGGAGCCATCGCCATTTATTGTGGGAGGCTCATTGGCGTCGATTTTGTTAAGCATAATGGGTATGACACCGGTATATGCGGCTGTCTGGTCTTGATGCGGGCCGTAGACATTCATGTAGCGAAGACCGACGTAGGAAAGCCCATAACGGTCATGGAACGCCCGGCACATCGCCTCACCTGCAATTTTAGATGCCCCGTAGAAATTGCGATTATTGAAAGGATGCTGCTCGGTCATGGGCACTTCAACGGCATCGCCATAAACCGAGGCAGATGACGAATAGACAAGGCGTTTGACGTTGTTTTTGACGCATGCTTCGAGCACGTTGAAAGTGCCCTCGATATTAACATGGAATGCGGTGCGTGGAAAATCCTTGCAGTGCAGAAGCCACATCGCAGCAAGGTGAAACACATAGTCGCAACCACGCATGGCGTCATTCAGGATATCCACGTCGCGAACATCCCCTCCATTCGGATAGAGCGTGCAACGCCGATCGCTAAGGAAGGGCTCAATATACGGCTGCTTGCCTCGAGCAAAATTGTCGTAGATGAGAACCTCGCCTACGTCTGATTTAAGCAACTCAGCCACGACATGGCTGCCGATAAATCCGGCACCTCCGATAACAAGGATTTTTGATTGATTGAGTGTCATAAATTTTTAACTTTTAAGGTCATCGTATTTTTGTTTTCCGATGCTGAGTTCTTCCGGCATCGGCTCATCCTCGTCCAGATCGATGCAATGAATTGAGCCGCTGCGGCGTTCGTATCGCAGCCCGGACTCCGGGCATGCCGCACAGCCTTGATCGTCAAACTTTAAGACGTGGCCATGCCGGCTCATCCATCCTTTTTGTTTCGCGGGCAGCCCGACAAAGAATGCGTAGTCAGGGACGTCTTTGCTTACCACCGCACCTGCGGCAATAAATGCATACCTTCCAATAGTGACACCACATACGATCGTGGCGTTGGCCCCAATCGTGGCCCCGCGGCGAAGGAGAGTTTTTTCGTAAAGCGCCTGGCGTTTGATCTCGCTCCTGGGGTTTGTGACGTTCGTCAGCACGCACGACGGTCCGAGGAAGACATCGTCTTCAATCGTCGTTCCCGTATAGATACTGACGTTGTTCTGAACCTTGACATTTTTGCCGAGTGTAACACCTGGACTAACGACAACGTTCTGACCTAGATTGCACCCCTCGCCCAGTTCGGCACCTTTCATGACATGGCTGAAGTGCCAGATCTTGGATCCCGCGCCAATGCAGGCGCCGGGATCAATAATGGCCGATGGGTGGGAGAAGAAGGAAAGTGCCGAATTGAGAGAAAATGCTGAACCGCCGAAATGCTGGGATGCTGAAATCGGGGGCGAAGAAGAGGCTAAATCGGTAACGGCTTTCCCGCTTTGGTCGAGGCTGCGCTGGGCGGCGTCGAGAATCTGCAGCACGCGGAGTCCCTCTTCGCCATCGGTTTTCGGCGCGGTACGCGAATCACAACACGCAAGAAAATGCCGACACTCATCCGAGAGGGGTTCAGATTGCGGGACATCAACGAACTCCCCGGCAGACTTGCTCGGCGTAGGCGCCTCGCCGTGGAGCCAAGTCAAATGGTTCCGGTAAACGACAAGCTTTTCTTTCCAAGGCTTAGTATCGTCGAAGACAAGCAATCCATGAGAGCCAATGACCGTGAGCTTTTGCTCCTTAAAGGGGTTGAGCCAGCTCACATAGATATGGGCTTTGACATCGCCAAACGAGAGCGCGGTGAGGGTCGTGTCTGCCACCCCCGCAGTGAGGGACGCATGCCCGGTGCAGATGACGGACTCTGGAAGACTTCCTTGGACGAGGGAGAGGATGACGGAAATATCGTGAGGGGCAAAGCTCCAGAGCGCATTTTCCTCCCGCCGGATTTTTCCGAGATTGAGACGGTTTGATGCAATATATTGCATTTTACCAAGCTCTCCCCCTGCCACCAGGCTCTGAATGGCGAGAACGATCGGATGGTATTGGAGCAGGTGTCCGACCATGAGAATTTTCCCCCCTTCCCCAGCGCATCTGATGAGATCTCTTCCTTGAGCGATTTCAAGGCAGATCGGCTTTTCGACAAAGACATCCTTCCCGGACACAAGCGCCTGCCGTACAATGTCGTAATGAAGAGCCGCAGGCGCGGCAATCGCCACACGGGTAATTGCAGGGTTGCGAAGAACCGCCTCCCAGCTCGTTGACTTCTCAACGTCCGAGTATTCCGTCCCGTAAGAGGACAGAGTTTTTTCCGACGCGTCGCAGAGGGTATGGAGCGCCCCGAGTGCATGGAAGTTACGAGCCAGATTTTTGCCCCAGTAGCCGACACCGATGAGAGCGAGAGATTTCATGGAAAATGCTGAAATGCTATCAAGGAAGATCTAGCTTATCAGCGCGGATTTCACGGCATTGACCACTTTGTCCTGCTCATCGTCAGATAGGTAAGGATGCATCGGCAGGCTAATCACCTCTTTCGACGCCTTTTCGGCCTCGGGAAAGTCTCCGTATCGGTAGCCGAGGGCGGAAAAAACAGGCTGTTCGTGCAGGCATTTCGGATAATACACGGCAAAGGGAATTCCTTCCTCTTTGAGTGCCAACCCAATCGCATCACGGTTAGGAACCCGAATCGTGTATTGCGCGTAAACATGCGTGTTACCAGGTAGAACCGCCGGGGTATAGCAGGCATCTCGAAGCAAGTCTGTATAGCGCGCCCCAATGCGGTTTCTTGCCTGCACTTCCGAAGGAAAATCCGGGAACTTTGCGAGGATTATAGCAGCTTGAAGGGTGTCGAATCGCCCGTTCATGCCAAGCAGCGGGTGGTTGTGCCTCTTGACCCCTCCATGGGTTCGGATTGCGCGCATCGCTTCGGCGAGAGCATCATCGCTGGTAAATAAGGCGCCGCCGTCGCCGTAACACCCCAGCGGCTTAGCTGGAAAAAAACTGGTGCTCGCAACGGTAGTGAGCGCGCAGCTCTTGTGCCCATTTTGGGTCGCTCCGAAACTCTGAGCGGCATCTTCCAGCACCGGCAGATTGTGCTTTTCTGCGATAGAATTGATCGCTGCGTAATCGGGCATCTGTCCGAATAGACTCACAGGCATGATCGCCTTAGTCCGCGGCGTGATCGCCGCTTCGAGTTGGGAGACATCCAGATTGTAATCTATCCGGTCGAGATCAACAAAGACAGGTTTTGCACCCGTGAGCGCGATGGCCTCGGCCGAACTAATCCATGTGAAAGGCACCGTGATGACTTCATCTCCGGCCCCTATTCCCATCGCCCGAAGAGCAATTTCCAGACTGTCTGTCCCGCTCGCGACAGTGATAGCATGCTTGCATCCGACGTAAGCGGCGAGAATCGTCTCCAGCTCGGCAATTTCAGGCCCCATAATAAATCTACCGTGGTCGAGCACCCGTTGAATCGCCGAGTCAATCCGGAGTTTAGAAGCCTTATATGGGGTTTTGAGATCAACGAAGTCCATGATGATATTTGCCGGTGTCCGGTTTAATCGGGTCAATCAGTTGCAAGCTTCTACTCACGCCTGATAAATATTTTCCCCTGGCTTGACGAGGCGGCGACTATCCACAATGGCGACGCCCAGCGCGGCGATTTTTTCGCCATCGTAATCCCGATGGGCTGTTGCAATGACCAGGCAGTCGTAATCAGCTGAAATATTATGGCTGACCCGGCCGGCAAGCTGCGCGTGTTCACGCGTCTTGGGCACGACCGGAATGAAGGGATCGTTATAATCAACTTTTGCTCCTCGCGCCTCCAGCTTTTCGATGAGGACGAGACTGGGACTCTCCCGCATGTCATCAACATTCGCTTTATAGGCAAGGCCAATAATCAAGATTCGGCTCCCGCGGATGGCTTTGCCATGGTCATTCAGCGCGTCGGCGACACGAGAAACAACGTAATCCGGCATCGCAGTGTTGATTTCGCCGGCGAGTTCAATGAAGCGGGTCTGCACGCCAAATTCGCGAGCCTTCCATGTCAAGTAGAAGGGATCTATCGGAATGCAATGACCTCCAAGTCCCGGCCCGGGGTAAAATGGCATGAACCCGAATGGTTTGGTCTTTGCGGCATTGATCACTTCCCAAACATCGATGCTCATCTTTGAATAGACAACTTTCAATTCGTTTACCAACGCGATATTGACGGAGCGAAAAATATTCTCCATCAATTTCGTCGCCTCAGCGACGCGGCATGACGATACCGGCACAAGTTGTTTGATGGCTATAGAATAGATCTCAACTGCTTTTGTCAGACAGGAAGCCGTTAATCCGCCGACAACTTTTGGAATACGTTCAACGACGCTTTCTGCGTTGCCGGGATCTTCCCGTTCGGGTGAATACGCCAGATGAAAATCCACTCCGGCTTTCATTCCGGAGTATTTTTCGAGAACCTCGCGCAGTTCCCCTTCTGTCGTCCCTGGGTAAGTCGTCGATTCCAAGCTGACAAGCGCGCCGTGCCGCAGATACGGGGCGATTGCTTCGGCTGTGTTCAAAATGTAAGAGATGTCCGGTTCCCGGTTTTTGTTTAAAGGAGTTGGGACGCAGATGATAATGGCTTCCGCCTCACGCACTCTGCTGAAATCTATTGTGGGAATGAGCGTGCCGGCATTGATGGAGGCCGTGATTTTTTTTGAGTCTATGTGCCTGATATAACTTTCGCCGTTTGAAAGTGCCAAAATTTTCTCTTCGTCAATATCTACACCTAGAACCCGGCATCCCGATTCTACGAACCTCAATGCCAGGGGCAGGCCGACGTATCCCATTCCGATTATTGCTATATTCTGCATATCTTGGCTTTCTGATGAATCTAAAGGAGGGAACCTTTCGTGCTTCTATTCTCGATATACCATTCCACGAATTTTTGAATGCCCACCGAGACTGGAGTTGACGGCACGAAACCGGTGACGGACTCCAACTCGGAGATGTCAGCTTCCGTTGACGGGACGTCGCCCGGCTGAAGAGGAAGGTAATTTTTTTCGGCGGTGCGTCCGAGGCATTTTTCGAGAGTTTCGATGTATGTCATTAGTTCGACAGGGGCGCTATTGCCAATATTGAAGACGCGGTAGGGCGAATCGCTGCGGGCAGGATCCGGGCGCAGCGGGTCAAAATCAGGGTCGGGCTCGGCTGGGCTCTCAAGGACGCGGATGATGCCCTCGACGATGTCATCGATATAGGTAAAATCGCGCTGCATTTTGCCATTGTTGAATACATCGATCGGACGTCCTTCGAGAATGGCTTTAGTGAACAGAAAAAGTGCCATGTCAGGGCGTCCCCATGGTCCATAGACCGTGAAAAATCTCAGCCCGGTGGTTGGTATACGAAAGAGATGGCTCTCACTGTGCGCCATCAGTTCATTTGCTTTTTTTGTAGCGGCGTAGAGACTGACCGGGTGATCCACACTGTCGTGCTCGGAGAACGGAAGTTTTTTATTTCCCCCATACACACTTGAACTACTGGCATAGACGAGATGCTCGACGCCTGTGTGGCGGCAACCCTCAAGGATGTTAACAAAGCCCGTAACATTCGACTGGATATAGGCGTGGGGGAATTCGAGAGAATAACGAACTCCGGCTTGGGCTGCGAGGTGAAGGACGCGGGTTGGTTTCTCGTCACGAAAGAATTGTTCGATGAATGGTGTGTCGGCGATATCGGCCCTGATAAAGCGAAAACCCTCGCGGGAGGTAAGGCGCTTTAAACGCGCTTCTTTGAGAGAGACGTCGTAGTAGTCATTGAGGTTGTCCAACCCGATGACGGACGCCCCTTGATCCAAGAGACGTTGGGCAGCGTGCGAACCGATAAACCCGGCGGTGCCTGTGACGAGGATTTTCATGACAGTTCTGGGAATATGTTCCCGTGCTGAGTGTTATCAAGCCCGATCTCCATGTGTTGCTGCCCAATCAGGGGCGCAGTGAGGCGCGAGACGTTAAAATCAGTCGATCTGATAAATAGCCAAATCCAAACCAAATAGTTTCTCTCGCAATGCGACCCCTTCATCTAAAAACTCCTTTTGCATGTGTGACGGCGGTTCTGAACCCGACGCTTTCCGCGACGAAGAGGAGTATCCTCTCAATAGCGTAGAGCATGGAACCGTCGTGGGGCAGCGGCTCTTCCGGATAGCCCTCCCACCGGAGAGTCAGATCCGCGAGGGGATTGAGCGCCTGCGTCTGGTCCCAGAACATTGTCCCCACCGAAAAGTTGATACTCTTGGACGGGAGGTGGGGGTAAGAATTAAGTCGAAAAATAGTGTTTAGTTTTCAGTTGTGCATCGCCATTCCACATTCCTAGTTATCGTCTAGGAAATCTCTCGACAGCATTTCGGAATTCCAAAGAAAAGCCAGGTGCCGCTTCTGCGAATCAAGAAGATCGATCTGTTCACGCATAAACAATGTCAGGTGAGAAGTCGGGCTCCGGACAATGCAATTTTCGCAAAAGGCGTTTGAGGTTCGTCTACGGGTGCGGCGAGAACATCAACGGGACTTTGAAGCGCCTCCTCAAGTCGGATCTTGATCCTTGCTTTTTGCATGATGGTGAGCGGAGACGAGGACTGGATCAACAAATCAATGTCCCCACCCCTCATGTCATCCAGCAATCGGAAGCCATACAACCAGACCCGTGCGCCGTTGCCAGCACCGCAGAATGCCACGCACCGAATTATTTCTACCGCATGCGCGGTCAATCTCATGGGGCCACAAACCGTGCAATAGCGCGATAGACATATCACCCGAGGAAAGGCTCAAGGGCAGGATTATTGCAGTCCTGTAGAGCATGCGCTGCAGGTAGTCGTCTTGCCGGGTGGATTGCAACTCGATAATGATCTGCTTTCCACTGTAGTTTTTCACCGGCAGATCCACACGGTTGAATTTGTTTTTTCTGCTTTCCTTGTTACCCTCGCTTTCCAGAATCTGCTCGTTTCACGAATCACACTGATATGGCGGGAGTTCGAACACGAGCCCCACTCACCCGCAAGGTGAATCTCAAAGCGCAACAAGATTGTCATAATTCTGCGCTGCAGGCGCGCGGGCAGGCTGCCGCCTTTGGTCATCAGCGGTTTTTCCGCTGGTCCATTGACTTTTTTGTTTTCTGTTCCTTCCGCAGTGCAGCGATCTGGAGGGAGGCGGTATTTTTATATCAGATTTTCTGAATCCAAGGCAGTTTTTCTTCATTCTGCGGGTATTTGCGCAAGCCAATCCCGTTAAACCTGGATTAGGATTTTGCCCGCGAACCACGCGAATCAACGCGAATAAAATCAGGCAGGTAGAAAAAAGAAGCCGGGATCAAATTGATCCGGTCCCTTTTCGTTGGAAGTTCCTGCTATTCGCGGGGATTCGCGAGTCTCTTCTGCTGTTTTTGGGTCAATCCTGTCAAAATTCTAAAAACGCTGAATCCGGGTGTGCGCCATTTTCGCGGCGCAACCGACCTGCAGCCTGCACTTCGCGATCCACCGGCTCATCCCAGTCCGAGAATATATTTTGATCGGCGGCTTCAACACCTAGAAGCACCGTCTCTCGAAGGGCAAACTTCTTCACCGTGTCGCGCATTTCCAGCTCATGGAACGCGCGGATCACCGGTAAAGTCCGGGCACATGGGTGACGGCGGTTCTGAATCCGGCGCTTTCCGCAACGAAGGGGAGGATCCTCTCGATGGCATGGAGCATGGAACCGTCGTAGGGCAGCGGCTCTTCCGGATAGTCCTCCCACCGGAGATTGATATCAGCGAGGGGTTTGAGTGCCTGCGTCCTCGCCCAAAACATTGTTCCCACCGGAAAGTTGATGCTTTTGGACGGGAGGGGGATTCCCATTTTTGCGGCTAGCTCTAACGCGAATTCCCGGTTGCCCTCCCAGCCCACGACGTGCGGATCATCCGGGAAAACAAAACCGATCGAAGGGTCAGACTGCATTGTTTTCACGATGATTTCCCGCATCGGAGCTTTTCTGCCCAGAAGATTTTCATACATGAACACCGCCCACTCCCGCGCAAAATCCGCGCCTAGGGCCACGGATTTTTTCCCGTGGACGTGCCCGATCATGTCGTATCCGGAATTGAATATTTCCGGAAATCCCGTGAAGAGCGGGCCAATATCGCGTCCGCGATTCGGAACGACCCGGAGGGCGGCGCACTTCAGGCTGGCTTCATCAAGCCGGGCCTGAATCTGGAATTTCGCCTCCTCGCTCGTGACGCTGACAAACAGGTCGGGCTGGAGTCCGCCCCCCTGCAACCGTGAAAAAATTTCTCCGGTCACGTCCGGATAGTGAAGATGGATGTGCAGCGCGACCTTTGGCGGGGACGAAAGAGGGCTCTTCTCGGGCTGCCTCACCGGACGAATGACTTCGGCCAACCATGGGCCTGCCGGCTTGCCGGACGTTACGAAGTGAGCGAGGGGGTCGCGGGATATTTCCGAATGATGGTCGGCGTAGACGCCTGGATGAAATCCCGGGAATGGCTTCCGGCGATAGAAGCCTTTCCGCCATGAGGACGTGTAATATTTTAGGGCCAGATCCGGCTCCTCGGTGAGACGGGGATACGCAAAATCAACGTCGAAGCACCCGGATTCCTGAATCACTTTGCGATCAAGAATCTCCTGCTTTTTGGCTTCGGACGCTTTGCTTCCGATCGTGTTCAGGGCATAAAAATATTCGCTCTGGTTGAAAATCTGTTCTGCGAGCACCCGGCCGGCCTCGCCGGTCTTCTTCCGCAAATCCGCATCGGCCGCGAGGCGGAGAATTTTTTCCGCCGCCGCATCGATATCCAGATAGGGAACGACTCCGGCCGAGGCGTCATCATCTCCATTGATGTGCCCGGGAATTCCGCTCGCACCCTCGAAACAAACGAGAGGCAACTTATTGAAAAGGGCATCCTGGGCGACGAGAGGCAGGGGATCGAGCTTCGAACTCAGGAAGAAGATATCCGCCGAATCGTAGGCGCATTGCAGCTCGTGGACCTCGTTCAGGAGCGTGAACGAATCGCCAAGATCGGAGCGCTTGATTTGTTCGTCGATGAAGCAGGAATAATTCAAGTCCTCCTCGGGATTGAACCCCGACCCGATCCAGACGAACCGGATCCGGGCACCGGGGTCTTTCTCCCGGACTTTCTTTGCACAGGAAACAAAGAGATGAAGCCCTTTGCGCAACTGCACCGTCCCGGCACCGAGGACAACGACGGTGTCCTGCGGCAGGTTTTGCGGACGGAAGGCCGAGCGGATTTGCGCCCGCTCCTTCTCTTTAGCCTCGTCGCTGAAGGGGCTTTCCGGCAGCGCGCAAATCCCTTGGGGCAGAATGAGTTTTTCGAGTCTGGCGATCTCCACGCATGTCCCGATCGCATTTTCACGCACTATATCCGCTGAAAAGACCATGGCGTCCGAGAGACTGGCGGATTTTTCGAT
>Ga0163144_10014091_pt1 | contig 16625 bp, 11 predicted proteins | sample OliLak19BULKMAT1_FD_123175 | JGI IMG/M metagenome (GOLD analysis project Ga0163144, IMG submission 123175) | Freshwater microbial mat bacterial communities from Lake Vanda, McMurdo Dry Valleys, Antarctica - Oligotrophic Lake LV.19.BULKMAT1 | ecosystem: Environmental > Aquatic > Freshwater >... | reverse complement strand
TGTAAATAAAAGAGCCCCAGCGACCAGCACTTGCAGGGATTCTGGTACAGCGCCACGACATCATATTCCGGGCTCCTGCCGGTCTTCACATCGTAGTAACCCTTCGCGCCGACCGTCCAGCCCCACGGCGTGCGAAAGGCCCCTCCCGCTGTCACAAATTGAATCTCAGGTGTTGGGGCATAGACCTCGTTGAACGAAATCGGATTCCACAGGTCTCCGCGGCGTATACGATTCCCATCGTGCGTGAAGCGCTGCCCCAGTTCAAGATACCAGTAGTTGGACTGTTGAACCCGAAGGGTGGTGTTAAATTGACTGACCGAGGATCGGTAGGGATCGAAGAACGCGTCGACGGTCAGATACTGGTTCGTGGCGGGCTGCCGGGTGAGGAACGTCCCAATGCCCTGAGTAAACGCGGCATCCGCTAACTGCGCTTGCGTGAACTGAGGAGTCGTATTGCCGATCACAACCCGCATCCACAGATCCGACAATTTCTTTCCCTCAATGGCCACCGTCGCCGGCTGTAGAGGCTGAGTGATCGACCCGAACAACGGGAACGCGCCGGGCGTAAAATCCCGTGCTCTCGTTTGCACGGCACCGACGTGATAACTTTGAGCCATCGTGAAATCCAGCCAATTGAAGCTGCTGCCGCCCGCTTGCTCCAATAGCCGGCTACGGATCGAGTAGGTCAACAAGTTTTTCTTCGGCAGATCGTCCACCTGATCGATCTGCGTCAGTTGAGACTGATTCGTGGGCGGAACATATTCATAGATGACGCTGGGCTCAATGGTATGCAACACGCTAGGGCCTTCGCTCGTTCCGAATCGACGGCTCAGCTTCGACGTCGCATCGAGCCCCACCCAAAACGTCTCGCGATGCTGGCTTTCAGGGTTAGTCACCCCGCGCGTATAGTAGGTCTCCCGCATTTTCACTTGGGGAGTCAGACCCACGATATGGCCGAAATCAAGCACGTCGGTCGACAATCCCGGGAGCACATCGATTCGATTCTGGGCGAACCCTTGTTCACGATAGAAGTTCACAAAGTTCATTTCCGTCCCCAGCAAGATCGGCGAGTTGAACAAGGGGAGATTCGGCAGGCTGTAACCGATTTCCGGCAGGCGCTGAAATGTATCCCCTCCGCCCGATTGCAACGGCTGCAGATATTGACCGAGCAGATACGTCTTTCCATACGGCAATCGGTGAGTCGCCAGTAGATTCGATTCGCTGCTGGGAAGAGCCCGGAGGGTTCCCGAGTTGCTCAACTGTTGGAGATAGTTCGGATCGGTCACCAGATTGGCATTGACGCGAAGCAGCAAATCCGGTGTGAATTGCTGCGTATGAGTCCCGGTGATCACAGCCCGAGTCTGCTGCGCATCTTGTCCTGTCTGACTGACACCGGACACGTCCGGCGCCTCTGTCTGCCGCAAAGCACTGACGAACCACTGTCCACGAGATTGCCGGTCCAGGGCATAGCGATATTTTATATCGCCGCCATAGCCGAGGCTACTGTAATAGGAGGGAGCGATCGTCAAGTCCTGGCTCGGATTGATGGCCCAAAAGAAGCTTTCTTGAAGATGCGCGCCAAAACGATTGTCGTACCCGATCGTGGGAGTCAGGAACCCAGTGCGTCGTTTGGAGAGCGGATACGTCAACGTGGGAAGGGGAATCACCGGGACATCGTTCACGCACAACCATCCACCCGTAAACGCCACGTTGTCGCCGGCATGGAGGTCAAGATCCTTGAATTTGAACCGCCAGGCCGGCGTCTCACCTTCCTGCGCATCGCAGTTCGTAAATTGGCCCTCTTTGACGCGATAATGTTCCTCTGAGAACCGTTGGAGGAGACGTCCTTCCACCGACGTATTCGTGGATTTGAGGTGCACCCGTCCGTGCGTCACTACCCCCGCTTCAGTATTCACATTAAGTTCCAACCGCTCAGTCACCAGGTCGGCTTTGGGATCGGTAAGCCGGACATGGCCCGTGGCAATCAATATGCCGGGTAACGACTGGATGGTCATATGATCGGCCGTCAGACGCAGGGCGCCCTGATTGACCACCACCGAACCATCGGCTTCGTAGGTTTCTGATTCCTGGAGGTACTCGATGCGCTCTGCCGTGATATCGAGTGGGGGACCTTCAGGAGAGATCATTGTTCCAGCGGCACCTCCTACGTGCGGAAACAGAACTCCCAACATCAACCCACCAACCAAGCCCATCCACAGCCGCGTCGCGCTCCCTGTCATATCAGCCCCGAAGCGGCGAACACACACGACCATGGAGCCATGCTTTGCACTCCCCCACAAGCATGAGCGATCCCGTCACACAGACCAGACCGTCCGACGTCGCCAGCTGTCTGGCCAGCGCCATGGCATCGCTGAGCGACGGCACGACATGCGGGTGAGACAACAGATCTCCGAGCGAAGATTGAAGTTCCTGCGCAGTAGCAGAGCGTGGAAGATCTGCCTGTGTCAGCACCACCTCATCCACTAGGCTTCTCAGTGGTTCGACAAACCCTCGATGATCCTTGTCACGCATCATCCCAAGAACCAGGATCATAGGGCGGGACGGATGAGATCGGTCAGCGCGTGTGAGAAAGTCGGCCAAGGCGGTTGCCGCAGCAGGATTATGTGCACCATCCAGCAGGATCGTCGGACGGCGATCGGCCACTTCCAATCGTCCAGCCCACTTGACCGCATGCAAACCCGTTCGCACCGCCTCAGGCGTGATCACAATCCCCTGAGGAGCCGCCGCCGCCAACAACGCCAGCGCACAGGCGGCATTGTCGAGTTGGTGGCGGCCCGCCAGAGCACAGGTCAGCCCGTCATAGTGCATACCCAGCCCGCGATAGGAAAATTGCTGGGGCTCCTCTCCCTCTGTGTGAAAGTGCTCGCCTATTCGAAACACCGGAGCCTGCCGCTCCCTGGCCACCTGTTCAATTGTCCGCCACGCGTCATCGTCGAGTCGTCCCAGCACCACCGGCACCCCCGACTTGATAATGCCGGCCTTCTCGAATGCAATCGCTGAACGTGTGTTTCCAAGATACGCCTGATGATCCAGCGCAATCGTCGTGATCGCACAGGCCATCGGTGTCACCACGTTCGTCGCATCGAATCTGCCGCCCAATCCAACCTCCAACACCGCCACATCGACTTCTGAATCCGCAAAGTGCTGAAAGGCCATGGCCGTTGTATATTCGAAGAAGGTCGGCGCCAGATCCGGTTGGCAACGTGTCTGAAGTTGTTCGGTCAATTGCGCCACCTGCGATTCAGCGACCATCTCGCCGTTCACTCGTATCCGTTCTCTAAAATCGACAAGATGAGGCGAGGTATACAGCCCCACTCGATACCCTGCAGCCTGCAACATCGACGCCGCCATGGCCGCGGTGGAGCCCTTTCCATTCGTGCCGGCGATGTGCAGTGTCCGATACTTGTTCTGCGGCATGCCGAGACGCGCCGTCAACGCCGTCATCGTCTCAAGACCCAATTTAATGCCATGCGTTTGCAGACGATACAGATAGGCGACAGCGGAGGAATAGGTCATGGTGTAACCGGCAGGAGGAAGGCTAGCCAGGATTCTTCATGAAGGGTCTGGACTCAAAAATGCGAGACGAGAGTGCTGAGGGTTTCCTTCAGCTGTCTGCGTTCCACGATCATATCGATCATACCGTGCTCCAACAGAAACTCCGCACGCTGAAACTGGTCGGGCAGCTGTTGTTTAATGGTCTGCTCGATCACGCGGGGCCCGGCAAAACCGATCAGCGCTTTCGGCTCGGCCAAGATCACATCGCCCAACATGGCGACGCTGGCGGTGACGCCCCCGAATGTGGGATCGGCCAATAGACAAATAAACGGGAGTCTCGCCTCGCCCAGCTTGGCCACCGCCGCAGACGTTTTGGCCATCTGCATCAAAGAGAGAATCCCCTCTTGCATCCGGGCCCCTCCGGACGTCGTCACCAAAATGACCGGCAATTTGAACGCCAGGGCGCGATCGATCGCCCGACAGATCTTTTCCCCGACCACCGACCCCATGCTGCCGCCCATAAAACTGAAATCGAACACGCACAGCACCACGCGGCGACCGTTCATCATTCCTTCACCGATCACCATGGCATCTTTGCGACCGGTCTTCTCTTGATGCGCCTTCACACGATCCTTATACGATTTCGTGTCTTGAAAATTCAGCGGGTCTTGGGGGCCGAGCTCCGCATCCCACTCTTTGAACGTCCCAAGATCGATCAACAATGCAATGCGCTCCATGACAGAGATTGGGAAGTGGTAATCGCACTTCGGGCACACCTTATTATTGCGTTCGACTTCTTTGCGAAAGACAATTTCTCGGCAGTTGTTACACTTGAGCCACATTCCCTCCGACCCCTTGGATCGTTTTGGAGCTTCAGGCTCTGTCGTTTTCTCCTTTTTAAACCAGGCCATTGTGCATCCCCCTCAGTCTGCAAGCATGGCGCGCCGCCCGTGAGTCGCAACACGCATCTCGCGGGAGGGTGGAGCTGATCGCTACTGGCGTAGTGCACGAACAAACACCATCCTGCTCGTGCTCTCCATTCTTGCTATCGGCCATAAGCCCTACGCTCTTATCTTCTGATAAAAAGTGGACGATGTTTCACAAACGACGGACGAAGTGGGAGGCAGAATACCATAGCCGCCCTCATGACGCACGTAGATTTCCCCTCCATGAAGGTCACACCTCACGTCAGAAAAGCTGGCTGCCGAAGCCGATGTGATACATCATCGTCAGTCCAACAGCCACGCTACCAAGACTCGCCAGACCTTGAAGCGCAAGAAAGACCGGGCGCCCCAGATTCAGCGACCACAACACTGGAAGACTCACGACCATCCCCACCAACACCATCCCTATGATCGAGCCAAGCCCGAATACCGCGATATACGTCAGCCCCTCCGACACCGATCGCGCAGACGAGAGCACGAGTAACAACAACGCCGCCGACCCGGCCAGACCATGGGCCATACCGATACAGAACGGTCGAATGGAAATACGCCACCAGTGACCATGCCCGTGATCTTCAACCAGCGCATGGCTATGCAGATGCACGTGCTGGGCACCGTCATGATCGTGCGCATGCACATGCCAGCGTTCCCGGATCAATCGCACCGCAAGCATCCCGCCGAGGAACACCAGCATCATGCCGACACCAAACTCGGCCGCCAACGCGAAGGGTTCAGGGATCGGCACGCGAAGCACCAGGACCACCGCCCCGGCCAAGAGCAAGACGACGGTGTGCCCAAGCCCCCAACTGAATCCAATCATGCCCGAGGCGCGGAGCGAAGGCCGCTGCGCCAGCATCGTGGATACGGCAGCCAAATGGTCCGTGTCCAAGGCATGGCGAAGCCCCAGCACCAGTCCAAGTCCTAAAATGGTCAGGAATTCAGTGTCCAACATACAGCATCAACAGGATCGACCCTGGCAGAATGCTGAAAAATCTCGCCAGCGGCGTTCTCGCATCGCTCAGAGGCTCAACGTACCGAAGCGTACGCCTCGCCTCTTTCCTCGCTGCGGCCTTGCTGGGCGACACTTTTGAGCATCCTGCTGGCTATTCTGACGATAACGCCATTCATGAAATCAGCGGCACATCGTATAACGCTAAGCGTTCTCACAGTCTGCTGTGACATGGGCGTCGGGAGTACGGCAGCACGTCAGCCGCCGCGAGCGTGCATTTCGAGATGGGGGTCTTCGCGAAGTTTCTCAATACCGATAAGCCCTCCGACACGCAACCCGTCTCGCTCAAGCGCCTTGCGTTCTTCTGCGCCCCGGTCGCGACGGCCTTCCCAACCGGTCCGGATCAAAGCCCGCATCTCGTCAGCCGAAACCCCGGCGCGAAGGGACTTACGCAGATCCGTTCCTGTAGTCGCATACAAACAGCGATACCACATGCCGTCGGCGGTGACCCGACTACGATCACACGCCGCACAGAATGGCGTGGTCGTCGAAGGAATAATCCCAAAGGTCGTCCCATCCCGCAATAGAAATCGCTGTGCCGGCGCAGCCCCCCGCTCAGGCATCGACTCTATTCTTCCATAATGCCCGCTCAAAATCGTGAGGATAGCTGCCTGCGAAAGCACTTTGTCTTGAGACCACTCGTTCGCCCCCCCGACATCCATATATTCGATAAACCGAACCTCCGCCTGTACCTGCCGGCCAAATTCGATCAGTGAGACCAACTCATCGTCATTAAACCCACGAATGGCCACCGTGTCGAGCTTGAGCCCTATGAATCCTGCCCGAGCCACCGATTCAATTCCTTCCATCACACGTGCAAACTCATCACGGCGGGTCAGTTGAAGAAATCGTTCCGGTCTCAGCGTATCGAGACTGACCGTGATGCGGTGCAGCCCTGCCTCATACAGCTCCTCAGCCTGGTCCGCCAGAAGAACGCCGTTCGTCGTCAGCGCGATATCCGTCAATCGCGGGTTTTGCAGCAACAGATGCACCAACCTGGGCAAATCGCGCCGAAGCAACGGCTCTCCACCGGTCAGCCGCACGCGATCCACGCCGAGGTCGGTGAAATAGCCGGTCAGCGTCGCCATTTCTTCAAGGGTCAGCACATCCTCGCGCGGCAGCCAGACATAGTCCTGCTCCGGCATGCAGTATTTGCAGCGGAGATTGCACCGATCCGTCACGGACAAACGCAAGCTGCGAAGAGGCCGACCATACAGATCGGCAACGGCAACAGGCACCGTATCTTTTGATGATTCACTCATGACAACTTCCGGTAATCTTCCACGCGTTTCACGTCTCACCTTTTACGTTTCACACTTTTACGGGTGTTCCTCCACCCAGACTTCGCCTTCCGGCGTGTGTTCAAGCTTCCAAATCGGCGTGATGCGTTTCAATTCAGCGATCGCCCATTCGCAAGCGCGGAACGCGTCGGCCCGATGCTCAGCCCCCACCACAATCAACACGATGTTCTCCCCGATACCGATCTCGCCATGCCGGTGAAGGATCGCGACCTCAATGATGTCGAAGTCCTTCAACGCCCGCTCGCGAATTTCGCGTAACTTCGTTTGAGCCATCCCTTCGTAGTGCTCGAAGGTCATGCGATCGATATCACGTCCCTTAGAACGATCCCGGGCAATTCCAAGAAACGTCGCAATGCCGCCGATGCGCTTCGAACGAGCCCGCACCCGATTAATCTCCGCATCGACGGAAAAATCTTCCCGCTGCACACGGACCAACTGGGTATCGGCCCTCACCTGATCCATAGGAGCCCCACCTGCAAACGGTGGCAGTAGTGCAATCTCGTCGCCGTCTTTGATGACTGTTTCTTCATGCGCAATTTCTTGATTGATTGAAACGAGGACTTTTTTCTTCTGAATCAGTTCCCCGATGGCGGGGTACGCAGCTTCTAACACACCGACGAGATCCTTCACTCGTCCTCCATCGACGAGACTCAAGGACAAGGCACCCTGATTCCCTGCCAACATTTTCGTCATCCCAAACAGGCGAACCGTGACCATGCAACATCCTTAATATTTACTTGAAGTCTTTACTCTACTACCTTGTAAATACGCCTGACTTCCCACCAGACTTTGAAAGCAAACACACATTGCTGAAGCTCATGCCGCGATCAACCGCTTTGCACATATCGTAGATTGTGAGAGCTGCTACCGAGGCCGCCGTCATCGCTTCCATCTCCACCCCGGTCGGCCCCGTCGTCTTGGCCGTCGCCAATATCGTGATTGAACAACGGCCTTCACGATCAGGCTGCACTTCTTCCTTGAATGAGATATCGACGCTGGTGAGGAGAATCGGGTGACACATAGGAATGAGATCCGGGGTCTTCTTCGCTCCCATCACGCCGGCCACCTGCGCGACGGACAAGACATCGCCCTTGGCAATATTCCCTCGCTGAATCTTTTCAAGGGTTTCCGGCCGGAGAAACACCATGGCCTGAGCCGTCGCAGCCCGTTCGGTCGAGTCCTTCGCGCTCACATCCACCATCCGCGCCCGCCCCGACTCGTTGAAGTGTGTAAATTCTGCCATTTTTCTAAATGATTCAGTCGGTTACAGGAAGAAGGTTGAGGAGATTATAGGAGCCGGTGGAAAGGGCAGTCAAGGGAGGGGCAGGGCGGCCTGGATGGTTCCTTTCGCTCGCAGAGTGCGCACGATCAGAATGTGCTCCCTCGATGCGCGCGGTGAGGAACCAATCCAGGCCACCCTGCTGAGAAACGGGGGGAGTGAAAGATATCTGAAAAGAAAGATGATGGTCTGTTGGTCTCATATGCTCGCGCGGCCGCGGCCTCAGAAAGATGGAAGGGGCGGCCAGGTGCCCTTCTTGCTCGCAGAACGCGCACGATAGGAATGTGCTCGTTCGATGCGCGCAGGAAAGGGCAGCCTTGGCCGCTCCCTTCAAGAGAGGCAGGAAGAATCGGAAAGCCCTCGTTGGACACGCGCAGTCGAGGATTCAACCAGGCCACTCCCAGAGGGAGAAGATGGAAAGATAGATTGGGAAAATGAGTGTGGTCCACTGCTCCCGGAGCGCGCACGGTCAGAATGTGCTTGTTCGATGCGCGCAGTGAAAGCCAGCCTGGCTACTCCCTTCAAGGACTCACGATTGTTTACTTAATACAGGGTACTGGAGCATGATCTCGCACCTAACCATCGGAGAGTGAGAATGTCTTTCGATTTCCCGAAGCGTCACCCTGTTGTATGGACGACTATTATCTTGCTGGTTGTTGGTGTGCCCGAGTGGATGGCGGCAGTATGGAGCCTCTTCTCAGATCAGCCGCTGGCATTAAAGGTGTCAGGGTGGCTCAATATGAACTCCCTTTCTTGGTCGCCGTACTGGGTTACGATACCGATGGGGCTGTTAATGATTGGGTATCTAATATATGAATTACGATTTAAGGCGAAGCCTCAAGATCAGCTTGGTATGGCAACAAGCTCGTCCAGTGCTCAACAATTGGCACTAAATCCATCCACCCTGGTCAGCATCATGTTCATCATGTTGATTGGTCTAGGTGTATGGGTTTTGATTATTTCCATGAAGGTATCTTCAATCCGCAGCGATGTAAATTGTTTCGTAATGCCTCGACACCTAAGCGACGAGCAATCCGCGAAGATAGCGAAATTCCTTTCAAGTAGTGGACCACATGAAATAATTCTTAATCAAGTTGAGGATGATGAAGAGGCCGGAAGTTACCGTTCAGACTTTTATGAGGTTTTCCAGAAAGGCGGATGGATTATTGCGGAGGTAAATGTTGTTCCTAATGCTTATCAGGATATTGCGTTGCACTACCGTGAGCCACTACAAACTCCGCCTCCGAGAGAGGACCCTAAGCACCCAAGCGCACATACTATTGTGGCCCAAGCTTTGAGACATGCAGATTTAGACGTTGGGACTGGCAGTGAAAGCAGTAGTGCCATCACTAAGTACTCCCTGTCCTTAACTATTGGTCATAGAAGGCATGATAGCTTCGCATGCGCGGAGGCACGCAATAAACACAGCCAAGAGCAGTTACTTCGCGAACTGCGCAATCAATGATGGCAACCCTAAGAAGCTATCAATTCCTTATATTTGGGCTGCTGCCAGTTTCAAAGACACCGAGTGAGTCATAAATTAGGGTCGGGAGTCGTAAAAGAGGGTCGCGTCTTGTAATGAAATATTTTGCGGGGCGGGGGCTGCCCGCCGACTCGTCGTTCGGCTCTCCCCTCTCGTCGTTTACCCCTTCAGTGCGTCTGACCTAAGACGAGACCCGAAACACACTTCGTAAAACAGTCTTTTGTGGAACGCCACCTACTACCAACGGATTGCCGGCTTTCCGCCCCCCCAAACAACCATTTCGAATAAAGCCTACAGTGTGGTCATCTTCCTACTCGCGAACCGCGTAGCCTCTAAATGCCTTCATGGGATGCGCCGATGTGAGAATGCATGGCCATCATCTTCGCTTATCGCTGTATCTGCTCAGCTAGTTCTCCAACTTGCCAAGCCCTTCTCTTGAATCGGATTTGATCCACCTCATGAATCTCTTTCAATACAAGCGTCTGTGATCAGGAGGCATGCTTGGCGCAGAAGACAAAAATTTTGGGGTCGCGTCTTGTAATGAAACATTTTGCAGTGCGGGGGCTGGGCAACCGCCGATTCGTCGGTCGACTCTCCCCTCGCGTGTGTACCCATTCAATGCGTCTGACCTAAGAGGCACGTACGTATTGGGATCTTGGGATCACATCTTTCACTATGACATCTCTGGTAGACTGCGCCCCGTGAATAACGAGGTGCCCTCGTCGCGCAGAACACGCCGCCTCCGACACGCGCTTATCGCGCGGCGAACGGGACGGCCACGGCCTCCAACAGCCACAACATTGCTCTGGATTGGGCCTACCGGCACCGGCTAAGATTACGGCAAGGAACACGGATCAATACGAAGACGTCAGCGTGCTTCACGTGTGGCAAAAGCTACTGGATGTCGGGAACGGTCACATTCATTTCTTTCGGGCTTGTGCTGTGGCTTGGTGATTGAAGAATATCTAACTATAGTGCTTATCAAATAATGGCGTAACGATGAAACAGTTCATGGTGGTTGCAGTAGTCATCCTCGGTGGTGCTCTTGCTGCTTATTATTACTGGCAGCAGACCCAGGCTGAACCTGACGCAGTAGAAGTCACAGCGCTACCGCCGCCGATTGCACCGCCTAAGCCGGTGGTGCGCCAAGCGTTGAAAATTCCCGAGGCACAGTCTCCGCTACCACAGCTGGGTGAGAGCGATAGTTTTATGCTTGAAGCCTTGGCCAGCTTGATGGGCAAAGAATCATTGATGAAGATTTTCCGCGTTGAACAAATCATACACAATATCGTCGTCACTATTGATAACCTGCCGAGCCAGGGCTTGCCAGTGAACACGATGCCGGTCACCCCGGTGCCGGGCAACTTTGTTGCTTCGGTGGCGGATGGGGAAATAAGCATTAGCCCGAAAAACACAGCGCGCTATATGCCGTATGCGCGTCTTGCCGGAATGGTGAACACCGAGAAATTAGTGGAGCTGTATCTTCGTTTTTATCCGCTGTTTCAGCAGTCTTACGAGGAGCTTGGCTACCCAAATAAATATTTCAATGACCGCGTGATCGAAGTCATCGACAATCTGTTGGCCGCACCGGATATCAAAGAACCCGTGAAGCTCCTTCAGCCCAAAATAGTCTACGTCTATGCTGATCCTGATCTTGAAGGGCGCTCCATAGGTCAGAGGATTCTCATGCGGATAGGGAGCGATAACGAAGCGAAAGTCAAAACCAAGCTGCAAGAAATCAGACAAGAACTGCTACTGCATATGCATGAAGAAAAAGTAAAAACCGCCGAGTGAAATATATCGGCAGGCCGATTGATCTAAATTGCCAGTATGTTGAGCGCGGGCTTGGACGCCTTCACAAAAATAAGAAAGGGTCGCGCGTAAATTGGGGTTGCGTCTTCTAGTGAAACATTTCTCGGTGCGCGGCTGGCCTGCTGGTCGGTTCGTCGTTCGGCGCTACATTATGGGGCTAGGCAGCACTCTTCCCCCCTCTTTTAAGGGTATGCCCAGGTTGGCTTTTACTGCACGCATCCGATGATTTTCCCATGCTTGCTTGTGTTTCTCTCCGCTGGAATGAGATCCGTATTGGTCACCCTGCGGCCGTCGAGCGAGGCCATTCTTAGGGCGCGCGTGCCTTTTAATACATCATGCTCCAGCGCCAGCGACCCGATCTTGGCGTGGAGGACCTGAAGATCAAGCGCGTCCATCGTGGCCTTCGTCGTCCCGCCACACACGCCGACGGCTTGTGTCAGCAACTGCGGCTTCCATTCCGTGGTCTGGATGGGAGGCACGCCAAATTGTGGGGCCAACTCCGCCAGCGTCTTCTCGCCTTGGCCCGCGGCGAACACCACCTGTGTCTTGAAGGCCGCCCCATGATTGCGCCTCATTCGCTTCATCGCCTCGCTCCTTGGTTCGCCCCTTGGGGTGTCGGTGAAGCAAGGCGACCACGTACCCCACTGTCAGAATTTCCTGGTCTCCCTCTCCCTGGAGGTATTCAGGAACAACAACTTAATCACAGGGAATATACGTTGCTCCCAAACGAGGGTGTTTCGTGAATCATGGGAAAAAGACATGAGGCTTCTACCATTTTGCCCAGCGTCTTGTACAAAAATACACGGTGCGTATGGCTAAATCTGTACAGGCATAGACCACCTCAAACCTCTCCCACACATACACCTCGATCAATGAAGCGACGACGACCCATGAACCTACTCTCCCAACACAGATTTTCTTGTTTCCAGGAGAGTAAGACACCATCAGGACGATGAAGTCCGACCATGCAAATTTCTGAAATAGGTTGGCACAAAAGGTGCTTTTGTCTTACATTCTCTTGAGACTTCTGAACATTGCAACACACATGAGCACCCAGTGAGCCAATACAGTTTCCTTCTGCCTATACACCTAATAGAGTATAATCACACAACATGATAATGCCTCTTGACCGATCAGACCAACAAGCCCTCTTCGAGCTCAAACGCGTTCTGATCGTTGACGACGAAGAACCGATCCGCCGACTGCTCGGCTACATGCTTCAGACCCATGGGTACGAGACAGTCCTCGCGTCCGATGCGCGTGAGGCACGGACCAGGCTGGATGAACAACCCTTTGCATTAATCTTGTGCGATGTGAACATGCCCGGTGAGTCGGGCATGGATCTCATTCGCAATATCCTAAGCCAGCATCCCCACACCGCTGTCATCCTGGTGACCGGTCTCGATAGCTCGGTCCTGGCGAACGCGGCGCTCGACATGGGTGCCTTTGGATACATCGTCAAACCCTTCGAATCCAATGAAGTCATGATCGATGTCGCCAACGCGCTCCGCCGCCGTCGGCTTGAACTTGAAAATCGCCTGCACCGGGAGAACCTGGAAGATGTCGTCAGGACCAGAACGATGGCGCTCCAACAAGCGCTCGAATGGCTCGAGGTCCGTGAAAAAGAGCTGCGCCTCTCACGAGAGGAAACGATTCAACGACTCGCGATCGCCGCCGAGTATCGGGACAGTGCAACAGCTCAGCACATTCATCGCATGAGCCATTACTGTGAATTGCTCGCCAGGAAGCATGGGCTCTCAGTCGAACAGTGCGATTTGATCCGCACCGCGAGTCCCATGCACGACATCGGAAAAATCGGCACGCCAGACCATGTGCTCCTGAAGCCCGGCAAATTTACACCGGAAGAATTCAAGGTCATCTCTCAACATGCGGAGATCGGCTATCGAATCCTCAACGGATCGGATGCGGAAATCCTCAAAGTCGCGGCATCGATCGCCTGGACCCACCATGAACGGTGGGATGGCAATGGATATCCGCGCAAGTTGAAGGGCAATGCGATCCCGGTCGAAGGACGAATCGCCGCGATTGCCGACTCCTTCGATGCCCTGACCACACAACGGATCTATAAGCCGGCCTTCCCCCTCGATCAGGCCGTCGAGCTCATGACCAAACATCGGGGGGAACACTTCGACCCCGAGCTCCTCGACACCTTCTTTGCCTCGCTGAACGAGATCAAACAGATCCATGATCAGTATGCCGACCAAGTGCCGCGCACGATGATCCGAGAATCGTAGGGAAGCCTTTTCACCATTTCGTTGACCGTTTTTCCACCCACCGATATACTGGCCTCATCTGTCATGGACAGGCTGATCCACACATTCCCAGCCCTGTCCTCGCAACAGTCGCGCTTTTGAAAGGATTGTGGACCGTGTTGAACAAGGCAACGGTAGCACCCACACAGACGGCAACGCGCAATTGGATCGCGTATCTGTGCGAATCCTTGGTGACGTCCGGAGTGATGCCGACCTGGGAGGCTGCGACCTATCTCACCGAAAATTTGTTCGGAGAAAAACCAAATCCACGCCTCTTATGTGCAAGCAATGCCTACGAAGTGACGTCCCAATTTCTTCAGTGGCTGTACCAACCCATCGTCGAAGCCGCCTCCCGCGACATCAGCTTGCCGGAGGGCTCCACGGTGCATGTGTTTACGGATATTAGCCTCACCGGCAACTCTGCAGTGCTCGTCGTCTACGCGTCTGACGATGGTCTCCCACACCAATTGCTCATGCTGGATGCGACCAAAGCCTGGGATCTGGTCTTTACTGATTCAGAGGACGTGAATCGCTGGGCAGAAGAACGATATCGACGGGTGAAGTCGGCACTGACTGCCGTGATTGGGAAACCAGTTCAACAACCTGTCCTTGCAGAAGCGTCCTAGCTGGTCTCGCGACGCAGACGTTCGGGCATGCGACAGAGAGATCTCCTACCTTCCACTCGGTTCGTAGTTCAGGTTCGGTCCCAACCATCGCTCCAGCACTGAAAGAGGCATCCCTTTTCGTACCTGGTAATCAAGCACCTGATCTTTTCCGATCTTCCCCACCGCAAAATACTTGGCATCGGGGTGGGCGAAATAGAGCCCACTAACCGAGGCGGCAGGCCACATGGCGAAACTTTCCGTCAGAGTGATGCCGGTGTGCTGTTCTGCGGATAAGAGATCGAAGAGCAACCGCTTCTCTGTATGATCAGGACAAGCCGGATACCCTGGGGCTGGCCGAATGCCGCGATACTTTTCACGGATTAAGTCGTCGGAAGTCAACGCCTCGTTCTTACCATACCCCCACGCGTCACGAACCATCTTATGGAGATATTCGGCAAAGGCTTCGGCCAAGCGGTCGGCTAAGGCTTTGGCCATGATGGAATTGTAATCGTCGTGATCGCGCTCGAATTCTTTACACAACACATCCACCCCGACTCCCGTCGTCACGGCAAAGGCTCCAATATAATCCGCGCGGCCTGACTCTTTCGGCGCCACAAAATCCGCTAGCGCAAAACTGTTTTGCCCTTGAGGCTTTTCCGATTGTTGGCGCAGCGTGTGAAAGGTCGTCAGCACCTCTGTGCGACGGTCATCGTGATAGACCTCGATATCGTCCCCCACACTATTGGCAGGGGAAAACCCATAGACCCCATTGGCGGTGAAGAGTCGTTGATCGACAATCTTCCTGAGCAAGGCCAATGCATCGTCGTATAACTCCTTGGCCTTCGGGCCTACGACAGGATCTTGAAAAATGGTCGGGTAGCGTCCGCGCAATTCCCACGTGTGAAAGAACGGTGACCAATCGATATAGGGAATTAGCTGATCCAACGGCTGCTGCGGCACCACTTTCACTCCCGTGAAGGCTGGCATGGGAATATCGACCTCAGCCCACTTGGATTGGAATCGGTTGGCACGGGCCTTTGTTAACGTCCAGAGGGATTTGGCTCCCTTGTCCTGATGGGTCTGGCGTATCTGATCATAGTCGGCGCGAACCTTCTTGGCGAAGTCAGCTCGCACGTCGGCATTGACCAGACTGCCGACGACACCCACCGCTCTGGAGGCATCCAGCACATGCACCACGGAATGGTTATAACCCGGAGCGATCTTGACAGCTGTATGGGCTTTGCTCGTAGTGGCGCCGCCGATGAGTAACGGCAGATCGAAGCCCTCGCGCGTCAGCTCGCGTGCCACGTGTGCCATTTCGTCTAGCGACGGGGTAATCAGCCCACTGAGCCCAATGATCGCGACCCCATGTTCGCGTGCTGCTGCCAGAATCTGTTCACACGGCACCATCACGCCAAGATCGATCACCTCGTAGTTGTTACATCCCAGAACCACCCCGACGATGTTCTTCCCGATATCATGCACATCGCCCTTGACGGTGGCGAGAAGGATCTTGCCATTCGAACTCGACGCACCCGATTGTTGCTTCTCCGCATCCATGAATGGCATGAGGTAGGCGACGGCTTTTTTCATCACCCGGGCGCTCTTGACCACTTGAGGCAAAAACATCTTGCCGGACCCGAACAGGTCCCCGACGATGTTCATCCCGGCCATCAGTGGTCCCTCGATCACATGCAGCGGCTTGGCATACTGTTGTCGAGCCTCCTCAATATCCTGCTCAATGTAGTCGGTCATGCCTTTCACCAATGCATGGGAGAGGCGCTCCTCGACCGTGCCTGAACGCCACTCATCGTCTTTCACCGCCACTTTGCCCTGTTGCTTGACGGTCTCGGCAAACGTTACCAAGCGTTCTGTCGCATCCGGTCTGCGGTTCAGCAGCACATCTTCGACCAGTTCCAGGAGGTCCTTGGGAATCTCCTCGTACACTGCCAGCTGTCCGGCGTTCACAATCCCCATGTCTAGACCGGCCTTGATGGCGTGATAGAGGAATGCCGCATGCATCGCCTCGCGCACGCGGTTGTTGCCGCGAAACGAAAATGAAATGTTGCTAACGCCGCCGCTCACTTTTGCCAGCGGAAGATGCTGCTTGATCCAGCGGGTGGCTTCGAGGAAATTGACCGCATAGTTGTTGTGTTCCTCAATCCCGGTCGCCACGGTGAGGATGTTCGGATCGAAGATGATGTCCTGGGCTGGAAAACCGATACGCTCCGTGAGGAGGCGATAGGCCCGTTCACAGACCTCGATCTTGCGCTCATACGTATCGGCTTGGCCGCGCTCATCGAAGGCCATCACCACCACGGCCGCCCCATAGCGATGAGCCAATTTGGCCTGCTGGAGGAACTTGGCTTCGCCTTCTTTCAGGCTGATACTATTGACGACTGG